>Ga0209617_10000001_pt1 | contig 349523 bp, 328 predicted proteins | sample LakEriepJuly2011_2_FD_187459 | JGI IMG/M metagenome (GOLD analysis project Ga0209617, IMG submission 187459) | Freshwater microbial communities from dead zone in Lake Erie, Canada - CCB epilimnion July 2011 (SPAdes) (version 2) | ecosystem: Environmental > Aquatic > Freshwater > Lentic >...
ATTTGACATTGACATTGATGACGACATTTTTAGAAACTTTTTTACTTTTATTTTACTAATTACTTTCTTATCAATTTTTTTTTTACTACACATACTTTTTATTTTACATTTTTTTTTTATGGGAACCAAGGTTCCCCTATGACCCCTCCTTTGTTTCTATCGGAACTAATGTATATTTTCATTATTTTATTTTCATATCAAAGTTCGGTATTTTGCCCGGTCTCTTTTTTTTTGACATTTCATTTAACTTGTTTTGTAATTTGTTACAAATATTTCCTATTCGTTGCACTTTTCTTATTTTTTTTTCTTGTACAGCCTCCTCATGTATTATTTTAGTATCTACTTGTTCTCCATTTTTAATTTTCAAAAAAATTTGCATTCGTTTGTTACAACAAGAGTTACAAATACAGCCGTGATCTAAATAATGACCTCTTTGAATGAAATTAAATGTTTGATTCTCATTACTAATTTCTTTATAGAAACCATATTTTTCCAACGAAAAAGGTTCAAACACCGAGATACCTATTTTTGAATTCCACTTATTTAAATAATTTTGTTTTTCAATTTCACTAGTATAATAATTAAAATACTTACATTGTATAATGGTTTCAAATAAGTTTTCAGGTATTTGGTATTGTTCATTAAATTTCATATAAACATCGCCAATAATTTTATTTTCTGTTTGATAATCTTTAACAATTACAATATCCATATTCAAAATATTAGTCAATATTTTACTCCATTCATTGGAATCACACAAACGCAGTTTGATATACTTTACGTTATTTTTTTCTACCAACAAATACTTATTCTCAAAATCAAAATTCTCTGGAATATCAATATCATATTTATCAAAAAAATAGTCACCATTTCCTACAAAAGGAAATAATGAATTGAACCTTTTTATTAAGAGTTCTATTTTATAATTTCCTATATTATTATCACTTGTATTGAAATGATACGATGTTATAAGTTCAAAATATTCTGAAATCTTTCTCTCTATCGGGGTTCTATAAACGTCAATAACATAAACAGTTTTACCAATTGATGCATTATAATAAATCAATTCGTTAACAGTAACATTATTATTATTTTTGATACCTGTAATAATACTCAACATATTTTCATCATGAATATGTAATACATTTACTCTTCTTGCGCAGGATATGCGGAATGATGTCACTAACGTAGTTGACCCTACTTTTGGAGGAGTATAAATAAATATCAACGTATTTTTGTTTTTTATTGTTTCATTGCTAAAAATAGAGTCATTAAATTCTTTTATATATTCTAATCTATGGTCGTTCATTAGTTATAATCTATAAAAGTATTATTATTTAATAATTATTACAATTATAATTATTAAATATGGGCGGTTAACGACGTTTATGTGTTCTACGTCCATGTTTTCTTCCTTTGCGACTTGAGCGACGGGTTTTTCTAGTTTTTCCACCTTTCTTTGATTTTTTACTGTGTTTGCGTCTGCGTGAACCGCCTGTTTTAATTGATGAACCAGCATTTCCTTTTTCAGCTTCATCTAAATCACTATATTCAGCGTCATCTGCAAAATTAGGACTTTCTGTGGTGGATTTACCCATTTCTATATCTGATTTTTCATTGTCATCATCATCATCCACATTACCCCCTCCTCTTCTCTTACATAACGGACATTTGCATCCTCTTTTGTGATGATAACCGCGTCCACCTTTTTGTCCAGGTGACGAAGTAGTTGTTGCTACTGGTGCTGGTTGATAACTATGCATCTTTAAATTATTCATTTATTATATATAATGCATATATAATAAATTTTTTCTAAATTCACTTCTAGTTTTGGAAAAAAGGTAAAACCAAAAACACTAATATTTTGGCTCAACCTTTCTTAAAGGTTGATTAAGGGTTGATCTTTGAACGTGGAGGTCTACCTCTTCCTCTACCCGAAGTTGTTGTCATTGGTTGTCTTTCAGTTGATGGTTTCATTGGCTTCTTTGAAACCATTGACCATTGTTTTCCATCTAAATCTTGTGATTGTTGCGATTCAGTTGAAGGAGCAACTTCATTTCGCACTCGTTGTTGTCTAGGAAGTTTTACTGGTTCAGAATATTCATTCTCATCATTAGAGCCAGTAGTTGTTGTTCTATAATTATTTCTAGAAACCTTAAATTCGTGTCTTGTTTCACACATTAATTTACCTCCCCTAATTCCACCAACATCTGCAGCCTGGCATTCATGAGTACTATTTTCTACATTAATTAAATTGAATTCAATGTATTCACCTTGAACTAAATATTTATATTGTTGATTTGAAACTTTGATAGAACTATGGTGAACAAAAATATCTGTACCCGACTTTTCACCGTCGGTTATTGTAACAAAACCATAACCGGCCTTATTGTTAAACCACTTAACACGACCGATTAGATGAGAAGCAGAGTTTGTTTCTGGTGAAGTTGTAACATCGCTAGTAGATGACATATTTATAATGTAATATAATGCATTATCTTTATACTATTTTACTGCAAATCTAATTATTTGCATAAATATAATAAATGTGTGATAAAACGAACCTTTCAATATCTTGAGGATTTTTAATATCAATGTCTTCTGGTAAAATATTATTTAAATCCAATATTTGAATTTTATTTTCATCAATATAATCATAAACTGGTTTCATATCAAAATTCTCGTTTTTATTTAAATGTTTAATCAATACTTTACATTCATCGCAACAAGCAATTAAATAATTAAAAATCATTTTGCATATTTGTATTAATTTTTTATCGTTAAGATTAACTGCTTTTTTGTACAATACTTCCATAAAATTAAAAATACTTTCAATATATTCAATTGACTTTTCAAATCCCATTGTAATATAATATATTATAATAGTAATACTTTTTTATGTAAATTTATACTTATTATAAAATATTGAGTTCCTTTCTAAAACTATCAATATATTTTTCATAAGTAGGTCTCTCTTCAAATTCAAGTATTCTAACATTTTCATAAAACTCTAACAATACTTTTGGTATATCACTGTTGCTTACAATTGATTCTTTTTTTGATCTAACATACTCATTTTCTGATCCAAATTCATTCAAATTAATAGAATTTATATTATCATCATTTTGATTTTTAACATTTATCCAATCTAATTCACCAAAAAAAAAATAAATAAGCATATATGCAACCGATTCTAAATCATCCCTGCGGCTTTGTTCATAAAAATTGTGTGTATTAATACTTGCAAAATTCAATGTGCCTATAAATTTATCTTTGCATTTAAAATTAATGTGTTGATTATTAATTAAATATGGTTTGCTTATCCCAAAATCTATTAAAACAACCTTGATTGGTTTGTTCAAAGTTAGTAAAAAATTTTCTGGTTTAATATCTCTATGAATAAACCCATTATCATGGATTTTCATTAAAATATTTAAAATATTGATTCCGATCTGTAATACAACTTTAAATGTTAATTTTTTTGATTTATCCAATAGTTCTTGCAAAGAATTTCCAAATAAATCAATGACCATGTAATAATACAATTCGTCCTTACCATACCATTTAATTTTCGGCACTCCGTCAACATTTGCAAGTAATCTGTAAATATTGGATTCATGTTTTAATAATTTTAATTCATCCGAAATAAGTTCCATTTTTATTGCTACTTTTTCATTTGTTCTAATATTAATACCTTCAAAAATGGAACCAAACGAACCACTACCAATTTGTTTTATTAATTTGTATTTGTTTCCTATTATTTTTGCGCGATCCATATTAAATTATATCTTGATTATATTGATAACTTTTATTAATATAATGATTGCAGTTATATTTAACTAGTATTTAACTAGTATTTAGTTTACACATACAACGATTGATTTGTTACAACATATTTTAATGTCATTATTGGTATTTCTTTTAATTTACTCAACAAAGAAATGTTACCAATTAATTCTGCAATTTTTTCTAATTCACCACTTATGTTATTAATTTTCAATAATGCTTTTACAAATTCGCCCAAAAATATTTCCTTTTCGTCCGCCAATTTTTGTAAAAGTGCTTTACAGTCTTGATCATTTGCACAAAAACACCATTTGTCTACGTAATTTATTAAATCGTAATGAAAAGTATATTCAATACCCGAGTTAATATTCAGATTTGTTTCTTTTGTGATATAATCGTTATACATATTCTTTACTCTAAAAATAATTTCTTTAACGCTAATATCATCAGTCTTTGGAATATAATTTTTGTGTTCATCTTTTACAACAATATTGGTGAGACAACTTAATAACATCACTATTTGTATTGGATTTAAAGTATCAAAAATATTTTCTTCAAAAAGTCGTGAAAACACCAAACAATGCGATTCTTTTAAATGAGTTGCAATCATACCTCTCGTTGTTAATGATAGTTTTGAAGAAGATGCTTCTGAAATTGAATGGTTGTCTTCACTTTCTAATTGAACAAATCCATCATCTTGTAATAAATTAACTATTGTCTGAACATTGTTATCAATAAATTTTTCAACAAAATTATATTGATCTTGCAAATCATCAATGGTTTTTAATTTTTGATTGTAATTCTCCACTTTTACTTTATCAAATTCTATGTTGACATACTGGTCTCTAATGGTTTCTATTTGTCTTTCTATTTCTTTTCGTTTTTTATTAACTGCTATTTTTTGAGACTCTATTAATTTTAAATATTCATGTATAACTGTCGCTGGAGTTCTAGTTGTTTTCATTGTTGTTTCTAATGCATCTAATTTCATTTGTTCTCTAGAAATAGCATAATAAATTTCTTTCAATTCACTATCTAAATCATCTTTTACCATGCTTTTTCTAGCAAAATTGATAAAGTTATTATCGCCAATATCTATTAGATTCAAAAGAAGATTATAAGAAATCTTGAATTTGGATTTTAGTGTTGGTGGTTTACCACTCATCATAGTTTTATAACTTGTCATTGTCTCTACATTTCTAAAAAGGTTATTCAAATGAATAACATGTCCAACTGTATCCAAGCCCAATCTACCTGCTCTGCCTGCTGCTTGTGTATATTCATGTGAATATAACATTCGGTTGTTTTCTCCATCAAACTTACAAACATCTGTAAAAATTGTTGTTTTAACAGGCATATTGATACCAACACTCATTGTTTCTGTGCAAAATAAAAGCTTAATAAAACCTTTTGCGAATAAAAGCTCAACCATTTCCCTTAAAACTGGAGTTACACCACTATGATGGATTGCAATGCCCTTGCGAAGTAACGTAACCATATTGATATATTCAGGAAGATTCAAATATTCTTGATAATTGGGTAATTTCCTAATAATATGCTCGCATTCTCTATCAATTATATAAGGTGTTTTATTATCAAATTCCAACAAATTTGTAGTAACTTCATTTGCACAAACTTCCAATTGTTTTCTTGAAAATACGTAACATAACGCAGGCAACATTTCATTTTCAACTAAATGTTTGGTTACTTGGTTTAAAACATGTTGTCGTTTCATTCTAACGTTGTTGTTTTCAAATAATTTCATCATCTTGTTCATTTTAGAATACTGTAATTCATCAAATTCACCTTTTGAATTTTGTAAAACAAAAGGTTTATTAATAAATGCTTTAATTTCTTCTTGAACTGATTTATCTTTTACTGCTTTAAAAATCGCAGTTGTTGTAGTAATAAATCCATAGTGTGTCAAAGGAACAGCGCGATCTTTCTTTGACGCTAAGTAAACAATTTTCTCAGGATTTTCAGTATAAACTCCTTTATTTTCCAACCAAAGTGCGAATCGTTCAGGGTTATCCAAAGTAGCAGATAATCCTATCATCTGAATATGTTTTGGTAATAACATAATACATTGTTCCCAAACATGACCCCTAGATTGATCATTAATCATATGTATTTCGTCAAAAACAACACAACCTAATTCAGTTTCAATATCCATCTCAAAAGAAATACTTGATTCAGGTATTTTTGCAGCATTATTACTTTTTATTTGAAATAGTTTATTCAGTAAAATTTCAGTAGTCATAATAAGAACATCTGCGTCAGGATTTGTTTTTATATCACCTGTTATAAGACCGATACTGATATCTTTGTACTTATTAGTAAAGTCATAAAACTTTTGGTTACTCAACGCTTTTATAGGCGTCGTATAAATAACCTTTTTACCTTTGGAATGAAAATAATCAATAGAAAACTCACCTGGAAGAGTCTTTCCACTACCTGTTGGTGCTGTAGCCAAAATATGATGTCCTTCTACAATAGCCTCTATGGAATACTTTTGAAAAATATGTAAAGGATATTCATACTTTTCAAAATAACATTGGTATTTTTCCTGATTTTCTTTTGGGTATGCTGTTAAACTACAAATCTTTACCATTTATATACTCTTTATTACCTAATAGAGTGTCATATTTTTAAGTTGTTTATATAATGTATGTTAACTTGGTCTTTAAGTTGTTTGAGAGATTTATTATATTTTAACGATTTTAATTTTCCCAAAAGTATTTTGGGTTTTCAATTTTGGACATTTTTTTTGTCCATTTTTTGAAAATCCCCAAAAGTCTTGGAAGAAAAAAATGTTTGTTACCATAAATTAAAATTAGCATGTGGACGCCAAAAAAATAATTCTAATATTGTTACGATAAATTTTTTTGTTAAATTTTTGCGATACATTTAGGGGATTTTTTTGTAAGTCTAATATACTTACAAATGGCTTACATTTTTGTCCCCAAAAATCCCCTAAAATTTGAATGTTCTATTTGTGACTATGTTACATGCAATAAAAAAGACTATAATAAACATATCTCAACCCAAAAGCATCAAATACTTACAAACGACTTACAAGAAATCCCCAAAAATCCCAGCTCGGTGACGCTTCAAAACAACGTTTGCGAATGCGGTAATATATACAAACATCGTCAAAGTTTATATAAGCACAAAAAATATTGTGAAATAATTAAAAAATGTGATATTCTCAACAATAATAGTAACAGTAATGTTACTATAAAAAATAATGATAATGTTAACACACAACATATTAATTTTGATACTAATGTAGTTTTGGATTTAGTTCAAAAAAATCAAGAGTTCCAAAAGGAAATGTTTTTGGATATGCAAAAGCAAATGTTTGACTTTATGAAAGACAAAATAGGTGATAACAATTCCACTAATATTATGAGTCACAGCAATAATAAAACTTTTAATCTACAATTCTTTTTGAATGAAACCTGCAAGGACGCTATGAATATTAGCGATTTTGTAGAGTCTGTTAAATTACAGGTTTCAGATTTAGAAAATGTTGGAAAGGTTGGTTATATTGAAGGTATATCCAATATAATCATCAAAAACCTAAAGGCGTTAGATGTTAATAAACGACCTGTTCATTGCGCAGATCAAAAGAGAGAAGTAATGTACGTAAAAGACGAAAATACATGGGAAAAAGAGGATGAAAATAATAAGAAGTTACGAAAAGCTATCCGCATGATTGCTCATAAAAATATTTGTATGCTTAAAGATTTTAGAGATAAATATCCAGATTGTGAAGAATATGACTCAAAGAAAAGTAGTCAATACAACAAAATAGTGTACGAGGCAATGGGAGGTAAAGGAGATAATGAGTATGAAAAGGATACTAAAATTATTAAGAAGATTGCAAAGAATGTAATAATTGATAAATCAAATACATAAAATAAACATATAAACATTTTTTATAAAATTACATAATGAATTATATTAGATACATGAATAGGTTACCTTACGATATAATTTACAATCATATTATTCCATATACATATCTCAAACAACCAATACCTTTATTAGAAGATATAAAAAATTTTGACTTGATTAAAAAAGAATTATTACATAGTAAATACAACACAAAGTTACACCGACCGGAAAGAAAAATGAGACAAACTCATTCTAAAATTCGGTGGCTGGAAGCATTACCTTCCGTAAAATCAACTGATGGTCTTACTTTTTCCATTTCTTCTTTTTTATTTGAAATGGTGAAAGACGAAATACAGAATTCATTTGGTCTTTGTTGTTTGTATATCCAACATTTTCCCAAATTCATTATGTTTATTGCTGAATTAGCATCTCGTGTTCTAAATACGATTTTTTTGTTTTCGCAACTCACGCAGTTAGAACATACTAAAAGACGAAATTCCTCTTTGTTTTCCTTGTTTCTATAATGTTTCAAATCTTGAAAACAATCACAACATTTCTTACTTGTATTACATTCGTTTATTGTAATTGTATCATATCTTTTATGGATTAGTTTTCTTAATCCTTTATTCATTGTAGGCATAAAATGCTTCATTTGAGAAGACCTACTCCAATTTCCATAACAAATTAAAAGGTTTTCTCCAAATGTCTTTTCTATGTTATTCAAAAATGTATCAATTGATTTATTACCATACGAGTATTGTCTAAATTTCATTTTTCTCCATACTTCCTTTTTATAAAATTCTATTGTTTGTTTATTCAATTTATCTTTCTCACCTAAATAAGATTTGAAATTATTGTAATTGACTGATTTGCTATTTTGTAAAGACAATACATTTTCATACTCATTTATCTTGTTATTTTTCTTCTCTCGTTGTAGAATAATTTGGTTTCGTTTCGCCATACTTTCCTTTTTTCTTTGCGATGCTGTATATTGTAATTTGTTGCCTTGTCCGTCCATCATATATACCAAAGAACGCTTACCAGGGTCTAAACCTACTATATTTCTTGATTTCAAATTGTCTAATTGTTGCTTATCTAATTCCTCAATGCTAATATAATCATAATCTACGCTATTGATTTGTTTATTTTTATTTTCTTCTCCTTTACAATCTTTACGAATAAATAATAAAGAACAACTAATTCCATCTGTGGTTATTTCATTATGAAAAGTATAATATTTATTTTTGAATAATCTATGTTTCATATTCAACAAACTACTCCATAATACATTTTGATAATTAGTAATTTTTTTCAAAACTTCGCCTTTCTTTTCACTTTCAGGGCAAAATAATTCAGCAATACAGGAACTATCAAATTTAATATTTTTTGGGATAATATTATTTCGTAGTGGTAAAGGTTGAAATAACTTATTTTCTTGATTTTCTAATACTGAATTCATATACAATAAACCTTTCAAATATTCAAATTGTCTTACTTTAACATCATAATATATAGATTTGTTGATATTCGTTGGTAAAATATTATGTAAGTGAGTAAGTTTCCATATATTAAATTTTTCATTTGTTTCTTCTAACATAAGCAATTTATGCTTAAATTCAAACAATTCTTTTTTGTCTTCTGTAATATCATTTGTAGTTTTATTGATAAAACGAAGTAAATGTTGAATAAAATGTTCTTGTATATTGGTAGAAATACAAACTTGAATTTGTTCTGCTATAATATTTATCAAATGAGATTTATTGACTAAATTTATTTTGATGTGATTAAGTAAAGGTTGGTATTCTTTTATGTAAAATTGTTGTAATGTATGCAAAAGTTGTGTATCTTTGGATTTTCTTCCACTATTAGATTTCGTTCCTAATGTTTTGATACAATATTTTACAAATGTAAATTTATCATCAAAAACAGGAAATGCTAAATGGTTATGAAAACAATACAAAATATATAATCTAATAAATTGATAAGTATGAATAACCAAATCGTTGATTTCAAAAACCAAATTAGTAATAAGCGGTTGAACTTCACTATGTTTCAATAAAACAGTTTTGAGTGTTGTTTTGATAGTTTTGAATTTAGATTTCTCTAAATTTCTAAAAGTTTTGAATGTTTCTTTCTTTTTCTTTTTCACCATTCTATATATTTACCAAAGATTTTATTTTTAAATAATTTACTTTATAAATTAAATTATTTAATTATTCCTAAATATTTTATATTTTGTTGAAGTTTTATAAATACCATTTTCTACTTTTGTAAAAGTTGTTCCACAATCAAATATATAATCTTGTTGTCGTAGAATACTTCTAATAATATTTAAATAAGGACGCTTACATTCAAAATTTGGTTTGAAAGAAGAAATAGTAGAACAAGCAAAATATTTTTGTATTTCCTCTTTTAAATCCAATATTTTATTTTGTTTTTCTACATCTTCATCTAAATGACAAAGTAAAATAGTATTATCTTCTTTTAAATCTAATATGGAAATAATTTTATTACATATTTCTTCTCTTTCTTTTTGGTATTTTTCACTTAATTTAATCCTCATTATATAAAATTAAGTAAGATGTTTTTATTACATTTTTGTCTCATTTTTCTTTCCGGTCGGTGTAATAAAACATGAAATATTAGCTGTTTTTTATAGTGATACTAATATTCTCAAAAATATACTAGAGAGAAGTTTCATGTTCAAACAAACATTGAAAACAAAAAATACGAATATTCATTCGTATACAAACGATAAAAAATTTGCTATATTATTTGGGTTATTTACACCAAATGAGCGAGAGAGATTTTTACAACATATTATAGAAGACGAAGGCATTTGGTTTTGTATAAAATCTTTATAACAGCTGCAATCTGATCTTCTTTTTGAATTTTTCTTCATTATTAAACAAATACAATTGAAACTTTCTCATGTCATAATTTTCCATATTTTCTCTAATTGTTATCCGCGAGTTCATTTTTAATTCAGGTAAAAACACTATATATTGATACAGCCCATCATGTCTCACAATTTTATCAAAAATATAACCATCATATTCTTTATTTAATAATTCCGGTTTATTATTACATAAATCAAGCAGTGAACAATCTATTTGAATTTTTCTAATAGACCTCATAGTGGTATTTATATATTCCAAATCATTCAACCATTTATTATAAAATTCATTTACTTTTTCCGTTAGCGGCATCAAACCCAACACTTTTTGGAATTGAACCATATTTAATAAATCAACTAGACGTCTTATAGGACTTGTAATATGAATATAAGCTTCCATATCAAGTATTTCGTGTCGGGTTTGTTGTCCATTGGATATTTCAGAACCATCTACATATTGGCCTGCAGTACTATTCCATAACTTTACAAAATTGATTACATCATTCGGTAAATGAGACGGCAATGTCGTATCGCTGCTAGTAGTAGTAGTGCTACTATTTTTACTAGATGTTTTACCTATTGCAGAACGAAATATTCCAGTGTTATATTTCAATAGCTCCATTGCACATTGATAATTCATTAATATCATTAAATAAGTGACTATATCATGGCTATCTTTAATGTTATAAATGTATTTAAATTTAGTAGACAAATTTTGTACAATATCTAATAATTCATGGTAATGTTCATCTTGTAACAATTTTTCCTCTTCATAAACATAATTTTTGCATACTTTAATAAAACTATTGCAATATTTAGTATCCACTATTTCGTTATCAACAATATACAAATCCATTGTCAAAGCTATTCTAGTTACATTTTCTTGCAAACTACATAAACCTTCTGATAAAATTGTAGGAATCATAGGTCGCCTTTTATCGGGTAAATAAATAGTGGATACCCTTTTTGAAAAAGAATCCCATAGGTTCAATGCATCAATCCATATAGATACATTTGCTATATAAACACTTACTATGCACGCATTTTCGGCTGTTTTTCTCACACTAAAAGCGTCGTCAAAATCCAAACATTTTTCAGGGTCAATAGAAAATACGTGCCACGTTTTTTGATCTGTCCGATCTTCAATGTTTTTGTATTTTTCTTTGATGTTTTCAATAAATACTTGTTGGGCCCTATTTTGAATACTTTTAGAAGTATCTTTTTGAAATTTTTGTAATGAAACGTTGAGACTTTTACAGTAAAGTTGATACTCATAAAAATTATCCAATAAATCTACTTGACCAATTACATTGTTTAGTTTACCATAGGGATGTTTATCTTCCCATTCATTAAAAGAAAATGTAACATACAAATTAGTAAATATCTTTGAAAACCCAATGTTTTTTATTTCATATGGAATCAAGAAAGCAGGTATTCTTACATCATCTGGCATGCATTTATAAAGCAATTTACCATTTTTCCGTCCATACGTTTTATTACCTGATATTATCAAAACTCCTGCAATAGCTGGACCGGTACGTATTGAAGAGTGTATGATATTTACTTTATTTTTTTCAATTATAAACACGTCATTTGAAAATAATTTACTTTCAAACGGATTGATTTGTAAATCTTTTTTTTCAAAATTATTTGAATCGTAAATATTCCAACTGTTATAATTACGATTTTCTAAAACAATTTTATAAGTAACCATTTATATTACTTGATACAAATAAATTATTATTATAACTTTATATTATTATTGTTATATCTTTAGATGCGTTATAATAAATAAAATTGACTTCTTTAAGTTATAAAAATATAAACTATAAATTATAGAATCAACTTAAACAACTATGAACACGGACAATTTAAATCCAACTAGATTTACGTATACCCGCAAATGTTCTTTTTGCAGTTGTCAAGGACATAATATTACAACATGCAATAATAACATAATAGTAGCAGCGAATAATTATTTAATATACTTAAAAAATCATTTTACAATGCAACATAACAACAATAGAATACTTGCTATCCGTGATTTTGAAAACTATTTATACAATTATTGTAGTCAAAGATATAATAATGCAAAATTAATTAAAGCAATCGCATGTCGTTTTTATAATACTAGATTACGTTCTTTGTTAATAGTAACAATAAACAAAATAATTTTGGATTTATTTGAAATTGACATTAATTGGATAACGTTTCATGAACACAATTATGTTCCTTTTAATCAACATACACCAACAAGAATAAGTTATATACTAAGTGGAATTCTTATAAATTATATGGCAAATGAAATTCAAATAAATCAAAATGATGGAAACAACTCAGCTAACAATTTTGACAGTAATGCTATTTTTACAAAGTATGAAATAAAATTAGAAACCATTGAATATGAAAAACACTGTGACAATGAGAGCCACAATAACAATACAGATTTTGAATGCTCAATATGTTATAATACTGTTAAAAAAATAAATTGTGCATCATTTGAATGTAAACACGAATATTGTATTGATTGTACAAAACAACTTGTAATTAAAAAACATACCAGCTGTCCATATTGTAGGTATGAAATTAAAAATATAATTTGTTATAATGAGGAATCTTATAACAAATTATCTAGCCACAACAATAACCACAGTGATACTACTAATTTAGTGTAAATTTATTACGTGTTATCATCTCAATTTTTATTACGTAAAAATAAAATTATCATCCTAATAACATAACTAATCATAAAAAGTTAATTTATTTTTATATTTTTACAGGTGGTGGCGGTGGAGTTGGCGCTCCACCTCAGCCTCCTCTCATATTTTTTCTACCCTTTCTAGTTTTGTTGTGTTTACGTGTTTTACGAGAAGTCCTACTCTTACGCCCTGTTCTTCTCTTTGTTTTACCAAAAACGTTCAAAAAAGACAGCATTGATTTCATGGATTTTGCCATTATATATTTAATAAATATTTTATTTTATTTCCGCACCAAAATTTTCATATTCCATTATTGGTTTAGGTTCTTCAATAATTTCAGTTTTTCTCTCTTCAGAGACGTCTTTCGGTAATTCGGTTAAATCATTTATCCTTGTTGTTTGGTTTTCCAAAATGTTATTATTATTTTGTTCATTTGTAACTTCAACGATAGTTTGTTTGGTTTTTAATTTCTCAACTGATAGTTTTTTAGTAACATCTCTCTTAATGTTTTGTAATTGAAGCATATGCATAGAAATATAATGCGATATTGCTAAATTATTAACATATGTTCTATATCTAAAACAAGAAATACTAGTGTTGTTATTGTTAAATTTTATACTGTACCACCAATAAGCCGGAATATAAATCATTTTGCCCTTTGTTAATGTAACTTCTAAGCATTTCATTTTTTCAAAATCCGCTGCATATTTTGTTTGTACTTTCCATGGATTTATAGGAGACCTAAATTCAAAATTCTCGTAATCATATTCGGGATATAAATATTTTATGCTTTGAGGAGGCGCCATTTTAATTTGTAGCGAACCTTCTGTGCATAAAAAATAATTTCTATAATTTATTTCATATCTAAAAGGAGTGTGAGTTCCATTACTTCCTAATATTATATCGTAGTTTAAATTTGAAACCATGTACGGACGTAAATATTCATCATTATATTTGAAATTTTTGATAACACCAGTTTCATTTAAAAAATCAGTGTTATTTTCTGAAAAATAGGCAGAGTCTTTATCTTCTTGAAACAATTTTATAGATGCATGCAAAGGAAGATTTACGTATAATTCACTGTTTACATCATTTTCTTTAATATTTCTAATTTTCATTTCAAATGCAGGATAATTTTCTAAAATGAATCTTGAATTTGTGGTTTCTATTATTTTTTCATTGTTATAATCAAATAATACTGGTTGCCTTAAATCACAAATTTCTTCTAATTTGTCTTTTGAAACATCGTCAATTTCATAAATCTCTAGATCATTACTAGTTTTTAAATGAAATTGAATATGTAAATAAACGAAAAGCACTAAACAAAATATAAAAAAACTTATAATTATTTTCATTAATATACATACAATGAAAATAATTTTTAGATTATAAAACGAAGAAACAATTTATTCTATTCATTTTTACCACTACCAGGATTTTATTTCATTTATTTCAGGGTTACCAAATTCCTCTACGTCCTCTACATCCTGTATATCCTCGGCATCGTTAACAATTTCTACTAATTCAGGTAGGCTATCTTCATCTTCATCGCTAACAATTTCTATTAATTCAGGTAGACTATTATCATCGTCACAAACTTCTTCAGCCCATTCTTCTTCTAGTCTTTCCCACGTTGAATACATATAATCATCCAATTCACTTCCTATAACTTTTCTTAATTCTTCAAGATCTTCTTTATTAGTAGGAAATTCGTAACTTTCATCAAATTCTTGTTCTTTTGAATAAATGCATCTTCCAAAAAAATCACAACCTTCCTCGTCATAAAATGCTGTAACCTCAATATTATATTTTTTATTCATAATACTATACACCCCTGTAGGAGGGCTCCACGCTGTTTCAAAAGATAATTCTAACTGAAGTTCATCATCATATTGATTCAATATTTCTACGTCTCTTGCACTCCATTTTGTTTTCCAAATTTCAATGGCCTTATTATAATCCCATCCATTTTCATAAACTTCATTATCTAGTCCAAGTGGAGCAAATGTTTCAAACCATACATTTTGCACTATTGCATTGAACAATTTATCATATATTTCTTTTGATGGACAAGTTATTGTTGCGAAATTATAACACCAATTCGGCATTTTATATATAAAATAAATAATAATTTGTCTTTAATTCTGATTATTACATTATTATAATTTTGTCTGCGTAAACTATTCATGAAATCGTATCTTCTTCAAAGTTTTCTTGTCAATAAAAATAGCCAATAAATTATAAATTTGTTTAAAAATAAATGACCCTTCATAAATAATACAAAAGTCTAATTTATCAGGAAACTTTTCTCTCAATACTGTGGAGATATTTTGAATAAAATCTTTATTTTTTTCAATTTCTAACAGTGACAATTTTTCAATGTTAACATGAATAACAAATGTTTCATATTTGTTCAAAACGTTTTCTATGTTAAGAATTAAATAATTCAAAATATCGTTTTTATCAATGAAGATATTTATTGATTTAAAATGTTTATAATTTATTGCGATTTCATTTTTTGTTTTAATGTGACAAAAATTATTCAAAATCTCGCGGATTTTTTCTTCATTTAATCTCAAATTTATGTTGTTACTATTTGTATTTTGATTTGTCAAATTACTAACAATATTATAATTCATTATATTTTATAAATTATAATATTATTGCGAATCAAATTTATTTTATCAAATTATTTATTCATTATTTTCGCGAATATTTGAATATTGGTCATTTTCTAAAGGTTCTGAAATTACAACATTTTCATTATTTGATTCATCGTTATTATCGTTTACAACAGTAACACTGGTTTCTTCATCTACTTTTGCATTTGTATCTAACTCTAAATTATTTTCAATTTCTGTTAAAGCATATTCGTAATCAATAAATTTGTTGGTGGTTTCATTAATAAACATTGTAAGTGCATTATTTAAATTATTAATTGAAGTTTTTACTTCTGACATTTCATTAGCAAAATTATCTGTTTGGTTAGTATAATTAATCATTTTACTTTCTAATAAATTTAATCTATTAACAATATTTTCAAAAACTTCATCCGAAACTAATTTCATATTAGAAGGTATAGAATTATGAATAACGCCATCACTATTTTCATTAAATTTACCGTCTTCAATTGCTTCACTGACATAATTTTCCAATTTACCTAATCTTAAAGTAATTAAACCAATAGCGTTAGAAACGCTTATTTTGGTTGATTGTTCTTGCTGTATATTTGTGGTACTTTTAGCTCCTTGATTTATAGGCATACCTTTATTTTGTGCTACCCTAACATTTTTACTACCAACAGGTATACTTTGAGACATCATTTGCTGTTGATATTGTTGTTGTGCAAAAGCGCCTTGAGATGAAATAGATGTTACCGGTCTACTATTATTCATTGGTTGTGATTGTTCACCTGCTCTTTTCTGTCTAGCTGCTGCAATTGATCTTGAACTACTGCTCATTTAATATAATTATTTAACAATTTGTTTCTAAATTACTTACGCATCAAAATAAAAATAAATATCTAAGCAACCATTTTCATTTTAATTGCTTCATGACTTTTATAACCAATAATTTGAAAATCATCAACAATATAATCATTAATATTTTCCCTCTTGTTTATAATTTCTAAAGTTGGAAATTCAAAAGGCTCTCTCTCTAGTTGTTCTTTTATAGATTCCAAATGTTCTTCATAAATATGACAATTACCTGTGAAATAAACAAACTCGTATGGCTCCAAATCGCAATGTTTGGCTAAAATGTGCGTCAAAAAACTATATGATGCAATATTGAATGGTGAACCTAACGGGACATCCACCGAACGTTGATACAAAGCGCAACTCAATTTATTTCCATCGTGAACATTAAAATGACAAATTACGTGACATGGTGGTAATACCATTTCATTCAATTGACATGGATTCCATGCAGTCATGATAAGACGTCTACTATTTCTTGTTTCAGGATTTTTTAATTGATCAATAATAAATTGCAATTGATCTATTCCATTTTGTTTTCCGTCCAAAACGTTGCCGGATCCTACGTCATATGGTGCATTAAAATGTCTCCATTGATACCCATAAATAGGTCCCAGTATACCTTCAGGATAATGCCCCAGCCCAACACTTTCCGTAAAATCTTTAGAAGAATTTCCATCCCAAATATGAACATTTTGACTTTGTAATATTTTATTATCTGTTTCACCGCGAATAAACCACAATAATTCTTTTAAACATGTTTTCCATGCGACCTTTTTAGTTGTTAAAATAGGAATTTTACCATTTTTTAGAGAAAAACGCATTGAATTTCCAAAAATACTCTTTGTTTTACCATTTCTACCTTCCTCTAAAAATCCGTCTTCTAGAATAGTTTTAATTAAATTTAAATATTGATATTCTTCGTCTCCACTCATTAGAAAACCATTTATTTATACCTTTAATTAGTTTTTGAATTATTTAATTTCTTTTTATAAATCATATGGATAGTTCAGATAATTCAAAAAAAGGATTTTTTAAGCATGTTTTCAATTTTGATAATGACTCTAAATCTGACATATTAAATATAATTCAATATACTTTAATAGCAATCATTCCAGTGGTTATTTTAAATAAAGGTATGCAAAAATATATACCTGAAGCAGATGAAAAGAAAGGTAGCGTGGAGATTTTAGCAGAAGTTTTAATTCAAGTTATCGTAATGTTTATTGGCCTATTAATTATTCATCGTATTATTACATATGTTCCAACTTATAGTGGAATGGAATACCCTGAATATAGTATTATATTCAACATTTTAGCAATATTAATGATCACATTAAGTTTACAAACTAAACTTGGAGAGAAAGTAAGTATTTTAGTAGATCGTATCACAGAATTATGGGAAGGTCCGCAATCAAAAATGAAAAATAATGGTAAGAAGGGTAATGGAAATGCAAATGTCAAGGTTTCACAACCTATTTCAGGACAAAATATGGGAATGTCAATGTCGCCAAATACAATACCAAGTAACCAATCTGCAATGAACCAATCTTTATATGGTGGAAGTACATCAATTAATCAATTACCTAATGATTCATCAGATCAATCGTATACACAAAGCAGACAACAACTTCCTAATTACAATAACATGTATCAACAAGATACTACACCATTGGTTGGTGCCGCTACACCAGGAATGGCCGAAGCATTTTCAGAACCAATGGCCGCTAATTCAGTTTTAGGAGGTGGCGCATTTGGTTCATGGTAATCAACCTTTAGAAAAGGTTGAGCCAAAAACACTCTTTCCACCTTTGACAAAGGTTGAGCCAAAAAACACTCTTTCCACCTTTGACAAAGGTTGAGCCAAAAACACTCTTTCAACCTTTAGAAAAGGTTGAGCCAAAAACACTCTTTCCACCTTTAGAAAAGGTTGAGCCAAAAACACTCTTTCCACCTTTGACAAAGGTTGAGCCAAAATTTCTATCCTGTGGGTTTTTATCTTTTTTATGTAAAAAAGATAAAAAAATGTAAAAAATATAAAGATATAAATTGAATTTATATAAAATAATATAAATATAACTTTATGAAAAATATTTTAACTGTTTTTGCAGGAAGAAAACAAAATTTAGAATTATTAATAAAATATTTAAAAAAGGCATTAGAATTAAAAATACTTGATGAAATTCATTTTTGGAATTATACTAGAAATTCAAATGACGAAGAATACTTAAAAACTATAAGTAATTTGAAAAGAACAAGTAGCAAATCTAACAATGAATACATTCAAATATTTACTCCTGTGATAGATAATTCATTTACATTTGAAATATCTGATTCACATGATGTTTATATTAAAATAAAAGATACTCAAGAAAATATTGAATATGAAATTGTTTTAGAAGATTGGAACAACAATGTAAAAAATGTAAAATCTACTATTACCAAAAATAATAGTGAATTATGTATTTTATCACAAAGTAGTATTAATATTACTAATAATTTTGATAAAAAAACTATTACAGTTTGTATTTGTGAAAATAATCTAATTGTATTTTTGAATAAGCAAAAAATTGTTATTTGTGAAATTAAAGAAAATATTGCAATAGATAATATTTATATTAAAACTGGTAACAATAGCGTTGGTAATATTACATATGATACAGTGAAGAATCATAATTTTTATTTTATGGATACTTGCGAAAAAAGCTGGAAAAATTATTATAATTATTATGATAATGTAATTTTTAAAGATGATGTAATTATTAAATGCGACGACGATATTGTTTTTATTGATTTAAATAAATTACCACAGTTTATTGATTTTATAAAAAATAAAGGGGATGATTATGATTTAATTTATGCAAATACAATTAACAATAATGTATCTGCTTATTTTCAACAAAATAAATACGAGTTGATACCAAAAGATTTAATGATTCTTGAATATCCTCCAGAAGGTAGATGTGGTACTTTATGGGAAAGTGGTGAAAAAGCAGAAATATTACATAATTATTTTATAGAAAATAATCAAAAATTTTTAAATTACGATTATAATAACGATATAATAGAAATAACTAGTAGATTTAGTATTAATTTTATTGGATATAAAGGTAATAAATGGTACAAAATAAAAGATGCCTGTTTACATAATAACGAGGACGAATACAATTTAACATTTGATTATGTAAAAAATAGAGGGTTTAAAAATGTACTGTACACTGATTTTTATGTATCACATTTGTCATTCTTTTCGCAAACTCACGCAATGAACATAGATGATTTAATAAGTAAATATAGTGTTTTATATTCTAAAATACATTAAATTAACTTGTAAATATATAAACATAACTGTATTAATTATATATTTAGTATAACTATAATTACATGGACGTTGATAAACTTTTAAAAGCATTAGACGATGATTCAAATGAAAATTTATTGAATTTTACTTCTAAAAAAATAACTGAAATGAATTTAAAAATTATCAATGAATTACAATTGGAAAGAAAAGAAGCGTTGGAATTAATGAAAAAGTTAAAGGGTTATCGTTACATAGATGAATTGAATGATTTAAAATATGGAACATATCTTAGATGGATTCCACTTCAAGACCCAAATAATATACATATAACAAAAGGAGCATTGTTTTGTGAATATAAAATAAAGGAAGATGGTGTATATATTATATGTAAAAATTTCGGATATTCAAGTAAACATTTTCAAATAAAATTAGATGAAAATTTAGTATTTCAAAAATTGACTGACCAAGAAATGGTATTACTTTCCGCGTTAGATCATTTATCAAAATAATATATTGTTATTAAAATATAAAATGAATTCAACGGAAAAAATTGAAATCGTTCTAGAAAACACTTTGGTTGTTGAAGAACCTTATACTACGTCAAAAATATCAAAAAATATTTGTTTTTACTTTAATCAAAATAGAATACAATATATAAATAGAATAATAGAAGAAACAAATAAATATAATTTACGCACAGATATTTTTATACACACACATTTAGATTTTAGTTTAGACCTTTTAACAGATTTTAATAACGGAAATATTAGAATAATACATCACGATTTATCAAATGATTCACATTTTAATTCAAATCCATTAATATTTCCTTATTATATTAGGGATTTTATAAAAAAACAACAAAATGATTATGACATATTTATTTATGTAGAAGATGATATTCTCATTAAAAAAGAAGCCTTATTATATTGGTTAGAATATAAAGATAAGTTAATTAAAAATAATTATAATTTAGGTTTTTTTAGAATAGAAGTTGACGATAAAGGTGATGAATACACAACTGACAATGCTACGTCACCTGATGGAACATGCAGCCAATATCTTTCCAATACTGTTACATTAGATAATGAATTATTTATTATAAATGATGCAAACCCATATTGTGCTTTTTGGATTTATGATAAAATAGAATTTAGAAAATATATTAACAGTGATAGATATAATGATTGCGATTGGACGCGTGAATGCGTTGCTTTTGGATTACATAGGCCAGGAATAAATTGGTATAAGGGAACAATTATACCACTGCAAAATAATAAATTGCCAAATAAGTGTAGAGTATATCATATGCCAAATAATTATGTTCATAGAAAAGATGGGTGGGTATTACATCGTTTTAATGAGGTTGTAAAATTGTAATTATATATACATATGACACACATATGACACACATATCAATTTTCTTTATGGAAACACACATATATATATATATATATATATATATATATATATATATAAGTTTTAAATGACCAACCAATATTTAAGAGCCTTTGTTATAGGTTCTTCTTTTTTTGTCTTTATTCCATATTTTATAGCGGTGAGATCATTTGATAAAAATTTAGTAAATTACAGTTATGAAAATTATACATTGTACGCACCTATTGGGTTAGGTTTGTATAACGTTCTTTCATTGTATATTGCAAACCAATTTAATCTTACAAAAAGAAATAGGTTTTTTCTAATAAGTATATTAGCACCTACTTTGGTTGCGTTAACTGTATACTTTCTTAAAGCATATAATTATACTATAAACCAATGGTTTAATCATATATGGAAATTGTATTTATTGTATTTTGTAGTCTTCAATTTTGTTGTCTATTATTTAGATAAACATGTATAAAATGTATTAGTTCATTGTTTCCTATTCTTTCTCGTCTTATTAAACTTTACATAACGCCTTCCTTTACATTTGAATTTACCACGAGTCAACCCTTTCCTATTAAAAATTGTCTTTGTGCATATACCAATTGCTCTTGGTTCATTTTTTGAAGTAGGATCTACTTTTTTAATACATTTGCATAATTTTAATGCTAATATTTTTTCGCCTTCCTCTTTAAGTAATTGTCTAGATTTAGGTATAGGCAGGTTATAAAATTTTAATATTTGAATGTAATCGTTGTTATGCATATTCATTATTGAATTCATTTTTTAGTCTTATTAGTTTTTTACCTAAATTATATGAATATTTTAAATTTTTACTAGATTAATAAAAATATATGTAAAAGTTAAAAAATATACATAATATATCCACAAAATACCTAATATTAAATGAAAATTGTTGTATTTGATTTAGACGAAACTCTGGGATATTTTGTTGAATTCGGTATATTTTGGGATAGTTTATCCTTGTATGTATCAAAGTATTTAAATAAAGAGTTGAATCAACGCGATTTTAATAGTGTAATGGATTTATACCCGGAATTTTTTAGACCAAATATAATGAATATTCTTAGTTATTTAAAAAATAAAAAACAATCCAAAGAGTGTCAAAAAATAATGATATATACAAATAATCAAGGTTCACGAAAATGGTGTGAACAAATAGTTTCTTATTTTGAAACAAAACTCAACAAATATAAATTATTTGACCAAATAATTTCAGCGTTTAAAATTAATGGAAAACAAATAGAATTTTGCAGAACAACAAATAATAAAACATATACAGATTTTATACGTTGCACAAAAGTTCCAACAAACGCTGAAATTTTCTACCTAGATGATACTTTTTATCCCGAAATGTCAAATGAAAATATTTACTACATTAACATAAAACCATATATACACGCTTTACCTTTTAATGAAATGTACAAACGTTTTTTAGATAGCAAACTAATTATACCTGACGCGTTAAATGAATTCATTGATTTCATGAATAAAGAAATAAAAAGATATAATTTCAAGGTAATTCAAAAAGACAATCACGATTACGAAATAGATAAAATTTTAAGTAAAAAAATAATGGTTCATTTACATGATTTTTTTGACAACAAATGAAAATCTCCTAAAAAAATACAAAACCAAAAACAGTAGTGGTAAAAATAAATAAACCAGCGCTAAACGCAATTTTTCGGTCTAAACTAGTAAATTCATATTTTGTTTTGAAAGGATTGAATCTGTATATCAAAAATAAACAAATGTAAATTCTTACATAATTATCAATTACATCTAAATGTTTTTTGGCCATAGCAGAAATACCGAACGCGTATAAAAAAATTAGTATATACGTTAAGGTAATAAAACCGTCAAAGAATAATTCTTGATATCCGTGAAGTGCTTGTTTTGAAATTATCATATAAGTTTATGTAATCTTATATAATAACACACTTTTTTAATTTTTACAAAACAAAATTTAAGCAAATTACACCATCCGTAAAGGAAAATGAGACAAACTCATTTTCTTTTACGGATAAGTCGCCGACAGAAAGAAATTCAGGGGACGCTTTGCGTCCTAATTTTCTTTCTTTTCGGTGTAATAAAATTATGCTAAGTAATAATACATAGGGTTTATTTTTCCTAGATTGGTCACGTTGTTAGATGTATCATCATAATATACATCCAAAGTTCTAGCACTAGGATCAGTTGCGTTGCTATAACGCGGCATCCAAAAATAAGGGACTATTTTCTCACAATGTGGATAATAAGAATCAAATAACCTTTTATAATATAACTTTTCTGTTTCTATGTTAATTGGATATTTATCAATAATATTTTCTTCATAATAATGTTCTAATTTTAATGTAGTTGATATGAACTCTTGCAAAATAACGTATAAAGACCTTCCTTTTTTACTTACTCCGTCACTGAATGCTTCTTTTCTCCTCCATAAGATTTCATCAGGCAATAATTGTTTTCCATATACATCTTGAAAATTTGCAAATGTAAAACTGTTTCTGATAAAATATTTTTCAACAATTTTATTTTTATCAAAGCGTTCTTTTTGCGGAATAGATAAATAATAATTTACAAATGTTTTATCTAAAAATGGGGTTCGCGGCTCTAGACCATGCGAAGATATACATTTATCCGATCTCAAAACATCAAATAAATGAATATCCCTCAACAAACGTCGCGTTTCACAATCAAACTCAATACAATCTGGACACTTTTTCATGTATAAATAACCTCCACTTAATTCATCTGAACCATCGCCGTTGAATATCACCTTTGCATCACTATTTTTACTAATGTATTTTCCTAACAAATAATTTCCAATACTCGCTCTAATACTTGTTGTATCATAACTTTCAATCGCATAAATCACTTCAGGAATAACGTCAAACATTTCTTTTTCTGTTACAATAATTTCAGTATGTTTTGTTCCAAGATAATCGGCAACAATTTTAGCATACTTAAGGTCTTCAGAATCTTTCAACCCAATGCTATATGTTTCAATTGTCTTATCTGGACCAAACTCCATTTTGTAAAAATAGTTAACAAGAGCTGTTATTAAGCTACTATCTAAGCCTCCTGATAACAAGCATGCAATAGGGCGCTCTGTGTTTAAACACCTCTTTTTTACAGCATCACATAAATATTTAACAATATTTTTCTCATAGTTTTCTGTTTCAATGGTAGAATCTATATACGAATTATAATAATTTAAATTATATGGAAAAGATGGTGTGAAATACCGTTTATTTTCTTTCAAAACCCTCCATTTTGAGCACGCCAAACTAGACAATTTATATGTGGAAAAAGTACCTGGTTCAAATTGCTCAATGGTGAATTTGTTAATAGAACCGTTTTTTTTATCTATTTTCAAAAATTCATTCAAACATTTCAATTCAGATGCACATCCAATCGTATAATCACTTTTTAATAAATATAGTGGTCTAACGCCGTACGGGTCTCTAGCAAAATAAATAAAATTATTTAGATCATTTTCTAGTCTTAAATCATATAATACAAAAGAAAATACACCATCTAACATTTGTAACGTTTGTTCCATTCCATATTTTAGATATAAATGAACAATGACCTCGCAATCGGAATTAGTTGTAGGTATTACACCCATCAATTCATATAAATATTTGTAGTTGTATATTTCACCGTTACATATTAATACAATGTTATTTATGTTAAAAGGCTGATTAGAAATCTTGTCTATTCCATTTATGGCTAATCTATGAAAACCTAAAAATATTTTGTGAAAAGAAATAAATTTAGAATCTTCTGGACCTCTATTAACACCCTTGATAAATTGTTCTTTGTAAAATTGTTCATTACTTTTTTCACCATTTAAGATACAAAATATACCACACATTTTATGTAGTTGTAATATTATCAATGCAAATCTTTATATAATTTAATAAAATAATAAAATAAAAATAATATCATAGTGTATAGTAATTAAATGAATAATAATAACAATGTTAATAATAATATGAAAAGTGAATGTGTATCTGAAATTCATAATACCACAAATAGAAGAATTTATGATAGAAATGTTCCTTCCCAAATGCTGCAACAATACATAGATGTTAGACCTGTTATGACAAAGTATTCTTATTTACCAATAGTTGACCCAAGAAAAGAAGTTGATGTAAGAATGAATCAATATCCTACATTCAATCCACATACAGTATTTAATCCAGGAAATACTCAATCGCCATGGTCAGGATTCGCGTCTAGTATAAACACAGAATCTGAATTAAGAAATCAAATTTATGCATTACAAAAATGTAGTCAAGCTGTTTATGTTCCAAATAGTAATAGCGATTTGTACAATTATTCGTTTAAACCAAATATGAGTGAAGGTAATAATTATAACCAACACAATTTATTGTTCAAACAAGACAAGTTTGATAGTTTTAATCCAAATCCGGATCCAAACGTAGTTGGTACATACATGTTTTCTAACCCAACTCGTGCACAAGTAAAAGATTTAGCATAAATTTTTTGTATTATAATAATATTAATATTATTATTATATACACATATAATAATATGAAAGGAGGAAGGTCTGTGTCAACAGAAAATGAGAGGATAAACGAGGCTTTAAATGGAAATTATACACCCCTTATAAATGCTATAATTAGAGGAGATATTAATCAAGTTAGAAGCGTATTACGCCCAGGTGAAGTTGCAAATCAAAGAGATAATACATATAACTGGTGTCCATTTAAATGGCTTGAGTTCGTTCGTAATTACGGTAATCGTTATAGTCGTGAAGACTATGAAGACTTAATAAGACTTTTACATGAAAACGGATCAAGACCATGTTATGATGATTATCATATACGGGAAGATAGTTACAATTTTTCACCGGTTGTATTAGATATAGACGAGGCACTTGAAAAAATACGTAAAGAAAGTGAAGAAGATGAAGAAGATAACGATCATTACGAAAATAATAGAACAAACACAACTGGTGGAAGACGTAGAAGAAAAATGCGAAAAAGTATGAAGACTAGAAAGAGTAGAAAAACCAAAAACTCTAGAAAGGGAAAAAGAACTACTAGCAAAAAGCGTAAACATACCAAAAAATAAATCACAATACTATACAATAATTTTATTCATTATTATATAATGTCAGAAAATATAATGCATCAAATAACTTTAGATTGTTTATTAAATAAAGAAATTTATGAAAAAATGCAACATAATTTCAAAAACACCAAAATTGTGAATAAAAAAGACAAGAAGTTTTACAGAAAACGAATATTAAATTTAACGCGGGAATTGTTGTTAAAAAAAGACGATAATTACAACGAAATCAACCCCGATATTAAGTTTACATTTGATAATTATGTTAAAACTTGTATACAATATTTTAAAATAATAGACAACAATGACATCATACAAGAAGAATACAAAGATTTTAATACAGAGTTGGATAATCATGATGATTTGAATATAAACAATAATAATAATTGTTATGATAAAGAAAAAGACAAGTTATTTATGCGTTCAATAAAGATGCCTAACGGTTTAGAAAAGTTTGTAAAAATAACAACAACAAAAAAACCGGAAGAAATCATATTACCAAAAATAAAAGAAATAGATTTGAAAGAACCTACTTTAAGAATGAAAGGAATTCAAACAATTCAAGGAATTCCAAAAAAAGAAAATATCATTATAAAATAAGATGCGAATTAAAAAATATAAGAACAATAAAACTAAAAATCTGAATAAAAAAAAATATCAAAGGGGAAAAGGAACGAGAAAAAATAAGAGTATTCGTAATTCAATAAAACAAGATAATTCACCTCATTCTCACAGTCATGATTTAAAAAATACACCAATAGAACTTAATAAAGTTAACTGCAGTCCAAAAGATAAAAAAGAAATCAAAAAATATACATGTTATACTGATACATCACTATTTAAATTGAGGGACAAATGGAATTTACGTCATCCTGATGTAAAAATATTGACAAATGACTCAAAAGAAATTCATAAACTTTTGTCAAATTATTTAAGTGATGTATGCAACAAAGAATCGTGCTGGTTGAAACAAAAAGATGAATTCGGACAATTAGATGAAGATTTTAAAGACTCATTTGCTCCTGAATCGCCATATGAATGGAAAAAAAATCCAAATGAATGGCTATCAAGTGTAGACATCATAAAAGTAATGAAACAATATGAAAAAGCATACAAATGTTTTGATTTTATAGGTCCTTCGCCGATTGATTTTGATAAAAAAAAAATATACGGAGAATGTGTATGGGAAGAATTATGTAATTTCAATTTAGAAGACCAAATTAAAAAAGGTAAAACAAAAATTGGAATCATATTTAATACCGATCCTCACGATAAGCCTGGTGAACATTGGATTTCCATGTTTGTAAACATCAAAAAAGGCAAAATTTTTTTCTTTGATAGCGTGGGACGAAAAGCACCACCTGAAATAATGAAATTTGTAGAAAACTTACAATCGCAAGGAAAACAATTAAAACCTAAAATAAATTTCACATATGATGAAAATCATCCTGTTGAACACCAATATGGTAACACTGAATGTGGTATTTACAGTATTTTTTTCATTGTTCATATGTTACAAGATAAATTAACAGAGCATTATTTAAAAACACATATTTTAAAGGATAAATATATGGAAAAATTTAGAAAAATTTATTTCAATGAACAATTATAATTTAAAGTTATAAGTTAGACTTTATATATATCTTACAACTTGATCCGATGTCAATAAACGATTTTTTAGAAAAGGAAAATCTGGAATTATTATGGGAAGTGTTAATAGACGAACCGTTAATAAAACAATTATGCGATTCTGTAATTAAATACAAAACCCTTATGCATATTTTTCAATCAAACCTGAATGATTTTTTCAACGTAGAAAAAAATAATTGCAAGAACTTGATTGAATTAAATAAAAAATATATTTTGTTAATAATTAATTATATAATAAAAACAAACACTAATCAATCTACGGCGCCTCTACAAAGTCAAAGTCCCTATACGAATAGTCAATATAAAAAAATTAAAATTCATGATGATGAACCAATTAAACAATCAATAACTTTTGAGGACATTCAGAATGATAGAATGAATCTTTTTGAAAAAGAATTAAATAAGAAACAGGAAGAATTTACAAATGCAATGACGTTACCTGTACCACCAGTTCCAAATTTCAGTGACAATTTAGATCAACCTATGAGTGAAATTGAAATGGAAATAAAAAGAATTCAAGAGCAGCGTAATTATGATATTGAAATGATTAAAAATACAAATTCATCTAGTGATGCAAATTGGTTAAAACCACAAGAAACATCTATTAAAAATGAAAAGTTGATAAAAATTAATAATAATAATAGTAATAGTAATGCAAAAAATAACGACGTTAACTTCAATAATAACAGTAAACATATAAGCTGGGAAGATGAACAATTGAGCCGTCAAGAACCCATGTATGAAGAACCAGAGGAAATAAATATTTTTGGTAAATTGAAAAAAATAACGAGTCCAGACTATCAAACACAAATTGATGAAATCAAAAAAGAAATTCTCACTTTGAATGAAAAGTTGGATTTGATTTTACAAAAATTATAAAATTGAATTAATTTGTATAAATAAATTGTGTTATTATACAAATTACTTAAATAAATAACATGAACTTTTTAGGATTTATTGTTTTGTTTTTGTATGTGTTAAAATCTGCTTCAAAAAGGGGATATAATTTGAGATTTAGAAATACTTTGTTACGTGTATATATTGCTACCGACAAAAAAAAGGTAATTGGAGAATATTCGGATAAAATAGTAAAAAAAACTACATCTAAGGCTAAAGATTATTATAATAAAGCATTAACAAAATATTATGATATCCATTTGTTTTATAATAGTTTAACAGACGAAGAAAAAGAATTAATAGAAGCTATTATATCTTTATGTTACTAACTAAGTGACTAAGTGACCAATTGTTTGAAAACCTGTTCGTTTTTTTCATTTATTTCTAATGTACCAATTTGAACTGGTATTATGTCACCATTTTCTAATGCTTGTAAATAACTATTCTTATCATAAATATTCAACTGGCTAGGACTGATTCGTCTATATACATATTGTATTCCATTCAAAGTAATAGGTTTTCCTTCCCATTCTATTTGTTTTTTATTGGCGCGAACTGTAAGATCGCTTTGTTGATTTGCATAATCAGGAACATAAGAAAATTTATTGTTTTTAGGGTCACCAAAATTCATGCATTTACCATTTGAATAAATAAAACAATCAAATGCGGATTCTTTAATAGCATCCGTTAATTGTAAACTCAAATTAGCTTTGATTTCGGATATTTCAAATAATAATTGATCTGTTGTGATTGGAACCTTTGGTTCACCTTTGGATAAATCCTTTCTTTTTAACTCAATTGCATCGTCTGATTTTAATTGCTCGGGCGATAATATCATTAAATAGACAAATACTTCAACAGTTTGTAGTGCGCGGGGTAAATTTTTATGACTACATATACGACGTGCGCGCCCAATAACTTGTTCAGTTCTAACAGGATGCCAATATGGTTCCATAATATGAACATAACGGGTATTTCTAAGATTGATACCTTCAGAACCTGATGAAGTAATCATAAGCACTTTAATAATTTCGCCCATATTATTGTTATTTGCAATTTTTCTTAATTCTGCTGATAAATTGGTTGGAATATAATCCCATTCACCGTTATAAATACGTCTAGTTATTTCTTTTTCTTCAACTGTTTCAGTACCTGTGTACAAAGCGTATGTTGGTTTTCCCAAATCGGCTTCAGGAATATCTATTTCCCAAATATCAGAAGCATTCTTTTTAATTTTGAACCGTGCAAAACCATTTTTTTCTAATACCAAACTGAAGAGTCCTATACCTTCAAGTGTTCTAAATTGACTATAAACTAAATGTAACCCCAAATGTTCAGGGTCTTTAATATTATCAAGAATATGTAAAAATTTTGGACTGAAACGTGTCAAGGCCTCAGGTGTTAAAAAATCATTGGAATGCTCTTTGATGTTTTTAATAGTGGCCTCAATTCTCTCTTTATATGTGTTTCCACCTAATTTATCCAAAATTTGGTCGCCTTCTTCTTCTCCTTCATGTTCATCATTGACGTCTACATTGGCTTCTTCCTTTCGCGCATCTTTTAATAATTTTGTAATATCATTTTCTTGCTCATTGGGTTCATTAGCTTCACCTTCTTCGCGGCCCTCGCGAACTTCTTCCCCCTTCTTCTTTTTGATACTAGGAAGAGGCCTATCATTCATCACAAAATTGCAATACAATCTTGAAAATATTCTGTATGTTGAAGTGGCTTCTTTGAATAATTCATCCAACTTTTGTGGTTTTTTGGATGCCTTTTCTAGTTTCCTCTCTTCTCTTCGCGCTGATTCATAAATTTTGAATTGAAAATCACTCATTGGTATTTTAACAACGTGATAATCAACACCTAATGTTTTATTAAATGTTGGTAATAAACTTTCCTGTGCACTCTTAAAATAAGAAGAGAGACCAATAATGCGACGTTTCAATGCATCTACATTTTTTAATTTTTTTGTTACACTATCAATATATTGGTTCTCAAATAAATCAAAGTCGTCAGGAAGTGCTTTCATATTTTTTATTTTGATTCCATCTGATATAACATCAATATCATTTCTTTTTAAAATACTTATGATTTTTCTTTCAAAATCATTATCGCTTATAAAATCGTTGTCAAAAATATTGTTACCAGTATCGTCTCGTTTAACATTAGAGACGCCTTTATATCCACTGTCCTGCTTTATTTTATTTTTAAAACCAAAAGGATTACGAGTAATAGTAAGAATCTTACTAGAAGGGGAGTAGTCCAAATAATCTAGAGATTTCTCTCCAAGTAACATTTCTTGCAATGAATTTCTATCTATTTTTTTGGTTGTTTTTACATTTAAAGGGAAATTCCAGGTTTTGATATATCCTCTTAAAATATTGAAAAGTATTCCAAATTCATTAGGGTAATTGATAATAGGCGTTCCTGTTAGGAGAACAATGCGGGCATTTTTAGCGCTCATTAAGTATTCATATAATTTTACCGCAAGAAATTTTGGCGAATACTCTTTCTCACCTCTATCATTTTCAGGAACAACCTTTTCTTTTTTGATTTTATTGACGATTCTACTGATTAAATTGTGAGCTTCATCAATAATAATGACGGAATTATCAAAAAGATTTTTAGTGAATCCTGATGTAAGTTCTTCCAATCTTTTTAAACGTAATCCATTGTAGTTGATAAATGTATATTTGTTGCGAATCATTTCATTCAATTGGTCGTCCAATGATTTTTTTTCTATGGAAGTTAAATCTTCATAGTTAGATGGCTTTTTTACATTGACAAACCATGCACCTTGTTGTTTTTTAATATAGTCTTGTGATAAATTCAAAACTGCAGATAATGTTGTCATTGCTTCGGGATTTGTTTTTACTGATACGAATTCCCAGTATTGATTTTTCTTGTACAAAGAGTCGCCACAGTGTTTCAACTCTTCCATATAATTGGTTCTTAAAGAAGCAGGTAACATAATTATTACTTTTTTGGTGTCCTTCATACCCTCTGCGATTGCAATAGAACTGCAAGTTTTTCCAGCCCCTAATCCGTGATACAGTAACAAACCACGATAAGGTGTAAACATATTTAAATAGTCCCTAACAATTTTTTGATGTGTTAAAAGTGAAAACCCTGCGTCATTACTGTTATCTTTACCAATTGTATCACACGAAATATTTGCATTCATATTTTCTAAATCTTTTTTGTATGGTTCAAACAAAGAGTTTATAAAATTAACAAAAATTTCTCTGTTGTTCATGTAATAACTAGAAACCTTGATTATAACAGGAGGCTCTTTCTTGGCCAATCTCTGAGACAAAGGAGTGTCGCCGATTTCCACCACGTTTTCAGGACCTAATACAGCAATGCCTTTTTCTACCTTTTTTGTTGTGCGACCTCTCTTTGCTGGTTCTTTTTTTTCAGTTAATGCGACAACTTCTTCCTCTCCTTGTGGAAGTTCTTCTGCTATGATTTTCTCAACATTTTCGGCAGCCTCTTCGTCGGCGTCAGCATCACCTTCAATAATGAGGAGTTTTTTTTTGACCATTTTCTTTGCCTTTTTAACAGGTGGTTGCACTTCTATTGGTACAGGTTGTGCGATTGGTTCGGTTTGTTTCGTTGATTCAACGGTTTCCATAATTGGTTTGACTTTAACTTTAGTTTTTTTATTTTCAGTTAATTTCATCAAAAAATCATTACGATTGTATCCTTTGTTGGTTTCATCTACTACAATCATTTTGGTCGCTGTTTCAGGCTCAGGTTCCTCTGCTTGAACTTCCTCGCTCACTTCGCCTTCTTCCTTTTCACCTTGTTTTTCAAGTGGTTTTGCTGGTTTTGACAATTTTATTTTTGTTTCTCCTTTAATAGCAACTACAACAGGCTTCTGCTGATTTAATGTAGGTTTCGCCATTAATTTATGTTTTAATTTTTCTAAAGGATTCATTGTCAATGCTTATATAATTAAAATAGAATAAATTTATGCTTTTACGTTTATTCTTCAACAAAATCACCAATTTCGGGAATGTTTGTAATCTCGGCAACATCAATTTTTCCGTTATTTTCTTCTATAATGTTAATTGCCTCATTACATGCAATTTGTTCCGCCTTTCGTTTGATTTTATGTTGTCCTTCTCCCATGAATAAAAATATTTTGTTATTTTCAGCAACATAATCATGTATGGATTTAAATGTTTTAAAATAAGAAATGTGAACTGAATCATCGTGTGTAACACTATGAATTGGCTGTCCAAGGCACAGATACACACCCATTTTATATCCCAAATCAGCATCATGTTCAATTTCTAAATAATGCGGAGTAACCTTGAATTCCTTTTGAATTTTGACTTGAAGAATGTTTTTGTAATTGTCATCATTGGTAATAAGTGAAATCCAATCAATGTGTTTTTCAAAAATATTTTCCACAAATTTTTGCGCCATTTGAAATCCAGGGCCAGTAACAAACATGGATTGAAACCAACCGTCTTCGTCGGTAACCTTGATTTTATTGAAATCAAGAAAAAGAGCCCCTAAAAATGACTCAAACAAACAACCCAGCTTTTTCAGATTTGTGCGGATTTTCTTTTCTTCGGCATGTTTGGAAATGATTAACCATTTGTGTAGACCCATTTCTAGTGCAATTTTACCAATGGCTTCATTTTTAACAATAGCGATTTTCTTTTCAGTCATGAAGCCTTCATTTTCTTTTGGAAAACGACGATACAAATAATATTTTGTAACCAATTCTAAAATACCATCGCCTAAAAACTCCAAGCGTTCATTTGATTTACTACTTAAGGGCATGCAATCAGGCGGTCGTTCTACAATGGTAATATTTTGTGCGATATTTTCAAAATTAGGTCGTTTTGTGTAAGAGCGATGGACAAATGCGCGCTCATAAAGTGCTATATTGTTTACTGTTTGGGGTATTCCGTATTTAGAAAGAATACATTTGACTTCATCTAATGTAATCTTAATATTTAATGGGTTAAATGGATTAAATATTAAGCCTTCTTCGGTTTTGATAATGTCGTCGTCGTGTGCTAATTTTACGTCAGTCATGGTGTTATATATATTTGGGAGTTGCCTTTAAATGGGTTTAGAATATTCTTTTTGTTTTGACTTTTTGGATCGGCGTGCGTTTGAAAGGACTTAAAGATAATGATGGTATATTATATATACCAATAAATAGCACACAATGGAAAATGAAATATGGAAAACTATTGAAGAATTTCCAATTTACGAAGTTAGTAATTTAGGAAGAATCAAAAATACAAAAAGTCAAAAAATTTTACGTCCTATAATAAAATCAGGATATCATCATGTTTCTTTAACAAATAGTAATTGTAGGAAAAACTGTAAAGTTCATAGACTAGTTGCGATGGCTTTTATACCTAATCCTGAAAATAAAAGCGATGTCAACCATAAAGATAAAGATAAATTGAACAATCAATTATCAAATTTAGAATGGATGACAAGGAAAGAAAATTGTATCCACAAATCTAAAGATCTTATTTATAAAAGCAACAAAAATAAACCTCTTTTACGTATTGATAGTGATACCAATGAAATAATAGAAAAATATGATTCAATAGAACTAGCAGGAATATGGGCGTGTAATAATCATCATACTAAAACAACTCATAATGGTAGAAATGCTATAGGTAATTGTGTAAATGGATTATCAAAAAGAGCTTATGGCTTCAAATGGGAATATGAAAATAAATATGAAGATTTAGAAAATGAAATTTGGCGAGAAGTTGTTATAAAAGATATTGACATTACTATTTATGGAAATAAAAAATATTATGTTTCAAATTTAGGCAGATTTAAAGATAGTCAAGGATCAATAAGACATAATTATAAAGTAGGTGAATATGGATACATAAGAGTGTTTGTTTATAATAAAGTATATAGATTGCATCGTTTGATAGCATATGCTTTTTTAGAAAATCCTGATAATAAAGAACAAGTAAATCATATAGATGGCGACAAATTGAATAATAGACTTGATAATTTAGAATGGGTAACTAACAAAGAAAATCAAATACACAAAGTCAAAACAGGTTTAGGAAATAATTTTACTAGAACAATTATTCAATATGATTTAGAAGGAAACTTAATTAATGAATTTAAATCTATTATCTCCGCAGCAAAAGAGATGGGGGTTTCTAAGAGTAATATCCAAGGTGTCTTATTAAATAAAAGAAAAACAGCTGGTGGATTTATTTGGAAGTATTTAGAAGATGAAAATCCTGATTTTAGTAAAAAGATTACTATAAATAAAAATAGAGGAAGACAAGTATGTCAATATGATTTAAATATGAATTTATTAAATATTTATAAATCAACAGCAGATGCTTCTAGAAAAGTAAATATTCATAAAAATAATATTTGGGCTGTTATTTATAATTATAAAAAAACCGCAGGTGGATTTATTTGGAAGTATTTAGATTAATATTTTAACATATAAGTTTTATAAAAATAAAATATATTCGTAATGTATATAAAGATGGTGCTAATGAATTCGAGTAAAAGTGCGCGTAATGCTGCCTCAATTGTAAATAGAACGAATGTTTGTGGAGGCTCGAAGAAGGCCGGCATCGTTTCTCGTCAGGGATTTTTCATGCAAAGTAATGTTTCACTAAGAAGAGCTCCTCAATCTCTTCCATTAATTTGTGTTCCAAACTACACAATCCAAACCCAAAAATACGGTTACAGAGCCACTATTGGCGGCAATATGGGTTAATCTCATGGATTCCCCTATTATCATATTTTTCACATATTATTTCATACAATTTATGAAATACTATTTAACATTAAAATAATTTAATAACAACTTGTTAAATTATTTAATCAAGAAAACACTCATGTTCATCAAGGTTGATTCCCGCGAAAAAGATTTGCAAGCCAAATTGTCGTTCTATATTTCAAGTATTCCTGCATTTAGAAATTTAAAAGTAATTACAGAAAGTTTACCCATTGGAGATGTTATTATTAGCGGTAATAATAACGAAGATATTTTAATCATAGAGAGAAAATCCATTGTTGACCTTCTTTCAAGTATCAAAGATGGACGTTATGAAGAACAATCATACAGGCTTAACGGAACACCGCTTCACAATCACAATATAATGTACGTGATAGAAGGCGATGTAAACAAGATGAATATGTTTCGTGAAACCAAATTTGAAAAACTTACACTCTACTCGGCTATTTTCTCTCTTAATTATTACAAGGGATTCTCGGTAATTCGTACTTTTACACTAGATGAAACAGCACTTTTCGTATGCAATTGCACATCAAAATTAATGAAAGGAGTGAACACGGACAGAAAGGCATTTTATCCAAACAAAATTACAAGTCAGTGTAATGTAATAAATACCATAACAGAGACAACAGAGACAATAGAAACAACGGACCAAGAATCTGATGAAAATCCCGAACAATCCGAACAATCCGAACAATCAAACGATGCAAGTAGTAAAGAATATATATCTTTGGTAAAAAAAGTCAAAAAAGAAAACATTACACCTGAAAATATAGATGAAATTATGTTATGTCAGATACCAGGCGTTAGCACAGCAACTGCGATTTCAATTATAAAAAAATTCAACAATATTGCAAATTTAATAAAATGTTTAGAAGAAAACGAAAAGTGTTTAAGTGACGTTACTAATATTAACAATAAAGGTCAATCCAGGAAAATCACAAAAACATCTATAACAAACATAGTAAAATTTTTATTGAAAAAAAATAATTAAATTAATAATATTATATTATATATAACACATATTTATGACATACAGACAAGGAGAACCATTTACTATAAAAAATTTAAATACAATTAAAGAGACAATTAATCAAAAAAAAACTATTTCGGCTTCTGGTGTAGGTACTATAGATGCTAGTTATGAACCATTTTATGAATTTACTCCAGATTTTATAGATGCAACCACTATACAAAAATTACGGGATGGTGAACCTGCTATTCCTAAAGAATTATATAAAAATGTTGACGCAGTCGGTTTCTTTGATTCTTTACACGATTTTAAAAGCGACTTTATGGATTGTCAAGGTAATATTAGAGGAGTTTCTAATTCTTGGAATTATAAAAAATTTGGATTTACCTTTTTATTAAATGGAGGTTATAGTAATTTACTACAACAATATGGTGATTTATTAATTCAACGAGCATACTCTTATTTGAACCGTATACCACGACCATTAAATCAAGATAATCTTGAAAATTATTTCTCTATTGGTAATATTTATGATACAATAGATACTCAAGATAATTCAAAAGGTAATATATATATATTACCAAATACACGTGGATCAACCACAGATAAAACTAGTATTTATAATAATCTTATTGCTTTATTTGCAAAGTATAAAGACACAAATTTTAATAATAAAATTAAACTAGTTTTTGATTTTCAATTAAATTTATTTGATATTATTCAAGTAGGTAGAACAAAGAACGCAAACAACGATGGGTTCTGTGTTTTATATACCGCTGAAATTATGACAGATCCTGCGCCAAAACCTAAGGCTGCTAAAATTGATGAAATTTTTGGTTGTGAAAACTGGTATATTGAAATTTTAAATGTAAATGAACCTAGAAGTTATGATGCGCAGAATGATAATGTTAGGGGCAACGTAGATGTTTCATTTAATAAAATTATTTTTTCTAATGAAAATGATCTAGAAAATGCTGAATTTACTGTCAATGTAACGTATAGTAACGAAGGTCAAAATGAAACAATAGATGTTAAAATGAATTCTAAAAGTAATACTATTCAAAATATAAAAAATATGATTCGTAATACAATAGAAAAACTTACAAATGTGTCCGATAGATTTGATTATTACAAAGATAGTATAAAGGACAGAATAGGTTTTTACGATAAATTTAATAGTGAAACTCTAAGTCAAGAAGATGCAAATAATTACAAAAAAAAATATACACGTTATTTTGCAAGAAAAAGATTAGGTGATACGCTAGAAGGTCGTGTATGTAAAAAAGATAAACAAAAGGAACTACTATTTAAAAATGTAATTAAAGAATCAAAAAGTACAATTATTAGAAACAAAACTACTTATAAATTATCAAACAACATAATTAATTTAACTGACAAAGCTAGTATTAAGGACGCAGTTTTAGTGACACATGATAGAATGCTGTTTTCCTATGCAGTTATAAATAAAATCCCTACAATATTAGATTTACAAGAACATATGATATTGTTCATTCCACCAGAAGAACAAACCGGTGGTTCTGGTAGACCTGGTCCGTTCAGTGATCAACCTCCTGGGCCGTTCAGTGATCAACCTTCTGGACCGTTCAGTGATCAATATAATAATGTTATTACTAATGACAATGATAATGATGACGATGATAAAATACTTATAAAAAAACAATATAATATTCAACTAATATCAGTTGGAGATAATAAAATAGTAATTGAATCTATTAAAAGAAACGTCGGTGACGCTATATATTACATTTATCATCAAATAGAAACAATTCCAAAGTTTTTAGAAGAAGTTAATAGAGGATTGCAAAATAAGAGTTTAGAATATGCTTATTTAGGTGAATATTTTAATAATGCTTTAATTATTTTACCTTCTGAAAATTTTGAACAAAGAGTAGAAGATATAAAGGGTGAAATTCAAGCGAGTGTTGAACTACGTAATACTAGATATAATAGTTTATTATATAATAATTTATTGTTATTTATTCAAACTAGTGATAATAGTATTTTGCAAATTAAAAATAATTTTACACAACAAACTCCAGATGTAAGAGACGAAAACACTACACGTAGATGGATTAGTAATATGGATGTAAAGTTTACAACTTCAAACAAGGAAAAAACATACTATTATAATGACCAAGCTATTTATAATTTTATTAATCAGATTGAATCCAAAAACTTATTTGAAATGACAGGTGAAATTAAAAACGACATATTAACATTTTATCAAGAACCAACCAACAATGAAGAAAGAGACATTAATCAACAACTCTTTGAATTCGCGCAAAAATATGAGAAGCCCCTATTATTTATTGCTATAATATTTGCTTTTATTATAGCTTCAAAAATTAAAGCTTTCTTTGATAGTATTATGAAAGGTGGAGCTGTTGATGGTGACGATTCTAACGAAGAAACACCATTATATGTAAAAATTCTAAGTGCTGATTTTAATTTTTTGAACAATAAAGAAAATTTGTTTGAACAAAATATCACATGTTTATATTTTTTATTTAATTTGTTGCAATCATATGAGGTAAGCTTTATTGGTTATCAAGAAGGAATTGATGCATTTTATACTAAAATAGACGAATCCTATATTTTAAGTGAAATGATAGGTGTAACAAATTACATTCCACATAATATTGAATTTTATGTATTTTTAAAACTTCTTTTAAAAGATTATGATGAAGATAAAGTAAACAAAATAAACTATGCGCTATTTGAATATTATTTATACAATTCAAAACAGTCAAATCAAATTTATTCACGTTTTCAAGATATTAAATCTTACTTATTGAAAACCAATTATGAAATTGAAATTACCGAAGAAAATATACAAATAATACAAAATGAAAATAAAGAAACTTTAGATTACTTTGACTCAATTATGAAAACTACGAGTGAATTATCTCAACAAATTATTAATGAAAATTATAACGCTTATCAAGATTCTAATTTTGAAAAAGTATATGAAAATGTTTCTAACTACAATTTGACACTAAAAGGGTTCACTGATATGAAATCTGAATTTATAACGAAAACAACAGATGTTATAAGTAGTATGGTGAATAAAGGGTTATTAACACAGTATTCAAGTCAAGCAACTCAAGAAATTCAATCATCTCAAACATCTCAGAAATCTCAATTAATGAACGAACCAAAAGAAACAACTCTTTTAGTTAACACAGTAAATAAAGAAGTAGATGAAAAAGCAAAAGGAATTGTTCCATATAACAAATTAACTCCTTTTAACTTTGAAAATACTCTTGCTTATGGAGCAGGAAAACATAACAAACAATACAATAGAACAAGACAAAACTCGCGAAAATATCGCAAACATAAAAAAACAAATAAGAATAATAATAAAAATAAGAAAAGAACAAAATCTTTGAAAAAAAAAAATAAAAAAACTAAAACTTGTAAGAAAAAATAAAAATATTTATCCCTTTATATATTATATAAATGAATAAACAACTAATTAATTTACTTTTTATCTTAGCAATATGTTTCGCAGCCTATCTTTTATTTAGAAACCTTGATTTTAAAGAAGGAATGACTACCGATTCTCCTACTTCAACCTCAACCACAACTTCAAATTCAACAACAACCACAACAAATGGTATTGCTGGAAGTGCTCAAAATTACGCAGCAAATATTAAATCAATGACAATTAAAAATCAAGACGTCTTATTAATAAGTAAATACAGAAACGATTATGAAAATGCAATTTTGAATTTAGATGATTTAATCAATACAATGATGTTACAAACAGCATTAACTGTAGATAATTCCAAACCAATGGCTTCAATAGAAAAATTAAACCAATTGAATTCTGCAAAAGTATCATTGAATAGTGTAATGAAATTTGTAGATGCAAGTAAATAAGCAAATAAATAAAATAAATAAATCAATATATTTATTTTATAAAAGATAAATATATTAAACCTAACTAATTATTAAAACTATACTAATAAATGAGTAATATATTATTTCTAGAAAAAAGTCATATTTATCCAATTATAATACCACTTAAAATGTATAATGATAATCACAATCAATGCAACTCACTTTACGACATGAATCCATCTATCAGTATAGATTCAAATGGAGATGTACAAATTTTGGTACGGTCTGTAAATTACAGAAAATTCTATCATAAAATTTTTACACTTTACGAAAATCATTCTAAAAGTTTCTACGCGCTATTAACTGGTAAAATCAATGAAAATGAAATCTTAAATTTAGATACTTTTGAAGTTAAAGATATATTGTATGACTATTTGATTCCAACCTACCCAAGTTTTTGGAAAGGTCTAGAGGATATTAGATTCATTAACACCAATTCAATTTTGGCCATAATACCAGAGTGTAATGAAAGTGGAAATCCTTCAATTTTCCGAGCCACGTTGGAAAATAATGTTATACATTCATTTATTTCTTGTAAACCAAATGTAATTGAAAAAAACTGGATGCCATATACAGATGACAATAATAACGAAATGGTTATTTATTCATTAAATCCGTTTAAACTAAAAAAAATTGACGATGAGATTTTCACAGAAATTACTTTTTCAGAAGAAATTACAAAACAATTAGAAAATTATCATGGGTCTACAAATGGAGTTAAATATGCATCGTTAAATAAATCAGATGAAACCATTCTATTTTTAATACATAAGAATGCTGATAAAACCTATCATAGATGGTTATTATTTAATTATAAAACAAATGAAATAATATTGTCAAAAGAATTTCATTTTTTTAAATATTCTTATATTGAATTTCCAGTTAGTTTGGCCATATTCAACGAAAGAATTTTTATAAGTTTAGGAGTTAATGACGACAAAGCTTTTATAGTTGAAACAACAAAAGAATCAATTGAAACCTGTTTTATCTAAACACGAATACTCACTTCGTTATCTTTGTAATATCCTTTATCAATTAGTGATTGGGTAAATGCAGCACCACCCCAATTTTCATCCATCGGGTTTGGACTATAAAGCATATTTTCTTCTTTTGCATTTATTTTATCTAAAGGCGTGGTTGTACCTACATAAAATGATGTTTGATCAAAAGCTGGATACGAGTTTTTATTATAAGGAGGGTCATTTCTTGTCGCGTCTACTAAAAGTGTAGGGTTAGGCGGAACAGCAACAATCTTATTCGCTTCTTGTTCTGTTATCAAATTTCCAAGAGAACTACCGATACTAGGAGCCATATTTCCTTGTGAACTTGGAGTTGATACAATTGTAGATCCTGGTGTAGAGCCAGACATAGAACTACAACTAGGCGGTAGTCCACCTTGAGGTTCTGAAACACTAGGTCTTACTTTATAAACAGGATTTCCTTGAGCATCATAAGTATGCTGTAAATAAAGAACGGGACATCTAATACCTTGACTTCTTTGCCAATCTAAAAATTCAGTGTAATCTTCTAAATTTTCAAATTCAACAGGATTTACCCCCGGAACTTTGGCGATTTTAGAATTATATAAATAAAATCTAGAACCTTTTTGAATTAATAAATTAGGACATCTAATACCTCCAGCGTTATTTGTCAAACCTTCGTGATATTTAGGGTCACTGCACTTTGCGTAAAAATATAATCCTATAAAAAATACTATTATAAATAATAATGTTGGTAATGTCATATATAATATATATAAATTTTATAAATATTATATATTTTTGTATTTTATATTGTAGATATAATATATAAGTTAGTCTCAATTAAAATCCAAATGATATTTTTGCATATTGATCCTACAACTAAAAATACAAAAGAATTCAATAAACATTTAAAAAATGGTAAAGATATTTTTGTCTTATTTTATTTGGAAGGCTGTGGACCATGTAATGCAACTAAACCTGAATGGAAAAAACTCCATAATGTCTTTGCAAAAAATGATAATCATAATATTGTTATAGCAGACGTAGATCAAGTTGTAATGAAAGAATTTAAAAGTTTGAACATTCAACCAAAAGGTTTTCCTGCTATGTATCACATTAGTAAAAATGGAAAAATGTATTTGGAGTATGAAGACGCTGAAATAAGTACAAAAGACAGGACCATAGATTCTTTTGTAGAATGGATTGAAAATCATATCAAAAAAAGTTCTCGCGAAAAAATAATGCGTGGTGGAAAATGGAGTTTAAAATACAAACGAAGTATAAATTGCAAACATCCAAAAGGATTCTCGCAAAAACAACATTGCAAATATGGAAGAAAAAAACTTCGTTCCATTAAGAACAAAACCAAAAATAAGAATAACACCAAAAAAAGAAGAGTCTAATTACATTATACGGTATTATTTATAATTTTCTTTAGCATATCCAATAACTGCACATGCAATTCTTTTTCCTGCATGTCCAGTTGTCAAACTATCCTCTTGACCGCCTTGTCCGCAATCATCCGGATCAGCATGAATAATTAAGCCGCGACCAATTATATTACATTTAGTACCCCGAAGTTTTATAACATCATCAATCATTGTATAAACTGCTTCACCATTCGCATTTGTCTTAAGATTACCTAAGTCACCTACATGTCTCTCTTTCATACCAGGACATCCATGATTTTTATTATAAGGATTAAAATGTGCGCACATACTTGTACATTCATCTGTTAAATCCCCGGCTTCATGAACATGAAAACCGTGAAGTCCATTTTTCTTTAATCCTGTAATATTAATTTTGATAATAACATTGTTTTGTTTCAAATCTTCAAGAAAATGAACGACTCCTTTGATTTTGCCTAAATTAAAAACTGCAACAGCAACAATAGGTTTATTGTTCATATTATACAATATAGTATAAATTACTATAAATATTATTACTAATGTAACTAATGTAACTAATGTTATGAAAATAATTGTTGATGTCATATATTTTTTTGTGATAAGCATTTTATTATTATATTATATTTGAAATTATGAGTTTAGACCTTTTTTCATTTCAAACCCCGAATTTTTCTAAAAATGTATCTAAATGCAATGGATACCACGTCATTAAGTTATCTCTATTATAACTTAATGTGCTAATACACTCAGTGTATATTTTAAAAAAAATTTTATTTTTATCATTTAAGTTATTGTAGAATAAATATGCTTCACTCATTTGATGGTAACTCATCACTTCATCATATTTTGCTTCAAATAATATATTACTAAGATCATCATCGTTAAAATTATATATCTGTATTCCAAAAATGCTATTATTACTATAAATTCCCATTTCTAATATGTTAACATAATTAATCATTTTAAGTTATTTAAGTTATTTATTCTAAGTTAAATAAATAAACTGCATTTGAATTGTGTAAAAATATAAAAATAAAAATGAATTAAGTAAACGAGATAAACGGATAGTTATATTAATATAAAATAACAACAACTATCAAAATGGAACACATTTTTAGAGTTTTTGACTTCAATGTATACAACGAAAAAGAATCATCCACAAATGATTCAGGAAGTGAAGATAATAAAAAACAAAGAAAAGATAACAGCGAGTTTTTGATTCAGATGTTTGGATTAAATGAACAAGGAGAAACATGTTCTATTCAAGTAGAGGATTTTAAGCCATTCTTTTATGTCATGGTAAACGACAAATGGAACACTGTTACAAAAAATAACTTTCTAAGTTTTATTAAAAAGAAAATAGGAAAATACTATGAAGAGTCTATTACCGATTGTATTATTATTAAACGCAAAAAATTGTATGGTTTTGATGGTGGAAAAGAGCACAAATTTATTAAATTTGAATTCAAAAACATGGGTGCCTACAACAAGGTAAAAAATTTGTGGTATAGTGACTATAATAAAGGTCATCAACTATTTAAAAATGGATTACTCTTTGAAAATACAAATATAAAATTATATGAGGCGAATATTCCACCTTTATTGCGTTTATTTCATATTCGCGATATTAGTCCTTCGGGTTGGATAGCATTACCTAAAAAGAAAACAATTGAAATAACAGATAACAAACGAACATCATGCAATTATGAATTTATTATCAATTACAAACATATTGTAGCTTTGAATGAGAAAGAAATTCGTGTTCCTTATAAAATCATGAGTTTTGATATAGAGGCTAGTAGTAGTCATGGTGATTTTCCTGTACCTATCAAATCATATAAAAAATTAGCGACCAATATTGTAGAATATTTTGAGGGCTTGAAAATGGAAATGACAAAAGAACTATGTAAAAATATATTACGACGAATCATTTTGACTGCGTTTGGTTACGAATCAATGCCTAACATAGATTTAGTTTATCCAAAAAATCCACCAAAAACAAAAAAGGATGTGGAAGACATGTGTGAAAAATGGTTAGAAGGGCTTGTTCGTACTAGTAACAGTGCCGACAATTGTGAAAATGCTCAACTGATAACAATAGAAGAAATGTTTGAAAAGATGAATAACGCTGGAGAAGACGGTGAAGAAAACTACGGTTATTATAATAAAAAACATATTAAACAATATACAGATAAACAATCTACAATTGCAGATATATTATGTGATAAAAATTTTGAACGAGAAGGCAAATTATTTGAATTGAATAATTCTTTGAACTCGTGTTTTCCAAAATTAGAGGGTGATAAAGTAACATTTATCGGTTCTACTTTTATGAACTATGGAAACCAAGAACCCTATAAAAATCATTGTATTGTTTTGAATAGTTGTTCGGATATGCCAATACAAAACAGTATAATTGAATCTTACAAGACAGAACGCGAAGTATTATTAGCTTGGCAAGATTTAGTTCAAAGAGAAAATCCTGATATTGTTATTGGATACAATATATTTGGCTTTGATTATGAGTTCATGTTTAGACGGGCTGAAGAAACTGGTTGTGTAGATGAATTTTTAAAATTATCACGAAATAATGATGAGATTTGTGGAACTAAAGATAAAGATACAAATAAATTGAAAATTGAAGAAAGTAGTATACAAATTGCAAGTGGTCAACATGATTTGAAATTCATTAAAATGAACGGACGATTACAAGTAGATTTATATAATTTCTTCAGACGTGAAGAGAATTTGACATCATACAAATTAGATTATGTTGCAGGTCACTTTATAGGAGATTATATTAAAACGTATGAACATTCTTCATTTAAAACAGAAATTAAAACTGCAAACTTGACAGGTCTTTTAGAAGGCAGTTTTATTCATTTAGAGGAAATTGGTCATTCAGTAGATTATTACGATGACGGTGCAAAATTCAAAGTGGTTTCTATCAATAAAGAAGAATCCAAATTTAAGATAGATGGAATTGTCAATCCTGACATGAGTAAAAAAGTCCGTTGGTGTTTGGCTAAGGATGATGTAACCCCAAAGGATATTTTTAGAATGACAAATGGAACCGCTGATGACAGGTCTATAATCGCAAAATATTGTATTCAGGATTGTAACTTGGTTCATTATTTATTTAATAAAGTAGACGTGTTGACTGGTTTCATAGAAATGGCGAAAATTTGTAGTGTTCCGATCAATTTCTTGGTAATGAGAGGTCAAGGTATTAAATTAACTAGTTACGTTGCTAAGAAATGTCGTGAAAAGCGCACACTAATTCCAGTTATAGAAAAAGGTGATTTGGATGAGGGTTATGAAGGTGCGATTGTACTTGACCCAAAATGCGATTTATATTTGGACAATCCTGTTGCATGCGTAGATTATGCATCTTTGTATCCAAGTTCTATGATTAGTGAAAATTTATCACACGACAGTAAAGTATGGACCAAGGAATATGATTTAGCAGGAAATTTGATTAAAAATGGTGAATGGGGTGAAAAAGATGAAAACGGTAATTATATATATGATAATTTACCAGGATATGAATATGTAAATATAACATACGATACATTTAAATATCTGCGTAAATCACCAAAGGCTGCGGCTGAAAAGGTAAAATCTGGAACAAAAATATGTAGATTTGCTCAATTTCCCGAAGGAAAAGCGATTATGCCGTCTATTTTAGAGGAATTATTAATGGCCAGAAAATCAACTCGTAAGATGATTCCGCAAGAAAAAGATGATTTCATGAAAAATGTCCTTGATAAAAGACAATTAGGATACAAGGTTACTGCAAATTCTTTATATGGACAATGTGGTGCAAAAACGAGTACATTTTATGAGAAAGATATTGCAGCATGCACAACCGCTACAGGCAGGTTGCTTTTAACGTATGCTAAAAAAATAATTGAAGAATGTTATGGAGATGCAATTTGCAACACAGAAAATCATGGTCCTGTATTAACAAAAGCTGAATATATATATGGTGATAGCGTTGCTAATTATACACCAGTTTATATTAAACATAATAACAAGGTAGAAGCTATAACAATAGAAAACTTAGCTAATAAATATGGTAATAGTAAATGGGTCATTTGTAATGAACCTGGGAAACAAGAAAAAGAATATTGTGAATTTATTGACTTAGAAACATGGACAGAAAAAGGTTGGACTAAATTGCACAGAGTAATACGTCATACATTAGCTCCTCATAAAAAAATGGTTCGTATAGTAACTCCTACCGCTATAGTTGATGTTACAAATGATCATTCGTTATTATTAAAGAATGGTAAGGAAATATCACCAAATGACGTAAAAATTGGTACCGAATTAATGCATCATAAACTGCCTTTTATTAGTAATCCCGAAAAATATATTATTAATATATTTGATCTGTCAATGCCTTCAAAACAAATTGAAATGGCTCAATTCATTGCTTATTATCAATCAATGGGTGTTTGCACTAAGATAATCAAAATAAATGGTCCTAATACACCAAATTGTTATAAAGTAGAACTCTATAATAAGTATTTAATATATGAATATGGTATAGAAAGCAATAATATAGTCAATAGTTTTCATGAAATACAATATGAAGGTTACGTTTATGATTTAACAACTTCCAATCATCATTTTGCTGCTGGTATTGGAAATATGATTGTTCATAACACTGATTCAGTATTCTTTACATTTAATTTACAAACTCCTGAAGGAAACCCAATTCGCGGTAAAGAAGCATTGGAAATAACGATTGAATTAGCACAAGAAGCAGGACATTTAGCATCAAGTTATTTGAAAGGTCCACACGATTTGGAATATGAAAAGACATTCATGCCGTTTTGTTTATTATCAAAGAAACGATATGTTGGAATGTTGTATGAAACTGATCCAAATAAATGCAAGCGTAAAGAAATGGGAATTGTACTAAAGCGACGTGATAATGCACCCATTGTAAAAGACATTTATGGAGGTATTATAGATATTTTAATGAAAGAACAAAATATTAGTAGAGCCATAGAGTTTCTACAAAACTCACTACAAAATATAGTAGACGAAAAATATCCAATGGATAAATTGATTATCACAAAATCGCTGCGTTCGGGTTATAAAAATCCACAATCTATAGCACATAAAGTATTGGCAGATAGAATGACTGCACGCGACCCAGGAAATAAACCAAGTTCAGGTGACAGAATACCATTTGTTTATATTAATACAACAAATAAGAAAGCTTTACAAGGAGAAAAGATTGAAACGCCTAATTTTATTAAAGAAAATGGTTTGAAAATAGATTACTCGTTTTATATTACCAACCAAATCATGAAACCAGTGCAACAAGTATTTGCACTTGTTCTTGAAAAAATATGGGAAATACAGAAAAAAACAAACACAAAAATGAAAAAATACAAAGTAGAAAAAGAAGCACTTGTTAAAAAATATATGGATGATTATGAGAAATGTCAAGATAAAATAGACGAATTGCGTAATAAAGAAATCAAAGCATTGCTATTTGATAAATATTTAAGAGAAACAAATAATGAAAAACAAGGTGTGAAAAGTATCACAAGTTTCTTTACATTGAAAATATAAATTTTACTTTTAATTTTATAAATAAATTGAAGATAATAATTATTTATAAAAATATACTGCATCATTTTTCTTTACATATTTAACATCTGTTTTGTTTTTTTAAAAAGTTCAATATAATAAATATCTGTATTGTATAAATGAGAATGTACTGCTTCATGATGTCCTGTTAATTTGGGAACCACTAGTATACCTGTGTTTGTTAAATGTAGACTGTTTAAAATTATGTTTTCATCTTTTTCTACAATAAATGTCATATAATTATTTGATGAATAATTTAATAGTAAAGTATTTAATTCTATAATATCTTGTATTGAATATTCTCCTTTTAAACACTTTATACAAAATAATTTAACGTTATTATCATTAATTATATCTAAAGTTTTTTTAATGATATGATTTGTTTTGTTTTTTACATCATTTAAATAATTTTCAATATTATTCTCATTAAATTCAGAAATAGGTATTTGAATACCGTGTGTCCATAGATGTACATCTTCAAGAGTACAAGAAACATCTATGTGAATTGAAGATATATTTTCAGTAATTTTTATATCTTCAAGAAATTCATTAAATTCATAGTAACAACCATTCTTAGATACGTTAGTACCTTGTTGATTAAAAATACCATATTTGTATCTGAAATTATTAAAATCTAACAAGTTTGGATTTTTTAGAAAATAGTTAATACCTTTAATTGTTGTATTAGACCAAGCAAATAAATGAGAATAAGTCTTGACATTAGGTATTATTGTTAACAAGTGTTTATTAATCATGTCACTAACTTCGCAATTTGAACCTAAAGATATAACGTTCATTATATATATATTTATAAAAATTATAAAAAACAAAAACACTGAAAAGGTGTAAAAGTATTACAAGTTTCTTTGCATTGAAAATATAAACAATACAACAAAATAAATTTATAGTTTTTATAAATAACTTGGTTATATTTGGTTATTTATAAAATATGTGTTTTAGACGTTTTTATTTGAAGTAATACTTATCTTCTAGATTCTCTCCTTCTAGTTTCTGGAAATAATAATGTAAACAATTCTGATGTATTGTCAAATGTGTATTCTATGTTATTGTTAGATAAATCTATCAAAGCGTCATTAAACAAAGTTTGTAATAAATTTGCGCTTTGGGTTGTATTGTTAGCGTTAGTGTTTCTACTATTACCGTTAGTTGCATTGATTCTAGTATTATATCTAACGTTATCATTTGCATTTATTTGATGATTTTCCTCATTATTACTATGTTCGTCGTCTTCTTCACTATGATTATTATTATTATTATTATTATTATTATTAGGATTATAATTTCTAATATCATATCTGCAAACTGGACATTTACAATTACTATTAAACCAAGACATTAAACTTGATGTATTAAAAATATGTCTACAATGTCTTATCATAGTAACGTTTGATGTATCAATAAATGATTCTAATGAAATAGGACAACTATTGTTAATTGGGTCTAATATATCGCCATATAAAATATTTCTTGTAGCATTTTCTATTTGAGTTGGTGTAGGGGTAATATTTACAGGCTCTAAAAAAGAATTAAGAATTCTTGAAAATTGGTTACTTATATTGGCGTTTGTCCTTGCATTTGCAGTGGTTGCAGTGTTTGAGGCAGGTGTATTCGGGATTGTAAATAATTGTAAATCGTCTACATAATATGGAACATTATCAATATAAACACGTCTTTGATTATTATTGACATTTTCTCTCATTTGATTAGGTCTATTTGTATTTCTATTGTTATTGGGACTACGGGTGTAAGCATAAGTTCTACTATTATCAAGAGGTGGAGCTTGTCTTCTTCTATTATTGAATACATCAATTAATTGACCAGTTATTTCATTATTTTGATCCATTAAATGATGTATAATCCTTAAATTATCATTATACATTGTGTTAAGTATATTAATAAATAAAATATCAGAATTGCTCATGTCATTGAATAAATTACTATTAATATTTGTATTTGTATTATTGTTACTCGCCATAATATATAAATAATCGGAAGTATATTATTATATAAATTAATATTTTAAATAAGTTTAAACATATGATAATAATTAATACAATTATAATACAAAACAAAACAATATGAATAATGAGACAATAAACGCCAAAGAAAATTATAAAAATAAAGGCTTAAGTGGGTTGACAAATTTGGGCAATACATGTTTTATTAATTCATGTATGCAAGTAATTTCACACACATATGAACTAAATGATTTGTTAAAAAATGAAAACACAATTAAAAAAATAAAAAATAAAACTGATTCCGCTTTATTAATAGAATGGAATAATTTGCGAAAAATCTTATGGGATAATAATTGTGTAGTGGCCCCAAATAAATTTATAAAAACAATTCAGAAGGTTGCAGAAATAAAAGAAATAGAAATTTTCACAGGATATTCACAAAATGATGTATCTGAGTTTCTTTTATTTTTAATTGATTGTTTTCACAATTCTTTGTCTAGAGAGATCAAAATGAATATATCCGGAAATCCTGAAAATGATACTGATGAATTAGCAATAAAATGCTTCAACATGATAAAAAATATGTATACGAAGGAATACTCTGAAATATGGAATATGTTTTACGGTGTTCATGTTTCAGAAATTATATCAATTGAAACTGGTGAAAAATTAAAACAGACTCCTGAGCCATATTTTATGATTGATTTACCTATTCCACAAGACAATAAAACGCCTTCTTTAATAGATTGTTTAAATTTATATATTGAAGGAGAAGAGCTGAAAGACGAAAACGCATGGTTTAATGATGAAACAAAGGAAAAGGTAAATATTAGGAAGAAGATTCTATTTTGGTCATTACCAAATATTTTAGTAATTGATTTTAAAAGGTTCAATTCAAGAAATCAAAAAAATCAAATATTTATTGATTTTCCATTAGATGATTTGAATTTATCAGATTATGTCATTGGTTACAAAAAAACATCCTATGTATATGAGCTATATGGTATTTGCAATCATTCTGGTAGCGTCCACGGAGGTCATTATACATCTTATGTAAAAAACGCAAATGGAAAATGGTATCATTACAATGATACCAACGTAACAGAAGTATCCTCTGTTGAAGCGATGATTTCAGCAAAAGCGTATGTTCTTTTTTATAGAAAAAAATAACTTTCAGTGAATTTTATATACTACAATACTATATATTATTATTAATATATAGTATATATGGAAGTAAACACAACGACAACAACAGACCCATTGAATATGTACAATTATATAAATAATTTTGTTTTAAACCCTGCGGTTTTTATCATAATCATTTTGATAATATTAGGGTATTTAATTATCTTTTCTTCTTTAGGAAATAATAATAGTGACGGAGGAGTAAATTCAGAATCTAATGGTAACTATGGACAACGTTATTTAGGTATTTTGGTAATTATAATAATTGTAATATTGATACTAATCAATGGATTTCAATATTTTTTTAGTATAAATGTAACGGCTTATTTGAAAAACTTATTTACAAACAAACCGGAGATTGATATTGTAGTTAATACACCTGTTCAGGATAATGATTCAACTCCATCTATTCCTGAAATAAAATTTAGAAAACAAGTGTTTAACGTACCAGGCAATCATTATAGTTATACCGACGCTAAGGCAATATGCAATGCATATGATGCAGAATTAGCTACCTATCAACAAGTTGAATCTGCTTATAAGAATGGCGGCGAATGGTGTAATTATGGTTGGTCGGACGGTCAAATGGCTCTTTTCCCAACGCAACAACAAACTTTTGACAATTTACAAAAAATAAAAGGTCACGAACATGATTGTGGGCGACCTGGTGTTAACGGTGGATACATAGCAAATCCAAATATTAAATTTGGGGTTAATTGTTACGGTAACAAGCCAAAAATAACACAGGATGAAGAAGAGTTGATGAAAACTGCGTCCCCTTATCCAAAAACAATGCAAGAAATTGAATTCCAGAAGAAAGTAGATTATTGGAAAAATAAAGTAGGAGAAATTATGGTCTCTCCTTTTAATTATAATATGTGGGGGGAAGCTTAATTCATAATAATTTTAGTATACTTGATAACATAAAAATTAAATTAAAAAGAAATAACCACAGAAATGCAAATTTTATCACTAAAATAAAATTATTTCTATTAAAAATTGTAAGCGGTTGCTGTTCAGGGATAATAATATTCGGTTCAAGTAATTGATTTTTATTCATAATAGAGAGACAAATGGGACATTTATTATTTTTTACATACCAAATATCAAGACAATATTCGTGAACCCAACCATCGCACAAGCATTCTTTAGTGTATAATTGATTTTGTATTCTAATACAATTATTATCGGAATTATCATTTATTTCTAAACAAATTAAACAATCATTATTTTCAACAATATTTGCGAAATTTTGAGAGTTTTGAGAATCATCAAAATAATGATTATTAGTTGGAAAATACATTATTTATAATTTTTATTGTTATATAATTTGTATAAATTATACAAATTATTTGCACGTGACATTTTTCATTTTTATGCTGCTTTAAAAATTAGAAGGATTACTCCTGAACCACCACCGCCACCACCACCGGCACGACTAGCGCCACCTCCACCACCACCCCCGTATTCGCCAGCACCACCACCACCACCACCACCACCACCGGGTTCATCAGCTTTTCGTGAACCACCTGCACCTCCACCTATACCACTACCAGGTAAACCTGCTGTTGGGGATGAAGTAATGAAAGCACTAGGGGCTCTAAAAGCGCTAGCACCAATACCCCCATCACCCCCTTTACCTCCATTAGTGCCGCTATCACCACCAACACCAACAACATCAGCAACAACACTAATACTACCAGAAGTACCATTATCACCGTTCACATCGTTACCACCACCACCGCCACCACCACCACCGACAAATTTTGCACCACTAGCAACAGCAACACTAATAGCATTACCACCATTACCACCTGCACAACCATATACATAATTTGTAAAAATATTTGTTGTACCACTACTAGAGGAACCATTTGTTGGATTAGCTATAAATGTGAAAACTGAAGTATTACTTAAACTACTCGTAGAACTATTTGCACATGTACCAACGCTTAAAGTAAAAGTATTTGAACTTCCACCTGAAACATTCGTATATGTTGTAAGAGAAATATTATTATCAAATAATACTTCACCGCCTTTACCGCCGAGACCACCCGAATAACCAGAACTAATACTACCATTATTACCACCCGAAACCACAAACAATTGATACACTTTAATAGCAGTATTTGGATAAAAACTATAAGTTGTATTTGAAGTACTCGTTGTAAACTTCATCATATAATAACCTGAAAGACCTTCCACACCTGTTACTTGAGGTAGATCTGTAGATCCATCAATTTTTGTAAATGTAGGAGGCGCTAGTGATATCGGCGCAATAATATTTGCTAAATCGCTTCCATTTACTTTATAACCTGTATCATTTGCTTTTGTCGCTCCTGAAGTATAACCTAGAAAAATTTCGCCTAAGTCTTTATTTTGAAAATCCGAATTATTTACTTTATAGCCTGTAGTTATGTTTTGTGTAGCTGACCCAATCGGTTGAAAAATATCGTATAAATCTTTATTTGTATAATTATCATTATTAGCAATATAATTTGTTTTTTTTGACATCTTATACAAAGACTAGATTTTTTTTACTTTTTTTGTCACATTTTTTTTAGTTTTCATAGTACTTTTAAAATTCTTTTTTGAAGATTTTTTATTGGAAACACAACTGATTTTCATTTCTGTTTTGTCCACTTTGACTAAATTTAATAATTTATCGTGCAGTGATTCTTCCATTACTTCATCGTCGTCTTCATCATCGCCAAGTTTTTTATTACTATTATACATAACCCCGTTAGCACCACCTTGATAAACAGCACCATTTTTATAATTATAAGAAAGACTCCAATTAGGTATTACTAAATTGTTAAATAAATCGGATACTTTCTCTCCACCCATTTGATTTGAATACGTATTTACGTTAGCATTGTTGTTATTCAAAGTCATAATAGGAGACAGCCCATTTTTTAACATTATAGAATTAACACTAAACCCGCCACTATGAATTTCGCCATCATTATTATAAATTAATTCATCAGGTCCAATATAGCTATGATTAAAATTCATGTTATTATATAAAATAATCCAATATTAATTAATTATTATAATATCGCTTTAATTCGTGTTCAACTCTATGTTCTCTATTATTTTTAATATGATTCATAATAGAAGTAACTTGTTCACTGTTTTTTATGATTTCTCCTAAAGATTTTTCAAGATATTTGAATGTTAAAGGAGATGTTATTTTAGTGTTAACAAACTTTAATTTACCATCACTTGTTTTTATAGTAGTATTGGTTAAATTGTTGTTAATTGCATGTTGCGATAATTTGTCCTCAATATTATCTCTCTTACTACGTAATTCTTTCAGTTTTTCATTGTATATTTTAATTTGATTATCTAATAACACCCACTGTTGTATAGTTTGTTCAAAATTCATTTATAAAATAATATTATAATTTAATTAGTATGAAACAACAACAAAAAACAAATATATTTCCACTTAATTCAAATGGTAAAACTTCTATTAGCAATAACAAGTCTGCAAATATTATATGCGAAAATGTATGCTTATTTACAAATGCGAGGGATGAAAAACACATTAGAGAGTGGGCAGCTCATCACTTATTAATTGGCTTTGATAAAATAATAATTTTTGACCATAAATCTCAAATACCTTTAACAAAGGTATTTGAAAATTTTGATAAACGTGTTAAAATAATAAATGCCTCTTATTTAGACCATTCAATTAAAATAAATCTTATGCAAAAAGCATCAGAAATCGCAAATTCACTGAAAATGGATTGGATGATCTATTTGGATGCAGATGAATTTATTATATTAAATCAATATATTGGAGTAAAACATCTTTTATCAGTTTATAACCACGCTGATTCTTTAGGTGTAAATTGGTTACTATTTGGGTCTAATCATTTAATAAAAGATCCTGACGGGTTAATACTAGAAAATTATACTAAATCAGATTTATTATTGAACGACCACTTAAAATCTTTTGTACGACCATCAAAGATAATAAGGCCTATCAACCCACATTTTTATCATATAAGAGATCCAACTAGGTATTTTGGAATAAATAATGTTAATATTACAAAATTACATCATAGCAATGTTTTTGATGTTGAATATTATAAAGCACCTATTTATATAGCACATTATGTTAATCAATCTGAAGAAACATTTACTAAAAGAAAATTAAATTTACCAAGAGATGATAACGGTCAAAATAGACAATTAAACGATATTATAGAAATCCACAATCAATTTAATTCAACTGAAAATAATCACCCCAAAAAAAAATATGCTGAAAAAGTAAAAAAATTTTTAAAACAATATGGTCACGATTTTTAATAGATAGTTTATTTTGTTTAACGTTATAAATAATAACTAATGCTTGTAACGTTAATAATATTTATTTGTATCTACGATGTGTTCTTGATTTATTATTGCTATGTTTATTTCTTCTATAACTTTGTTGCATACCTAAAAGTCCAAATGGAACAATCGCTTGATTAATAACTTGACCTAAAAAACCACCATATCTTTTTTTGGTATGGCGTCTTTTTTGTGAACGTCTACGCCTTGAACCAGCATTTTGGATTAAAGATAAACTACTTGCGTTTGGTGTACCTAACATATTTGCATTTTGTCCTTGTGCACCAATACTTGTATTTCCTGGAACTGATCCATACGAACCAGCTTGTGAAAATACTCTATCGTATTGACTATTTTCAGTCCCGTTTACATAACTACCGTATGAACTCGCTGAACTATATGGAGCACCACTGTTGCCTCCTCTCATTCTGCGTCTGCGTCCTCCTTTTGATGGTGCACTGTAAGGTAGATTAGGGTTACCTTGTTGACTTGCACTAAGATATGGAGCTTGATCTCCTCTTTTATGTCTTCTATGAGCGGTTTTTCGTGCCATTTATATATTAACGAATGAAAATAAATTATTCAATTGATATAATTACTACAATTATTAAACAAATTTGAGTCAATTTATCTACTTTTCAAAAAAGTAGAGCAAATTTACCTTTCTACTTTTCAAAAAAGTAGAACAAAATTACCTTTTAGAAAAAGGTAAACCTAAAAATGTTGTGTTTGGCTCCACCTTTTCTAAAGGTGGATTTAGTTCCTAAAGATATTTTTATTACGTAAAATATAAATCAATATTAACAATATTGCTAAAATCATAATAAAAATCATAAATACCAATGTCACTGTAATATAAATATATGGATTTATTTCATATAAAATAAAATCTATAACTGGTTTCAGCATTAATTTAAATTCATTTTTTACATCGTCTCTTTTCAAAATATCTAAACATTGTTGAACTATTGTTTCTTTCATAATAAAATATTTTTTTATATTTTTTAATAATAAATTTAAAAAAATATTTTGCGTGTTATTAAAATTTAAAAAATATAGCAAGAAAATAATATGGATAATATTATTGAACCAAATAGTAATTTTGATTTTTCTAAATTATCTTTAGCGCATCCTGTAGGCATTCAAGGCGGTGCTTATTTCACTAAAATATTGTATAATAATAAACCGCTATATATCCAAACGACCAAAAGTTTGACTAGACAAGGGTTTGTAAAATCCGGTAGAAAATACTACTGCGATTTGATGTTTGATAACAATGCAGAGACTTTAGTGAACTGGTTTGAAAATTTAGAAGAAACTTGTCAAAATTTGATTTTTAATAAAAGTGAAGCTTGGTTTCAGAATTCTTTAGACAAAAATGACGTTGAAACTGCATTCAACTCGGTTATACGTATTTATAAATCAGGAAAATATTATTTGGTAAGAACAAATATTAAAACTGGTGCAAATAATGAAGCTTCCGTTAAAATTTATAATGAAAACGAAACCCCTCTTTCTATTGATGATGTGAAAGAAGATACGAATATTATTTCTATTTTAGAAATACAAGGTATCAAATTTACATCGCGAAACTTTCAAATTGACATTGAATTGCGTCAGGCTATGGTTTTAGATAACGAACCTTTATTTGATAATTGTTTGATTAAAACACACAATTCAAGTAAAAGTAGTAGAATACATGAAGTGAAAAATAATGAAGATTCTTTAGAAGAAAATATTGGTGCTATTGATAGCATTATTACAAATTCGGAACATGTATCAAAGATTCCTTCGGAAATGGAAATGGAAATGGATTTAGGAAAAGAATTAGATTTGACAAATTACGAATCTCAAAAAAATGAAGGCCTGGAACAAGAAGAAACTCAAGAGCAAGAACAACAGCAAGAACAACAGCAAGAAAAAGAAGAAGATAATAACGAAATAAAGTTTGATATTCATGAGTTACCTATAGAAGAATTAGAAGATAATACTGAATTAAAAGAAATGGAGTTGACTAATTCTTTAGAAGATGATTTAGAAACAATAACTTTAAAAAAACCAAACGAGGTTTATTACCAGCTTTACAAAGAAGCGAGAGAAAAGGCCAAGTCCGCAAAAAAAATTGCTATTATCGCCTATTTAGAAGCAAAAAACATTAAAAAAACATACCTAATTGATAGTTTAGATGAAAGTGAAAGTGACATAGACGCAGAAATAGACGAAGTTTCTGAAAGTGAATTAGAAGGATTGTAAGTTTAGGATAATACTACTTTTAGTTTTTAATTCAATGTTTAGAATAATTAATATGTATTCTAAAAATTATTTTATCATTAATTTTATATAATGAGCTTATCTTTAAAAAAGCTATGGAACGAATATGGTATTGGCGCAATTCTAGTCCTATTAATTCTTGCATACGTCGTTAGTTTATTTGCTAATTATTTGTCATCCAAAGGAATGTATGGTTATGAATCAAATGCTAATATGCCTCAACAATACAAAAACGCACAACCATCTCAAAATTACAACGGGAATGGTGGAAACGTTGTCCCTTCTGAACCTTTAGGTCAAAATGAAGTCTTTTCTTCTGCAAATGGCGTGCAAACAAGTATGCCTGGAATGCCTTCTTCTTGTTCACAGCCAAACATCCAAAATCCTGCTGAGCTACTTCCAAAGGATACCAATAGTCAATGGGCCCAATTAAATCCATCAGGTAAAGGTGAACTTGCAAATGTTAATTTATTAAAGGCTGGTTACCATATTGGTATTGATACTATCGGTCAAACATTAAGAAATGCAAATCTTCAAATTCGTTCGGAACCAGCTAACCCACAACTATATGTTGGTCCATGGAATCAAAGTACCATTGAACCTGATTTCATGAGACCACCTCTTGAATTAGGATCTGGACCACAATAAATAATTAAAGAAATTAGATTACCAGATATTTTAATTTTATTAACGAAGTAAAATTAAAATGTATCATATTGTTTGATGACAATAATTATATACAAAAGTAAAACATATTAAATATTATAGGATATGCTAATATAATTATGTATCTTTTGAGAATATTGTTGTCTACATTTTTTTCAACGTTTTTATTCGCGAGTTCACTTAAACCGAAAGAACCAAAATTGTGTGTAAACTGCAGATATTTTGTTCCGCTGAGTGATGGATCAAAACTAGAATATGGTAGATGTTCATTATTTCCATATAGTAGTGGAAAATTTTTTGTTGATGGAATTACTCGCAGCACAGATTTTTATAGTTGCTCTACTGCGAGATCTTTAAGTAGCATGTGCGGTAACGATGCATCAAAATACAAAAAAAAATATACAAGAAAAATACACAAAAAGAATGAAGAGTCGGAAGATAAATAAAAAAAAATGATTTAATTATATCCAACGTTATCAAATATAATTAAATTAAACGACAACAACTAAATAACAATGGGAAGTTTTATTTCATATAGCATGATGTTTCACAATAAAAACATAAAAGATAATAGAATATGTTATACTTGCTCAAAAAACATTCATGATAAAACGTATATAATTTGTGTTCGTTGCAAGATAGCGTTGCATAATGATTGTGAAGCGTCTTGTGGACATAAATATTATACAATATGTCCTCGTTGTGATAGAGCAGGGACTTTAGGTACACTACATCAATAAAATAATCATTTTGACTCAAATTAACAAGGTAATAAAATAAATATTATAAAAATTAAAAGTGATTTTGTTGTGTCGTTTACCGAAGATAAAATCATTTTATCGGAACAAGGAACGTTACTTCGCAATTTAAATAAATTTTTCAGAAAATGTGTATTTGATAATAAAAATCCAACAAATAATTTATAGTTATGATTTCCATAAAAGATAATACTATAATATAATAAATTTCCAAAAAAAAGGCTTGTTAAAAAATTCAATGTTTTTTTTTCACCAAAATAATTTGGTATAGTAATAATATTATTTTCAACGTCACCATTAATATCTTTAATATCAAGTAATAATTCAATATAAAGCGAAGACAAAAATAAAAAACCTGATGTAATATTAATTAAATTAAAATATGGAGTAAAATTACGTGATGCAATTGATAATGCAAATTTGTCGTTTAGGGTTATACTTTTTGAGGTTAATATTAGAGTTGAAGATATAACAGAAGCACAAGTAAGATTTTTTATAAAGATAATTTTTTTTAAATACGGGGTGTATAAAAATAAAATTATATTGATAGCATATATGTATTTGTAAAAATGATTAATATTAAAAAAATATGCAGCTAACAAATTGATAATTACGCTTGTGGAAATATATAAACAATGGGCTTCTTTAATAGTTATTTGTTTATTGACTAACGGTCTATTTGCATTATTAATTAAATCTATTTTTAAGTCAAACAAGTCATTTACAACCATTGAATTCATCATAGTTAGTTGAGTTATTAAAGAAAAGGCCCAGAAGTTTTTATTCAAAAATAATTTATATGATGGAATAGTTAACCATCCTGCTAAGACATTCAGTAAAAATGTTGGTATTATATTATTCGTTCGTAATAATTTGCTATAAGATAGCATTTTATTCTTATCAGTTGCGTTGATTGTATTAATAATTTTTGCAATATTTGTATTATTAATTAGAAAATTTACATTATAATTTGCATAAACAATATTTTTGGTTTTTTTGACAATTGATTTGTTGTTTATTTTTTTTAGACGGTCTATTAAAAAGCATTCTATGCTTTCTATTTTACCAATAAATAATAAATAAAAAAACATATAACATATTAAAATGCGCGTCATAACATTATATAAATATATAATTAATTTTTTAAATAATTATATATTTATATTATAACAAATGGAGAAGCATAGTATTTTTTTTTATATATTTTTAGGATTTGTATTAATATTATGTTTAAGAATATATTATGATTCTGATGCATTCAATTTAAAATGCATCATTGCTTCTAAAGACGGAAATAGATACTGTGTAAGAGAAAGAGAGAAGTTAGAACTTGCTGCTGATTTACTTGCAACAGTGACTCAAAAATGCAAAGAAATGGTTAAATATATGAAAGAAAAACACCCAGATGATCCCCGAACGGTGAGATTAGTTGAAGGATTTAACCCAAAAAAAATTAGTGAAACTTTACCAACTAGTGAATTAACCGCATACAGTGAAAATAAAGGAGAGAAGATCGCATTCTGTTTAAACACCACAAAAGAAGGCAATAAATTAATAGATATAAATACTTTAACATTTGTGGCTCTTCACGAGTTATCTCACATTATGACTGAATCTATTGGACACAAACAAGAATTTTGGCAAAATTTTAAATTTCTACTTAGTAACGCAAAAGAAGCAAACATATATCAACCAGTAGACTATAAAAACAACCCAAAACAATATTGTGGAATGACTATTAATGATAATCCGTATTATGATTTAGTTTAGCATCTTTAATTATGGTATTGATTTATTAGGTTTTGGTATCATAAGTATTTAAATTATTTGCATATAAAAATAATTTAAATACATAATATATGGCGGACGTAGTGAGTGATACAAATATAGAATCTATTTATAAAGTTAATTATATAGTAAATGGTAGTATAGAGACTATTTATGTTTTTAACGGTGGAAAAGATAAGGCTATCAATGAAATATTCAATACAAATGAAATAGAAAATATTAACAGTAATAAAATTAAGGTTGTTTATAGCAAACAACAGATCCATTTAGATGATAGTATTGGAATGATTAAACTCAAAATTTTGAATCAACTTAAGAAAACTATTTCGTTGGATGAAATCTATTTGTATTGCCAAAAAATTGAGACTTTTAATTCAGTATCTTTGTATCAAAGTTTAACCCAGAATAAGAAACTTTCATTGACAAGTGTGAGATTGAAACAATTTTTTTCTAATTTAGTAAGTGAAACAGATGGTGCAAAATTTGAGGGTTTTGAAAGTGTACAAGGAGAAAAAGATGTCTACGACTATGATGATATTGTAGAAATGAAATTAGATGATAAAAAATTTATTGTAAATAAAGTGTTAGGGCAAAAATTTTTTATTGTTGAAAATGAATATCCATTTGTTGTAAATCCATATGATGTTCAAAGATATGATTCGTTTTTAGAAAGGAATTCTAGAAAATCTTTATCCACATTAAATAGTCACTTATTATTAAACACTGGAGACATAGTCAACAACAATATTTATTTATGTCTAGCACAAGACGTTTTAAATTATAGTGAAAATAAAAGTATTCCTCAAGATTTAACATTAAAAATTTATTATCCATTTTTATACGAAAATAACATTAATAATTTAGATGATTTAAAATCTATTCAAACTGAACTTGTGAAAAAAAACGAAAAATACTTGAATGACTCCACAATAGATTATTTCAATACGATTGACATGTTTTATAATATCTATGGTTTGCGAAAAAGTGAATTAAATTATCTAGGAAAAGGAATAAAATATTTGAAAGCGGTTATCAAACCCATTTATAAAATAAATATACCGCTAGAAATTTTGTTTAAAATTCTACATGCAACTCAAGAAAATCCTCTTATTAAATACAATCCATCTTCTAGACAAGAAAATATTTATAGATTATTTACAGATAAAATTGCTACTGATGGTAGAAAGATTCCTTATCTTAAAAAGGGTGTGCTTTTTAAATTAGTTAAAAATATTGGTAAAACGAAATCAGTTTCGGTTTATATCAATACTGATATTGACGCAGGGGTAAGTCAATTTATTTGCGACTTTGATGAAAACGGTTTTATAACAATTACTTGCGAATTAGAAAAAGTAATGAATGAGGAGGGAATCAACAAATTGTTCCAAAAAAATATTAATCCTATTATTCAGGAAATTAGTAATTTTTTAGAACAAAGTGGTTATAAGCTTTCTTTGTTTGACACAATTAAAAGTAGTAATATAGAGATAAAACAGTTAACTTATGAATGTAATATTAAAATAAAACATGCTATTAATTTAGATACTTATAAAGGTTGTATTTCTAGTATATTTAATAATGAATCTAGTTCATTTAAAAAAGATATCCATCTGAGGTTTAAACGTGTATCTAATTTCAACAAAGTAACAAGTCAAGAAGCTTTTATAATGGAAAAAAGTGCTGAAGGATACAGAGGTAATGAAATCGTTGATGCTTTGTTAGAAAACTTTCAAGACGATTTAAATAGAGAGCAAGCAGAAGAATTGGTTCAAAAAGTAGCAAATGAAATTCAATTGGAACGCGGTGTTAAAAAAATAGATATTAAAATAAAAGATAACCCAGGTTTTAAAACTATTATTCAATTAGATCAGAAAACAGGAGTCATCACAATAAGCGTGGAAAATATTAATGATATTTTTTATTTAGAAACAATTCCAATCTATTTGGATAGTATTATTCGCATTACGCAAGATAAAAATAGCACAAAATACCCTACAAAAAAAATTAATGAAATATGTTCTAGTCAAGAAAAAGTAGAAATTAAAATGCAAGATATAATCTCTCCTGTAGAAAGTCAATTGTCTGAATTAGAGATTCCTTCTATTGACGAAGAAAATGAAGATATGGAATACACAAAAATGAGTGATGCCGCAAAATCTTATTCTGACGATGAAAACAGACCCAAAAATGCGTTAGATTTATTTTTTGATGATGAAGATGAATATGATGATGAAGATAGCGAAGCAAGTATTAAAAGCGACGAAACTAATAATAAGGAAGGTGGTCAAATGAATAGTAATGGAGAAAACGAAGAAAACGAAGAAAACGAAGAAAACGAAGAAAACGACATTAATTATGAAGGCCAAGAGAATGAAGTAATAAATATTGACAATTTACCTTTAAAAAAGAAGGAGCCTTATTTTCAAACAAGAATTGAAAATTTAGATCCGGCTTTAATTATTAAAGAAGATACAAAGGAATTTAATTCATATGTTAGAACGTGTAGTAGTACAATGAAGAGACATCCTGTTATTTTAACTAATAAAGAGTTGGAAAATATTAACAAAGAACATCCAGGGTTTTTACGAGATGAAGATGTTATTAAATATGGTTCTGATCCCAAAAAACAATACAATTACATTTGTCCACGTTATTGGTGTTTAAAAAATAATACAGTTGTGGATCCAAAGGACTTGACTGAAGTGATAGTAAATGGTAAAAAGGAATTAAAAAGTCCTAATTGTGGCTATGTATTACCTGACGATGCAAAAACAGTGAAACCTGGATACTATGTCTATGAATTTTACAAACCTAAAAGTGGAAATAAAGATTATAAACGTTATCCAGGTTTCCAAACAGATAAACACCCACAAGGATATTGTTTGCCTTGCTGTTTTGAGAAATATAACACAATTGGAAGACTTGATGCAAAAAAACATTGTAACCAAGAATATACTACTCGCGATGAAGATAATGAAGATGAAACTAAAATAGAACAAAATGAAAATGAAAAAGCAAAACCAAAACAAAAAAAAAGTAAACAAGAAGATGAATATATAATAGGACCTGATAAATTTCCTATTTCACGAGGAAGATGGGGTTATTTGCCTCCTCAAATTCAACAAATATTACATGAAGTAAACGCGGATTGTCAAATTAGTAAAACAAATACTAACTTGAAACCCGATCACCCTTGCTTATTAAGACATGGAATAGAAATCAATGATAAACAATCTTTTGTAGCTTGCATGTCTGATGTATTGTTTTATGGTACTACGAGTGAAGTCTATGCCCCACCTATTAAAGAAATGAAAACCAAAATTATAGAAGCTCTTACAATTGATAATTTTATTACGTACCAAAACGGTAATTTAGTAAATGATTTTAAAAACGCTGATCTAAATAATATTAATATAAATGTTCAAACATACACATCATCTAAAATGTATTCCAAAATCAATCAATCCAATCAAGACGAAGTATTGTATTTTAAAAAAGTAATAAGCGCCTTTGAAAATTTTATAAATTATTTGAATGACGATGATGCAATTATTGACCACACATATTTATGGGATATTATTTCAAAACCAAATCCAAAATTATTTGCAAAAGGTGTTAATTTAATCATACTTAAAATACCAAATGATGATATTACCAACAACGTTGAATTGTTATGTCCTAGCAATCATTATTCTAATGAATTTTACGAAACTAGAAAACCGACTCTTTTTATAATCAAAGAGGACAAATATTATGAGCCAATTTATTCGTATACGATTACAAATAAAAAATATAATATTATAAAATTATTTAATGAATATGATCCGCGCTTATCCATATCAATGCGTAATGTTTTTAGAGAATTGATAAGACCATTTCTATCCAAATTTTGTAAACCATTAGATAGTATGCCTAATGTTTATAAAGCAAAACGCGCTCCATTATTGACAAGTCTTGTACAAAAATTAGATAAATATGATTATAATGTCACTAAGTTAGTTATGAATTTTAATAATAAGATTATTGGTGTAATTGCCGAAAGTCCTACACCAACAAAATTATCAGGGTTTGTACCTTGCTATCCGTCATCATTCAGTGAAAATATAAAACAAAATTTGGATTTTGTTTTTATGAATGATCTATCTTTATGGAAAAATTATGAAGATACGTTTGATTTTTTAATGCAACTTTATAATAAAAGTACAAAACGTAAAACTGAAAAAACATCTGATTTACATTGTAAACCTATGTTAAAAGTACTAGAAGACGGGTTAGTTGTTGGTATAATCACTGAAACAAATCAATTTGTACAAATATCACAACCAATACCAGAGATTGATATTAAAAGTGAACAAGATATACCGTCATTAAAAAATACCGATTATGTCGTAAAAAATAAAGGCTCTATTTCTCATGGATATTCATCAAGTGATTCTATAATAACTACTAGCATTGAAGTAGACGGCGAAAGAGTTGATTACATAAAAAAAATAACATATGAAACAAATTTTTATAATATTTTCAGAAATACCATTCGGATTTTATTAAACGACTATTCAAATATTAAAATACGAGAACAACTTGAAAATGAAATAACTAAAGACTATATTATTTATTCTCAAAAATTAAAAAAAATAAATCAATTGTTGAGGGATTTGGTAAAAAATAAAATACAATTTATTGGGGATGATAATTATTACAAATTAATTGATGAATTTACAACTTGTATAGTAAAAAATAAGGATTCGTGCAGTAAAATACCCAATCTATGTATGTTTACTGAAAATAATACATGTAATCTTATTTTACCAAAAAAAAATCTAATGACGGGTAAAGAAAATGAAGAAATCTATTTTGGAAAAATGTCAGACGAATTAATTAGATATAGTAGAATTCAATCCTTCATGTTACAACCGCAATCATTTTTAGCTTTTGGAAATATTGGATACAATTTACGTGAAAATGAAATTATACTGTTACAATCATTATTAACGCAAGATTATTTTGAAATGCTTGAGCCGGCAATTATTAATAAATATGTTAAATTCAATTCATATGATGAAACTGAGCCAATCATAACTCAAACTTATGAAAATAAAGTGAAACCTGATGATCTTGAAAATACTAAAAAAACACTTTTAGAATTATCATGTAATAAAAAAACCAATGATAAAATTAGTTCGGGTATTTGGAAAAAATGTTTTCCTGAAAAATTTAAAGAAATTGAATATGATAAAAATATTATTTGTACTTTTGAAATTATTATAGATATAATTGAAAAAAAAACTGGTGAAAAAATAGAAACGAACAAATTAAAAAATATACTTTATGAAGAATACACCCATTATATTAAAAGTTATCCTCAACAAATAGTGAATATTTTAATCGCAGAAGGTAAGAAAAATCTAGGTGATCAAGTGAACTCTAACACGTTATCGTTTTCTAGTTTTATTTATTCTGATAATTATTTTTTGACAACGTTAGACTTTTGGCTATTAGTTAATAAATACAAAATACCAACTTTTTTTATTTCAACAAAAAATTTGTTACAAAGTAATTACGAAAAGAATATATTTTTAGGTTATGGTAATGAAAATGACAAGTTTTGTTTTATTGTGGTACCTGCTTTAGGTCCTGAAAAAGTACCAAGTTATAAACTTGTATCATCTGATAAAAATGACACATTCATATCATTACAAGAAATAAAACAAAATTGTGAAGATGAAATAAAAATGGCCTTTGGTAACGAAATTAGTATAGAAGATTATTTGAAACAATTTGTGAAAATTAATAAACCTAAAAAAGTTAAAGTGCAAACTCTAGCTAAAAAAATACATATTGAACCAGACGAGGATAACGAATAATAGATTCCAAAGATTATTTAGCTAGCTTATAGAGTCATTGTCTTGCCCGGTTTCATTTTCATTAGGATCATTTCCGGCATCATCATCACTATCATCATCGCTATCATCATCGCTATCACCATGTACTTCTTCAATTAATTTAATTTTGTGACTATGCATAAATTCATTTCTATCTTTTATATTTTCGCTTTCATTGAATGCAATATGTTTGGTATTATATTGAAAATTTTCTGTTTTATTTTCTGTTTTATTTTCTGTTTTATTATTACCAATACTAATATTGACAACCTTTTTATAAATTTTTCTACCAAATTGTGGATTAAATTTACTAAAATCGTATAATTTTTGTTTCAATATTTTTTTGGCGATTAATTTATCTGAGTACATGAAAGAATAATGCGATTTTATAAATAATACTAAATATGGTGTCATTATTTCAATTAATAAATCTTTTGGAAAAGTAGTGTCAACAATAATCTGATGTGTTCTATATTTGATAAGTTCATTATATTCATTTATCATATACTCAATATCATTATAAATAACATCTTTACTATGATTATTTAAATAATTTTTTATTGCAAAATTTCTTAATAAATATTGATATTCATTATTAAATTTATTCAAATTAAAATTTGTTTTAAAATAATAATAAAATAATTCCGGTTGCAATGCTGTTTTGCTTCGTATAAAAAAATATATGTTGTATAACGTAGACTTGTTAAAGATAATATTATTATATGGATTTTTAATCGGAAAAGGGTTGCTGAAAAACATATAAGAGTTAGCAATTGAATTGTGTATGATTTTAATCAATTCATGAATATTGAAAAGATATTTACAGTTATTTTGAAATAAACAATAAACAAATTTATTATTTTCACTAATTTCATTCAGTATTAAATCTGTATCCACCATTAGTTTTGCTTTTTTGTATCTATAAATAAAAGAGAACCTTGAAAAGGCATTATATGTTTTTTGTATTTTGTTAAAATAATCAATAAATTCTTCATTCATCTCATCCGTATTAAAAATATTTTTTAACATTTCATTTAAAAAAATAAATTTGTTTTGTATTGTGTATTCCCTTTGAAGAAAAATAAAAAAGTTTATTTTATGTACGTTACTAAAAATATTTGAATTATTATTATCCGTTGTATCAATATGTAGTATTTTTTTAATTATTAAATGAAACGTATGCATGTTTACGTATATTATTAGTTATATTGCTATTTATATATTTATTAATAGCAATATATTTAATACGAATTTTTTTATATTTATATTAATTTCTCTAATATTTTATCAAATTTTAGAACCCTGGATTGTAATCATTGTCTTCGCCCATGTCCTTAGGTTTTATACTAATTGCATTATTTTGAATACTGATTTTATTCACCGAACAATTATCCTCTGGATTATCTATATTACCAAAGAATTTATCTATTTCTTCCACTACATCTACATTTTTGTATTCTGCAGCCGCTTCCATTTTAATCATTTCATCTATATCTAATACTACTTGGAATGCACTAGTACCGAAGAATCCTTCTTGACCACACATGACATTTGCTGATATTCCTTTCAGTGTGTCTAATTCTGCGTGTCTTGCTGCTTTTAAAAACATCTCAGGAGTTTCTTCAAACGATGCTTTGGCGATTGGTCCAATATTATCATTGTTAATACCGTGTCTGAAGATTGATATCATTTTATTTGTAAACGTCATTCTATCTACTAAAACACTATAATTATGGTAGTTGACATATGCACCATCAAATTCAATAACATCTACTAATTCATTGTAAATTGATTGACGAGCTGCTTCAATCCCAAGAACATTGTATATTTCAACAATATCATTACTAAATGTCCTTGTATTATCAATATAATCAATACCCAAAATTTCCATCAAGTTAGTTCCTACAGTATCTAGTACCCATATGTCTTCTCTTTTATACAAACCATTTTTTTCTACAACATTATCCTTTATCTTACGAAGAATAACTTTATTAATACCTTTAATTCCGCGCAGCACAACATTTTGAAGTAATTGGTCTTGGAAATTCTTTAAAATATAAATTTGATCTGATTGGTCAAGAGGCAATTTTGTTTTTGCTGCTGCTGACTTGCCTGAATTATTTTTAATCACTTCATTCATTCTGATTCTAAAAACCAATTTATCCGCGTTATAATCTGAATATACACAATTAATTTGATTTTCATAACAATTGTTTAGCGTGAAATTGACGTCATCCATTGTTATGTTCTTCTCAAGCATGATTTCTGGATCCATTTCCATACGAATAATCCACTTTGATTTTTCATTTTCATCATTTGCTAGATTTACTTCCGCACAACCTGCAACCATACTCTCAAAAGCTCTATATTGTTGAATTGTATCTTTATCTTCTGATATCAATGTGTTCAAATCATCTGGGTCAAAACAGATTTCTATAGATTTAACAATTTCTACTAATTTAGTATGCTCAATCATATACATAATAGTTTGTGCTTTTTCTTTTTGGGTTTCTTCTTCTTCTTTCAAGTAAATGGTTAGCGATGGGTTTTTTGGTTCAGATGAAAGTGATAGAATTTCTTCAATTCTTGGTACACCACGAGTCACGTTGGATTTGGATGCTACACCGGCAAAATGAAATGTATCTACAATCGCAAGACCATTATACACATTAAAGTTTCTAGTATCTTCTACTGTTAAATCATAAGCATAATTTGTTGTATTGGATACTTCTTCAATACTTTTTATTCTATCAAATATTACACCGTTGTAATCATTGTCTCTTTCTTGCATGACTAATTTACCATCTATTTCATTTGGAATTATATTCGCATTTTTATTAATTTCATATTTGTATTTATGTTGTAAAATTATTTGTAAATTTTCTTGTTTGTATTTAATTCTAATATTTAACATGTTAGCCAATTCATGTAATTGAGAACCAGTTACGAATAAGTTGTAGCATTGTCTTATATTTTTACTTCCTCTATTATTGGTTTCTGGTTTTTTGTATTTTGTAATGTAACTATAAATATTCAAAACATTTAACATTTGTTGAACGTCTATTAATAAATCTTTGGATACAGATGACATGGTTATTATTTTTTCTTTGGTTTTTACTGAACCATCTCCACCAATATAAGCATCCAAGAATCCCAATAAACACTCTTTATTTGAAAATACAATTTTATCACTTACAAATTTATTATGACTTAGCTTGCCACAAAGTTGTTCTACAATACGAGATAATAAAGTATTGTATATTCGCAAATCCTGACTTGTCCAACCTTGATTATTTTTATTTTCATTTTTGTATAATTTTGTTGTAATGTTCCATTTATCACATAATTCTAAAATAGGTTTGAAATATTCTGGTTCATTGTTTGCAATAGATAGTTGTGTATTTGTCATACATCCTTCTGCTGCATATGCACCTAATAAATAACCAAAATTATAATCTAATGGAATTGTTTCTGGAATAGTGTAATTATTCATATTGGTTTGTTTGGTATAAACACAATTTGGTGTTAAAGTTGTCTTTGTTTTGCAACCATTTCGTAGTTTATCATTGAATTTTGCTACAAAGCTATCGCTTCTTGTATATGGTAATGTGAAAGTTTTACATTGATGTTTTGACCACCATTGATGTTCGTTCATTACTATTTTTGCCTTTTCAACTTCAGATGAATAAATATATTCTGTTGGAGGCAATAGTTCTTCCCGTAAATCCAATGTTCGGTTTTCTACAAAATCAATTTGTTTCTTGGATACTGGTAAATAATCACCAACTTTTAGTGTATCGCCATCAACTGCTAATACTTTACCATTCATCAATTTTAAGAATGATTTTGCCTTGGTTGCAATAACTTCACGTTCTTCTTTGGTAGTTATTTTTAACATGGTATTTGTACCGTCTTTGTTAACAACTGGATGTTTTGTAACGGCTTCAATTCTTTTCCATAAAATATTACCGTCGTCATCACATGATGGTATTTCATAATAATCTTCTAATTCAGCATACGTGGTGTCTTTGTCTTTATAATATTCCATTTTTTTGGCTACGTTAATTTTATTTTCTATGAATTCTCCAATTTGAACTTTTTGAATTTTTCCTGATTTATTTCTTACGATAATAGGTGTCTCAAATGTTACTGAGTTCAAAGTCATCTGAGTTGAAATTTCACCAATACTTTGTCCAGCAATCATTCCGACCATTTCACCTGGTGCAACTATGGCTCTTTTGTAATTCAAAACAATAGTGCTCAATAATAACATTAGTGCATCTTTATTAAAACGTTTTACAATAAGCAAGTCTTTTGGTGATAAATAATAGTAATACAATGTCTTGAACAAAAGTGTTGGAACAACGTAGTGAATTTTCTCCAAATTTTCATAAGTTTGTTGAATTAATTCAAATGCTTCTACTATAGTAATATCTACAAGTGATGTACTGTTAATATTAAATTGTCCTTGAATATTACTAATTATGTATTGGAATCCAACTGGACAATTTACAATACTATCTGATTTCTTCTTGAATACATTTTTTATTATTTCGGTACGCATTTCTATCATCATATTTGAATATTTTAAACACATTTCATTCATCTGTGGCGATTGTTTCTTGAAACGGGTCATAGTGTTTTTCAAAAAGATGTTTGATAGTAATTTGGATTTTGCATTTTCATCTGGAATATTGAAGTGAGCATAAATGTCTTGTGTGCTCATTGTAACAATAGGAATAAATTGATTCTCCACTTTTGTTGTGTCAATACCGTCATCTCCATATGCAAATTGGACAATCTTATTTTTGTTTGTTCTAATCGTCATGTCATAATTCACCATTAAATCTTCTAGACCTTTGATTAATCTTCTTTGAATATAACCTGTTGTAGAAGTTTTAACAGCTGTATCAATCAAACCAACACGACCACCCATGGCGTGGAAGAACAGTTCTTGTGGCGATAAACCATTGATGTATGAACTTTCTACGAATCCACGTGCACCTGGCGAGTCATCAAATTTGGAAAAGTGTGGTAATGTTCTATGTTCAAAACCATATGGGATACGTTTACCATCTACGTTTTGTTGACCTAGACATGAAATCATAAAAGATATATTCAAGTCTGACCCTTTTGAACCTGCTTTTACCATTGTTACGAAACGGTTATTTGCACCAAGACTTTTTAAACCAATTTTACCTGATTCGGATGTTGCTTGATTTAAAATATTATTTACTTGAGTTTCAAACTCTTCTTCATTGGTTTTACCTGTATTATTTTCAAAAATTCCTATTTGTGTTTGGTCAATTAGATTCTTGACATCGGTTTTCTTTTTTGTGATGACGTCAATAATTTCATCATTTGTTTTTTTATCAGATATTAAATCACTTATTCCTACACTGAAACCACTACTTTTCATGTATTCAGTAATAACATTTTGTAAATCATCAATGTATTTAGCAGACGCCATGTTTCCAAAATCATTGCAGATTCTGTGCAGTAGACCTTTTGAGCCTGCTGCAAGAACGTCTTTGGTCATTTGGCCGCGAATATACTCGCCATCAATGATTTCCAAAACTCCTGTCTTGGTTGTGTTGTAATCGTCTTTGTCTTCAACAAACCCTTTGGTCTTGAATTTCAAAGTTAGTGGTGGTGTGATTTGTGTTAAAATATTGAAACTTGATATTTTATTATTTTTTTCATAGTCAGCTAGAAATTCATTTTCATTAATTCCGTCAAACATCATCAAGATATTCATTGCTTCTCTTGGTGTAAAATTCACGTCTTTTCTTGTGAATTGATAACAGCCAAGCATAGAGTCTTGATAAATGCCAATAATGGATGAATTATTGGCTGGACTAATTATTTGAAAAGGAACTGCTGCTAAGTTTCTTAATTCGGCCTCGGACTCTGGGTCCTGCGGCATATGCAAATTCATCTCCAGATGAAATCCCTAATGTTTCCAAGAGGGCCAGACTATACCTTATGCCTCATCAAGCTGGTCAGGCTATCATTTGAGACCCACAAACGTCTAGTCGTTGAACCTTTCCCATACTCTTACCATAACGAGGTTAGGGACTTGGCTGCGGATTTCCCAATCCTTCACTTTATTACCATCGGCGATCGGCTATAAACCGAGATCCTCACAGACGTTTCCTGTAGTGAGTGGTAGTGAAGGCTCTAAGGGCGTTCCCGTCAATTTGAATGTGTTGCAAATAAATCAATATATAATTGAGGTAAAACTATATTATTTTCTTCATGATATTTTTTTAAATTTTTTATATGTTCTTCAATTTGAGATTTCAAGATTTTATTATTTTTTGACAAATTTTCTTTTGCAGATAGAGGCATCGTATTTCTCCAATTAAAAGCTATTTTTTGCTGTTCTTCATCTTCTAGATTAAATTTTGAAAGAGGTATTACATGGTCAATATGCCATTCTTTTCCACGATTTTCAAGAGTGTAACCATTATCATTATATAATAGCCAATTTAAATAATCCGATGATTTACACCCTAAATATTCAAATGTATGATTATTTTTATGATTTATTGCACTAAAAATCCTGCTTCGTATCAGTCTTTTTAATTTTTCTAAAGGCTCATCTCTTTCACAATCTTTACATTTCAAACGATTATGTCTAAATCTTTCTTTACTTTTAATTTCATTGCAATATTTACATAACTTATTATCTTGACCGATTGTTTCTTGTTGTTCCTCTTTTATTTTCCGTCTTTCAATAACTTTATTGTGTTTATAATCAGTTGCTCTTTTAATTAGTAATTTACGATACTCTTGGTTATTATTATACTGCAAACGCCTTTTTTCATTTTTTTTATTACGATATTCTTCATCATTCAAATAATTTAATCTCTTAATCTCATTATCACAATCTTTACATTGTTTACGATTTTTTGGAAATCGTGTAACGCTTTTTTCAGTATTGCATTTAGAACAATATACAATTTCTGGTTTCGTCTCTTCCATATAATTAATCATTATATTATTTTTTTATATTGTTTACCTCAAATATTAATTTATTTACTAGGGAGTAACACGCTTTTCACGCTCCCTGTTGGGGACAAGATAAATATGCACATTTAAAGTTTATCCCCGTCAAAATCCGCATTGTAAGGCCGGGTATCGGCCACGTTCATTCTAAACGTGTCGCCACGTTTCATAATTTTAGCAATATGACACATCATGCTCATACGATGTAAAGTAGGTTGCCTATTAAAGAGAATAGCATCCCCATCCATCATATGTCTGTGCACAATATCGCCTTCTTCAAGCACAATAGAATTGCGGTCAATATTACGCAAAGTAATTGACTCACCATTCTTCTTTTCCAAAATCTTTGCACCAGGCCATTCATCAGGCCCATTTTGCACCAATTTTGTCAAAAATGCTTTGTTCATTTTGTTGACAGTAACAGGTTTGGTAATATTTTTAGCAATTTTCATAGGAATACCCAATTCACGAATTGAAATATTCGGGTCAGCTGTAATAACAGAACGAGCACTAAAGTCTACACGTTTCGCCATTAAATTGCCTCTCATACGACCACCTTTACCATTCAAACGGTCTTTAATTGACTTCAAAGGACGACCTGAACGCTGTGCAACGGATGCAACACCCGGAATCTTATTATCCACTTGCGTAGAGACGTAGTATTGCAGCACAGTAGTCCAGTCGTCAATGACATTTGCAGGAGCATTATTTTGTAATTTTTCTTGTAACGTTTTATTTGTTTTAATAATATTCACCAAAATATGACTTAAATCATCTTCAGAGCGCTGTTGAGCGTCATGCTTAACAGATGGTCTCACTGCAGGAGGAGGCACAGACATGACTTGACAAATCATCCAATCAGGTCTAGACCAAATAGGACTAAAACCCATGAATGAAACATCTTCATCAGAAATACGCTTGAATACTTTTAAAACCATTTCAGGTGTCAATTTAATTACAATATTTTCACTCTCTGCGCTAGCACTAACCCATTCAGCATAAATAGTTGCTAAACCCTCCTTTCTAATTTTGTTTGGCTGAAGACAACCGCAGCCATCTTCAGTATCCTCACCACATCTCTTTATTGAACTACACAATTTAAATACATATTTCCATCTGTTTTCACCTTGTAAATTTAAAGCTTGTTTGTATTTTTGCTTGCTAACCAGGAGTTTACTGCATTTAAAACAAACACAACGCAAGCATTTCAAGATGGTACTCAAATATTGTATGTAAAATACGGGACGTGCTAATTCAATGTGACCAAAATAGCCAGGAGTTGTCATATAGTCTAAACCATCTGTAGGACAAATTAGACCAGCTTCTAAAACCCCCATACGAGGGTCAAACAGACCACCAATGACTGGCTTGTTATTAATATATGTATCTCTACTTGTAATTTCAGCTACCGAACCCTTTCTGATTTCATCCGGAGATAAAATACTAAACTGAATCCCAATAATTTTAGAACAATTACTTGAATTATTACTCGCAATAGTATTTCTCGGCATCTCTTCTTTTGTTTATATAAATATATTTAGATTGTTTTATAATCAATTTTATTTAAAAATTATAATTTTAAATTGTTTTATAATTGTAATATATAAATAACAAATGGGAAAAGGGAAAATTAGCGTAAAAAACAACAATAATACAACACCAAACAATGGCGGTATTATGGGTTCAGGTATTTTTGGAATGTTTGGCTCAACGGTTCATTGTGACGCAAATAGTAATTCGTTCTATTGTTCTATCACAAAATTAGTCAATTTAATCATGATGTTCTTATTTTTAGCAATTGTAATTTATTTGATTTATATAGCATTTAATTATTTTACAAAGGGTAAAAAAATATTAGGTCGTAGAAAATAATTATATTTTTAAAAAATTGAGAATTATTTTTAAAAATATCCATTAATATTATATTGAAAAATGAGAGAAGATGAAGTTATCCATCCAACTGATGGGGAATCCTATTTTGAAGCATATCATTCGGTGTTTTCAAGTTTAACAGGAGAAGAAGTTATTTATAAAACGTTAGCTATAATATGTGGAGCAAATAATTATAAAGTATGTCAACCAGAAGAGTATGACGAAAACGGAAAATATATAACTAAAATGACACGTACTAAAATTGATCCTTCAAAGATAAATACAATAATTTCTAAAAAAACACCAAATAATGAAACGCATTATCAATACGTTGATTTCAACGGAAATATTCAAGACCCATATGAAATATTTCAATTATATAATTCCCATGGAAATTGCTTTTTATATGCTCTATATTTAGCTTTTAGAAGTAATAATTTAAAAAATAAAGCGAATGTTCCAAATATTAATTTAAATAATATTAGAAATTTATTAGAAATAAAAAATGATGATGGAATTCATCCATATTACAAGGTTAAACCTGAATATGCTCAATTAGCATATCAGTTATTTGTAGATAATGACTATAAAATAATCAACTGGGGTATTGCAATTATTGAAAAAAATTTTAATTACAGAATAGGACCAAATGTTCCAACACTAAATGAATTGTATAATGGATACTGGAACGATGATTCATTTTGGAAAAATACGATTAAAATTAAGGATGACAAGGGTAAAAACAAAACAATTACATATAGAAAAAATTATAATGTTCCTAAAAAGATGATGTTTGACTTATTTATTACGCAATTATATGCATTAGTCCAACATAAAGAAAATACATATCAAATGACGTGGGAACAAATAGAAAATTGGGATATAAGATCAGGAATTGAGGAACCTTATGAAAATGCTGGTATTGAAGGCGCAACAAAACTAATCAACCCAAATGATTATGAAATTAACGCCAACGTTTACAATCAAATTGTAAACAATAATTTTATTCAATTATTAGGCGGTAATACAAAAATTAGCAATAAACTTGGTAAAACGAAAAACAGAAATAAATCTAATAAAAAAAGAAATAAATCTAAAAGTAGAACTAGAAGTAAGATCAAAAAATAATTTATTCAACTAAGTTACCAGTTTAGCGATGGGGGTATAAAATAATAATAAATCTATGCATTTTATTTTTTTACACATTTTATAAAAAATAAAATTGAGAATTATTTAAAAATAAATTAAAATAATAATATACAAAATAAAATGACAAGGGAAATTTCAAACAAATTATCTGCAAAAAAGGAACAAATGAAAAACACCAAAAAGGCCGAGGAACTTTCCAAGAAAAAGAAAAAGGTTGTTGATTCTGACGACGATGGTGATGACTTTATCAGTGAAAGTGACAGCGACGAAATGGATGTTCATGAATACAGAAAATTCTTATCCAAAATATTTCCTTCAAAACATTTAGATAAAAAAGTTGCAGCAGGTGAAAAAATTAAAAAAATTCATAAACAGCTTGAGGAAGCAGATGAAGATGAAGAATGGGAAACAGATGATGACGAAGAATATGAAGAGGACGAAGATGATGATGACGAAGAAATCATTACGCGTTCAAAGGCTAAAGCAAAAGCAAAAAGTAAGAGTAATGCTAAAGATAAAAAACCTAAAAATAAATCTACTGAAAAAAACAAATCTAAACCTGATAAAAAATCCAAAAAATCAAAGAAGATTGTTGAATCTGAGTCTGAAGAAGAGGAAGATGAAGAAGATGACGATGAAGAAGAAGTATCACATAAAAAAGGAAGTGAAAAACTAAACATAATCTTTACAATTGGCGGAGCAGATGAAGATGAAGATGAAGATGAATGGGATTACGATTCAGAAGACGACGAAGATTATGATGATGAAACTGAAGATGAAGATGTTTCTGTTTCATCTGCATCATCAAGCGAGGATGAAGAAGATGATGAAGACGATGAAGATGAAGAAGATGACGATGAAGAAGAAGTAACAGTCAAAAAATCAAAAAATAAAGCTAAGGGTAAAAAAGAATTACCAAAATCAAAAGATAAAAAAGCATCAAAAAAGGAAGATGATGATAATATTATTGAAAAGTTGAAAAACGTTCTTAAAAATAGTGAAGCTTCAAATGAAAACGATAATGAAACTAACAATACAAATCCAAACAACAACGTATCCGTTTTGGAAAAATTAAAAGAAATGATGGTGCAAGAAAACAACAATAAATTATTACAAAAATGCGTTGAACTTTGCGAAGAAGACATCAAAAAATCTAAATCAAAACAGGAAAAGAAAATGAAAAAACAAAAGGAAAAAAATGGTAGAATTTTCAGAAAAATTGTTAAAGACAAAAATACCATGAACGATTATAAATTCTTTGAAAATCTAGAAATAGACAATCAAAAGAAAATTATTAAGGAATTAAAAGAAATCAATAAAATAACACGTATTGAAAAACCATATAGAATGACACTTTTAGAATCCGATATTCCAACTTTATTCAAAGGTGCCGCTATGAAAAAAATCAACTCGTTGAAATACATGGAGCCTGGAAGTGGTGAATTTTATAAAATCAAAAATTGGGTTGATACTTTCATGCGAGTCCCATTTGGTAAATTTGAATCTCTACCATTGAGTATAGAAGACGGAGTTGAAAAATGTCATGAATTCATGGAAAACGCTCAAAAGACACTTGATGAAGCAGTGTATGGGTTGAATGACGCCAAGATGCAAATTATGCAAATGTTAGGTCAACTTCTTACTAATCCAAAAGCAATTGGAACTGCAATTGCAATTCATGGACCGCCAGGTACTGGTAAAACATCCCTTGTTAAAGAGGGTATCAGTAAAATTTTAAATAGACCATTTGCATTCATCGCACTAGGTGGTGCAACAGATAGTAGCTTTTTGGAAGGTCATTCTTATACATATGAAGGTAGTACATGGGGTAAAATAGTTCAAATTTTAATTGATAGCAAATGCATGAATCCTGTTATATATTTTGATGAATTAGACAAAATTAGTGATACTCCAAGAGGCGAAGAAATCGCAGGTATTTTGACTCACTTAACAGATACAAGTCAAAATAGTCAATTTCATGACAAATATTTCGCAGAAATTAATTTTGATTTAAGTAAATGTTTGTTCATATTCAGTTATAATGATGAAAGCAAAGTCAATCCTATTTTAAAAGATAGAATGTATCGTATTCAAACAAAAGGATATAACCAAAAACAAAAGACACAAATTGCAAACAACTATTTATTACCAAAAATCCGTGAACAAGTGCGATTCAACACAGATGAAATCATTATTCCTGATGAAGTTATTCAATATTTAGTAGATACTCATTGTAATAAAGAAGACGGTGTTCGTAACTTGAAACGTTGTCTAGAAATAATTCATACAAAATTGAATCTCTACCGTTTGATGAAACCAGAAACTAATTTATTTGAAGAAGATATGTCAATTAAAGTTGAGTTCCCATTGACTATTAACAAAGAAATTGTAGACAAATTAATTAAAGTAAACAAAGAAAATGTATCTGCATTGTATAATATGTATGTGTAAGGGAACCAAGGTTCCCTTATGAACCCTCCTTTTAAAATTTAAATTGTTTTGTAAAATAATATAAAATTTTTTTTTTATATTTTAATAAATAATAGTCTAATGAATATAGATTATTTATTAAAAATGAAAAATGAAAACGATTACATGATCGCGTATTTAAAAGAAATCAATAGCAATTATGCAAAAATGAAAGAAGAAACTATTTTGAATTTAATTGATACATGTCTTAATGTTAACGAAGATGTTTTACAATATAATAAACATATTTCAGAAATAAATGCAAATTTGAACCAACAAGACGAACATTTAAGACAATTGATTCTTTTAAATGAAAAAATTAGGACAAAATTAATTTCTATGTGCAATCATGAATGGATAATAGACTCTATAGATATAGACCCGGATAGGTCACAAACAATTGAATATTGCAAAATTTGTCAGTCATCTAAGTGACAGTTCACTTTTACTGGTCTTTAAGTTCATCGGAGAATTTATTATATTATAATAATTTTTTTTTTCAAAAAGTATTTTGGGTTTTCAATTTTGGACATTTTTTTTGTCCATTTTTCAAAAATCCCAAAAGGTCTTGGAGAAAATTACCTTTTGTTACCATAATTAATTTTTAGCATGTGAGTACCAAAAAAATAATTTATTTTCTGTTAGCATAATTTTTAAAAATTTACCCAAAAAGGATTTAGACATAAAAAGTATTCTAGGTGTAATATAGAATAATTGAATGAATTTTACGCCAAAAAACGCCGTGTTATTAGTTTGTTCAGTTTGTGACTTTAAATGCTCTAAGAAAAGCGATTGGGAAAGACATATATCAACCCAAAAACATTTGCATAGAACAAAACACCTAAAATTGAACGCTAAAAACGCCGAAAATGACAAACAATTTATTTGCAAATTTTGTCAAAAAAGTTACAAGGCGAGAAACAGTCTCTGGTATCATGAGAATAAATGTGAATTTATGACTGAAAAAACGGATAACGTCTCAAGTGAAAATACAAATGTAACACTGTCTCAACTACACCAACAACCGCAAACCGATATTCAAGCCTTAACTGGTCTTATTTTTGAAATGGTTAAAAGTAATACAGAACTCCAGAAAAGTATGTTTGAAATATGTAAACAAGGTCAAAACACCTATACATCCAATATCAATAACAACAATTGCAATAATAAAACGTTTAATCTCCAATTTTTTCTCAATGAAACTTGTAAAGATGCTATGAATATTATGGACTTTGTTGAATCTGTTAAGCTGCAGGTATCGGATCTAGAAAATGTAGGAAAAGTTGGTTATATTGAAGGAATATCCAATATAATCATTAAAAATTTGAAAGAAATGGATGTTGAAAAACGACCAGTGCATTGCACAGATCAAAAAAGAGAGGTTATGTATGTAAAAGATGAAAATATATGGGAAAAAGAAGACGAGACAAATAAGAAATTACGCAAAGCTATAAGAATGATTGCTCATAAAAATATTTGCATGCTCAAAGAGTTCAGAGATAAATACCCAGATTGTGAAGAATATGACTCTAAAAAAAGCAGTCAATACAACAAAATCGTTTATGAGGCAATGGGAGGTAAAGGAGACAACGATTATGAAAAAGACACTAAAATTATAAAGAAAATCGCAAAAAATGTCACGATTGATAAAAATATAGATTAGATGTCACCGTCACTCGCATATACTTTACCATACAGTATCCGTATTTTTCCACCACATTCCATCGCCCTTTTTAACATTATAAACTGATCTGAAAATTTGAGAACGCGACAATGGAACATTACATCTATATTTATCTAATGGATGAGGGTTTGTTTTTAATTGAGCAGACAATGCTTTTTTAGATATTTTTTGTTTTTGCTGGAATGCATAATATATGTAGAATACTTCATACGAAACAAATCTAATAGGTATTAAATCATTATTATTATCTTGGTAATCTTTCAAATATCTATTGCAAATAGCCATTCCAGATATATCGGCTAAATCTTCACCAATACCAATAGACGCATCAAATTTGATACCATCTCTTGCAGCAAATTCTTCATATTGACTAATAACATCTTTTTGAATTGCTTTAAATTTCTTTTTATCTTCAGGTGTCCACCAGTCGTTAAGGTTACCTTCTGCATCATATTGACTACCCCAATCATCAAACCCGTGGGACATTTCGTGGCTAATAGTAAAACCCAAGTGGGCTAAATTGTATTCTATTCCACGTTCATCTAAATCAACAAACGGTTTTTGAATATATCCCAAGTTGATGTAAATCCCGTTCTTTGAAGGTGTATAAGAAGCGTTTACTATATAAGGCTGATTTCCTGTCATTTTCAATGGGTATTGAGAAAAATCAACCATAGGTAATTCAATTACTTCCTTACCCTCCAATTGAATAAATTGGTCAATTCTCCATCTACTAATTAACATCATGTTATTATATAACGAGTGATCATAGTCTAATATTGGGTCTTCACGAACCATTTCAGGATATCCAATAGTGAAATTTAATTTACTCAATTTATATAACGCATATTTTTTAGTAGAAGGTGACAACCATGTATTATTTGTCATTATTCTATGGAAAACCTCTTTCAAATCATTACATAATATTCTTACATATTCTATTTTTGCCGGGTCAGAATACTTTTCAACATATTTTTGAGATAAAAAACTATTAAACGGGATTGACATATATAATGATGAACTTACTGCATTGGTTTGATTTATAGCTTCTTGCCCTCTTTCAAATTTACCGAAAAAATTATAATATAAATGTTCCCATTTTCTTGTAATTCTACATATGATTTGTAAGTACATATAAACCCAATAAGTTTTCCATTTTTCTGATTTCCAATTTTTTAAAAATAATTCTGTTCCACATTTTAAATAATTTAAACTTGAAGTAATGAAAAAATCGGGCGTACTTTTAAAACCCAAGTTTTTTGAAAATTCATCAAAATCAAAATTATATTTTTCTATTGCTTCTTTTTTTGAAACTTTATTATAACTTTTTTCATTTTTAGTTACGTCTTGACAACCCAAAGTATCAAACATTTCAACTTCGGTATTAAATACGTCGTCAGTGTTATAACCATGTCCTTTTCCTAAACATAAATCAAACAAATCTTTACAAAATTTCTTGAATTTATTTCTATAATTTTTTTTGTATTCTACATTTGTTCCATCATCGTAATAGACATTTAAATCTAATAATATAAATTGATGCGGATTAATATAACTTCTAAAAATATTAGATTGTTTATCATCTGGGCTTATCATAAAAACAAACGGTCCTAAATAATTATACATATAAGTTCTATTTATGTAAGCCAACAATTTCCATGGATTTCCTATTTCAATCATAGCTTCAATTACATTAATTTCTTCTTTACATTTAATTTTACTGTCTTGTATTGAATTCATATTGATTACAGAATCATAAAAATTTTTCATTATTTTTGCAAGCTTTGTGTTATTATTTTTAATATAGTCAACAATAATATCATGTAAATAATGATATACTCTATCTTGAGTTAATCTAAAATCATCAACCTGAACAATATATTTTTGCTGTTTATTAAGTTCTACGTCTTTAAGCCATTTGTAATTAATATAAGAATAATAATCATTCTCTGGTGTAATAGAAGAAGGAGAAAATTTAGATAATAATAATTTTGTAAATTTGTGAGTAGATAAATTATACAATTTATTTGTCTTGAATTCTTTTTGATATTTTTTTTGAAAAGCTTTGAGCCCAATCGGACAATCCTTTCTTAATATTAATTCGTTACCTTTTAACTTATAACGAATTTTTTTTGTTATACCTTTTTTACTAAAATCTTTTGGTATGTTTTTATTGGTTTTTGTCATGATTCTATATGTTTATATATAAAATATAGAAATATTAAAAATAATAAAAATACAGATTTTAATACCCGTGAAAAATTAACTTCCATTTATTTATAAATTTTTTTATTTATAAATATTATAATGCCTGTTTATAATATTCATAAGGCTCTTTTTTCTAAAAGACAAAGCAAATGTAAAGGAAGAAAAAGTAAACGTTGTAAAACTTCTAAAAAAAAGTGTCTTTGGGCGCACGGAACCAAGCGTTCATTTTGTAGAAAAAGAAAGTCAACAAAGCGACGTACTTAAATACTTATTTATAAAAATAGTAAGTATTTAGGATTTATGCAAATATAATTAAATTTAATATTCGGAATAAGGAACATTATTTCCCGCGCGTGTTATCAAGTAGTTATATGTATTGGAATTCATGCAAGCACATCCCATACTAGAACTGTAGGTATTAGGACAGCATTCAGGACTGAACGGCATATTATCAAATAATGACAATTGTCCCTCTGGTAAAGGCAGGGACTGATTAGGACGGTCAATAATAGCTTGGGCGGCTGCAGGAATAGGCTTGCCTGGAATGATGGTCAAATCAGGATTTCCCCATTTAGATGAATTTAAATATGTTGATTGCACAAGTGGATATGCCGCAGATTCACCATAATTTGTATTGGCTCCGGAAAAACCCTCGGTAGATGCATTTTTTTTTGAACTACCTGACGTTGAATTTGTACTGCTTGGTGCGGGTACTGGTTCGGGAGTTTTCATACTAGATACATCATCACCATCTGGAAGAGCAGGCGCTGGAAATGGTTGAGTTAAAGTATCCATTCCTTCTCTCTTTCCAAAAATACTAGCACATCCACAAACTGTGTGTATTACCAAAATTAAATAAACAATACCAATTAGAATTAAAACTTCCAAATTTAATTTGAATCCAAAAATAGAAATATCCATTATACATATTTCATAGATAATAATTTTGCTCTATATTTTTCTAAAAAAAGGTCAATACAAGAATTGTAATCATAAAATTTAACCCCATTTATATGAAAACTTTGCGAATCAGTTAATAAATGGTATAATTTGTCTTCTGTTTCATTATCTTTTTTAAATTTCTTGTATTTTTTATCTAATTCCAACGTGGACGTAAAACCCAATGATTTATCACATATATTTAAGTTGGAACCACCACTTACGAATCTATTTTTTGCTAAATTATAGCTAGCCTGTTCAAGTAAATTTGCACCATCTATTTCAACACATCCATAGACTCTTTCACCATTTTGAAGAATATCTCCTATGGAAATATTTTTAATATTTTTAATAACACCATTTTTCAATGTAATCTGAGTATTTTTTTCAAAACCTCCGTCTAAATATCTATGAATATCAGAATTGTTTACGTTTAAGTGGTCCATACTATAATTCAAAGTCTTATTGGAATTAAACATCACGTTCTTGATTTTCACATTTTTGATTTTTTCTAATTCATCGTCATATATTTCATCCCAATCCGTGAATACATTACCATTGATTTCAATTACTTTATTTTCAACATTAATGCAATATAAATAAGGCTCGCTATATTGTTCTATTTTAACCGCAAGAGGATGTTCGTCTACACGCACCCATTTATTATTATATTTAATAACATGAGAGTCTGAAACCATAACTCCATTCAAATTATACATCACAGAACCCTTAGTTTCAACTACAATTTTTGCGGTAATCAAATTGTTACCATCAGTTTTCTCTCCTACTTCTATCTCTGAAATAGTTTTACAAACTCCATTGTTCATTGTTATTCGGGTATTTTTATCAAAACACTTTAACTTCGGAATTTTCTTTAATTTTGGTATTGATATTCCTGTACTAATACCCAATACATTTGTCATGAATGTTAATAATATTGCAAATGGTATGGAAACTGCAACAAATACAGCGGTTCCAGCTATAGCAGTTCCCCACGTAAACGGGAATATCCAAAAAACCGCGATCATTGCAACCATTGTAATTAAAATTGTAACAATGAATTTGACAATTACACCTAAAAATGATTTTAGAGTAACATATGCACCAAACGTAGTTAATAATCCAGCGGTCATTGTTCCTTGAACTTTTGCTGCAAAATCTTTGAATTTGATAATTATTTGTTGCAAAGGAATAATTACATTTAATAATCTACCCATAATTTCTTGCACTACTGTAATAAAGAAGTTTCTTGTCCTATTTGTTAATGCTCTAATATCATTAATCGCCTCTTTTATATAATTCACCAATTTTGTAATATTTTTAGTTACAAATGTTAAAGGTTCTACTGCAAAACCTGTAATTCCTTTTAAAATATTTTGTGCACAATAATTAAAATTTTGAGAAGTAAAATCATTGAAACTCATATTATCAGGTTTATTGATAAAACCAGCTATCGGAATGATGTATGGTTTACAACGTTGGTTTGCCCAATCTTGTTTTATTGGTTGAATATTCGCAAGAGCAATACAAGAACCGAAAAAAACCATCAATAAAATTGTAATTATAATAAACAAAATAAATGAGAAACCATACTGATCAAAATAGGTTAGGTTTTCATACATTTTCTTTATATTAGTTAATCCCGTAGCTTTATCTGCGGTATCCATATATTATACAGTATTGTTATTGTATAATATAAATAAAATATAATGTGGATAAATAATCAATTCATTTATACCAACAAGAATCCAAATTTTTAACAAAATGATCCTCCCAATCCCAAAATAATTCGCTACCAACTTGTATTTTATGATCATTTGTAATTAAACAACTAAACCAATCACTTTCAACATCATCACATTTTTTAGCATTGGAATAATTTTCAACTTCAATAAACTGATTATTGTTTTTATTATATACTAAATGTGAACCAGTTACATAAATGTCTTCGCCATCAACACCTTTATTTTTAATGACATAAAAAGGTATTCTTGCTTTTTTATTATCTATTTTCATAGTAGATTCAACCACACTACCATTTTCTAAAACATCTCCTAAATGAATATCTTTCATTGCAACCAACCTACCATCATTTAATTTTAATTTTGTATCAGGATGAAAACATTTACCAAGTTTTTGTACCATTTGTCCGGCAGGACCATTCCAAGCACTATTCATTGTTTTAATACTTCCATCAATCACATACATAAGAGTAACCATAATTCCAATTGTTTTTCCCATTAAATCTTTAATACCAATTGTTATTCTTTGAAATTCAATCACCATATTTAAAAATACACCAAACACAGACTGAATTATAGAAGATATAAAAGTTCTTATTTTATTAAACATCGCTCTAACCATATTGATTTCATTCATAAAACTAGACAAAATACCTGTTAATGAACTTGTTATATAGGTTATTGGTTGTAATAAATACCCCATAAAATTACTTTGAATATTTTGAATGCAGTAAGCAAAATCTTTTTCAATGTCATCTGATAGTGGCATATAAAATGGATTACATCTATACTGAGGCCAATTTTTCTTAATTTCTTGAACTGAATTTAAATAAAATGTTGCCGAAATATATACAGCAAATGCTAAATTTATATATATAAAATTCAACCAGTTTTTTCCTGATGGCATAAATTATAAGTCTTAACTTATATTATTATTATATTAATTATTTCAAATACTTTCTCTATTTATTGTGAATTATTTTGAAATTAGTGTTTCTTGGTTTTCCTTGATTTTCTGCTGCCTGATTTATTTCTCTTAGTTCTTTTTTTTTTGCTTGTTTTCTTGCTGCAGGTTTTTTTGTATTTTTTACCTCCGCTATAACAACCCCATTGATATTGATTCGTATTCATATTCATGTTCATGTTATTATAATATCCACCATTTTGAGTTGCATATTTATCGTAAACCGCATTTGCAGCGCTTTGAGTACCAACGGCAGCATTTTGTTGAATTATGCTGTTTGGGTCTTGACCAGGACCACCTTGAGGAGTATATTGCATACTGAATTGAGGAACAGGAATGGTTGCAGCGGCACCTCCACGTCTTTTTCTCAATCTTTTACCTTTACCTCTACCGCCTATACTCTGCAATGCTTGTAATTTTAGATTTGATGCATTTCCTGCTGCAATAGCAGAATCTCTCGGGTTACCTGCTAAAAGACCTTGTTGAGTGGGTAAAAGCATTCCTGGAATTGTAGTATTACTTGTATTGTTGTTAATATTAGACATATAATATAATAAAATATTATAATAATAATATTTTCTTTTGAGTTAAATTTAAAAATAATTATTCTTACTTAAATTATACAACACAATCAATGGACACAATGGACGAAAAACAACGACTTCATCTTCAAAAGATGATTGCAGCAAATAATGTAGAAGACCAAACTGAATCAATACGCAGATTAAAACATAGTAACATACTACGAAATGATTTAAACAACATGGTGTTAATTAAAGCTAAATATCGCAATGACCCTGAAAAGATACATCTAGAATGTATGCATGAATGTAATTTTTTGTTTACATATTACACTGACATTTATAACAAAGTTAGAAAAGATGAAATAGATATAAATATATTGCATCAGTTTTTAGACGTATTACAAAAAATAGAAGATGGGCAATTGGATCAACATACTGGGTCATTCCAAGTAGGAACCCTTTTGAAGAAATTATACGTTGATAGTGCATTGAAAAAGGCGGAAAAATTGGATGAAGAAAATAGAGCCAACACCAATCAAGAACCTTCAAAACCTTCTCTTCATATTAACTGGAGACAATTTAAAAAAATTAAAAACTAGATTCATAATATAACAGATTATTTATTGTAATGTTTACAAACAGCCATATGCATCAAATTTAAAAGAAACGCTGGAAATTATTTTTCGTACGCCTCGGCTATTAATATCAAAAGCAGGTAATATTCTGTCAATAGAACGCATTAATGGTAATCTTACGACAATATTGTCTTCTCCTTTAGTTAGAGAATCATTTACAACGGATTGTTGATTCTTTTTTAACAAATAATTTAAAATGTCACAACAAGCTGTTTGTCCTGACAATAATGGTTCTAATGAAAAACTACCAAAAGCTATTGGAGTGTCTAAATTAATTGATATTTCTTTAATAATTACGTAAGGTCCATTTACAGGAATTGTAAATGTTGCTTCGTTCCAGGTTGATTCATATATATGACCAAATACATTTACTGTGTCATCTGTAATAGTTATCAGCATATGATCACCCAAAGATAATTTTAGCTGCTCTGCAAATCTAACAACAACAGATTGCATTGAAGAAACAGTGTCAGTTTCATCGCCCATGTTTTATATTATAATTATAATATAAAATTATTCAATTGTGTGAAATTTTCAATATATATCATAAAATTTACGTTGATAATGTTTAGCATCTGCGCCACACATAGTTTCATTGTTTCTACATGTTCTAGCTAGATAAAATAATACAAGTGATGAATATTTATCATCGTGATATACCTTTATATGCTGAACTAATGGTGGTCTGTATTCTTGTCCAAATACAGAACGATTTCTGTTTTTAGGTTTCATAAATTTTGAACACCTGCTAAACTCGTAGTTTTCATTTTCTATAAAATATTTGCAGTTTTGACATGATTTTGCATGTATCGGTTTTTCTTCAAAAGATGCAATAGTTCTCTCAACTAAATGAATAAACCCGAAGCTTTGAGAAAAAAATGTAAATAATAAACTTAAATAATAATATTTTATGAACATAACTGAAGCTAATATTATTATTATTATATAACAAAATTTTAAATTGTTATCATAAACAATATTATTTTTGAAAAAGGTTTAATGATTATTTACTATTTTATACTATATATTATAAAATAGTAAATAAATACTAACAATGATGTCAAAAAAATATTCCACGACAACGACACTTCTTATCGTAGAATCTCCTGCAAAATGCAAAAAAATAGAAGAATATTTGGGACCAGGTTATAAATGCGTTGCTAGTTTTGGTCATTTGAGAGAACTTCCTTCTCTCTCTAATATTAAAATAGAAGATGATTTTAGACCAACTTATCAGATCATCAACAATGCTTTAAAGAAAAAACAAATAGAAGTTCTCAATAAGGCAATAAAAAATGCAGACGATGTTATTATAGCAACAGATAATGATCGCGAAGGTGAAGGAATTGCATTCCACTTGTTAGAATTATTCAAACTTCCATCAAACACGAAACGCATTGTTTTCAATGAGGTAACAGAAAAAGCATTGCAACAAGCAGTGAAAAATCCACGAACGATTGATATGAACATGGTTCACGCTCAACAAGCGCGACAAATATTGGACCTGTTAGTTGGGTTTAAAATAACACCGATGTTATGGAAATTTATATCGCAAAATTCTGAAAAATCCCTTTCTGCTGGTAGATGTCAAACTCCAGCATTACGATTAGTTTATGATAATCAAAAAGAAATTGACAATGCGGACAATAAAAAAGTATTTAATACGACAGGTTATTTCACAAATATGAATTTGCCTTTTGAATTGAACCATCAATTTGAAATAGAAGATGAAATGGTAGATTTTCTAGATAAAACTGCTGACCACAATCATATTTATAATTGTTCGCAACCAACAAAAGTGTATAAACAACCACCTGAACCATTTACAACAAGTAGATTACAACAAGTAGCCAGTAACGAATGTCATTTCTCTCCAAAAGAAACAATGAAGTTGTGTCAAGCACTTTATGAAGGAGGATACATTACTTATATGAGAACAGATAGTAAAAAATATAGTGCGGACTTTTTGGAAACTACAAAAAGGTATATTCAAACTAATTATGAAGAAAAATATATAAATGAAAATATAGATGCGTTGTGTTGTCGCCAAGAAAGCGATGACTCGCAGCCTAAACCAAAAACCAAACCTAAATCAAAATCAAAGGATAATCTTGCTCAAGAAGCTCATGAAGCAATAAGGCCGACAAAAATTACTCTTAAAAATTTACCTGAAAATATTAATCCGAGAGAAAGAAAAATGTACAAGTTGATTTGGGAAAATACATTAGAAAGTTGTATGGCTTCGGCAATTTATAATTCTGTAAAAGCACAAATTCAAGGTTATAAATCCTTTGTGTTTCAATATACATCAGAATTGGTATCTTTTCCTGGATGGAAAATAGTCAAGAATAAATTTTCAACTGACAGCAAAGAATTTCAATATTTGCAAACAATAAAGCAAAATCAGAGTATTAAATACAATAAAGTTGTTAGTAAGGTAACGATAAAAAACGTTAAAATGCATTTTACAGAAGCACGACTTGTCCAATTATTAGAAGATAAAGGAATAGGCAGACCCTCTACATTTTCAACTTTAATAGATAAAATACAAGAGCGTGGATATGTAAAAAAAGAAGATGTAAAGGGTAAGACAATAATAGTAAAAGATTATGAATTAGAAAATGACGAGATTAGCGAAATAGAAACAACTCGTGAATTTGGTAATGAAAAAAACAAACTAGTATTGCAACCATTAGGCAAAATAGTAATGGAATTTTTGGATAAACACTTCTTGGAACTATTGAATTATGATTTTACGAGAGAAATGGAAGAAGAATTGGATAATATTTCCAAAGGAACCCATGTTTGGACAGAACTATGCAAAACATGCAATGATAAATTAGATAGTATTATAACTCAAGTTAAAGAAACACAAAAGTCCAAATTTGAAATTAAAATAGATGAAACCCACGTTTATACTATAGCAAAATATGGCCCTGTTATAAAATGCGTAGAAAAAGTAGATGGTAAAAAAACTACTACGTACAAATCTATCAAAAAAAATATGGAAATAGACATGGATAGATTAGAACAAGGTTGTTATACCTTGGAAGACTTACTAGAAAATGACAGCGAAAAACAGGCCAAAACAGCAGCAAATCAAGTCAACTTAGGTAAATACGAAGATAGTGACGTCATATTAAAAAAGGGTAAATTTGGGCTCTATGTGACATGTGGAGAATTATCCAAAACGTTGAAACAGTTGGGAAATAGACCAATAGAAAGTATACAACTTGACGAAGTAATTCCATTATTAGAAGAAGGAAGTAATATGGTGAGAGAAGTATCACCGAATATTAGCATTAGAAAAAGCAAAAAAGGGGATTATATATTTTTCAAGACACCAAAAATGAAAAAACCCAAGTTTTTCGCCCTGAAAGGTTTTGAAGAAGATTATAAAACATGCGATATTGATGTTTTAAAATCGTGGTTGAATGAGAAGTTCAACCTTTAGAAAAAGTTGCTGTTTTGGCTCCACCTTTTCTAAAGGTGGATCTAAAGGTGGATCTAAAGGTGGATCTAAATATTAACATAATTGACAGCTCTATTAATCATAGGTAAAAGTGTAGTAAATTCTAATGTAAAAGTATATTCAAAGGCACCAAAATTAACTAATTCCCCATTATGATATCTGAAACGAAATTTTAATCGTCTTATTCTCTCTACAGGAGGATCAAAAAATTTATATGAATTAGCAGGACCATCATAATACTGAGAAGTAGGTGTTGATACAATGGGTATTTTTGCGAATGCTGAATTTACAATACCATTTGTTTCGTTTGTTGTTAATGTGAATTTACTTATGTTATAAGGCTGTGTTTCATCAATACAATTGTATTTAAAAAGCTCCATATAAATATAAGATGGTCCAAATATATTAATTTTGTATGGACATTCAATGAATTGAACAACTGCGTTAGGTAGTACGTTTCCAGAGATATCCGTAAGAGGAGTCAACCAAATTCCATTGTCACCAATAGTATTGACGTCGCCATAGTAAAAACGTATATAGTTATTTGAAATCATATAATTATCACTAATTGGATAACCGGTTGTTTCATCTGTCAATAAATTAATCGGAGGAGAAGAAGTTACATTACATCTTGTAAGACCTAAATTACCAGGTAATCCCCAATTTGAAAAATCAGGAACTTGGGTTTTTCTACATAATAATTGTTCATTAACTTCGGAATTAGCTATAAATACATATTCATTCAAAAGTTTAAAGCTATCTGATTTATTTCCAAACCATATTTTTTGCGAAACATTATTATAAACAATAACAAACCGTCTATATCCACCCGAAGTTATAAATTCATCTAATAAAGCTAACAAATTATTCTCTTTTAAATAATAAGCGATTATTTTCGTAACAGATTCATTAAATTTATTTGTTAATTCTGTTACCAATTGTGTAGGATTATAAAAACCTTCTTCAATAGTAACAATAAAATTATCATTTGAACTGTTTAAAGCTTGATAAATAGCATTTTCTAAAGGATACTCATCAGGATTTAAAGGTTGATAAACGTTTATTAATTTAAATATCATTGTGATATTTGAGTTTAATACTGAAAAAGTGTCATAATTAGATGGAAATGCCCAGTCAACTAATTTCATGGTTGAAATATTGGTAATATCTTCTGGTAATTCAATTTCAAATTCAGAAGAATTTGGATACGCAGTAGCATCTCTATCTTCAGAGTGTATTGAGACGTATTTTTTATAACTCAAGAAGTTTTGGGAATTTTGTTGAAGAGGATGATTTTGATTCGTATTTGAATATGTACTACTATTATTATTATAAAATTTACTCATCTATATAAATTATATACATTATTTTTATATTAAAATTATTATTTTAATATAATAAATTATAATTATAAAATAATATGTTAGACCAAAATACAAACTATGGTGGTAAAACACATAATTCAACTAGTTATGTAAAATTTTTTACTTATCCACGTGATAAATTTAGTACTAATTTTAGAGGAGAAGGTACATTATCATGTTTTATTAAAACTATTAACCCATCAAAAACGAATGGTTCCTTTGTAAAAACCTTCAATAACTATAACAATTACAACAATTTTAATTCTTAATAGAAAAATTATATAATTATTATATATGACAAACTGGTATTCAGGTATTTATAAATCACTAATAATAGCAAGTGTAATTTCCTTCATTATTTATTATTTTTCTTCGGGAAATGTTTCTTTAGGTGCATTAATTAGTGGTTATTCTGTATTAACGTTGAGTATACTTATGATTCTTTACATTATTCTATTTAATCTTTTGCAAGCAACACAAAACCAAGGGTTTTTCCAATCAATACTAACGATGATTACAGCATGTGGGCCATTCTTGTTAATGTTATTTGTTATTGGGTTTACTTTGTATTCAATTATTAAATATAAAAATAGAATCTTGTTAGGTCGCGTATCTAATGGTTACGCAACTTTTAGCAACATAACTATATTAATGACATTATTACAAGTATATTTAGTTTACACTAATATCAATACAGATAAATTTGAAACAACCAAAAAATTGTCAAAAATAACAACAAGCATTTTGTATTTATATGGAGTTATTACAGCGATAAGTTCAATTACTTTGTTTACAATTTTAAATAATTTTTCTGCTGATGGGTTCCAATCCACCTTTTAGACATTTTCTCATTTAAACCGCCCAATTATTTAATACGATAAATTTTTATATTTATGGTCGTGCGACACATTTAATATAATATTTTGTAATTTTTCTTCTCCTATACAAAAACCCATAATTCTTTCATATATTCCTCCAATGTGACCAAAATGAGATGCATTTGGTTTTTCAATACACCAAGGATAAATTTTATCATATAATTGTATAACCCATTTCATTATTTTTTCATATGTTTCATTTGGAATAACATAAGAATTATATAATGGATAATTATCATTATAATTAAATGATTTTTTATAAAAAATTTCATAATCGTTAATTATATATTTAAGTGTATTGGGTTCATTCCATGTATCATAACTACAAAAATTAAAACTATAGCAACCTAAACTAAATAAGGTGGGGGGTTGATTTATGTTTTTTTGTAAAAATTCTATTATATTATCATTGAACATCATATCATATTGAAAAAAACCTATATATTTGTAATTTTTATGTAAATTATTCGCGTGTACATGGTATATTGCCGAATTTTCATTATATCCCCTCTCTTGAAATGTGTTATCGTAAATAGATAATTCCCATTCATTAATAATTTTATATTTATTCTGTGTATAGTGTTTTTCTATATTTTTATTAACTGCATAAAATGTAAAATATTTATAAAGAATATCATCTGGTATATTTTTATAACATTCATCAAAAATATTTTTATGAAATACAATAAAAATTTGAATATCTTTAACGTCCATTATATATAATAAATATTTTTAAATTGGGCGTTTTAAACGAGAAAAGGTGTAAAAAAAAGGTGGAGCCAAAACTAATGCCCTTTGATATTTAGTTATTTTTCAGTTATTATTTGATATATCAAGTATTCAAAGGGTTGATTTTAATTTTGGCTCCACCTTTTCTAAAGGTGGAGAAAGGTGGATAAATTTATAAGTCAACCCAAAACTTGAGTTGACCTCCCAAACACCCGATATTTTTAAAATAAAATTTACGTCTGTTTTATTTTGAATTTCCTGAAAAACCTTTATATATCCATTTTTAAGTTGTTCATAAATTTTATTTTGAGGAAATTTGTTATAAAATACATTTTCAAGTTTTTTTAATATATTTTCTTCTATTATCTTAACTTTTTCTATTAAATCTTTATGGTTATTTACATTAAAACCGCATTTATATTTATTATAGTATCTATCACAAACAACATCTTTTAAATTAATAAACAAGTAAATACCATTTAAACTAAAATTGTTTGTAGAATATAAAATTCTAATAAAATTACCATCATTCATAATATTATTTTTAATTGGTTCACAAAATATAATATAGCTATCATCATATTGATTTAATTTTTTTACTAAATTCATTTATAAATGTTAATTCCAATTGTTTACGTTATATTGAAATACAAAATGTTTTTAAGTTTTTATCGCAACTTAAAAACAATAACAAAGTAAATAAGTTATATAATCAAATAAAGAATATAGACTATAACTAACTAACTAACCAAATTATTTACAAATGAAATTTTATGAAAGTCATTTTGAAGAATATATAATTGAAAGTCACCGAGAAAATCTTCATCCAAAGTTGGAAAAAATATATTCAAAATTTCCAAAAGAAATAAGTAAATTACGAAATCTCATTTTTTACGGTCCTAATGGAGTTGGTAAATATACTCAAATGTTAAAAGCCATAAAAAAATATAGTCCATCCGAATTAAAATATGAAAAAAAAATAAGTGTTACATATAACAAACAACAATATTATTTTAAAATAAGTGATATACATTTTGAAATAGACATGTCATTGTTAGGATGTAATTCAAAATTATTATGGCATGAAATATTTTTGCAAATCATTGATATTATATCAGCAAAAAATGAAAAATCTGGAATTATTGTATGTAAGTATTTTAATGATATACACAACGAATTATTGGAAAATTTCTATAGTTATATGCAAAAAATTAATACGAGTTGTGTTGATTTAAAATATATATTAATAACAAGTGAATTAAGTTTTATACCAAATAATATTTTAAATTGTTGTCAAGTTATAAATATAGCTAGACCAACGAAAACAAGCTATACAAAATGTATTAAAAAATTTCCAAATAAAATTCAATTAGAAAATATAACAAATATAAAAAACCTACACTTTTACAATGAGGAATTGATGTTACAATACAAAATAATATGCAATAAAATAATACATAATTTAAATAACATAAATGACATTCAATTTTTGAAATTCAGAGATATTTTATATGATATGTTTATTTATAATTTAGACATACCAAATTGTATATGGTACATTATCACTACTCTAGTAAATGAGAATAAAATTAATAAACAACAGTTGTCTCCTATTTTAATTAAAACATATTGTTTTTTTCAATATTATAACAATAATTATAGACCAATTTATCACATGGAAAATTATTTGTTAAATTTAGCAAAACTAATACATGGAATGTAATACCAGGATACTAGTAATAACGCGCATTATACATATTTATATTCATATAATTATTAAATCTTGAAACTATTTTAGATTGGTTGTTATTTAGCAAACGAAGAATTTCTTGTTGAGGTTGAAGTATTGGATAATTTGCTTGAGTAAAATAACCAAAAGCATGAAAATCTTTAGGTACACCTCTACTATAGAAACTAGCACTAGTACGAACTTTTCCCATAATATTATCTACTATTATAATATTATATTAGATAATAAAAATTATACTATAATCTTTAACACGCAATATTGACTTAAAATTAAAAATAAATAAATAATTATGGATTACTGTATTGCATTTAAAATATTAGAAGTTGATATTTCTAAAATAGACACAAAAGATATAACATTACATAAATTAAAAAAACAATATCATAAATTAGCTTTACAATATCATCCGGATAAAAATGGAAATACATATGAATCAACAGAAAAATTTAAGCAAATACAAGAAGCATATTATTATTTAAAAAATGAATTGCAATTTTTAGATTCGGATTTAGATAGCGAAAATGCAAATAATAACAATAATAATAACATGTCAACCCAATCACCCCCGTTATACATGGATGTTTTACACTTATTTATGAAAAGTATATTGGAAGGAAAATATGATACAATAATTTCAAATATTATTCAAGAAATTGTTTCTGGGTGTAAGAATATTTCATTAAAATTGTTTGAAGATTTAGATAAGGATACTTGCATGAATATTTATAATTTTCTCTCTAAGAATCGTTTCATACTTCATTTAAATGATTCCATTTTAGAAAAAATAAGAGAAATAGTCCAACAAAAATTTGACAATGTATTGGTTTATAAATTAAATCCTACTATAAATGATTTATTGAACAACAACATTTATAAATTAAATGTAAATGATGAGATATGTTACGTTCCTTTGTGGATTGGTGAATCTTATTTTGATATTTCAGGTTGCGAAGTAATAGCATTATGTGAACCGGAACTTGCCGATAATATATTCATAGATGAAAATAATAATATACACATAGCGAAAGAAATATCTATTGTGAATGAATTAATAAATTTAATAATCAATAATCTCAATCTAACAATTCAAATCGCGGATAAAGTATTTGAAATTCCTATACAAGACTTGTATATGAAAAAAGAACAAACCTATATAATAAAAAATAAAGGCTTGTACGTTTTGGATGGATTTGATATTCATGATTCTAATTCTAAAAGATCTGATGTTATTGTTACGATTATATTAGTTTGATATTACACAATTTATTATTCATTTAACGATTCACTTTGAAGAATAGATAATGTAATATTTGGATGTTTTCTTTCTTCATAATATGTTCCATTAAAACTACAAAGGTCATTACTCGTTCTACAATAATAAGCATATTTGTATTCTATTATTCCGGATAAAATATCCATTTTTCCAAATTTTCTACATTTTCCTAGGTCATAGAATTTCTCATCATATTTACATGGTTTGAAATATACACAATTTTTACATATTGGAACTTTTGAATTTATAATAAATTGTTTTTTTTCCATAGAAAACACTGTTGTAAATGTAAATAATAATAATAATATAAAAATCATGTTTTCTATATTATTATCCAAAAAATTTTATATTGTTTAATTACAATAATTATTTTTAGTGAGATTTGTCCTATTTACCACCTTTTTCTCTATAAAAAGAGCACATTTTATATAAGAACACATGTAAAAATAAAAATAAATTAAAAAAGGACATTTTAATTTATTTAAGTTACATATTAAATTACAAAAGTTAAATTATTTATGATTTTAAGCATCGGTTTTCTTCTTGACAACGCGCTTCTTTACTACCTTAGACTCCTCAACTACTGGAGCTGGAGCTGGAGCTTGTACTGGAACTGGTGGAGGAGGGACTTCTTCTTCTTCAACATCCTCATCTTCTTCTTCATCAGGTTCTTCATCGCTATCGTCTACCTTAGTTGATAATACGATTTGTTCATCATCATCCTTAACAGGTTGATTCTTCAACTTTTCTTTATCTTGAGTCTTGAGCTTGATGAAGCATTGGCCCTGCAATTGTGCTCTTGGTTTTTGAACTACCGCTTGAACTAATTTCCAACTAGCACTAAATTTACCATTAACAAACCAAATACCAGCGAACTGAATTAAACAAGCAATGTTTGAACCCTTCTTTAAATAATCTAGCGGAGTCATGCCTGGATTTTCAGTACTAGGATACAATCTATTTGATTCTTCGTCGTAAATTTCAGTCTTCCAAACGCCTTCCCATTGTGGTAACTTTAATCTAATTGTAGGTTGCTTGGAATAATCATATTCACCGGTAGCCTTATTTTTAGGGTATTTTAATAGAGGAGTGAATAACTCTTCAATAATTTCTGCGCTTTTATGAACTTTACCAAACCATTCCTTTGAATAAATCAGAGCATCTGCTTTAATTTTATCTTCAAAAGCCTTAAGGTTTCTTTGAAATGCTTCTGTGTCTGGAGTCTTATACTCCTCATTTGGAAATTGAAGTGATAGTTCAAATCTACCATTACCAACTTCTTCTCCTTCCTTCTTGAAATCACTTGCGCCCCATGTAAGCATTAATGGAGTAGATAATGTTAAGGTTGTTTTTGTTGTTTTGTTTAAAATATTTACAGATTTACCGCCCTGAGCACTTGCTTTAGGAGCAGTATACATAACATTTTCAGCGTTAAATTGAGCACCGTCTACGATTCTTTCAGCCATTTTATTTTTATGATATATACACTAATGATTTATCTTTAAATCAATTTTTTTTTTAATTAAAAATAAATTTAAAATAATTCTTGGATTTGTACGACAATAGGTTTGAAAAAAAATAGTTTTATTATAAAACATACGTCATACATAATAAACAATTCAAAAATATAATATATAAATATTATATATAGATATATTATTATATTAACATATTAAATGCCCAGCATAGACGAATACATGAACCAATTAGTATTTAAATGTGAAAAAAATATACGAATGAATAAAAAATTGAATAAAATGAATCTAGAAGATGAACATTTATCTATTTTAACAATTAACGATTACGTAAAGCTAACAGAAAATAATTACAATATTCAACAATTAAAAACAATAGCAAAATTCTATAAATTGAAAATAAGTGGAAATAAAAAAGAATTGATTAACCGGATATATGTGTTTCTTTTTTTATCTTCTTACATTATTAAAATCCAAAAAATATTTAGAGGAAGATTACAACGCAAGTTCAACGCTTATTTTGGACCAGCATTGAACAAACGAGATATTTGCACAAATGATACAGATTTTGTAACAATGGATGATTTAAAAGATTTACATTATGGTCAATTTTATAGTTTTAAAGATAACGACGGTAGAGTTTATGGTTTTGATATAGCATCAATATACAATTTAATATATAAAAATACAGATACCATTAATGTTAGTAAAATTGGCGGCATTAATCCCTATAACAGAAATAAAATTCCTACTTTTGTTATGATAGATTTAAAGATGATTATAAGAACTAGTAAAATACTGAAAATTAAAATTAACCTAGATTTTGACACTGATATAGGTAACGTATCAAACGCAAAGACTGTTGAGATGAGAGCATTATCTTTATTTCAAAATATTGATTCTCTTGGAAATTATAGCTCACCTGAATGGTTTTTAACTCTCAACAGGAACCAATTGGTAAAATTTGTGAGAGAATTAAGCGACATTTGGAATTATAGGGCGCAATTATCAATTGAAACAAAACAAAACATTTGTCCGCCATTAGGAGATCCATTTAGGAATATCAATTTAGCTTATATTATGAATGAACATGATTTATTAAATATAAAAAAAATAATTTTAGATGTTTTGGAGAAATTTGTTAATAATGGAGTTGACCGAGATAGTAAAACTTTAGGAGCATATTATGTATTAGGAGCGTTGACTTTAGTAAACGAATCCGCTGCATCTTCGTTACCTTGGTTATTTCAATCAGTATCATATTTTTAATTTATATACTTTTATAATTTACTCATATTATGGTAACAATATATATTATTTGCGTTAAATCACTTAAAAACTATTTGTTTAGGTATACTATAATAAGATGGTTAGACAAACTAAGACTACTAAGACTACTGAGACTGAACAAGTCGCTGCTCCTGTTCATACTTCCGTTGACGCTGCTCCTAAGGAGAAGAAAGTAAAGGTCGCCAAGGCACCTAAGGCTGAAACCGCTCCAGTTGTTTCTGAACCTGCTCCTGTAGCAGGCGAAGAGCACGTTTCACTTACAGTTGTTTCAGACAACGAGGCTCCTCTTGCCGAGCAATCCGTTGAATTTGCTGCAAAATTACAGCAATTAAGTGTTGTTATTTCATCACTAAAATCTGAATTCCGTACATTAGATAAGAAGTGGGCACGTGAACTTAAGGCTTCACAAAAGCAAAACTCAAAGCGCAAGAGAAAGGCTGGTAACCGTGCTCCTTCTGGATTCGTAAAGCCAACCAGAATCTCTGACGAGCTAGCAAAGTTCTTAGATAAGCCTTCAGGAACTGAAATGGCCCGCACTGAGGTTACCCGTGATGTTAACAAGTACATCCGCACCAACAACCTACAAGACAAGGAAAATGGTCGCAAGATTAACCCAGATTCCAAGCTTGCTGCCCTTCTTAAGCTAAAGAAGACTGATGAACTTACTTACTTTAACCTACAAAAGTACATGAGTCACCACTTCGCCAAGGCAACTAAGGAGGTTGCTGCTACCGCTTAACTTTTAGAAAAGATTGAGCCAAAGCAACCTTTAAGAAAGGTTGCGCCAAACAACTTGTTGAAAAGCTGTGCAAAACATTTATTACCAAATATAAAAATCAAAAATTTAGCCCAAAATAAAAAAATTTAAGCCTTTAAATAAAGGTTCAAATTTTTATGTTTTTATAAATCAAAATATTTATGCGGTTATATTCCTAATTCACCACAGGTTGAAATAAGTTTGTCATTTTTAGGAATTTTAGAATCCACATTTAATCCAATTCTTTCTGCACATTCTCCGAATACTTTTAATTCGTTCTCAGTAAACACTGGTGCTCCGTGAAATGCTTTTAAATAAGTTTTTAATGTTAAACCTTTCTCTAAAATAACATCATTATTATTTTCCCATAATTCCATCACATTATCATAAATAGGTTGCCAACTAAAAGACTTCCCTACTAAGTGGTCTAGCTCTTTTTTTTTTAAAAATTTGGTTGAAACATTGTAAATTTTTATGTAATTAAATGGAATAAAAGACGTTTTATATTTAATTAACGGATCATTAAAATACATGCGAATTGATTTATATTTATCGCGACGACTGTCGCGATTATCTGGAAACTTATAAACGATTCCTCCTTCTGTGATAGCTTCTGGTTCAAATGTTAATCCAATATCTGCATATTTATCATTTAATTCTTTGCATAATGAAACCATGTCACCTTTAGTGATTGGTTTCAGAGCAGTTAAATTCATTCCTTGGGTATAAGTATATGGCGGGTTCATTTTAATTTTAATTTTAATACATTTAAAAAATAGTTTAAAATACTAATCAATTTTATTTCTTTGACGGTACAAAATACATTGAAAAAAGATACAACATTAAAATGTTTGCAAAAATCATACTTAATTGTTGAATCGTTAAAATTAATACAGCGCGATTTGTATGAGGATTTAAAATAGAATACCCGACGCCAGCTTGAATAGTGACACTAGTATAAAAACAATCTAATATTCTTATATCATTCTTTTTTTTACTTACAAAGGTCAATGCAAAATCGTCTCTATAAATCCAATATAAACAACCAAATACAATAATAGATATTAGTTGAAATACAAACGTTTCAAATAATTGTTTCATGTATATATTTTAACTTGTTATTATTTTTTAACAAACTATCTACTTTTCAAAAAAGTAGAGCAAAATAACCTTTTAGAAATAGGTAAACCCAAAAATGTTGCTATTTGGCTCCACCTTTTCTAAAGCTGGAAAAGGTGGAAAGGTGGATAATACTTAATATTATTTTCTTTACTATCATTTCATTTTGTTTACAATATATTTCGGTTTGTTTTAAATAACCATCGTTGCAAACACGGTTTATCAAATTTAATTGATTCAAATATTTATTGTTGTATTTACAGTGAAGAGCATGCCATTCATTTGCTTTTGTTGAGAAATAACTTATTAGGTCTAATATTTCAAAAATATAATTTTTACGTTGAAATTCTATATCTTCGGCTTTTTTAGCTTTATTTTTATAATTGGCACCAATATATTCTTTAATTTCAGGTTCATCTGGGAATGCAACATTGAAATACTTACTAGGCGTTCCAAAATGAATATATTTTTCTAATTTTTCAAACGGTATTTTGTGCAATATTTCTTTTAATACCACAGCTGTTTGTTCATATGTACAATAATTATAATCTGTGTAACCTTTGAATACCATAGATAATTTTATTTTTGTATTATTAATATGATTAAAGTCATAAATAAATTTTGTAAAAACTGATTTATAATGTGACAAATTAAATTGTATATCGTTACATACAAATGAATATATGTATGTAACGATTTCTTCTGGAAGTTTTTTTGTAATATTTTGTAATAATTTTAATTCATTTTTACACGATAGTTTTTCTTCTTTTATTTGAGCGCGTTTTTTATTTATTTTATTTGCATTATGTTGCAACGTAGTAAGTTTTTTAGTTCCCATATTGATAATAAATATATTTAAATTATATTATTTTATAACTTAAATACTATTTTAAACCAATCAATTTTTTTTAGAAACAGTTTCAAAATCTTCAACACTATCATCATCAGAAGTATAATTTAACAATTCTTCACTCAATTTGTTTTCATCTATATGAGTTTGATAGATCAAAACTGTATCTATGTTTATATATTCGTCTATTTCATTGATTTGATATTTTGGATTTAGTATATACCGTACAATAAAAGAGACATCTAATTTCTGCGATTTCAAAATATCAATTAGTTTTACACTATAAATATATTTTTTAAGTGTTTCACGATCATATCTTTTGTTATACAAATCTAACATGTAAATTATGTTATCGTATAATTAGTTATATTTATTATTTTATATCATAATAACAAAAAAATATTTAGGTTATGCGGTTATTATGATAAAATTAACGCGCAAAAATAAACCCATCTTTTTTCAATATTTCTTTCAAGTTTGTTTTTACCACAGACCTATTCATAATTTTAATATTTTCAAATTCTTTCAAATAATCATTCAAGTTAAATATAGAACAAATTTTATCATATGATTCAGTATTGTTTATTTCTATATAATTTGTGTTTTCTTCAAGCAACCAATTATAAAACCCAATTTTGTCGCTTCTACTTTCATTTGTTTTAAAGTTTTTTTTGTATTTTTTAAAATATTTCATTGTAGTATATAAATTGGCCTGATTGTTTGAATTATAATCGGTCCCAGAAATAACACAAATTTCTCTCAGTTCATTTTGATTCATTTCCAATTTATTCAATATTTTTTTTGTATCATATAAAACTGATGTATGATTCATCAAACTCAAATAACGTAGAACTCGTGGACAACCGTAAACAAACATATCCATATCTTCACTCAAACAACCCCATACAATCCCTTTAATTACAAGCATAGCACATAATTCATCTGCTTCAGATGGTGCGTCACAATACGTCATACCGTAATTAGTAATCAAACTCTTTACATCCTCTATTTGATTTTTACTAATATAGACAAATTTCTTTTTCAAAATATCCATCTTATTTATTATTTCGTGCTTTTCATCTTCATCCATGTTTGAATCGTAATCCAAGTTGGTTTTGAGTTTATTGAATTCTTTTTCAGCCGCTTTTTTTTCCGCAAGGCGCTGTAGCAAGAGTTCTTTTTTTTCAGCGGGAGGTTTACCATCAAATACGAATATTGGAATAATATTGTAATGTCTGAAAATAGCTAGCATTAAATAGATATTTTCAATTAATGTATCTTCCGATGCAAATTTGTACAAATAAATACTAATATCTACTGCAATTTTTTTGCCGGACAATTGGGTCATTGATATGATTTTAATAGCGTCACTATTTTTACATTCTTCTCTGAAATATTTGTTTAAATAACGAATTCCCATATACTATTTTTATTAATATTTTGGTTTTACGATTGCATATTCGCAGCATTTAAAATTTCAATTTTAAAAAATAAAAAAATTGAAAGAGAACCCCAATATTTATATAGATGTATAAGTATTATAATTATTGTTCAAGATGCAAACAAGAAACGGATTAATATACGGAGAACCTATCCACTTTTTACAAAAAGTGGAGCAAAAACCAGCAACTTTAGATTTTGCTGAACCTATCCACTTTTTACAAAAAGTGGAGCAAAAAGAAGAACCCTTAGGTTTGGCTCCACCTTTTTCAAAGGTGGATTTTGATGAAGCAAGCACTGCCTGGAAATTAAATAAAAAATCAATAGGAAATGGATGCTATAAATATGTATGTGTAAAAGTAAAAAAAAATGGTCATCAGTGTAAAAATGATAGTCTTAAAAATTGTGAACATTGTAAATTCCATTCAACCTTTAGAAAAGGTTGAGCCAAACCATTCAACCTTTAGAAAAGGTTGCATTAAATATAATTATCTAGCTCTCCAATTTGTATTCCTTGATCTAGATAATTTTGTATTCTAGACGGATGTAGTGCTATTTCAAACAGTTCTTCTTTGTATAGAGAACATCGGTCTCGGATAGCATCATAATCTAATTCAAATATGGTATGTTTTAACGATAAATCATCCCAATCTATTTTATCCCAGTGAATTTTTTCCGGATATTTTTCTAATATATAAAACGCATTCGGGTTACGCGATAATGCATACCAATTTATTTTATCTAGATTTTTTTCCAATATAGGAATAGCACATGGGTTTTCAGATAAATACAACCATTGACTTTCAGTTAATTTATCTATATTTTTTTCTAACATAGGAATTATACATGGGTTATGAATTGAACATACGCCTATCAAAGATACACCATCTAATTTGTGTGAATATTTTTCTAATATAGGTATCGCCAATGGATTTTTTGATAAACTTGCCCAACAATAAGAATTTAATTTGTCAACATGATTTTCTATGATACGAATATGAACGCTATCTAAAAATGGAATTGATGTAATTGAGCTTATGCATGCATTATCTATTTTACCCATGAAGATATCTATATTTTGTTCTATGATATGAATCGCATTTTTGTTTTGCAACAACCAGGGCAAATGAACTTTGTCCGGATATTTTTCTAAAATAGGAATTGCATTTGGGTTTGATGATAATTCAGCCCAAAATACTTTGTCCAAGTTTTTTTCTAAAATGTGAATCGCATACGGGTTTTTTGATAATCCCCTCCAGCATTCCCTGTTTAATTTATCCAGATTTTGTTCTATGATAGGAATTGCAATTTGTTTTAGTACTAATTTCTCCCAAGGCAATTTGCTAGTATCTACCCAAGATTTTAATTTATACATTTTATAATTCAATAAATGTATAAATTATTTTTAATTTACTATCAATTTTTAATTTTATACAAATAGTAATATCAATAAGCGCTACCTACTTGATGAAATGGGGTTTCATGTATCTTTGAAGACTGAAATAAGTTAATTCGTCATCCTCTTTCAATCTAAGAAGATTATTAAGCTTTTCGTCGGGATTGATTTTACGACTGTTGTCCTTATCTTGAAGACCGTTAGCTTCAATATATGCATTGAGTTCATGACTTACATCAACACGAGTCATTTCACTTCCAAGGGGTTTACCTAAAAACATAGCAAGTTCATCGCTAATAAGCATTGGTTTTAAGAATCCACTGGGTTTTCTCTCAGGTGGTGGTGGTGGTGTTGGTGGTGTGTAATCATCAAGGTCTCCACATGCCCTAATATATTCGTGTTCATCATCAGTTAAAAAATCAGGTCTGTAGTTATAGAGAAAAATGTTATCAAAATACATTTTTTCTTCAAATGGTACGCTATTATCTTTACAATATTTTAACAAATCATCTTTACTATTTAACATATATTTATCTTTACGTAAATTAAATAAAAAAAAACCATTTACAATAAAATCTACAATGTGTTCAGCTTGTGGCCTACCGAATATATACATAGCCTGATATTGAACAAATTCACAAATAGCATTTCTTGTTGACATCTCTTCTTCAACAATAATAGGGTTTAAATGTTCAACGTCATCAATAGCCCAGGTTGTAGATTTGACTTTCATATTATTCGGGTTATATAATACTATATAGAGATATAATAGTATATCTTTAAGTTATTTTAGAGTTATAAAATAATTTATTACCATATAACGTAACAAATTATCGCGATTTGTAAAATATACAACATCGTATTTTGTGAATATGGAGCCAATCAACCTTTATGAAAAGTTGCACCAAATGTTTTGCACAACTTTTTTGAAAAGTTGTTTTAGCCCAACTCACAAATAGTCATTCTCAAATTCGTCAATAAAAAATGTTTCGTTTTTTCATTCATTACCGCCTTATTTTTATTTTTTTTCAAATGTTCTAGAAAAAGTTCACTGTTATCAATATTTTCCAACATACTAGCGCTTTTATAATTCTTTTCAATAAATTCACAAAAACTTTTTTGATTTGCGATTGTTTTTTTAAATGCGATTAACGCAAGGTTATTTTTATTACACCATGATAAAAACGAAGGATAATTATTCATCATTACAGTTTTAATGACATAATATGAAAGCACGTTGGTTTTTTCTTTATATAAAGTTTCTCTCAATAATTTGTTTTCAGGTTTGTTTAAATATAAATCCTGGTAAGATAACCCCATAAAATCAAGCACTTTTACTAGCTGAAAAAAACTATAACATCTTTCAAAATTAATAAAAAACTCGGCATTTGAAAGAAATTGCTTTTCATTGTTGCTACCACCTTTCTCTCTACCTTTTTCTTTCAAAGAATAAAAACTACAAAACAATGCATTTATAATTTCGGCCCAAAACTCGGTATACGCTTCATATGAATTTACGAACGACTTCACTTTAAAAATATTCAATAAATAATTATGACAATTATCATTATTCATATCAGAAAAATCTAGACCAAAGTTATGGAAGGTTTCGTGTATAAATACTTTAAACCATTCTTCGTGCCTAAAAATCACAATCTCTGAATCTTTTGGGCACGTTGTTGTAAAAGCTGTATTAACATGTTTTTCATCCAAAATATAAATATTTGATTCAGGCAGTTTCTTTTCCAAACTTGTAAAATAAAAATAAATCACTAGCGAATTAGAACACTGTTTTGATGAATATAAATTCAATATATAAAGCCACATGATGATAGAATCAACATATTTATTGTATGTTTTAATTTTGAGTTCAATATTCGGGTCTTCAACCACAAAAATAATTTTAATATTGCGATTAAAGAGAGAAAAAGTATAAGAAATTTCAGAAAAACTCAATTCATCTATGTGTTCTCGTATAACTTGAGGAAAACTGTTATAATTAAAATTCTTTGGCTTGGTAATTTCTAAAGAGTTTTCAATTTTGGTAATCTCATATTCATAAGAATTATTTTTTTTAATAGACTGTAAAAATTTGTATGCGTTTAAAATGTCATAATATATTTTAAGTAAAATATTGTTGGTTGTAGGAGTGTTTTTAATATGATGTATATATTTATTATTTGTAAAAAAGGAGAGAAATTGTTTACTTTTATTTGTTAGTTTCATCGTGTTGCGCTTGTTATTATTGAATATACTTATAATAACAAGTTATTTATTTTTAAACCTTTTTATCTATCTTTTTCTTTACCTTTTAGAAAAAGGTAAAACCAAAAATGTTGCTGTTTTGGCTCCACCTTTTCTAAAGGTGGATAAAGGTGGAATTACAGATCATTCCTTCTTATTTTATCTCTTATAATCATCAAATCATCTAAAACTTCAGGAGGCGAACCCTTCTTATAATGAGTTAACTTTGCATCTTTAGTAGCCAACAATAACTCTTTCAAATCTTCATTCTGTGTAAATTTCGCGTATTGAGCATTATATAATTCTTGTTTATTTCGTTTACCAAAGAAATCAGGGTCTATTGATGCTTCAATGGGTCTTAGTAGTTCACCCTTTAGTTTTCCGCTTTTGCTACCAGCAGCCTTAGCCATTTCAGGATTTTTAGACAATTCAGTTCCCGAATCCAAAGAAAAACTCAAATAAAATTCAGGATGCATCTTTTTAAATTTTGAGCCTTGATAATAATGCTCTACGCTCCCCCATTTATGATTGTCTAAAGTAAATGGCTGTACCCAAAAATCATCCAATTTTTTTCTCCATTGAGGCATTGTTGCTAAATTAGAAAACTCCTTTATCTTATCTCCAGGTATTTTTTCACCTGAACCCTTACCCGGTAAAGGTTTATCATTGGATTTTGTATAAAACACAAAGACAACATTATCATCATACATTCCTCTTAATTTTGCCTCCGACAACTCCTGAAAATCATATTGTCCTTCTTTGATGACATTTTTTTGCAAACTAGCTTTGAATTTCTGAAAATCTGGGATGAGTGCAAATACCCCTGCGTTCTTTTCAAGACACTTATCTACGACAAGTTTTTTGATGTCATACGGTATTTCCTGAAATTTAAATATAGTTTTTTTCTTATAACCAACCAATTTATAATGTGACCCTGTATAGTCAACTATAATGTAAAATTCAGGGTAAAATATACCCTTGTTTTCCAAATATTCATCATTTAATTGTCCGCACAATAATACATTCTTTATATCTTCTGATTTGTATGCTTCACTTGATAAAATAATAAATTTAACATTCAATATTCTTTCTAACGTTGAAATTGCCCATGTTTCTGCCCAAAATTCACAAGTTCTTATTTTCTTTTTAAATTTATCCAACGTATCTATTCCTTTCATAAATTTGAATTCGCCCATAATTTGCGAACTAATTTTTTTATCAGCAATCATTTTATCGTGAACGCTCTTTACCTTTTTAGCCTCTTCTGCAAAAAATTTTTTTTCGTTACGATCTAGTGTGTTGTTGAATCTTTCTTTTATTTTTGTGTATTCAATTGCATATTCCTTTATTTTATTCGCCTCTTCAATCATATTTTGACTATACATATCATATTGTTCTTTGTAATTCATAAAAATTTTATCGGTAGCCTCATCAGACAATTTTTTTCTCAATTTATTTACAGAAGTTTGTTGTGCAATACTTGAAAAAGCATCTCGGATTGTAGCAAATAAACAATCGCCGCCGCCTTCATTGTCTGTAATTGAATAATTGTTGTTTTCCATAAATTTTTGAACCCAATTTTCTGATAAAGATGCGTTGAAGGTTTCCCTCAACTGTTTTGCTTTTTTTACACTTTCTTCAGCCAACAAAGGAGGTAAAGGGATTCCTTTTGTTAAAATAAAAATATCTTGTCGCTCTTTTGGTATTTCATATGCTTCTATTTTTAATTCTTCATGTTTTTCGCGTTTTTCACGGGGCTTATCAACAATTTGATCATCAGCTTCCATTTCCTCACTTTCAATAATTTCACCTTCTTCTTTGTCTATACCCTCTTTTCTTATTAAAGGAACGTCAGGTACCATTCTTAACTTTTCTAACATATCCTTTGTAACAAATTTATAAATAAGCGGTTCATCCAATTTTTCAACATCCAAATTATTAAAATCATCCAAGTAATTAATATAATTACTTGCTTCTATTTCATATAGACCAACCTGGATAACCTTATTATTGCTTTTAACTAAATAGATTGGAAAATAAAAAATATTTTTGTCTTCAAATGTATTTTTAGCATTTCCTACAGCAATAATAACATCAACATCTTTAATTTCTATTTGGTATAGGCTAGCTTCCGTTTTTAAATCACCTGAATCTACACTTTTTAATTCAGGATAACTGACATCGCTATTTATTTTTGATAACACCATCTTTATAATATAAATATATTTATAATTATAATTATATTTATATTTACATTTGATATAAATATATTTTTCATAAATTCACACAAATAAATTACGTTAAAATAACTAAATAAAATTATGTAAATATTGTAAAATATGATAAACATTATATCTACATTTTATATTTCAAAATATTCTTCAGAATTAGATAATTTGAGAAGCATTGAATTAGAAACCGCTTTTTTAAATAATCTGTCCTCGCCTTTTATAGAAAAAATCCATTTATTCGTAGACGACAATGACAGTTTAGATAGATTAAAAGTATTATCAAATAATTCAGACAAAGTAGTTATTATTGAAGTCGGAAAACAACCAAAATATACTGATTTTTTTAGATACATAATTGACAATTTAAAAAACAAAGTTTGTATGCTTACAAATTCGGATATATATTTATTAGAATGCGAAGAAAATCTTATAAATAGATTAAAAGAAGAAAAATTAGTTTATGCTTTAACTAGATATGAATATGATATGTCAAAGCCGCTTATTGATTATTATTGTGGATCACATGATTGTTATATTTTTAATTCAACATTTATTAATGAAAGTATTATTAATGATAATTTTAATAATATTGATTTTTTTCAATATAATCCTGGTATTGAAACTCGTATATTAAAAACATTTTACGATGAAGGATTTAAACTTCTAAATCCTTGTAAACAAATTAATATTGTTCATTTACATAAAACTCAATTAAGAAATGACCGTGAATGGGTAGGATTACACAAACCTTTTGATTGGGGACATCATTGCAACTCACCCTGGTGGGTTCCACCAATTTATTTATAAATCAATTACTTACATCTCAATTAAATCCATGAATTTAAAGATGGATTTATTACTCAAGCTTAGATAATTTTTAGATTTGCTGTGTGCTAACTTTTCAATTATTTCAGAAATACTCATATCATCAATCAATTCATATTCAACTTCTCCATTAAATAACTCTTTTTTGTATAAAATAGCAATATTTTCTGTAAGTTCATCTACTTCATTTTTTTTATTATCCTGATTAATGTAAAGATAAATTTTACTCATTAGATTTCTTATAATAGTGATAATTTTATCCTTTGAAATTATATTGTTATTCATTAAATTTACGAAAAACGCGGCAAGTGATTTTCTTTTTTCATTATCCTTATTTATTTTACAAAATTTATTATAATCAACATTTGGTTCAACATATTCAATGTTGTCAAACAAATTCATAAAATTTTTAAAATTATCTTGAAAAATATCTTCCATTATTTGAAAATTATTTATTAAATCTGAATATAAATCAGCATACATTTTTGAATAAAACCTATTAGTAGAAGCTATTTCAAAAATAGTATTTCCTAATTTTGTCATTTCATCATTATCAATAATTTCTTTCATCATATTTTCAATTACATCAACAATTTTATTTTTAACATCAATGTAATTTTTATCAGACATTTTATTTAAATGCGAACGCACTATATCTATTTGAGCATCCAACCCTACTCTTTGTTCAATTTTGGTTGTTTGAAATGTACGTAATGTGTCCCAATCATCATTATTTAATATTTCCATTGATTTATTACCACGTCTTTTCCTATTTGTATCACAGTCTTTTTCTTTTTGTGAAGAAAGATCCATTTTCGTTGGAACTATTCGTTTTTGAAATATTGGCGTTTTAACATAATTTGGCGATCCTACTTCCAAAGCCAATTCAGATATAATTTTCAAGGTATCCTCCGGAAAATCAAATTTGAAACCATTGAAAGTAATATTATTAAAATCTTCTAACATATATTTTTGCGTTTTAATACTCATGGTCATTTTAATATAGAAAGATACTATTACATTACAATAGTTAATACATTTATATCAATTTTTTTAAATATTTATTATTTTTTAAAATTCACTTAAATAGAAAATATAATAAATATATATATAATGTCTCTAGAAAATTACAGTGATAGGTTAAATGATTTTAGTAACAAAGAGGAAGAAGAAATATTTGATTCTTCATATGAAATAAATAATTGGGATGAGTTAGACAATGATCCCAATATATTAAGAGGTATTTATAGTTATGGTTTTGAGAGACCAAGTCCAATTCAAAAAAAGGCAATTCGCCCTATAATATTAGGTAAAGATATTATTGCTCAAGCACAATCCGGTACAGGTAAAACAGGAGCATTTGGAATTGGCGCATTATCTATTGTAAATGTTCTTGATAATTTTACACAAGTTTTAATTTTATCACCTACAAAAGAATTAGCAAAACAAACAGCAAATGTATTGGAACAAATTGGAAGTATGGTGACCGGGTTAAGAATTCAAACAATCTATGGTGGTTCACCGTACGAAGAATTCAATAATTTCAACGACAAGAATACACCACACATTATTTGTGGGTGCCCTGGAAGAGTGTATGATTTAATGCGAAGAGATAGAATAACATCAAAAAAGATTAAACTAGTTATTTTAGACGAAGCAGATGAGATGTTATCAAGTGGTTTCAAAGAACAAGTATATAATATTTTCCAACACTTTAATAACGAGATTCAGGTTGCTTTATTTAGCGCAACCCTTCCAAATAGCATTTATCCAATTATAAATAAAATTATGCGTAATCCTGTAAAAATTTGTGTAAAAGCGGAACAATTAACCTTAGAAGGTATTTCTCAATATTTTGTCGCCGTAGATGACGACAGACAAAAATACGATACACTGAAACATATTTATCAATATGTATCCTTATCACAATGTATTATTTATTGTAATAGTATTAAAAGGGTTGCCGATTTATACGAGGCAATGAAAGAAGACAACTTTCCTGTTTGTCGCATCCATAGTAACATGGATAGAAATGAAAGGGATATTGCTTTTAAAGAATTTAAAAGTGGAAAATCGCGAGTATTAATATCATCTAATGTAACTGCGAGGGGAATAGACATCCAACAAGTAAGTATTGTAATTAATTTTGACGTTCCAAAAGATATTCATACATATTTACATAGAATAGGTAGAAGCGGTCGTTGGGGTAGAAAAGGTGTAGGTATTAATTTTATTACAAGAAGAGATACTGGTAAAATTAAAGATATTGAAAAATATTATGCTTGTGAAATAAAAGAAATGCCTATAAACCTTGATTTTTTAGAAACGTTTTAGACCACTGAATAACCGGTTCTGTAATAGGCAAAATAATATTACTCCTAATATAGTGTGTGTAATGATTTATTAAATCAAAAAATGAAATTAATATTATATATATACCAGCAGAATAACAAACTTTTCTATCCAATTCAGTAAACTCTATTTTATGTTTTCTGTAACTATTGAAACGATAAATCAAAAACAGTGCTAATATTATTTTCACTATGAAATTAAATTGAATAATCAACGTTGGTTTTGACTGAAAAAATCCAATTATAAATAATACAACTGTCAATTTTGTAATAAACGAAAAATATTGAAGAAATTTTACTTCAAAATTATAAAAATCTTTATTGTCTATTAGAATGTCGCTCATTGTATGTATGTCAAGTTTATATATATTATTGTGATATAAAATATAAATATAAAACATGTATTCGTAAAATCTTTTTATTATATTTCTATTAAAAATATAATAAAAATCATGAGTATTAGCAAAATAGAGAATATAAACGATCATTTCAAATTACCAATCCATTACAATAAAAATAAAACAGCTATTAAAGAGAATATTATTACTGATTTAGAATTAGTAAATACACTTGATGCATCTAGTAATTCAATTTACTCGTATTATTTTAATAACAAAAATCCGTTAACAGAAAAAGTAATAAATCAAGTCACGCAATATTATACAACTGACGTGGATTTTTTAAAAGATAATCAAAAACTCTTGAAAACGTTTAGACAACAAGCCAAAATCCAAGGGCAAACATCTGAAAACAATTGTGACAAACGCGACAAATACAATAAAATGATTGAAGCATGGAATGAAATTAAAGGAGATACTGGATTTAAAGAGAGATATTACTATATTGACTGGCCAATGTGGGAGTTTTTAAACAAGTCACAGCCGTTTTTACAATTTATGAGTATTTACAACATGGCCTCTCCCGTAATTTCACTCTTTGTACCCATCATTATTCTCATTATTCCGTTTTTTATTATTCGTTTGAAAGGATTAACATTGAGTATGCAAGAATATATTGATATATTAAAAGTAGTCATTTCTCAGCATGCTATAGGAAAATTGTTTACACAATTCGGTTCAGTTTCATTCCAAGAAAAGATTTACCTTCTTGTGTCAGCAGGGTTTTATGTATTTTCTATTTATCAAAATATATTAGTTTGTTATAGATTCAATGATAATATGAAAAAAATACACAAGTATTTTGACGAATTTAAACATTACTTGAATTATAGTATTGAATCAATGCAAAATTATAAAAAATACAGTGCAGATTTGATAAATCATAGTCATATTGAATTTAACAAGACTCTAAATGACAAAATTTCATTATTAAATGATTTAAACTCTAAATTAGATGTAATTAGCGAGTTTAAATATGATGTAAAAAAAATATCTGAAATTGGCCATATTTTAAAAACTTTTTATGAGATTTATGATGATAAAACTTATGAAGATGCAATTATGTATTCTTTTGGGTTTAACGGATACATTGACTGTATTGTTGGTTTACAAGAAAACATTAATGAAAGCAAAATAAATTTTGCTCAGTTTACAAACGAGGATCTAAAGACTAAAGATAAGTCTAAGAAAAACAACAAGAACAAGAATATGTTTAAAAATAGTTATTATGCTTGTTTAAAAGATAAAACACACGTAAAAAACACAATAAAACTAAACAAAAACATTATTATATCCGGACCAAACGCATCAGGAAAAACTACTGTGATTAAATCAACATTGATAAATATTATTGTTTCGCAACAATTTGGGTGCGGTTTCTATGATTCTGCATTATTGAAACCATACGACCATATTCATTGTTATTTAAATATTCCTGACACATCAGGACGAGACAGTCTTTTTCAAGCAGAAGCACGTAGATGCAAAGAAATAATTGATATTATTGACGAAGATTTAAAACAAAGCGACACACATTTTTGCGCATTTGATGAATTATATTCAGGAACAAATCCTGAAGAAGCAACTATAAGTGCTATTGCATTTATGAAGTACATTATTAAAAATAAAAACGTCAATTCTATATTGACAACACATTTTATAGATGTATGTAAAAATTTGGACAAACATAAAATGATTGAAAATCATTATATGGAAACAAATAAAAATGGCCACAAATTAGAATATTTATATGAAATGAAAAAGGGAATATCAAAGGTAAAAGGTGGTATCAATGTTCTTTATGAAATGAATTATCCAAGTGAAATAATAGAAAATACTATTTGTCAATAGAATTCGTTAATAAAATAAATAATAAAATATCTGTGGAATGTAATAATGTCATTTTTATCCGATATTTTTAACCCTACATTACTAATATTTCTTGGAATTACTTTGCTAATTATTGCTCTGTTAATTGTTTATTTTGAAGGTAAAATGAGAGAACAAAATCATAAAATATCTTCTATGTTAAGTCTTGTTTCATCTTTAGCGGAAGAAACTAACATGATCAAGTTCCACTTAAATCACACGAATATGAATGTTTACCAGGCGCAAAATAATTCGCTAAGTAATAATATCCCATTTACAGAAGGAATTAATTTAGAAGAAAAACTAATTCCTGTATCCGACGACGAAGACGATGACGATGACGAAGACGAAGACGAAGACGAAGAAGTTGACGAAGAAGATGACGAAGAAGATGGCGAAGAAGATGACGAAGAAGATGACGAAGAAGATGACGAAGAAGATGACGAAGATGATGATATTGGTAAAAACATTACTATAAATGAATTATTAAATGAGAACGATATTAAAGTTTTAAATTTAGACAATTTAAATAATACTATTAATGAAAAATATGGTAATGATGAAGAAGAGGACGATGATGAAGATGACGATGATGATGATTTAGAAGATATTGATTTCAATAAATTATCTGACAATGAAGACGAAAATGAAAATATTGAAACTATTGAAACTATTGAAACTATTGAAGACGTAACAGACAATTTAAAATCAATCAATATTTCTAATTTAGAAGAACAGTATGATACAAAAAATAAAAATGTAGAAGTAATTGATTATAAAAAATTATCAATGAACAAATTAAAATCCATTGTTTTAGAAAAAGGTCTAGTATCAGATTCTTCAAAATTAAAGAAACAAGAGTTGCTCAAATTACTTAACGCAGAATAAATTCAAAAAATAAATTTTATATCTTATTATAATATAGTTATAATATATTATAATAAGATATGTCCTGGGCAGTTTGTTATTCAGGTTCCAATAATATTCATTTTAATTTTCCTCCAATAATGGCTGATGGTCGTAATTACGCATCATGGCAACCTGACGCTGTAGTCAATAAACGTATACAACAGCAAGAAAATATTCAATCCAATTGGGCTTACCGTCAATATTTACAACAAAATGGTTTACAAATAATGAAATACAACTCTACTGAAGCTTGTTATGATTTAGGTTTGGACCCACACACCGAAACAAATACTACCCCATCAAGTAATGTACCTTATACCTTTAGAAATATATATGATACAAATACACCTGGATATGGATATTCTAATAGTGATTTAAAAAATCCTTATTTATCTAGAGAACAATTAAATGCAAGAATGATTGCACCTGTTATCAACCCATCTCATTATCAAAATGCAAATCCAACGAGAACTCCAAATCCATAAACTAAAGACCCAAAATAAATACATAAAGAATATATAGTTCTTTATGTATATGTGCAGTCGCATTTTATCCATAGATGTTGGTATTAAAAATTTAGCATTTTGTCTTTTTGAAAAACCACATGAATCTAGTTATTTTAGTATCATGAAGTGGGATATTATCAATTTATCTCAAGAAGATGAAATACAAAACTGCAAGTGTACAGAAAAAAATGGTATTGTATGTAATAAGCCTGCAAAGTACACATTAAATGATAGTTATTTTTGTTTGAAACATTCAAAAAAACAAAACTATCAAATACCAACAAGTGAATTAAGACCGAGCTTTATTAATAAACAAAAAATTCAAAAGCTTATAGAAATTGCTGATAAATATAATATTCATTATGAAAAACCGATTAAGAAAAATGATTTATTGTTCAAAATAAATGAATACATTAGTAATAAATGTTTCAAAGAAATCACAACTACGAATGCATCTCAAATAGATTTGATAACTATTGGTAAAAATATTAAAAATAAGTTCAATAAAATTTTTCCAATAGAAGATAAAATAGATTATGTTTTGATTGAAAATCAAATAAGTCCAATAGCAAATCGCATGAAAACAATACAAGGGATGATTGCACAATATTTTATTATGAATAACAACACTGAGCATATTGAATTTGTTTCTTCCATAAATAAATTAAAAGAATATAAAACAGAAGATAAAAACACAAATGGTGATTATAAATCAAGAAAAAAACAAGGAATAACAAAATGTTTAGAATTTTTGACAACAGACCATAGATTTAACAATAAATTATCTTATTTTAATGCGCATAAAAAAAAAGACGATTTGTCCGATTCTTTTTTACAAGGTATGTGGTTTATCAATAAACAGAATTTGTAATTTTTATTGTTTTATTATTTTTTAGTTTGTGTATTTATTATGTAAATAAACAACGCTGTTTATCAATCGTGTAGTATATTTTTCATACTTTTTGAAATGTAAATCGTATTCTTTGTATTTTTTGAAGTCTGTATTGTATAGATTTTCACCGTCTATCATTATTTCTTTGAACGAAGCTCCAATCAATTTTGTTATTTCCCATGCACATGTATAAGAATGTAAATTATTATGTCCTTCGTAACGATCTACCAAAACTTTATACAAGGCGTTCTTCACTTTGTAATTATTGAATAAAGTGTGATTGTATACTTTTTGATAGTATCTAGATGGTGTTCCGCATTTTATAAACTTAATTAAAGTTTTTTGGGGTATTTTTTTTAGTAACTTGTAAATAGGATACTCCTCATATTTATTTGAATTTAGATTATCTAGATTTCCAACATATTTTTTGAATAAATTAGTTATTTTTGTCATGTGATTTTCTCTTTTTATTTTCTCATCAACAAATTCTAAACATAGTTTCACTATATCTTCAGGAAGTTTTTTCAAAATTCTTAATGCTCGTCTCTCTTGTTTGTGTTCCTTTTTTTCAGTTTTTTTTTCTATTTTAATGTTTTCAATTAGGTTTTCTTGATACGTGTCAAACCAATGTGGTTTTTTAGAAATAACGTTAGCTGTATTCATTTTGTTCAGTTAATATTTTGAGATGACGATTTGTTCCTTGTTAGTTAAATGTTACTAGTTAGTTTATTATTGAATTACTTATTTCAATAATAAAACATTTCAATTTTATTATTTTTGTAAAAACAATTTTGAATACGAATTAAAATTAAATATATTTAATTCGTATTACTTAAAATTAAATGTTCTTATTAAATCAATAATGAACGATATAATTGAGATTTCTGAGTTGGACTTGAACAACAATAATGATTTTAAACAAACAAAAACAACTAATTTTGGCGGTGGTTTAGAATTTTTAATGAATGATAAAATTAAAGATATTAATAAACCTACCAGTGACATAGATTTAGATGATTTAAACAATTTAGAAAACGAATTGAATGATTTGGCTGAAGACATGCCTAGTCACAGTTTCAAATCAAAATCAGATGTATTTTCTTCTAACTATGGTAATAGTAGCAGTAATTTTGATACAGACGATTCAAATAATTTTTCAGGAGGGGTTAGATTTAATGATGAACCAAGTATTGGTTTAGGCGCTTCAGCCGCAGACGATTTAAACGATGGTAAAACCTGGGATGGATACGGTAAATTCAATAATGTACCTTTAAATCCTGATAAAAATGTATCATCTACATCTGGACCTCAGTTATCAAAAGAGGAATTATTAAGAGAAAAATTCAAATATTTAAAGAAGTTGGAAGGATTAGAAAAGAAAGGAGTTGAGCTTTCAAAGAAATACAATATGGAATCTTCTTTAGCAGAAATGATGGGTGAATATGAAACCATCATGGAAGAAAAGAGCAAACAAAACTCTGTTAAATTTCAAGGAAATATGCTAATGGCTGCTATCAACGGTATTGAATTTTTAAACAACCGTTTTGATCCTTTTGATATTAAATTGGATGGTTGGAGTGAGCAAGTGAACGAAAATATTAATGATTATGATGAAATATTTGCCGAATTATATGAAAAATACAAATCGCGAGCATCTATGGCGCCTGAATTGAAATTATTATTTCAATTGGGTGGTAGTGCTATGATGGTTCACTTGACAAATACAATGTTTAAGAGCGCAATGCCTGGAATGGATGATATTTTGCGTCAAAATCCTGATTTAATGCGTCAATTTCAAAACGCTGCTGTAAATTCTATGGCGCAAACTAGTCCAAATTTTTCGGGATTCATGTCAGGAGTAATGAATCCTGAAATGCAAATGGGTTCAGGAAATGGACCGCCTCCACCTTTAGCAACACAAGGTCCGAACGCAGTTCCTCCTCCAATGAGTAGACCAGGTAACAACAATTTTGCAAATAGACCTGACTTGAATTTAGGTCGCAGTAATTTTGTAGATGATGGTATTAATATGAGGGAAAGTTATCAAAGGGGTGCAAGTGCCTCTGGACCTGTGGATTTTCAAGAAAAATCTAGAAGACAACCTAGACCAGAAATGAAGGGACCAAGTGATATTACAGACATTTTGTCAGGATTAAAAACTAAAACAATTAATATTCAAGACTCTGCACAACAAAATCCAGGGATACAATCTATGAATAATGGTAATAGTAACGGTAACAGTAATACTAATGGAAATAGTACAATTAGTATTGAAGATTTAAAAGAATTACAAGGGCAGTCAGATATAAACATGCCAAAACGCAGTAGGAGACGTCAAAAATCTGCTAGTAACACAGTAAGCTTAGATATTTAGATAATTTAGAATGATTAATTCTTTTGAATCCCAACTACCTTGGCTATTTTCTTAATGATTTTGGTATCTTTTTCATAATCATTATCTCCTTTTCCTCCCATGGCTTCATATATGATTGTATTGTATTGACTATTTTTCTTAGAATCGTAATCCTCACAATCAGGATATTTCTCTCTATATGCTTTGAACATACAAATATTTTTATGAGCAATCTTGCGAATAGCTTTGCGCAATTTTTTATTTGCCTCATCTTCCTTTTCCCAAACGTTGTCTTCTTTTACATACATAACTTCTCTTTTTTGGTCAGTACAATGAACAGGGCGTTTCTCTACTTCTAGCGCCTGTAAATTTTTAATGATTATATTGGATATTCCTTCAATATAACCAACCTTTCCTACGTTTTCTAAATCGGAAACCTGCAATTTTACAGATTCTATGAAATCACTAATATTCATGGCGTCTTTACAGGTCTCGTTCAAAAATACTTGTAAATTAAATGTTTTATTATGAGAGTTTATATTATTATTAATAGTGTTATTAGTTCCATTTTTGACAATTTCCATAAGTTCTTTGTTTTGATTTATCAACATAAGTATGAGTTTTTTATCAGTTATAATATCATCATCACATTCAGCAACATCATCATCGTCTGAATTATTATTGTTACTGTTAATATTATTTATTAAAATGGATTCTTTACATTTTTGTTTGTGTTTCCATAATCCAGTTCTTTCTTTGTATATTTTACCACAATTACATATAAATTCGGAACTTTCTTTGTTGACGATTGTTGACGTTTGTTGACAAAATGTTGAATTTACCCTTTTTTGATGTTTTGGTGTGTCTAAATGTCTTATATACTGACTATAGCGTGACGTGTTATAGTAACACGTTTCACAATTGTATTTATTGGAACTTTCCGGAACGGAACTTTTCAACATAGTTCTTAAATTGTCAACAGAAAAAAGTTCCTTAATATTTACATAAAAATAATTTAAATTTTATCATAATAAAATCAGAATTATTTTTTCTGTATCCGCATGCTAATTTTACATTTCAGTAACAAATGTTGCATTTTACCAAAGTCTTTGGCCCCTTTTCATTTTTGGACATTTTTTTTGTCCATTTTTGAAAATCCCAAAATACTTTTGGAAAAAAAAATAAAGTTAATATAATAAATTCCGCCAAACTACTTAAAGAACTTCCCAAAAATATTTCAAATATATCTTTTACATTTGAAATATTATAAGCATATTATGATGAATCTTTAGTTTCAATATTTTTGTAAACAGCATCGTAAACGTCATTGTAATTGACACCATTAGCGCTAAAATTTTTGTACTCTTTATCTACAAACACTGGATATTTGTAGATATTGTTATTGTAACCATAATCTTTTCTGTAATTTCCATAATATTTATCAAAACTATAACTACCAAAAGTGACAAATTCTTCTTTACCTGGCATAGAAATATAACGAAGTATCATAAAACAAATGAAAAATAGGAAAATGCAAAATGCTAATTTTATAAAATATTTCATAATATTGACTTTGTATATAATATTATGAAATATAAAAATAATATTCACTTATTTTTAGACCATTGAATAAAAAGGCGAATAATATGGATATTCAGGATCTTTGGTATAATAACTATTATCGTAAATGTAAATTGGATATGGATAATAATTGTCAAAATAACCATAGCTGTTTCCATTACCACCGCCATAACCACCGTACCCATAACCTCCATAATATTTTCCTAAACCGTAACCAAGACCTGCTGCTCCTAATCCTCTACCATATCCACCTAGACCACCCCAGTTGCCTCTATAACCTCTACCACCAATACCTCCGTACCCCCTACCTCCAATACCACGACCTCCGTAACCCCTACCTCCAATACCACGACCTCCGATACCGCGACCTCCAATACCACGACCTCCGATACCGCGACCTCCAATACCACCCCCACGTCCTCCACCACCTCCGCGACCTCCACCACCTCCGCGAATGCCTTCAATAATATTTTTATATTGTTTTGAAATACACCAAATTATAATCAAACCAACGACTAACATTAAACCGCATAAAAACATTTTTTTATAATTTTTCATGACAATTATTTATAAAGTATATGTTATATATTTTATAAATATAAAAAATTCTATCTCTAGAAAAAGGCAAAATTTTGCTTAATTTTGAGATTGATAAAACCCTGGAATGCCTTGAGGACCTATAGTTCCAGGAGATCCAGAATTACCAGGTGGACCACGAGGACCTTCAGGACCAGGGCGTCCAGCCGGACCAGCAGGGCCAGCAGGTCCAGCAGGACCAGGAGGCCCATTTCCAACTTTACAACAAGTATAATCATAACGGTATCGTCCTCTTCCATTTCTTACCAACTGAAAACGATTAATTAATTCATCTTGATTACAACCCACGTTATGTCTATCTAAAAAAACTGCATTTCCTTTTCCTTCATCATTCCATGGCGTTGATGTACCTCTACATTGAAGATTTTCCACAGCTTTATTAAAGAATTTATATAATGTTACAATTAAAATAACTACTGATATAACTAAAATAATTCTAATCGGTTTAAATTTTATGTTAAACTTTTTTAACATGTTATATATATTTTATATATTTTATATATTTTATATATTTTATAAAAAGTGGTGCAAAAATAAGTAATAGATTTGGCTCCACCTTTTCTAAAGGTGGAAAAAGGTGGAAAAAGTTGGATTCTAAAGGTGGATATCTTTGAAATACATCAAATCCGCATATTTTTCACTTATCAATGTATTCAACTCATCCGCTTTCAATAATTTGTCTCTCTTTAATATTTCAGAAGTTTCATAAATCAAATCTTTGCAGGTTATTATCAACATTTGTGCGCATTTATACGCGTTATTGATTAACTCAATGACATCATTATCAATAAGCTCCTTGTATTTTTCACTATTACTTGGATAAATAACATTACTTCCCATACCGTAATATAGTACCATTTTTTCAGCTAGCTTCAAAGCCTCTTCAAAATCATTTATTGCTCCCGTAGTAACGGATACATTATAGAAAACCTCTTCTGCAATTCTCCCTGATAGTAAAATCATCAAATGTTCAAACAATGCTTCTCTCACATAAATATTACTTGTTGAGGACTCAAAAACAGTATAACCCGGGCTCTTAGGAGACGATAAATTGATAACAACCTTTGACATTTTAGAATGATGTTTGGAGAGAAATCCAACCACCGCATGACCCATTTCATGAATCGCAATATGGTCAATAATATCCGATGTAAATTGATGCTCATTTGGTTGCCAACCAGCCATCATTTTGTTCATAATAAAGTCAAAATCTCCAAAGTTAAATTGCGTTTGATTACAACGCAATGCATTTAACATGGCTTCATTCAATAGATTTTCAATTTGCGCACCGGATAATCCGTCTGTAATTTCCACCAGATTTTGAATATCAACACTAGAAGTATCATAAGGTTTTCCTCTAATGTGAATATTAATAATGGATTCGCGTGTTGTTTTATCAGGTAGACCAATATATATTTTTTTATCTATTCTTCCTGGACGGGTTAATGCGTTATCTAGCAAATCAAAACGGTTTGTAGCAGCAACCATAAAAACTCCAGTAGTGTTTTTAAATCCATCCAATTCAACTAAAAGAGCATTCAATGTATTGTCTCTCTCATTGGAAGAACTTTCTCCATCAGTAGAACGCTTTCTTCCCAAAGCATCAATCTCATCAACAAAAATAATACATGGAATGTTTTCACGTGCTAAACGGAATAGTTCTTTAATTCTTGTAGGACCAACACCAACATATTTTTCTTGAAAATCTGATCCTGACACCGGTATAAAACTGCATTTTGCCTCACCCGCAAGAGCTTTAGCAATAAGTGTTTTACCTGTTCCAGGAGGCCCCTCTAATATAAGACCCTTAGGAATTCGTACGTTGTATTGTTTGTATTTTTGGTAATTTTTCAAGATATCCACACACTGTCTCAGTTCATCTTTAACATTTTCATACCCACCAACATCCGTAAAATTCATGTTTGGTTTTTTCAACACTTCAAAATTCTTGGTTTTTGTGTAGCTACCACTACTAACCCCCATTTGCCTTTTGTTTGAATAGGAATCGTCACCATCATTGTCGTTGTTGTAGTTGTCAATATTGTCAGGATTATTAGCCATTTCATTCATCTCCGAAATATGTTCATCTATGGGATTGAATTGAATGCCTAAACCACTTAAGAAATTTTGTCCACTGTTTTTATTAAGTATAATTCTTAACCGTGGTTGTTCTTGTGTTTTATTTAATTTTAGATTTATATTGCGATAAAATGAATCAAAGTCTTCGCCCAAAATACTGATATTCTGTATTGTTTCATTCTTGGAATTTAATTTTTTCAATAATGTTTCATAATACTCCATATTTTGGTTGTCATTATCATAATCGTTATTTTTGTTGGTATCAGTATTATTTCTACTATTATTTGTAAGTCCCTTGTTTGTTTGCAATTTTTTTAGCAAATCTTCTGTATATCGTTGAGAGAAATGGTAATTCTTTCTATGAGTGTTCAATTTTACAATGTTTCTTTCCTGATTGTTTTTGTTATGATTCAAATTAACACGATGAAAACGTGTTAAAAAACTATCTGTAAACCAATAGTTTGTTGAACATAACAAAAAATAGAATAAATAGCAATTTACTATCATATACAATAGTTCCACTAGTTATTTTTAAATAATAAAACAATTAATTATTTAAAATTTTTATTTCATATGTATAATAATATGAAAGCACCTTGTCCAAAAATTGGAATAAAAATTCGTGAAAGCAATAATGAATACAAAACTAATCCTTTTAGTTCAAACCTTAATCCAAGACCAATCCAGAGTTCAAAACCTATTTCAAAAACGATGAACATACCCGAACTATCCAACACAAATAGTTTTGATTTAAATATTGAGAATTATTCAATGAAAGACATTTTTCATTTATTTAATATTCAAAGTGAATTGTTAAATGAAGATGTCATGAAAGAAGCAAAAAAATTTGTTTTAAAAACTCATCCTGATAAATCTAATTTAGATTCAAAATATTTTTTATTTTATTCGTCTGCATACAAAAAATTGTATGGAGTATTTGAATTTCAAAATAAATCAACCAAGAAAAAGATAGATCAAACAGACTATTCCAATGATAGCAACAATAAAATTTTAGACAATATTTTTACAAAAAATGAAACTTTAAAAGACCCGAAAAACTTCAATGAATGGTTCAATGAAAAATTTGATCAATATAAGACAGACGACGCAGGTGATATTAACAAAGGTTATGGTGATTGGTTAAAATCAAATGAAGGCGTTATAGACGCTTCAAATGTAGCAAAAGCTGATATGGCGAATGAATTTGATAGATATAAAAAACAAATTCAGTCGGTTACTGTATACAAAGGCGTCAATGACGGATTTTCATCAACTTTTGGAACAAGCCTTTTATCACATCAAAATAATTTTACATCCGGTGGGTTGTTTAATAATGATGGATTAGGGTTCACCGACCTAAGGCAAGCTTACGAGGAATCTGTGATACCAGTAACAGAAGAAGATTATCAAAACATACCAAAATATAAAAGCATCAATGAGTATAAAAATGCGCGCGACAATGATAATATAAACACTGGTCCTACGTCAAAAGAAGAAGCCATGAAAAAATTATATCAACAACAAAAACGAGAAGAAGAAGAAAGTATAGCTTTAGCTTTTCAATTGGCAAAACAAAATGAAAAAGCACAAGCAAAAAACAAATCATTTTGGGGTGAACTAAAACAAATTACCGGGTGGTAATACAAAATACAAAATAATACAAAAAAAGTATAATTTAATATATTTTAGTATTAAATAATAATACCAAAATATATTAAATGTTTTTACAGAAAAAACGAATACAACACCTTAGGCAAAAAAAACAACAAGAAAAAAAAGAAATTATGGATAAACTTAAATCAACAATGGAAAACAATAATAAAATTTTGAATTATAATAAATTGAATAAACCTTTTGTATTAAAAAATAGCTACAATAGTATTATACCTTTACATTTATACACATGTTGGCACACCAGAGACCTACCTCCTTTAATGAAAGCAAATTATGATTTTTTAGTAGAATCAAATCCTAAAATCACGTTTCATTTGTATGATGATAATGATTGCATTGAATTTATCAAAAACAATTTTGATCAAGATGTATTATATGCATACGAATCACTTATTCCTTCTTCATATAAATCAGATTTGTGGAGATATTGTGTTCTTTATATAAACGGGGGGATTTACATGGATATTAAATATCGGTGCGTAAATGGATTTAAATTTTTGGATCTTACAGATAAAGAATATTTTGTCAGGGATTACAATATAAATGATACATATACTGCGTTAATAGTAACTTTACCTGGAAATGAAATTTTACATAAATGTATAAGACAAATTGTAGAAAATGTTAAAATTAAATATTATGGTAATGGTTGTTTAGATCCTACAGGACCTGGATTGCTTGGTAAATGTTTTACACAAGAAAAAAGAAATTCTATGGAATTGTATCATAGTTTACTAGAGTCTATCAATAAATATTATATTGTAAAAGGTGAGAGAATAATATTAACATGGTATGATGGTTATAGAGATGAACAATCAAAATTTCAAAAATTGAAACATTATTCGCAATTATGGAACGATAGAAATATATATAATAATTAAAATGAAGACTTTTTCTCATACTATTATATTAAGTCGCTGCTTGAATACTGATTACTCTATAAATGAATATTTTAATTTATACTCATATGCCTAATTTTTGTTTTAAAGATGGCGGAACAGTTGTTCAATACTATTTAGCACAACTGCTTGAAGAATTAGGACAAAATGTTAGAATTTGTACTAATAATAATGTGAATACACCCAATTCAATTTTTAGTAAATTTTATAATAATGAATTTCCAATTAATGATGAAACTATCGTAATATATTGCGAGGGAACACAAGGCAATCCTTTAAACGCTAAGAAAGTTGTGAGGTGGATGTTAAGTGAATTAGGACAAAATGTCCCTAAAGAATGGGTTAATACATGGGGTAAAGATGAACTTGTTTATTACTTTAATTCTGAAAGAAAATTTTGTACTTCACCTGAAAAATTTGGGAGTATTTACAAATTATTAACTGTTATTTATATGAATCCATACATAAAACAAACAAATTTTAATTCTAGGTCGGGTATATGTTACACATTAAGAAAAGGCCCCTTAATTCACAAAGATAAATTAAAATTTGTTCATCCAATAAATTCATTTGAAATAACGAGACAACACACGCAATTAGATTACATAAAAATTTTTAATACATACGAATACTTTATGTGTTATGATTCTTTAACATTATTATCTGTTATTTCTGCCTTATGTGGGTGTATAACTGTTATATATAAAGTAGATGGATTGAATAAAATTGATTGGATAAACACAACAGCTTTCGCAGAATATTGTAAATATAAAAATGATTATAATATATATGGAATAGCATATGGTAACGACGAAATGGAGTTTGCTAAAAACACGATTCATCTTTTTAAAGAACAATGGAATGAGATAATTGAATTTAATAAAACAACAACACTAAAATCATTCATAGATGATATGCAAAATTTTGATAAAATGATTAATACAATTAATAACAATTATTTTACTTGAATGAATAATTACAAAAACTGTTCTAGATAAAATAAATAATATTTATCTACCGGTCCATACTTTTATAAAATAACTTGGAAGTTTTTTTTTATAAAAAGATTCAATATAATGATTATATCTATAACTATCGTTAGAACGTTGATGATTTTTTGTAATATCTCCGAAAATTGTTTTTGTATTATTTGTTTCTATATAAAATATAATACCCATTATTCTTTCCAATGCACATCTATCACTTCTATTTTTAATAACATCAATTAAATTAAATAAATTATATTTTTCTACGATTTCATTTAAAAAATCATGATTAATTAGTGACATTACTCCAAAACAACTTCTCCATATATTTTTATTCCATTCTAATAAATTTTGTTTTATAATTTCATGATGATTCAAATTATTTGCTATATCTAAAACGTGTTCTAATTCACTATCATTGTTAATAAAATACCATAAAGATACTACCTTATAATTACTATTTTGAATTATTTTATCAAAATTTATTGTTTTATGAAAAAATACACTATCATGTATAAAAACAGCGTTATCAAACCATTTGTATTTATAAAAATATATATATGGTAGTAATTCACCTCTTCCTTGATACTCAGATTGAATTACAGTAACATTTTTATAGTCAAAATCTGATTTTACTAATTTTTGATTACTATTGTCATCAATAATAACAATTTGATTTTCAGGATAAAAAGTTCTTAATAATTTTACACACTGATTCCAATATTGATTTGTTAATTCAGAATTGACGTGTCTCAAAACAATAAAACCAAATTTCATAGTAATAAATATTAAAAAATATTTATATATTTATTACTATATTATAATTTTAATATAGTAATAAATATATATTAAAATACCTGATTATATGTCCGAAAAATTTGAAAATGGCCTTTTTATATTTCGGAGAGATTTTCGTATTATAGATAACAATGGATTGAACTTATTAAACACTCATTGCAAAAATATATACACCATTTTTATATTTACGCCTGAACAAGTTACAAATGCGAATCAATTCAAATCTGATAACGCAGTTCAATTCATGATTGAATCATTAGAAGATTTAGAATCACAAATCAGTAATAAAAGTGGTAAATTATACACATTTTACGGCCACAATGAAAAGATCGTTTCGCAATGTATAAAAGAATTCAATATTGACGTAGTTTGTTTTAATTTAGATTACACTCCATATGCAATAAAAAGAGACAAAGAAATTATCACACTTTGCGAAAAAATGGATACGTTTGTCATGTATGATCACGATTATTATTTGCATGAACCTGGTAGCATATTAACTGGTTCCAAAACTCCTTATCAAAAATTTACACCGTATTATGAAGCTGCTATAAGAAAAAAAATACAACCACCACAACATTCAAATACCAAGAAACTTCATTTAACTTACACGAAAAAGACGATTCCTAACAGAATCTCATTAAACGATGCAATGCATAAATTTACAAAAGAAAACTCGGACATCTTAGTTCATGGAGGTCGTGAAAATGCATTGAGACAACTTAGTAGAGCAAATAAGTCACAAGTACACTATTCTTCAACGCATAATGATCTAGCAAAAAGCACAAGCGAATTAAGCGCATATATTAAATTTGGATGCGTTTCTATTCGGGAAGTGTATCATGTTCTTAAATCAAAACGCGATTTAATAAGACAGCTTATATGGCGCGATTTTTATGCAAACATTTTGTATTCATTTCCACATGTTTTAGGACATGCAATGAAGAAAAATTATAATAAAATCAAATGGCGTCACAATACAAGATGGTTTGAGGCATGGAGAGATGGAATGACTGGTTTTCCTATCGTAGACGCCGGTATGAGACAGCTCAACCAAACCGGATACATGCATAATAGAGCGCGCCTAATAACAGCCAGTTTTTTAGTCAAAACACTTTTAATTTCTTGGGAGCATGGCGAAAAATACTTTGCCAAAAAATTAACGGATTATGACCCTGCATCCAATAACGGCAATTGGCAGTGGATTGCGTCTACTGGTGCGGATAGCCAGCCATTTTTCCGCATTTTTAATCCGTGGGAACAAGCCAAAAATTTTGATCCGAGTGCAGAATATATAAAAAAATGGATACCTGAATTAAGAGATGTTCCTGTAAAGGAAATTATGAATTGGGGTGATTTGTCAAGATCAACATCATCATCAACAACCGCAGAAAAAATCAAATATCCAAAACCAATAGTTGATTATTCAAAACAAAAAAAATTGGCGTTGAATATGTATAACTCGGTTTTTCACTAGTTTTATAATAATATAAAAATATAATTATTATAAAATTATTAATTTGTCTTTATGAACAACGATAGTAAAAACGATAATAGTAATTTTCAAATGAATAAAGTGACTAGTGGAGAATATAATATCAAATTTTATTTAGAAAATAAAAATGTAAATCTTGCAAAAGCGATTGATTTTAATTTAATAAAATTGTTGTATGACTTAAATCAAGACATATATGAAAAAATAGATTTTAAAATATTTAATGATACCCAGGCTACATTATTAGCAATAAACAAACATTTGTTTCAAGATTTAGGAATTAGTCAAAAATTTACGCAACTTAAAATAACAAAAAAACTATTAGGAACAAATCAAATAATTTTTGATTTACAACCAATAAAAAATAATCCACGGGAACACTCATTGTCGCATTTAATCCCTGAAAAAGCCGAACAATTACCTATTGAACAATTTATCGTTGTATGTAACGTAGCAAATCAACATAAAGTAGAATTTATCATTGATTTTAAAATAGATACAGAATTCATTGAATTACCGGATTTTGTAGAAAATGCCTTATGTAAAATATTTATTAAAATGTTTAAACGTGTAAAACAATTTATAGAGAACATACGATAATATAACAATTATACTTTTGCTGTAATAATTGTTATATACATAATGCAAACAATTAGTTTTAGATTGAATGATATAGTAAAATTATTCAGAAATGTGTTATTTTTGATACAAACATCTTGGATTTGTTTTACTGAATTTTCCTTATATTTTTTTACCAAAAATTACGATTTATTCATAAACAGATTTACAAAAAAATTAGGATCAATTAATATTTTATATGTAAAAGTGTTTCAATCACTCGCATTGAACAATAGTATTATTAATGATAAACTTAATAACGAGTTACTTAAATTTGCAGACAATGCACCATTTACGAAAGATGACATAGATTACAATACACTTTTACAACTTTCCAATGACTATGATATTGTTTTCAAAAATGGTTTTGATAAACCAATTAATTCCGGAATGATATCACTTGTTTATCTAGGTAGATGTAAAGATACCCAAAATTTTATCATTATCAAAATAAAGCGAAAAAATATAGATAAAAAATTAGAACAAGGGATAGATAATCTATTATTTTTTATAAATTTATTAAAATTTATACCATTTTTCAATAATTATAAAATTTCTGAAACTGTTCATAAGAATATTGATATTATAAAAGAGCAAACGAATTTTAGTAAAGAAATAGAAAATATAAAACATATGCAAAGGAATTGCCTCAATCTTGATTATATAAAAATACCTTATGTTTATGATAATATAAATAGTAATTTTACAAATGTAATTGCTATGAGTTATATTAATGGTAAAAGATTTAGTGAAATAGATAAAGAAGATTATATAGAGTTTGCAAAACAAGTTATTAAATTCGGAGTAGTCACTTCGCTAATTCATGGGTTTTCGCATGGAGATTTCCATGTTGGTAACATTTTATTTATCAAAGAAGATAGTGAAAATATAAAAACAAAATACAAACTAGGTATCATAGATTTTGGTATCATGACAGAAATTAGAGAACCATTCAAGTCAAATATGTTGAATTGTTTGACATCTGTTTTTCAAGACACATCTATTGTTTTTTTGGATAAATTTATAAATTCGGGAATTTTTGAACCACATATCATTAAAAATATTATGCCTGAAAAAATATATAATAATCTTATTGAATTAAATTTGCCTTTTGTTGATAAATTAGTGCATTCAAAAAGTTTGAATCAAATATTTTTTCATGAAATAATTAAATTTTTATTGGGGTTTTTGAATAGTAATTTATCAAAATATGGAATTAGATTGAGCGACAATTTTGTTAATCTACAATTATCTTTAGCCATGGCGAATGGTGTTACGTTTGCACTGTGTCAAGAAAAAACAATGCAAATTACAAATAATGTAGTGAATGAATTATTTCACACAGAATTATTTATGGATGACTAAACTAAAAACAAGGATTCAACTCGCTGGTAAAATGTTCCATTTTACCTTGTAAAACATGAATATAATATTCATAATCTTTATCATAAGATATTAATTGCCATTTTGGTACAGCATTTTTTTCACTTGCTAGTTTATCAATATGAGATAAATATGTCTCTCTACAATTTTCAAGTAGTTTTATTTTATTTATAATTGTTTGCATATCTTTATCTTTAATCATTAAAGAACAATAAATTGGATTTTTACCATTTAGTGATTTACCGATGCAACAATTATAATCTTTTATTATGATTTTATCATACTCAAACCCATACGCAACGACCCATTTACTTCCTTTCATATTCACAACTATTATATTATAATATTATAATTGTGAATAATATAAAAATGAAATAAATACATAAGTATAATAAAAGAATATATAACTTACAAGATATAATTACAAATGAATCCATCGTCTTCAAACCACAAAATATTTATATTTGTAGATGGTAGTTACTATTGTTTTTACAGATACTATTCGCTTCTAAATTGGTGGAAAAATGCGTTTCCTGAAGAACCGTTAGAAAATCCTATTGAAAAACCCGTTTTTGTAGAAAAATTCAAAAAAACATTTGTAGAATCACTTCAACAAATACCAAAAAAATTAAATTTAACTAAAGCTAAACCTAGAGGAAAAAGCAAAAAACATCACGACACAACCAGTGATAGTAATGAACCAAATATAAAAATGATAGTAGGAAAAGATTGTAAGAGGGAACACATATGGCGCAATGATTTTTATGATAAATACAAAGCAACCCGCCCAAATGGTGGCGCTGAAGATGGATTTATGGGCGGACCATTTTTCAAAATGGCTTACGAAGAAAATCTATTTCAACAAGCCGGAGCCGAAACAATTTTGTACCACCCACGACTAGAGGCAGACGATTGTATAGCGATTTGTGTAAAAAAATTGGTTGAAAAATATCCTGCAAACGACTGTAGTATTTACATAATTACAAGCGACAACGATTATTTACAATTGATTAAAGAAAATATCCACATATACAATCTTGCTTTCAAAAATTTGAAAGAATCCAAAATATTTACAGGAAATCCTGAAAAAGATTTAAAAATAAAAACTATTATGGGCGACGTCAGTGATAATATACCATCCGTTTTTCCAAAATGCGGTATTAAAACTGCTATGAAATGTGTAGAAGACCCAGAATTCTTCAAAAAGAAAATGAACAATAATGTTGCCTATTATGAACAATATTTATTGAATGATACGCTGGTTTCTTTTGATAAAATACCGGAAGAATTGGTGAACGAATTTATAAGTCAACAAGAATCAAATCATCTTTAACAAAATAAGCGTGACCGTCGCGCGTCCATTCTACAACCATCGTGATAATTTCTACGCCGTTTTCTATTGCAAAACGCACAGCTTCTCTATATTGAGGATCTAAAACAGAAATGGTAAATCTATCTACATCAGTTCGTTGTATTACATAACACATAATACAACGAGTTTTGGATTCTTTTTTAATTAAAGTAAGTTCGCATATATGTTTCAATGCTCTTGGACTGACTGTGTCAGTTGCCTTTTTACGATAACCATCCGGAAAATAAGCAACTTTACTCCCAAAATCCCGCTCACTATAGTTCCTTTTTTTACGCTCAATTGCAGTTATATCTTCATAATCTGCAAGTGGAACATTTTTGACTTCCATAATAAAGGGCAACCCATTTTCGTCAATTCCACTGAAATCAAAACGCGAGTCAACCTTGTCCTCCACGTATATTACAGTTTCTCTCTTGTATGTTTTTACATTTTGTAATTTTGATAAATAATTTCTAGTAAGTGCTTGTTCCGTCAAATCTTCAGCTAACTTTGGATGAATTCCTACAATTGTTTGTTGGTTCCGTTCTTTATCTATAAAACATGATAAATAAACACGGTACGAACATTTTGGTTTATCTTCTTTATCTTTGGTCTGTTTACTTTGAATTTTTGACATTAAAATATTTGCACCAACGTCGGCTAGCCCACAACACCCGAGTGATGCAGTATGCCCTAATATTTCTTCATTTTGTTTATCCGAATCAAGTGTTAGGGGTATAATATCCGCAACATAGGGGGATTTAATCATTTTAGAAGGCCGTTTTACAACTTTACCTTCTATTAAATCGCCAAGTTTCATTAATATTTTTGACATACTGTATTGTTTTTAATATGCAAAATAAGTTTTCAAAATATATAATTCAATTTTATTTTAAATATATTATTATTATAAGTATAACATCAATAATAATATATAATATAAATGTCAAATGTTTCAAATGTGCCAAATGAATTAAAAATAACAATTAATACAAATATTCCTGGTTTTCAAAGTATTAAATATAAACCATACATGACCCTTCCGAGTGATAAAAATGATGGTTCACTTCAATTTAATCCACTTGTTAAATTAAATCCATCTATCATCAAATCATTGCCGGTAGATGTTCAAAAAAAAGAATTTTTCAATAAAGGCTTGTTTCAATCGTTAATAAATTCACATGGTTTACTTAGAGATAAATCTTTAGTAGAAGCAACTAAAAATGGTTATGTAGATAATAATATCAAAGTAACTTTAGACACGTTATTTCCAAATAACAGCGTTATATATATAAACAAACAACCCTATGTAATTGCAGACATTCAATGGAGAAAAGGCGATTGGAAAATTGATAAAAAAATAGAACAGTTACCCGAATTAGAAAGTACTAGAATTATAGATCCTTATTTGTATAGAAGTGTTGTTAAAGATGAAATAATAAGTGGTGAAAATGAATTACACCAATTACCCAAAGAAATTATTTATGGATCAAATTATACGGGTTCACAAAATGTAGCAAGTGGTGTAAAAATTCAAGAAAAGCTAGAAAACCAAGAAACCCAAGAAAAACCTAATACGTATCCATCGTTACCAGCGTCTCAAATCATACAACCATCTCAATCAATACAACAATATAACATACCTATCAAGCCTACGCCAAAATATTTACCATTACCGCCTTCACAATCACCACAGCCAGGACAACCAGGACAACCAGGACAACCAGGACAACCAGGACAACCAGGACAACCAGGACAACCATTACAACAAAATAACAAATTTATTAAACCTATGTCACAATATCCTGCGTTACCACCTTCAGAACCACTGCAACAAATAGAGCAAAATATAAAACCGACACAGCCACCACAACCACCACAATATCCTGCGTTACCACCATCCGAACAAATAGAACCAATAGAACCAATAGAACCACCGAAATCAAGAGACCCCATCCCTCCAAAAAAACCTGCAAAGGTTTTGCAAATTGCCGATAGTGAATACAACGATGATAAGGAAACAGTTTCTACGTACGAAATAAAATTAAACGCATCAAGAAAATCATCGGCTTCGTTGCGTAGTTATTTTAAAGACAAGGATTATTATTTCATGCTTAATACCATTTTTAAAAATATGAATGAGAATGAAAAATCAGTTGTTGATAAAATATTCAAAGAAACAAGTGGTGTTGACGTAAAACCCTCAAATAATCTAAGCGTAAAAGCATATAATATAACAACAGATAACATAAGAGTAAATCAAAACAACGGAGCAGGAGACTGTTTCTTTATAGCAGTTTCAGACGCAATCAATTATTATAATTCAAATGTAAATTCTAATGCAGATAAAATAATTTATAATAATTATGGAAAAGGAAATATGATTTACACTCAAAAAATACTAAGAGAGCTGGTAGCTTACTATATTTTACATTTAAACCCAATTAATTTCAATGAATTAAATGATGCTTTGGATTATAAGGTTGAATCGCTAAATAATAAATTTGCACAACAGTATGACGATTATATAAAAAACGTATTGAACAACAACAACAACAACACAATGACTCCAAATATATTTTTTGATATTGTCAACAATGTTTATCATAGTGATGATAATTTTTTAATAATGAAACCAACTAAAATGACCGAAGAAACTCTACGAAAACCGTTTAGAGTTGTTAATAAATCGGAAATAAAAAATTATATTGAAAGTTCAGATTACTGGGCAAACACAGTTGCTATAGACGCATTGTGTGAAATTTTAGGGTTGAATATAATTACAATAGAATCTATTGATGATAAATTAAGAATCCCATATATTTATAGTAATACCAAACCATGGTCAAAATATATGTTTTTGTATCATGAAAATAATCATTATGAATTAATATCATTTGATTATATTTTTAAAACATTTCGCAAGGAGCCTACATTTTCAATAAAAACAAATAACGTACGTACGACCATTTTTGATAAATTAGGCAATATTTATCCACCATTCAATATAATATTTTTAATCTTTGCAACCAATTATATTAATATTCGTGATTCTCGTGATAAAAAACAATTTCAATTGTTAACGACTATAATACAAATAATATTTAACATTTTCAATGAAATAGAACAAAACAAAAAAACTGACGATAATAAAAAATTCTTAAAATTATTTTACGAATATTTTACACCATCCAAATCCGTATTCATGTCACAGATTGATGGAGGTGCCCCTATCCCTTTCCAATACAGACCACCTTACGTATCTAGTTATACCAAAAATAATAATTCTTTTCAAGCTGACCCAACAAAATCAAATATAAGTTACTATATTACAATTGACATGGATTTACAAAAAGGGACAACATTATCAAGCAAAGATTTAAGTAATTTAAAATGTAGACAACGATGGAATTCGGTAAGAAAAAGTTACGCGGATTTAAGAGGACTTAATTACGTAGCAACACCTGATTACAGCAATTTGCCGTCATCATCATCGTCATCGTCATCCAACTCAAAACCATCACAAAATAATAAATCTAAAACTCAAAAAGGAGGTTTAGGTTTACAAGCAAATAAGTTCAATACCAAAACCAACAACAAAACCAAAAAACGAATTTATTTGTCGTAATTGTATTTATCAAAATCAAATTTAGTAAAGGCCTCTTTTTGCTGCTTTCTTTGTTTCTCTCTTTTTGCCTTTTCTAAAACAGCAATAGCGCTAGCAATCTCAGTCTCAGAAACGTCTCCGTCACTATTAGTATCTACTAATTTATGCAAAACTCTGTAATCGTGCGGAACGACGCATAAACTACTTTCTTCATTGAATAAATGTTCCGATAAAATAGTAAAAACGGCTGTTAATCCTAAAGCTACATAAATATCGCGAGTACCCATCCACGCCATTGCAAATACGAGCAATTGTTTACTCAATGTAAATTTCATATATTCTTCTGTTGATTTACTAAACTGGATTGACATGAATTTTGAACCAACGTTTAATAAAATCATTATAACCCCTGCAAAGAACTTGCTATTATTTAAATACATTACATGACTATTCACATAACTTACCCCGTTAAATAATGGGGTAAATATATGTGTACTTTGATTAGGGATTGTTTTTGTCATATATTTAATTGATATATTAAATTAGACCAAATTTTCTAAAAATTAGTTGAGTATTATTTTTAAGTCTTGTGTAATAGTTGTCATAAATTAAACGAACATTCCTTACATAGGGACGGTACATTTCGCGAAATCCGGATGTAAACCCCTCTTTATTTTTATTCATTTTTACAAGTAAAATTAGTACTATGGTTATCAAAACAACTGCTATAATTATTTTAACGTTTGACTTAAAATAATTCATTAATATCAATATTAATATTTTATTTATACATTTAGCATTATATTTTTATATTTTTACAAAAGCCCGAAAAAATTGCTAAAACTTGCAGTTTCATAAGGGGCTACTTCAATAGATTGTTTATTATATTGGTTCACTGGTATAGAATTAGATTGTTTTCCTCGTTTAATATTATTTTCAGTAGATTGCAAATCAAACCCTTCAATAGCTTTGCTTGCGTTGTTGTTGGTAGTAGATTTGTCATCAGTATTTCCGGAAACATTCTTAGCATTTATGGATGAATCGGTTGAAGAAGTAACAACATCTATTTTATCATTTGGAACAGGTGTAGGAGTAGTTATAGGTTTATTTTTACTGTCCCCAGTCGTAGTCGTTTCTGATACAGAATTAGTTGCAGTAACCTTTGTATCTTTTTTGTCGTCAGTAGTGTTACCTTCAAAGCCCTCATAATAAGATGAAAAAATGTTGTTATTGTTGTTATTAAACATGATAATAATTATTAATACACAAACTACTCCTAAAATTTTATGTAAATAACTAGCAAATAATATAATAATAATCAGAAAAGCTCTTCCTAAATAAGTATCTGTGAAAAATTTAAATAATCTAGATTCGCTTAAAAGAATTACTAATAGCAATGAAAGGCAAACACCAATACTATTTTTACCTAAGCTGTTTATAGCCATTTTATATTATTCTCATATAATATTTTTTATTTTTGACAATATTATAATTTAATTTCAGTGTCTTTAACAAATTATTATCTTAATTTTTATTAAGAAGAATGTCTTTAGCAATGTATGCTGCTCCATTTAATGATAATTCAAATAATAATAATGATAATGATAACGATAATTTAATAAATAAAAAACGACAAACCCATAATCATAATAAAACTCAAAAAATGTATAATAAAGAATCATTTACTCCTTCAACCAAAATTGATAAAAATAAAGTTAATTCAGTTTTAGAAGAAATTCACAATAATACCGAAGATTCTAATTCGGATATGGCAAATTTTAGTCCGCCTCCTAACCCTGAGTCATCAGGTGTTCAAAGAACTGTTACGAATGAAGCTATGCAAAATATGATAAATCAAAATAACATGAACATGTATAAAGTATTAGGAAAATCTCCGCAACCTAACGATGAAGATGATAATAATTTAGAATTAAATAATTATCGTACTAACTATGGTGACAATAAAAGTGTAGAGGATTACTATAAAAAAATGCTGCCAGACGTGAACGGTATTCCACAACGAAATCCAGTGAACAAACAATACTATACTAATAATGACGCGCAAATGCAAATGCATGGATATGGAAATTTACATCCAACGCAAGATGTTCTTTTACAAAAGTTGAATTATATGATTAATTTGCTTGAAGAACAACAAGACGAAAAAACGAATAATGTTACAGAAGAAGTGGTTTTGTATTCATTTTTAGGAATATTTATTATTTTTGTCATAGATTCTTTTGCTCGTGTAGGAAAATATGTGCGGTAGTCCACCTTTGGAAAAGGTGGAGCCAAAAAGAGTTGTGGACTTTAGAACGGTTGTTAAATTTATTGTCATGTCCTCTATAATTATTTAACTAATATTTAATTTTTTTATTCATATTTCAAATAAGAAAATTGTTAATTTTCTTTAACTACTTTTAAATTGTGTTATTCAAAATATTTAAGGGTTTAAAAACAATGTTAAAAAGTATTTATATTGATTAAATGAATTTAAAATATACAACGGAAGATTTAGATGATTTTATGAATAATGTATATTTTGACAATATTGAAAATAATGTAGGTGGAATGAAAATAAATGACATGTTTTCTTTATATTTTTTATTGAAAAATTTAAGACCAACAATAATTATTGAATCAGGCGTATGGAATGGTTTTTCAACAAAATTAATGCGTAAAGTATTAGGCGATGATTGTAAAATAATATGTTTAGATCCTAGAGAAATACCAAGCGATGGTTTTATAGATAGTAACATAAACACAATCTACCTCACAGGTAATTCATTTGTTGATTTTAAAAAGTTAAATTTAGAAGAAATGATAAACGATAAAGAAACTATTTTATGTTTTTTTGACGATCATCAAAATTCTGCGCAACGATTAACACAATGTATTGAAAAAAATATTACTCATGTTTTTTTTAATGATAATTATCCTCTAAATGCAGGTAGTCATTATTCAATACAACACTTGATTGATAATGATTCAAGAGATAAATTTAATTTATCAAGTCAATATTATTATTCTATTAATACCCTTCCACATATTGATACTAACGATAGATTAAAATTAATAAATAAAATAGATAAATATGTTGTATTTCCTAATATTTTTTCATCAAAAATATATCTACATGAAGGAACTTTTGATACGGACGGATTTTTTCACGAGAATAGTAACGAATATAATGAGAATATAAATAAATATAATATATTCTATAAAAATAGACAAGAGTATTGTTGGAACACATATTTAACAATCAAAAAATAATGAATCTACAGCTTGACGATTTCATTATTTTCAAATTTATTTTATAATTTATATATTTGAAAATAAATTATAAAAATAAATTATAAAAACCATTTAAACCAATGTCATTATATATGAATAATAATCATATACAATGGCTACAAAATACATAATAGTTCACAATAAGCATGAAGGATGTTATGACTTCCAATATTATGAAGACAATTCTACAAAAACAAGATTAACGTCTATCACAATCAATCCACCCAAAGTCTTTTTATTTACAGATAAAGAACAAGCGCATGAATTTTTCAGCGAATATATGAATGACGTTGATGTTTTAGATATTAGATGCAAAAAAGAAAATGATGAAGTTGATCACATTGATTACTGTACATGTGGATGCATTGAAATGGATGATGATGGAAATCCAATCTTATTTTACAATAAAAAAAATCAAATATTTTTCTTAGAAATTGGCGCACAAGTATTTACGCCTCCATGTGATATTAAGATTGATATTAGTAACTTAAATTTAACAAATAAGCTAATTCGCAAATCTAAAACTCTCGGTAAGGAACAGAAACAACGATACATAGAATTGGGTAAGATGTGTGAGCAATTGAAGGACGACGATTTGTAAACGCTTGATAAAATAATAATTATGATAATAACATATAATATAATATATAATATGTTTTGCTAGATTGTATTATTTCAATTCAAAACCAACACCTTTTTTGGTTTAAAACTATGATAAGCAAAATTATAAAAAAAATATGCAGTAGGGCTCACTACAACTGGTTTTGTTTTAATACATAAATTATAAATTATCATATTGTTGTGTGATATATTTTCAATTACTGCAAATCCGAAATAATTCTTTTCAGCGGTTTTCCAAAAACTTATTTTGAATCCTTGAATAAAAATATGATTATCGTTTGCACTCTCAAAACCATTAATAGATGCAAAACATGTCAAAATTTCAAGCCCCTTTTCATAAAACACGCATGATTTTCTATAAAAATATGCGCATTTAATATTATTACTACTATTACTATCGTGTTCCATCAAAACATAAACAAAAATATTCTTTGTCTTTACCAACTCAATAATATTTGAATGTTCGGTATTGATAATAATATCAAATTGATGTGTATTTGTTTTAATAAAATCAACCAAAAAATGGAAATTTTGGTCATTAATTTCTAATAATTTATACATCGCGTGTAGTTCGTCTGGTTTATGCCATTTTTTCATGGAAAACCCATAAGTAGAATATACACATAACGGAACTATTCCAGTTAATTCATCTTCTCTCTTGAATAAACATACAGCAATATTTTTATTAAGATGTCTATGATTGTAATTGTGAGTTTGAATAATTTGTGGAGCAATCCCTTTTTTTCTATCGTTTTTGTCAACACATAAATAATCTACATAATAGGCATCAAAATAGCTATCCTTGTCGCCTTTATTAATGAAAACGTGGACAGGTCTTGACGTGATTGTGCCGACAATTCGCGTCTCTTCCACGACGGTTCCTTTTTTTAAGTCAGTAACAAGATCTTTTTCAGTATAAAAAGAGACAAATGATTTATCGTTATGACCGGCAAAATAAGGTTCAACATTTTCGGGCTTGGGACAAAATACGTTGTCTTTATTTTGCAAATAATTGGAATTAATAAAGTGGACAAATCGCTGTAATTTAATATCAGATAGTTCGCTATAAAGGGTCGTTTCAATATTCTTAAAGTTTGTGTATTTGTTCTCTCTTGGTAGTTCGTGTTGAATGATTCCAGGCGGAGTAAACATATACCAAATGTCGTAGACGTGAAAAACTGGTTGTAAAAACCAAAAACCATATTTCATTCTTATACAAATATAAATGCAAAATATGATGAAGATCATTATAATAAATATGTAAGGTATTGTTTCGTACATATTTATTTGTAATTTTAATATTTTTACTATTAAACTCAAGTTGTTTTATTTTTGATAAATTTTAGTTTTGATTTTTCGTAAATGACAATAGCAATCTCTTTATTCAAAAAGTTTCCAATTTTCACCTTTTTATTTTCCAAATCTTTGTAATGACTGAAAAAATATTCAATTTTGTCTAATGTATGAATCGGTACATCATTCAAATCGCAAACATCTTTGTAAGTAGGGTCAATTTTGGCTATAGGACAAGCAATAATTTTTGGGTCATTACCTTCATCGTCAGACGTGTCTAAACATCCTAATATTTCACATTTTATGTAGGATCCAGGCACCAATTCGTCTTCCATTAGTAAAACAACATCTAATGGGTCCCCGTCATCACTTAACGTATTTGGTATAAAACCATAATTAAAATTATATTTTAAGGGGGTGTGTAAAATTCTATCACATCGTAGTGCATTAAGTTTTTTATCATATTCATACTTAATGTGTGAATTTTTTGAAATTTCTACAAAAACATCAATTTGTCCCAGGGGTTCCATTGATTTCACATTTTCCATATGTTCCACGTATTCCATAGATTCCACGTATTCCATAGATTCCATACACTCCATTGATACTATAATATTACTTGCGATCATATTTTTAAACTTATTTCATTACTTTATATTTATCGTTTTTTCATCTTATTCACCCAGGCTTCATAAAAACATACAAATATTGATACTCATAAGCGACTTTTACTAAATCTACTTTTGCGTGCAATAAAAACCCGGCTTCTTGCGCCATATTTACAATATCACCAACGTCCTTCATATATAAAATATGTTCTTGTTTTCGCACCTTACCATCATTGAATTTGAACTTTTCGTCAAAAGTTGCAGTGTCCGATGACTCGTGTAATTTAAAATCCGCGTTGTATACAAATTCATTGAAATTCACTTTGGTTTTGGTGATCCGTTCTTTTGCATATTTTTGAGGCGATACGATGTACAATGGATTACCTGGAGGTAAAATTGGGTCAAATTTATATCTATCTACCAAGTGTACAACTAGACAACCACCAGGCATCAACCAATCCATGCAATTATTGAAGAATGCTGCTTTATTATCAATGTAATAAAGTGTAAAATACATACACATAATATGTGTAAATGTATTGTTATTGAAATTGTCTTTGTTTAATACATCAGCCTTTCTAAAATTTAAATTCGGATAATTTTCTTTTGCCTTTTTAATCATAGAAGGGGAATTATCAATACCAATCACTTCCAAATTTTTATTTTCAGCCAATTTTGCAACGTGGTGACCAGTGCCTGAACCAACATCTAAAATCACCGATTTAGTATTAGGAACATTTTGATTCAATATAAGCCCCACTTCATAATCGTTTTTCACTTCATTGAAAACAAGAAAATCATAAATATTAGCATAAAAATCATCGTAAATCTCAGGTCCTTTTTTGAAAAGGAAATCTTGTTGTTGTATAAATCCTTCTCTTTTGGCCATATTATTTGCACTGTTTGGATTCAAACTATGGAGATATTTAAAGAATACAATTGTTATCAGCAACAATGATATCATTATTAATATTTTACCAAAATTGGAACATTTGCTATATAAATTTGTAATGGATTTCATTGGATTTTTCATTTTCATCTATATGTATTGTTGTTATTTTTTTTGTATGATTTTTTATTATATATTCAATGTCTCATGATTCCGAAATTAATGATATTAGACAACCAAAAGATTTCAAAGGGATTTCTTTTTCCAAATTCAAAAAGAGTGATGTGAAAAAAGAATTGCTAAATAGTTTGACAAAATCAAAAATTGAACCTGCATGTTATTGGAGTGCAGAACTAATATGTTCAGGACATTATAGTGATTTATGGGAAACTATATTGCACTTTTACAGTAAATTTATTCATTTAGGAAATCCTAAAATTTCCATTTATTTAGAATTAAGAATTGATAATTTTAAGCAAATCGTAAACAATGGTTATGTAAACAATGAGTTGAGAATGCGAAATAGTGATAAGATTAGAAAGCTTTTTTGCGAAATAATGTGTGTTTTGTGCGATGCTAAACGGAAGCATAGTTTTGATGATGTTAAAATAAAAAAAGACGACTTTGATATGACACAAATGACAGACCGTTTCAAGGCGCCAACTGTTCATTTTGCAGACGACTATTTTATGAAAGACGACCCCAAAGAGTTATTTATTGCAGTTAATGAATTAGCATATAACTTGTCTGACAATTCAAAAAACGTGATTCAAAGTTGTTATTGGATTGAATGGCTCATTGAATTTGAAAATATATGCAAAAACAAAAAAGAAAAGTTGGCCTGTGAACGTAGGAACAATATACATGTGCAAGTAGAAAATAAATATCAATTAGATGTTATTTGGTTGATTTGGGATATATTTTTAAAAAAATCGGAAACATGTCCGCCCATAATAAAAAAAATAATCAAGGCTCTTCTCACTTTATTTACCCTCAAATACACTAGTGGTTGCAATAGAAAAAGACGGTACATATTATATTTCGTTGTATCACTTTTATGTGAAAATGTTAATTTAAATGAAGAGATTATGAGAGAACAGCAAAAAGAGGTTGTTGCGAATGTTATTAAAAATATTGACGCTATTTATAGGCAAATTAAGAAAAACGAAGAATCCCCAGGAACAGATTATTTATTCAAAGATGTCAAGACTTCTAATTTAGAAAAAACCATTGAAAAATTGGAAGCAATGAATACTTTTGGAGAGAAATTTGTTCCTAGATTGTAAATTTATTTATTTTATATGCATATATTATACTGCAAAAATGTCAAAATTAAATAAAATCACAAAAAAACGAAGTATGGGTAATGCAAAAACTCGTAAAAATATTACTTCATCAAAAAGCTCTGTACTGCGTAATTTTCAGCGTGAAATTACTGTTAATTTTTTTGAAATGCTTTTATTGATTAAATTGTTTCACTGGAAAACGTATAGTTACGCAACCCACAAGGCAACCGATGAATTGTATTCTAAATTCAATGAAAATATGGATAAATTTATTGAAGTTCTTTTAGGAAAAACGGGTATGAGAATTGATTTGACTAATAAAAAGCAAATAACATTATATGATTTAAGTAATACAACTCAACTTATAGAAAAAGTCAATTCATTCAAAGGTTATTTAGTTAATTTAACAAACAATAAGGCAATAAAGGTTATGACAAATAGTGATTTATTGAATATTCGGGATGAAATGTTGGGAGACATGAATCAGTTTTTATATTTGTTATCTTTCAACAAATGAACAAATGAATAGTTTATAATAAAAAATAATATATATATTTTTATTATAAATGGATAATTCATCATCATCATCAAAATCAATTTTAGAAACTATTAATCAATCAATGGGTAGTAATAATATGGGCTCTACTCCAACAGTATCATCTAGTTCTACCTCAAGTGGAAGCAGCAGCGGCGGGTTCTTTGGTTCTCTTTTTTCAGTTTCAATTACCACATGGATTATTATTATTCTTGTTCTTGCATTTTTAGGATTCAATATTTTTGTCTATTTAGCAAAGGGAACCCAAGACATTACAAATTTTTTCGCCCCAATTATTTCAAAAATACTAGCCGCTTTTGCAATGGTTACTGGACAAGTTATCAATACTACTGCAACTGGAGCAAAAGCGGTAGTTAACACTACTGCAGATGTTATTGATAGTGGGTTGACAGGTGTCCAAAATGTTACTCAAGATGCTACAGAATTTGTCACACAAAATACAACACAAGGTAAAAAAGCGGGTTCTACTGTAGGAGGGACGCCAGTTTCAAATGCAATACCAACCGCGGATGTTATGCAAAACAATACATTAAATAAAGCATTGAATAATTCAAATGTAAAGAAAAATATCGGACAATCCCAGGATTATTTAGCAGACGATGCAACTAGTAGCATTCAAAAAACACAATCTAAGGCTGGCTATTGCTATATTGGCGAGGAGCGTGGACATAGATCGTGTATGCGTGTAAATGAAAATGATATTTGTATGTCAGGAGAAATATTTCCAACAAATGAAATCTGTATAAATCCAAGTTTAAGGGCTTAAGCGTTGAATACATTGTTGTAAATTACAATATTGGACGGCAACGACTGGTTACCTGAAAGTATTCCAACAATATATATATCATAAGGTCCTTTGGTTAAATCTGTTAAGGTAGTTGTATAATTGGTTGAATTTACTATTGTTTTGTATAAACTATTATTGACGTAAATTTGAAAATTAGAAACTGGGTAACATCTATTATTCTCATCATTAATAGTCCACGCCAATTCAATACTATTAATAGTAGAAGATACAATTTCCAAAACTGGCGTACCAGGATAGATAGCACTCCTGAATAACTTATAGTTGGTAGGCCATTTGTTTGTGCTGTTATTCATAACGCGTCTTACTTTTGGATACCAAGTTTGTAATTTTGGGTCCCAGTATAATGGTTCAATAGGTCCTGGAACATCTGAATCACTTGTTGGATAATATTTAGGTTCATATGTTTTGTCTACAACTTCACCTGTGCAAGGGTCTTGATAGACGCCACAAACCAAACTACCACCATCTTTAAATGTTAAATCAGGACAGTTAAAAGGGTCTTTTAATACAGAAACAGGAATGTACGGTCCCGCAATATTAGCAGGACTTCCAGGAGTAATATCATCTTTTGGATACTCAACAAAACCAACTCTTTTTAAACTCGTTGTATTTGGATTTGTATATGTTGCACTTTGAGTCGCCCATGTTTTTGTCCTATTTATCCACAATCCCTTTGCAATTTGAGCATAACGTTGTTTTTTTGTCAATTGAGTGCTATTTTTTTTATACTGCAAAACATTTCCTTTATTAATTAAAGCAGCTCTATAAAATATTGCAGGGTCATAAATACTATCACTGTTATCAATATTTACACTTGTTGAGTTATCATATGTACATTTGTTATCAACTCTACTCCACGCTCTAGGAGGAATAGGTAAATAACCGTTTGAATAAGACATTGATTCTGTATTTATTTATTTATTATAATTAGCTAATATAATTCTTTAGTGATATTATTTATTATCTAAAATAAATAATATCTAATTTAATTTGTTTATGGGTTAAAAGCATTTTGCGATCCTTTAAAGAACCATCTTAGCGACAAATAATTTGAATCTTTTAGATTCATACCATTACTTCCCTGCATTTTAGTATTTGGACCTGCACTAGCTATATTTTGAATAGCTGCAGTTCCTAAAGCATAGCTATGATACCATAAGTTAGAAATATATCCATCAAATCCGCCATTCATTCCTACATATACATCTCCATAATTTTGTTTAGGAACGCTCGTTAGTTGTAAACTTCGGGCAACAGTACCATTTATGTAAACATCTAGTGTTTTATTTTGACACCGTATAATAACATTCATCCACTTATTCAAAGGAATATTAGGAATAGATATTTCTTCGTTGATAACATCAAATGTATTCATAATAACAATTAATTTGTTACTATCAGGTGCTAAATATAATCCAGGAGCATTGTTAGGAAAATTCAAACCATTTTCTGCTAAATTACTATTTCCTTTGTAGAAAATGTGCCTATATTGTCCTTGTAGATATTGTAAATTATTTATATAAATCCACACAGACCAGGTAAATTCTAAACCGTCCCTCTCGTTTACGGATCTATAAATAGTAACCGTATTATTGTTACCACTTGGATCTTGTGGGAAAATAATTGCATTTTTTGCGTCAACCATACCATCAATCAAGTGTGGAGATTGACTTGGTGACATTAAATAAGCAACAATAGAAATACCGAATTTCAATAATATAATGAAACCAAAAATAACGACTAATAAAAATGCGAATTTTGCTACTAAACTATTGGATTCAAAAAAATTTTCATTTGTATTTGATTTATTTGTTGAAAATGAATTATAATTTGAATTATCACTCATATAATATGTATATATTAAATGAATAAGAAAATTTATTCGTTTTGATGAATTTAATGAATAATAATGAAATAATCTAAATAGTAACACTACTTTGAGTCGTTCCATTCTCAACTAAAGAAATTTGAACTTGATAACCTTGTAAGAAATTTGAAAACATGCTACCTCCATATCCTTTGGTATAAATATTGTAAGCTTGTTGCGGATTTAATGAATTTGGATAATATTGGAAACGTGATGTCCATCCATCAAAACCACCAACTGGTGTTACGTAAACATCAGCATTGTTATTAATGTTAGCAACACCTGGTAACAAGCAAGTTTTTACTAATTTACCATTTATATAGACATCCAATGATCTACCATAAACACTGATAGTTAAATTAACCCATTTTTGGACAGGAACATTTGCTACGCTACAAGTGTGAACAACTGTTTTTCCTCCAGGAGTAGTAGGTACTTGATTAATACCAGGAAAACATCCTAAAGATATATCTAAATTATTTTCTACAGCACCTAAAACAACCGCTGGACATGGATCAAGACCACTTAATCCAGTAACAGAGCCACCTTTACTTGAACTTGGTGAACCCATTCTACCAAAAATTACCTTTGGTTCACCGTATCTATAATTGAAATCGTTAATATAAAACCAAATAGAATATGCAAAATTACTAGATGGGATATTTGAACCGTTTGTTGCTAAAGAAGACGATTTAATAGTAGTTGAATTTTGACCGTTTTGTAAACTTGATAAATTATATGGGTCTCTAAAAATATAAATTAAAAACATGATAATTAAAACTATAATTAGAATACTTAATACAATACCTAAAACATTCATTATTGTAATATAATATAGATTTAGAAATTATCTATTTTATTGGTGGAATAATTGTATTATTTGATTTTTGTATTACAGGAGGATTTTTATCTTTCACGTTTCTGTAAATATAATAAATATTTGCAATTGTTATTGGGTTTTGGAAATAAACTACATTACAAATTCCTCCGTTCACCCCTCCATCGCTACCAATTGTTAATGTATCATAACTCATATACGGTATTACTTCAATAGAAGATTTAACTAATTCACCGTTCAAAAATATATCTAAAGTTCCGCCATTGAACTGAATAATAATATTGTTCCATTTTTGGAGTAACACATTTTTATTAGTATAAATAATTCTATTACCATTATCATCAAACTCTAGCAATTTGTTTTCACTTTTTTTGTCCAAATCTTTTTGTTCCATAGTAACTATTAACGTATTTGTTTTTGCATTGTAAAGAATATTTGGTTTACCTCCATAATTTAATAAAGATGTATACTGATTATAACTAGGATTTGTATTAGGTGCATTTGAATCTATAAATACCCAAAATGATATGCTATATTGATAATCAAACTTGTCACTTCCGTTTAATTGTATGTAATTAGCTAATGAATGCATTGTATTTGTGTAGACCGGATTTTCAACCAATTGTTTTCCACCTTGTAAATTTGCATTGTGTTGTATTGTAGGTAAATAAATATACAATAAAAGCAAGCATATTGTTACTATCAATATCAAGAGATTGCCTGTAGTCGTAGATTTGTATTCACCAACTACTGTTTTCATAATAACATCAAAAAGACCCGAAAATAAACATGGTATATAAAAAATCAAATTAATAATTAAATCAAAAAAACTGTTCTTCCCTCTATTTGCATTATTGGATGGTAATTTTACAAAAATGGTTTTGTATATTAAAATCAAAATAGAAATAATTAGAAAAATGCTTAAAATAAAACTTGCAATACCTGAACGCCCTGATAAATTTTGAACACTATACACTATGTATGCAATGATAATTCCTGAAAGAGTGAATCCCAACAAAGCCAAGATGGTTTTTTTAGCATACGTTAAATTGGAATCCATAAAACCGGATGGCGAATTACTATTAAATCCAGTAAACATATTTGACACTAACAATATTGACCAAATTATAGAGATTACCAAAAATAGTACCAATACAATAATGGATGATTTCATATTTTTGAAAAACCCTCCTGGATAAGTTGCAATAACCGTTGTCATTATAACTAGAAACAAAACAAAACCAATTCCACCATACTTAGAAAATGACGACATATTTGCTAATGCATTGGTAATATTTTTTGAACTATTAGAACTATTAGAACTAGTAGAACTACTAGAACTACCAAAAATATTATAATTTTCAGGTAATGTTAATAACACAATTAAATAGATAAAACCAAATACTCCAATTAATACGGCAAATAATGAAGACATATTCAAATTTTTTGTTATGTAATCACCTGGATTAACAGCATAATATGTAATACATATAGTAATAAAACAAAAATATAGAATTATCGTTTTGATTCTCTCATAATTTACATTAAAATCACTAGCATAGTTAGTGCGAAAACCTAGAATAAATAAAAAAACAGCAATAATTATTGTTATAGGTACAATATAATATGCGTTACTATTCATTACATTACTTGGTAACAACCTTAAAAATAAAATTAGAAAAATAGTGTATAAAATAACATACGTAACACTACTTATTTGATTGAACAAGTTTTTGAAATCACTGAAACCAGGTATAAAAACAAAACATAAAATAAGGGCAATTAAAATAAAACTGATTACAATAATAGAATTGGAAATTTTCGGGTCTTTTATAGTCGGAATACTAATGTTAAAACTAGGAATCTTGTTTTTTGCGTTGGAGGCTTCCTTATTTACAGCGGATACCAATTCATTTTTTACACTAGTTTGATAATTATCAATGTAATTGTCAATATAATTATTTACATTTTCTTTATTATAATCTTTTAGATCATTGCTTATTTTGTTTATATTGTCACTGTCATTTTTATATTTATCAGATTCTTTCTTGTATTGATCATATTGTTTTTTGTATTGGTCATAATCTTCAGGATAATTACGACGATAATCATTTAGTAATTCTTCGTCACTAACAGGTATTTGGACGTTGTTACCACTTTCAGGGATCTCTTGTTGCGGTGGTACATCAATATTATCGGGTATCCTGTTATCATTCGGTATATCAAACCCTTGAAACCCTTCAAATTTAGATTTAGATTTAGATTTACTAAATGAAAAATAATCTGTAACAATTGTTACCAACATAATTATGATTAATATTAATAACAATAATATTAAAGGTAAATTATTTGACTTTATTTTTTGCAATACATTATCTAAATTTGTTTTACTTTTTTCATACATATTATAATAATATAATATAATTTTTGTTAGTTTTATTCGGTAGTTTCACTGATTAGTTTCACTATGTAGTTTTACATATTTTCACTTGCAGTTTTTTTACCATGACAATTGCGACATAAAGCAATTAGGTTTTGCACGTCATTACCACCGCCATATTCTAATCGTATTCTATGATCAATCTCAAAAGTATGGTCCAATTGTGACTGACAATGACCACATTTCCAATCTTGATTTGCAGCAACATATTTTTTCTTTGTTTCACTTACAGAACGTTTGCTTCCATTTTTGCCCGATTGCATCATTCTTTGATGTACTTGCATCGCTTGCGGAGTGGAAGAGCTTGAATCCATACCATAAAGTGTTTGCATCAAGCTATTACCACCACCACCACTACCTTCACCGTTTCCATCGTTTGATGTAAAATCAAAAATAGGCGAAAACATTTCCAATGATGATTTGTCAATAGGCATATATTTTACAACATTGTGAGCGCTTTGTAACATATTTTTACCTTGTTCAGGGTTTCTTTTAAATAACAAATAAATTCCTAAACCTAAAATGCAATAAAATCCCATTGTATAATATTTTTTATAAGATAATAACATTTTCATGTATTTTCCATCGTGATATGCATTATAAACTAAAAATGCTGTTATCAATAATATCCATAATTCAACTCTCATACTATATATTATTGTTTAATTTATATTTTTTGTAAAAACATAAATTAAATAAATGTTAAAAATAATAACGTGCCTGTATCTTAGAAGTTAGAACTTTGATTTTACGTATTGTAATTAAGGTGAAATAGGCATCATACCACTTTGTTTCATCATTGACATATGGCTTCTAGATAAAGAGAATAAACCAAAAAATGTTAATAGAATTAAAACATAAGGTAATAATACTAAGAACCATGATAAACTTTTCCATCCCTTACTACACAACCATCCTAGGATAAAAGTATAGATAACGGCAAAAACTAATTTACCTAAAATAGCCATAAAATTTAAACCACTAAAAAGACCCAATAAAATACTTAAGATTGCTAACGCAAAATATAATTTTGCTGGTGTGCATAGTTTTTCAAACTCTCTTGAGGAAAACATAATTATAATATATACATATAATATTTTTTTCTATTCTATAAAATTTTTATTGTATTTTATAAATTTTTTGTATTAGCGTTATTTTATTAAACTATTTATTTCTTTTAAATGATTTTCTAAATTTGTCAAATTAATTAACTCAATATGCGGTTCATAAAGATATTTTAAAAATATGTATTTTAATTTTGTAAAAATCAACATTTGCGTTTCCGTTAAATCATCAAAATTTTCAAATAATAATTCATACAAGGGTAAATAAGAAATGATGAACCCCCATACATCAATTATATGTATAAAAATGTTATCTAAATAATATCGCAAGTTTAAAGAACCGTCGTGTTTGAACTTTGTAAAATGTAATAGGATTTCAACTAAATAATTTATAATACATGGCTGCGTATAATTTGTTTCAATAAATTTTTTCAAATTATTATCATCGTTATCATGTTTCAACCTTTTGTTATTTACATATTCATTTGATTGCAAGACCTCATTTTTAAATAACATATATACGATTTTGTTAATGTATTTATAATGCCCTTGTCCACGTTCTTTCATCCACAAATACAAATAATTTTTAACGAATTCAAACAATAGTTCACGTTTTTTAGCTGATGTTGGTCCATTTTTATCTAAGAATTTTGAATAACTATCAAAAAATAAATCTGTAAATAAAATAATTGAAAATGGTACATTAAATTGCAGTGGCCGATTTTTCCAATTATTAGGAAATTTATGATTTTTAAACGGTATATATTCCACTGTTAGACTCCAGTCAATTAAACGTACTTTCATACTCTCGTCATTATCAGCGTGTTGTAGTAATATTAATATATTTGATGCTTTAATATCACTGTGATATATATGCTTTTTATTCATTTCTAATATTCCATTTTTTAACAATTCCAACAATTTATTATTTAATTTTATTAATTGTGCGTAATGTTTATTATTAATTATAAAATCTTCAACTGTAATACCTCCATAAGGCATGTTAATAGCAAGCAATTTATCTAACTGATTGTTTATAGTTTTTTTTGTTATACCTTCTTTTTGTAATGCTCCACATTCACGATAATTTTTTAAATCATCTTTTGTTAATTTACTTGGCTTGCATAATGTAAAATCATCAATTAAAAAATAATTTTTATAATCGGGTATCGTTTTCAGTTTATTATTGACATATAACAACTCATCATATTCTTCTTTTGCGTGTTTATTTGTCATGAGTTTGCTTATTTTATTTTTATCACGGTTTGGTTTACCTATACATTTTAATGCTGGTGTAAATACACAACCGAACCCACCTGATGCTAATACTTTGCCTCCTTGTTTGTTGTTGTTTGTATCCATAAATTATATAAAAATTAGCAATTTGTTGTGTTATATTATTCTAATATTATAATTTATTTGTCGTATAAATAATATATCAACCCGCATAATAATAAAATTAACACAATGTATATAATTTTTTGTCTTATTTTATAATATTCCATTAATTTTACATTTGTTGATTTGTATTGTTCATAATATTTAATATAAAATTCATTCAACGTGATAACAGGTTTCTCTAATTTTTCATTTATTTTATTATGAATAAACCAAAACCATTTAATAAATGATTCTCTATTATCTAAATATGGCTGGATAGGGTATTCATTTAATAATTTACTAAAATGGGTTGCAATTTCTTCTACTGGTAAAAACATGGGAATATTTTGAACAAAATCATAGTATTTTTTTTTTGTTACACCATTTGGATAATTAGGATAATTCAATGTTATTGTATGAAAAAAAAACCAAAATTTAGGGCCCCATACATTTGGATCAAGATTTACCATTGGAATAAAATGATATAAAAAGATAGGCGTTTAAACATATAAGAAACTTTTTATGAGTAAACCAATAAATAATGTTAATACAAATGCATGTAATAATTGTGGTAAATTAGGACATCAATTCAGTCAATGCAAATTACCTATAATTAGTTACGGTATTATTTTATTTACCCAAGATTTTGAAAATAATAAATATTTAATGATCAGAAGAAAAGACAGCTTTGGTTTTATTGATTTTATTCGCGGTAAATATAATATATCTAATATTAACCAAATACAAAATATTTTTAATGAAATGTCTAATTTTGAAAAAGAACGCATTTTAACATATGATTTTGATAAATTGTGGAAAGATATGTGGTGCGATACTCGCATTAGTCATTACAAAAATGAAGAATTGTCTTCTTATAAGAAATTTGAGTGCTTAAAAAATGGTCTAAATATAGGCGATAAGATAACAAATATTTATGATATAATAAATAATAGTAATACCAATTGGGATGAAACTGAATGGGAATTCCCAAAAGGACGAAAAAATTTCAGGGAGAAAGATTTAGAGTGTGCTTTGCGCGAATTTGAAGAAGAAACTGGGATATCTAGTGATATTATTAATATAGTTGAAAATATTTTACCTTTTGAAGAGACGTTTATTGGTACAAATCTCAAAGCGTATAAACACAAATATTTTTTGGCGTATATTAAAGATGGTACTACTATAGATTTAACTAATTTTCAAAAAACTGAAGTTAGTAAACTAGAATGGAAAAGTTATAGCGATTGTATTAATTCAATAAGACCCTATAATTTAGAAAAAAAGAATTTAATAACAAATATTAATAAAGTATTACAAGAATATAGATTATATTCATAGTATATAAGTAGTTATCTATCACTTTAATGTCAAATTATTGTAATATAAATTTGGAAAATGATTACAAATCAGCAACAAATGTAGAAGCAACACCAATAGAATATAATAAATTTTTACTAAAAAAGGAAATTGCCGAGAGAAAATGCTTGGAAGAACAATATAGCAATGTAATGGATAACGGGTTTTTATATCCGAATTTAAATGATATTAATTTCAATATAAAAATTGCCGAAAAAAAAGAATTCAATGATACGAAATATGATGGAGACATACATCAAAATATAAAGGAATATGCTGATATGTTAGCAAAAGCAGACTTTGAGTTGTCACCACATCAAATGTTTGTTAAGAATTTTTTATCGTCACAGACACCTTATAATAGTTTACTTCTTTACCACGGATTAGGTACAGGCAAAACTCTAAGTGCAATTGGAGTCTGTGAGGAAATGCGCGATTATATGAAACAAATGGGTATAACAAAAAGAATAATGATTGTTGCGTCTGAAAATGTACAAGATAATTTTAGATTACAATTGTTTGATGAGAGAAAACTGCAATTAGTTGATGGTGTTTGGACTATGAAGGGAGGTGCATCCATTGGAAATAAATTGTTGAAAGAAATTAATCCAATGAACATGAAAGGTATTTCAAAAGAAAAAGTGATTAATCAAATTAAGAATGTAATAAATACTTATTACATATTTTTAGGATATGGGCAATTTGCAAATTATATTATCAAAACCATTCATTACGATGAAGAAGTGAAGAGAACCCAAATGAAACCAGGAGATCAAACAAAAATACAAAAAATTGGCGCAGAATTAGGTGATGCGAAAATTACTCTTAACAAAAGAATAATACGAAAGCTAAGAAATGAGTTTGACAACAGATTAATTGTCATTGACGAAGTTCATAATATTAGAAAAACAGAAGATAATGAAAATAAAAAGGTGGCGTTGAATTTGGAATTATTAGTAAAAGCTGCTAAGAACATGCGCCTTCTTTTATTATCAGCAACGCCTATGTATAATAGTTATAAAGAAATTATATGGTTATTAAATTTAATGAATATGAATGATAGAAGAGGAATTATACAGAGCAAAGATGTATTTGATAAAAATGGTAATTTCAAAGAAGGAGGAGAAGATGTTTTGATTAGAAAGGCAACAGGATATGTGTCATTTGTTCGCGGTGAAAATCCTTATACATTTCCATATAGAGTATATCCCAATGAATTTGCGAAAAAAAATACGTTCCCTTTTATTCAATATCCATCTTACCAAATGAATTTAAAAAAAATAAAATCAGAAGATAAAACGCGTATTTTGGGAATTTATTTAAATACAATTGGAAATTGTGGAAATTGCGGAATGTGTCAATATTGTGTTTATAAATATATTATTCACTCCTTGAGGAAAAAACAATTTTCTATTACTACAAAAAAAGGTGTAACACGAGAAATGCCTAGTTTTGAGAATATGGAGTCGTTTGGCTATACATTATTGCAAACGCCACTAGAGTCGTTAATTATTTCATATCCAATGAAAGGTCTTAAAGAAATAATTGAAAAAATACCCGTTGAAAAATATTCCGAAGTTTTGGATAATCCTCCTCTTGTAGGTGAAACTACTGTAAACGAAAAAGCAGATGAGTTTGACGTCAGTAATAAAGATGTAGAAGTTAGTCTTAGTAGTATCCCTTCTATTACAGAAAGTGAAAGTGAGGGTGAAATTGAAAGAAAACATAAACATAAAACTAAAAATACAGTAGGCGGAGATGAACCGTTGTCATCATCAGAAGAGACTGAACATAACGAAGAATCTGAGAGTGAGAGAAGAAAAGAAACTGATTTAGAGAGAACTGCTACTATTGACCCACATTATTTGACAGGTAAAAGAGGATTGGAACGAATGATGGATTACGTTGATCAAAAATCTCCGCCTTTAAAAGGTGATTTTGAATATAGAAAAACAACGTTAAATGATTATGGTAAGATTTTTTCTTATAATGAAATAGGCAAATATAGTTCAAAAATCAAGTGTATTTTAGATAACATTTTAGTTAAAAATGTGGACGTTGACGGAAATAGTAAAGTAGCAGAGGGTGTTATTTTGATTTATTCTCAATACATTGATAGTGGGTTAATACCTATGGCGCTTGCATTGGAAGAATTCGGGTTTACAAGATATGGCGAAAATGTAAAACCATTGTTTAAAAATAAGCCAGCTGAACTTGTTGATATAAGAACAATGAAATCGCCAACAAATAAGAAAGACTTTATGCCGGCTAGATATGCAATGATAACTGGTGACCCTAGATTGTCCCCAAACAATGATTTTGAAGTAAAAGGATTAACAAACGACGACAACAAAGATGGAAACAAGGTGAAAGTAATCTTAATTTCAAAAGCCGGATCTGAAGGTATTGATTTCAAATTTATAAGACAAGTTCATATATTAGAGCCATGGTATAATATGAATCGCATTGAACAGATTATTGGACGCGGGGTTCGTAATTTTAGTCACAAAGATTTACCTTTTGAAAAAAGAAATGTCCAGATTTTTATGTACGGTACAATATTAGGTGATAACAAAGAAGAAGCTGCGGATTTATACGTATTTCGCGTAGCTGAATTGAAAGCAACACAAACAGGAAATGTAACTCGGTTGTTAAAAGAAACAGCTGTTGATTGTATTATTAATCATGGTCAAACAAATTTTACACAAGAAACAATGAGCAAATATTTGAATGAAGAAATTACTCAACAACTTTCTACAGGATTAATTATTCATGATTTCAAAATAGGGGACGCACCTTTCTCTCCGGCATGTGATTATATGCCTACTTGTAATTATGTTTGTAGACCTACGAAAGATATTGATGAAAATAATTTAAATGAAGATACATACAATGACACTTTTATTAAAATGAATTCAGAAAAAATAAATCAAAAAATTAGAGTATTGATGAAAGAAGGGTTTTTTTATAAGAAAGAAACCCTCATTGAGTTAATTAATATACCAAAAAAATATCCTTTGGTTCAAATATATGCTGCGTTGACAATGTTGATAGATGACAATAACGAGTTTATTGTAGATAAATATGGACGAAATGGAAGATTGGTAAATATTGGAGATTATTATTTGTTTCAACCAGTTGAATTATTAGACAAAAACATATCTATTTATGAACGATCCGTTCCGATTGATTATAAACATACTATGATTAGCTTTGATTTAAAACCAAAGATAGGTAAATCAAGGGTTGGTCATGATGATGCATCGGATATTCATAATGTTGGTCTTGATGTTGGAGTTGATGTTCATGCTAAAAAGAAGGAACATGAATATGAAGAGAGAAAAAATAAGATATTGGCTGAAATGAATGAAAATTTTGATTTAACAAAAGAATATTTAAAACCAGGAACGAAAGTCCCTCGTGGTGATGATAATTGGTTTAAACATTGCGGTGTTGTTATGCGAAAACTAGCTAGAGAATATCCTGACAGCAAGGATTACTTGTTATATTTTTTAGTAGCTCACATGATTGAATTATTGTTGTTTGAAGAAAAATTAGATTTGATGAATTATATTTATTCATTAAAAGAGATTCAAATGAACAGTCTTGAATACTTCATCAAAGATCACTTTGAGAGAAAAAGTATTACAACTAAAAACTTTAATGCAATGATTCTTTACAATTTGAATAAGAGAAAGATAATGATTTTTAATAATAAAACTAAGAAATGGATTGATGCAGAACCGGAAGATCAGAGAGAAATTGCGGAAACAAGTGAAGTAAGAGATTTATTAGATTTTAAAGTGAGTGACTATAATGTTATAGTGGGATTTATGGGTTATGAAAAAAATAATAAATATTTGATTTTTAAAACAAAAGATATGTTATCACCCAGAGATACTGGTGCAAGATGTGACGAAGCAGGAAAAAATAAAACAATGCAAATATTGAATCAAATTATTGGCGAAGAAAAATATACAAAAGAAAATACTAAAATAGTAAAAGATGATGATAAAAATGTTATTCAAGATGCGGTAGGACATGTAGAACTATGTGTTATGCAAGAATTTGTTTTGCGATTTTTTGATAGAATTAGAAAGGATGATAAGAAATGGTTTTTGACTCCAGAAATGGCTTTGTACCATAAATTATATACCATCCACGTAAAATAAATAAAAAAAATGATATTAAATATATTAACACTAATATTTGTATTAATATATATCTTTTATAATCAACAAATTAATGAATCACGATGACTCCAAATTTGAATTTGATATTGAAGTAAATAAAATATATAATGAAGATTGTATTGTCGGAATGAAAAAAATAAAAAGCGAAACTGTGGATATTGTTATATGCGACCCGCCCTACAATATTGGTAAAGATTTTGGTAATAATAGTGATAAGCAAACCATGGATGAGTATTTAATGTGGTGTGACGTATGGATTCAAGAGTGTTTGCGAATATTAAAACCTAACGGGACGCTTTATATATACGGTTTCAGTGAAAATCTTGCATTTATCAGAACACGTATAGGCGGTTGCAACGTGAGATGGTTGGTTTGGCATTATACAAATAAAACGACACCATCGCTCAATTTTTGGCAGAGGTCTCATGAAAGCATTTTATGCTGTTATAAAAACAAGCCTATATTTAATCGTGACGATGTAAGAGAACCATATACAGAAAATTTTATTAAAAATGCTGCTGGAAAGGTGAGAAAGGCAACCAAAGGACGGTTTAGTAACGGCGATACAGAAACAACTTATAATGCTCATGAGTTGGGTGCTTTACCCCGAGACGTAATTAAAGTTCCTGCGCTAGCAGGAGGTGCCGGTAAAAAAGAACGCGTTGACCATCCAACCCAAAAACCTTTACAATTATGTGATACATTAATAAAAGCTTCAATGAATAAATCGCAACAAACATTATTAGTTGTCCCTTTTGCTGGTTCAGGTTCAGAATGTGTATCAGCAAAAAATAACAATGTAAACTTTATTGGTTTTGAAATTAATAATGATTATATTACAGTTGCAAATGAAAGAGTGAAAGAGTGAAAGACAAATTTCTGATTATGATAATGATAATGATAAACATTATCATTATCAAATTATAAATAAGATTATTATTAAATGCATTTAGAATATCTTTATAATTATTTTGTAGAGACATTATATAATAAAATAAATATAAAATGGCATCAAATACGATTTCTTTAAATACTACAAGATTTGAAGGTTTACAATATACAGTATATAATGGTTATATGAATGATAATGTAAATTATTTTTCTACTGCAACACCATATACAACTTCAACTACTGGTCCTAATAAAGGATTGATTTTGAATATACCATCAGTTGATGTTGGTACAAATAATTGTGTTAAAACTGATGTTACACAAACCGTTTCAGTTCAGTGGCTTGGATATTTTAAATCAAATTATACTGGTACATGGACATTTTATTTAGATTCAGATGATTGTTCTTTTCTTTGGGTTGGAGATGTTGCAGCTTCTGGATATGCAGCAAATAATACGGTAGTTAAATTTCCTGGTCTACATGGAATAGGTCCTGAAAAATCTGGTACAATTAATTTAATTGACTCCACTTATTATCCTATTAGAATACAACTAGGACAAAATCAAGGCGGTGTTGGTATAAAAATTGCTATTTCAAATCCGACTTTAGCAAAAACATATGTTCCATTAGGTTATTTTTATTTTTTTGATAATGGTACATTGATTCCGTAAATAAATTTTTTATAAAAATATTAAGCATAAACAGAACAAGACACATAATATATATTAAAAGAACTGTAAGTAATTGTTATAAGAGCATAACTTAATGGCTTGACAATTTGAGTATATAAATAATTTGTTTTTATTGTTGTAGTTGAAATAGTAGAAATAGTATAGCTAGTTGTTGTTGATTCATTACGCACATATATAACATATTGTCCTCCAGAAACAGGATTTGATAAATTAAATCCAGTAATATTGTTTGCTATATTTAAAAAATAAGTTTTTCCTTGTACATTATTAAAATTAATACTTGGTGTAGTTGCAGAGGTTATTTGTGTTTCTGCGTTTGAGAAAAAAGTTGGTCCTTGGTCTCCTTGAGGTCCAGTAAAACCTTGAGGTCCCGTGAAACCTTGAGTACCTGTGAACCCTTGAGATCCTGTGTATCCTTGCGGACCAGTAAAACCTTGAGATCCTGTGAACCCTTGAGGACCGGTATAACCTTGAGATCCCGCGTATCCTTGAGATCCTGTATAACCTTGAGGACCTGTTGGACCAGTGAATCCTGAGTAGCCTTGAGGACCGGTATAACCTTGAGGACCTGTTGGACCAGTGAATCCTGTATAACCTTGAGTACCAGTAAAACCTTGAGATCCTGTGAACCCTTGAGGCCCGGTAAAACCTTGAGATCCCGTGTATCCTTGAGGACCTGTTGGACCAGTGAATCCTGTGTAGCCTTGAGATCCTGTGAACCCTTGAGGCCCGGTAAAACCTTGAGATCCCGTGTATCCTTGAGGACCTGTTGGACCAGTGAATCCTGTATAACCTTGAGGACCGGTAAAACCTTGAGGACCTGTTGGACCAGTGAATCCTGTGTAGCCTTGAGATCCTGTGTAACCTTGAGGACCGGTAAAACCTTGAGATCCTGTATAACCTTGAGGACCTGTTGGACCAGTGAATCCTGTATAACCTTGAGGACCTGTATAACCTTGAGAACCTGTAAAACCTTGAGAACCTGTATAACCTTGAGAACCTGTATAACCTTGAGAACCTGTATAACCTTGAGGACCGGTAAAACCTTGCGGACCAGTAAAACCTTGAGAACCTGTATAACCTTGAGATCCTGTATAACCTTGAGGACCGGTAAAACCTTGCGGACCAGTAAAACCTTGAGAACCTGTATAACCTTGAGGACCTGTATAACCTTGAGAACCTGTGTAACCTTGTGGTCTTTGTTCTCCAATACGAACTACAGAACCTGTTCCACCAGTTTGTGACGTTGTAATAAATATTTCACCTTCAGGTGTAGAAGAAATAGCAGTCCTTCCCAAATAAATAGTTGAACCAGCCAAATAAAGCGACCTAAATCTTGCACCTGAAGAACCTAAGTCATATGAAACATCTCTTGTGGGAATTAGCGACGATGATACTGAACCGCCAATAGGCCCAATACCTCCTACATTTCCTTGTGAACCCTTAGTGGGTGGTCTATAACCTGTTCTTCCAATGTATTTTTGACTTCCTTGAGAATTTGGAGGATCTTGGCCACCTTCTCCAGCTCCATTACAATTCCTACCACTCATACACGAGTCGCATTTTTCTTTATCGTTACAATATTTTTGTGACGATAACCATTGAGAATAATTCCTATAATAATTAGAACTTGTCAAATATGATTTTGATGACATGTTATATTTATTTATTATTTTATTATAATAATAAAATAATATAAATTTATACTAACCGTAAAAAAAATGACAACTCCGGTTTTTCTTTACACTTAGTGTAAAGATTCACTTATTTGAATATAATTATAACATGGTTTGTTGCTAACTAAAGCACTTGCTACAATAAATTTTTTTATTTCTTCGGTAATGTTAATATGCATCCATAGTTGAGATGACATACTAAATGTAATGCTCATTTTACATCCATTAATTTCATTTGTATTCCAACCCACTTGTGTATCTTTATTTTTTCCACGCTTACCAATGGTTGGTTCCCATGTGTAAGAAGATGGGTCTAATACCAAATAATTACTTGGAATAAGAAACCAATCATAACTTATTTGGTCTGTACCAGCACCACAAGACCCGCCAGATATTTCATCTCTAATTATAAAGGAATAATAATCAAAATTTTTTCTACTATTTATTTCTTGGATTATTTCTTGTGGACTACCACAATTTTTTGCATTACATACGGTAGTTAATCTATAAGAACTAATATCAATACTTTTTTTTTGATTTGCATATTTACCAGACTTGTTACTAATTCCACCCATTGCACAATGAATATCCATTCCTGGTAAATGACTTCCGTCGCTTTTTGAATCAACATTAATTCCTACAGATGTAAATACAGTAGCGTTCAAATCTTCCCATATTTTTTCAATGATAGGGGATGAGTTTATCAAATGATAACCTTTAACACATTTTTTAAAATTCTCTTCAATTAACCTTTTGTCGCAAAACTTTTCAATTGTCATTCTTCTTATATTATTTGAATTTATGAATACGTTAAATCTTTTATCAATTTTTTTATCAAATTAAAAATTAAAATTGAAAATTAATTAAAAGAAATTATGTATACTATATATAGTATTACATATAATGGAAATGGCAATGGAATTGAATAACAATAACAACGACAACGACAACGACAACGACAATAATAATATACAGGCCACAGAACCTAAATTTAAAAATAAAAAAAAAGAAATAATACTATCATCTATCTATTCACGATCAATAATTACTAGAACAATTTCACTACCAATTACCGCAATTGGTAAGAATTTAAAACAAGTGATTGAAGAATACATATCATTTCATTATGAAGGTAAATGTGTTGTTGAAGGGTTTATCAAACCACAATCTACAAAAATTATTACTTATTCAAGCGGTACAATTAAACGGGGAAACCTTGTATCTTTTGACGTAGTTTTTGAATGTCAAGTTTGCTTTCCAGTAGAAGGAACAAATATTTCTTGTATTGCAAAAACAAATACAAAGGCAGGTATTACAGCTGAAAGCGCTGATGAAAAACCAAGTCCTATTATTGTATTTATTGCACGAGACCATCATTATTATAGTTCTCAATTTAATGATGTAAAAGAAGGCGACAAAATAAACATACGCGTTATTGGTCAACGTTTTGAATTGAACGATAAATTTGTATCTATTATAGGACAACTTGTAAGAGAGCAAAAACCGAAACTTGTGATTGAGGATTAATCGTTTTCAAATTCTGAAATTATGTGTTGGTTTATAAAAAGCGCGCGTTCACTTGGCGTCATAAGTGCTAATAAAAACTTATTTTTTTGGTCAACTTTTGTATTTAAATTTTTCTGAAAATGTTGTTGAATATACTCGTATTTTTTATCCAATGATAAATTTTTGAACATTACATTACGATTAAGAAAATCAATTTTTATTTCGTCACTAATTAAAAATACTAATATATCATGAATAAGAAAAAATTCATTCATTTCAAAGGAATAATAATTGAGTATTATTCTATAATCACGAATAAAATTACGAATGTCATTCAAAAGGGTTGAATCTTTTTTTTGATAAGTGTACGGGATTATATGATTAATAAATACGTCGTATGGGATTTTTTCCCATAATTTTTCATTACCTTTTTCAATTACTACCATATTATTAATTATTATATTGGGTGTAATTCTTATTATATAATTAAAATATATTAAATATAATAAGTTATATTGAATATATTAGACAACGTATTTACAGTGAAATGAGCTATACCGAAATAACTATGACAACAAATGAAATTAATAATTTTTCTGTTAGTGAATTAAATTATATTAGAGAATCTATAGAAAACATGAATAAATTCAATCAAGTAGAAATTTTAAGAATTTTGAATAATTATAAATATGTTACCTTAAACGAGAATAAATACGGTGTTCACGTTAATTTATCTGAATTAAATAAGGATATATTGGAATCAATGAAATCATACATAAACTATGTGAATAATCAAGAATGTACTTTGAATGAAATTGAAAAACAAAAAGAAACGTTTAAAAATATATATTTTTCAAAAGATAATAAAGATAACAAACAATAAATTAGTAACAAACAACAAACATTTGCAAATGGCTTTTGTTAAAGAAGACGACTTATATCAAAATTTTGTTAAACATGTTCAAGATTATATGTTTAATAATACGAGTATGTGTAAATCATTGGAATATAAATTGCACGACCAATATAACAATAAAAAAATAAAACAGCAATCAGAAAAAATAGAATCCATAAATAAAAATATATTTATACCGAATGATAGTGACAGTTTATTTTGGTGTTTATACATTATAAAAAATGGTATATCAAACTACACCCAATTAACAAACAGAAACATAATTGTTGAAAAAAAAATGAAAATTGATTATGTAGAACGTTTACGAAAAGAAAAACAATTGATTAAACAATACAAGTTTGATACATTGACGAACACCGAAAATATGTTAGCAAATGAAACAAGAATTGACATTAACACATTTTTAACTTTATGTGTAGTTGGATGTTTGAATATTTTTTTCATCAAAAAAAATACCTATTTTGAGTTGAATATGAACGACTCCAATAAAATTTATATTATAAAATATATTTCGGAAAAGGATAAATATGGATTTGAAGAGACAAATAAAGATAATCTTGACGATTTTAGAAATAAATATTACAAAGTTGACAATTTGTCAAAACCAATAAAATCCATGTCGGCTTATAAAACACAAGAGTTGGTAGATATTTGCAATAAATTAGGTATTGAGACAAGTGTTGTTTCTTCTGGTTCTGCTTCTAATAATAAAAGCAATAAAAGCAATAAAAGCAATGAAAGCAATGAAATTGTTAGTGGTGACAATATCAAGACTAAAAGCAAAAAAGATTTGTATGAAGCAATCATTAAATATTTTTAAAAAAATTGAACAATAATTTAAAAATAAGTCTAATTATATAATATATAAAATGTTAAATGACGAAAATAAGGTGAAAATGGGATTTGATTTTGGAAGTGTTGAATTAAATAAAATTTATAATGATTTGGACGATAAAACAAAGCAAGAAATTGATTTATTATCTAAATTGGAATTCAAAATTGCAATACTTAAAGATATAGCAAACAAAGATATTCAACAAATTTATGAAAAATTAAATCCAAAAGATAAGGCGAAATTAGATACTTTGAAAATTAGAGATAAGTATTTTACTTTAAAACAAATATTAAAAAAACAAGGTCTTGAAAAGGATCTAGAGCCGCCACCGCAACGACAATTTAAACCCGAAACCCCTGATTTTAGCCCTCCTGCAGCCGATGCAATTGAAAAGCAAACTCCTGATGAGCTATTAAAAGAGGATATTGAAGCTGCAGATACAGAATATGTAAGAGAAACAGAAGTTGAACCTAAAATAAATTTAGTAGATTTGAAACAATCACAAAAAAACTCACAAAAAGATTTTGCTAATTTAATTAAATTATATTATCAATCATCGCCATTTAGTCATTCTAATAAAAATCATGAATTGGAAGTTAGATTTGGAACAAGGGGTATTAAACCCTTGAACAAAAATGATTATGATAATGTTATTAAAAAACTAAAATCGTTAGGGTTTTCAAGTATAAATGAAGTAGGGACATCTAGCTTAAAAATACAAACCGAATATCTTGATAAAAATACCGGAAAATTCAAACTATCCAATACAAGAGTTACCATTAACGATTTGTTTCAAATTCAAAAATACTGTAAAACGAATGACCTTAAAGCTATATACAAAGATAATATGAACGCTGTAACTTTTGTAAATAAGAACAACATCTTTATTGACAATAAAAAGGTATTTCCAGTTAATTTTGACGAATTCAATTTCAGGGTTTCTTATCAAGTAGAAGAAAATATTAGTATGACTTCTAAAAATTTCATATTACAAAATTGGGATAAAAATAAAAAGATGTTTCGGTTTTTAAATCGTGTTACTTTTACACATCCTGATTATCCTATCAATGTTGATATTAGTATTACCAAGTTCAATGGGGATATTTATAAAAAAACATACACAGTTGAAGAGTCAAATGTATTTAATAGTCCTGAAAAAATAGAAATTGAGCTGGAAGTGGATAATAATAAAATTGGTCCATATACCCAGTTTGATACACATGAAAAAATATTAGAAGCTTTACGAAAAGTAATCAAATTTGTTCTTAGCGGACTTCAAAACACCAATTATCCAGTATCCTATTTAGAACAAAAAGAGGTGATGGATGAATATATGAAAATTTTACATAAAGAAAATTATAAACCTGAAAAAAGAATATATCCAAGCGATTTTATTGGTCCGTCTTCGTTTACGTTGCAAATGTCCAATATAGCAGAAATAGACGCAAACTCAAATATTCCAAATATTAGAAAGGATTTTGTAGTAACCGATAAGGCAGATGGCGAGCGTAATCTATTATTTATAAGCGGTAAAGGTAAAATTTATTTAATAAACACAAATATGCAAGTTATTTTCACAGGAGCGAAAACAATAAATAAAGATATATTCAATAGTTTATTAGATGGCGAATTAATTGCAAATGATAAATATGGAAAATTCATAAATTTATATGCGGCTTTTGATATTTACTATTTAAATAAAGTGGATGTGAGAATGTTACCGTTTGTTGTTAAAGAAGAAGATATTGGTGCTAATGATAATAGTAATAGCAAAAGTAAACAGCAATCTAAAATCAATAACAGTGACAATTTCCAATGCAGATATATGTTATTACAAAATACAATTGCTTTAATAAAAGCATTGTCTATAATGGATGTAAATGTTACCGTAGAAACATCAAAAAATACAAATGAAATTAAAAAATTATTGTCGCCAATTACAATTAAAAACAAAAAGTTCTATCCTGAAAGTATTTTAAAAGGTAATATATTTGATGCCTGTAATGATATTTTGACAAAAGTAAGAGAAAATAGATTTGAATATAATACAGATGGACTGATATTTACACATGCTTATTATGGTGTAGGATCAAATAAAGAAGGTGAAACTGGACCTTTAAGCAAAATTACATGGGAATATTCATTTAAATGGAAACCTGCTGAAGATAATACAATTGATTTCTTTGTAGTTACCACAAAACAACCAGGTGGAGAAGATATTGTTAAAACAATCTATGAACCCGGATTAAATTCACATTTAAGCACACAGTTAAGCGAATACAAAACTATTCAATTAAGCTGTACATATAGCGAAAGAAAACACGGTGTAATTTATTTGAACCCATGTCAAGATGTTATTGACGACAAATTACCGGAATTTAAAGATATGAACTACGAAGAAAAATATACAAATGATGCAAAACCACTACAATTTTACCCAACAGAACCTTTTGATCCCGAAGCTGGAATATGTAACATAATGTTAAAATTAGACGATAATGGTGTTAGACAAATGTTTACTGAAGAAAATGAAGTATTTGGTGATAATATGATTGTTGAATTCAGTTACGATTTATCAAAGGAAAAAGGTTGGAGATGGATTCCAAAAAGAGTTAGATATGACAAAACAAGTGAATTTTTACAAGGAATGAAAAATTTTGGTAATGCATATCACGTTGCAAATAGTAATTGGAAATCAATTAATAATCCAATAACCGAAGATATGATTTCTAGTGGAGAAGGTATACCTGACATTAGTGTTGACGAAGATATATATTATAATAAACCGGCAGGTAAAACATCAACTGAAGCAATGAAAAATTTTCATAATTTGTACGTCAAAAAATCGTTAATTAAATCAGTTTCCAAACAAGGAGATACATTAATTGATTATGCGTGTGGAAAAGCAGGTGATTTACCAAAATGGATTAGTTCTCGTTTGTCGTTTGTCTTCGGTATTGATAAATCCAAAAATAATTTAGAAGATAGATTGGATGGAGCTTGCGTTAGATATTTGAACTCAACCAAAACAAATAAACATATACCAAGTGCATTGTTTGTGAACGGTGATAGTTCGTACAATATAAAATCTGGTGCAGCAATGTTAAACGATAAAGCGATTCAAATAACCAAAGCTATTTTTGGTAGTGGTACAAAGGATGCTGATGTATTAGGAAAAGCGGTTCTCAGACAATATGGTAAAGGTGAAGACGGGTTTAATGTTTCATCGTGTCAATTTGCTGTACATTACTTTTTAGAAAATCCAAATACACTACAAGGTTTCATGAAAAATGTATCAGAATGTACAAAATTAAATGGTTATTTCATTGGTACATGTTACGACGGTAAAGAAGTATTCAATTTGCTAAGAAAAAAACTACAAGGAGAGTCTATTCAAATTATAGAAAAAGGCAAAAAAGTGTGGGAAATTGTAAAGGGTTATAATTCAACGACATTAGAGGATAATTCAAGCTGTATTGGATACAGAATAGACGTGTATCAAGATTCAATCAACCAATTAATAACAGAATATTTGGTGAATTTTGATTATTTGGATAGTGTTTTAGATAATTATGGATTTAAATTAATAGATAGAGAAGAAGCCATATCAATTGGCTTACCGGAAGGAAGTGGTTTATTCAGCGAGTTGTTTATGAATATGATGGAAGAAATAAAGAAAAATAAAAACAGATCAAAAGACTACGGCGAAGCAATTAATATGAGTGAATATGAAAAGAAAATTTCGTTTTTAAATAGATATTTCGTATATAAAAAAATAAGAAATGTCAATACAGATAAGGTGCAAATGGAGTTTAGTGATTATAATTATTCAGAAATTGAACAAAACAATAAAGAAACAAAGACTGTTGTCGCGGTTTCAAAAGAATTTGAAAAAGAGAATACAAAGAAACGTAAGGTACGCAAACTAGGTAAGAAATTAATATTGGACCCATCTACAGAAGCAATGGAATAAAACAAAGTAAAAAACTAAAACACTGCAACTAAACAAAACAGGTAACAATAAAATCACTTAAACATAATTTTGTTGTAATATATAATAAAAATTTATGAATTATTATACATTACCAAAAATAAATAATAAAATAACGATTAAGCAAACCGTAGATTTTAACGAAATAAAACCATGTATTTCAAAATCATTTATAAATTATTATAATGATTTAACAAGTGAAATTATTACATTATGTAACTGTGATAATAATAAAATAGATTATAATGAAATAATCAAAATTATAAATCCACATGAATATATATTCTCCAAAGTTCCTGGTTCCAATTTTTCAGTAAGTAAACTAAAACCTAAAAGTATGATGTTTTATGACCTGTTAGAAATATTTCAAACATTAAACTTATTGGAAATTTTCAATTTTGAGATTATGAATTCTTTAATAGTTGGTAAAAATTACGAAGATTCATTGGAATGTCTTGAGATTTTAAGAGAAAATTATAATGAAGACAAATTTTTCTGTTTTTATGAATATAACTCAAATTTACATACTTTAATAGAAAAAACAAAGTTTAATTTTATTATTTATGAGATAAATAATTGTGAAAATTTGAATCAATATATTATTGATTTGATTGAATTATTGATAATTGTATTAAGCTATTTGAAAGAAAATAGTTTTGTCATTTTGAAAATAAATAATATTTTTTATAAACCAATTATTGAAATTATTTATATTTTTTGTTCATTTTTTGAAAAAATAAATATTATTAAACCTAACACTTCTAACATTATAACGCACGATAAATACATTATTTTACAAAATTTAAAATTAAATTATTATAGTTTTGAAATTATCAATAATTATATTATTGCATTGAAAAATATTATTGAAAATAAATACGATAACACCAATAATTTAAATTTCCATAATATAATTATTGATCAAGTTCCATATTTTTTTTTCAATAAAATAGATGACATTAATATTATAATTGGACAACAACAGTTGGATTCATTAAATCAAATAATTAATGTTTTAAAAAGTAAAAATAAAAATGATAAAATTGATTGTTTAAAAAAAAATAATATACAAAAATCAATTAATTGGTGTGAGAAATATAAAATTCCTTATAATAAATTTTTAGATAAAACTAATATTTTTCTACCGACTAGTAAAGAGAAAGAATTATAAAAGCGCGTTACCATTTGGACTTTGTCTGTAATGATTTGTTAAACGAGAAAATGGCGAATTTTGATAATAATAATATCTATATGGACTAGCTTGAGAGACAGGAGTAAAATAGTCTGGTTTTCTAACATAATTGCAAGCCTTTTTATTTTGATAGGTTGTTGGATGAAAATTTAGAGGGGGTCTTTCACAAGATTGGGATGGTTTGTTTTTACCTAGATAATTTTTATTGTATGATGCAGCGTTTTTCTCAATAGTTGTAACATTTAATTTTAATATACGCGTACTTGCATCAACTGCTCCTTGTTGAGCATATTGTGGATTGTTTGGTTTGTAAATAGTTAATTTGCAACCTATTGGATTATTAGGACCCGAAAGTGGAACACCATAGTAGGGATTATTAATAAATGCAATAAAAATAGCAACAGCCACATCACTTGTTTCTTTTGGTAATTTTTTCAAATATTCAAATAAACCGGTGAGTTTTAAATTGTTGATTGCAATAAAAGAATCATACTGTTCTATAGTAATAGCATTTTGATTTAATAAAATATCAAGAATAGCGTATACCAAATTAATTTCGGAAGCAGTCACAATTTCCGCATTTGGTTGACAGTTCGCAAAATATGTATTAGTAATAGACAAGGGATCTCCGGGTTTAGATGCTTTAATTAATGCTGCAGTAACTGCCGGATTTTGCGATGCAGCAATTTCCGCAGCATTTATAGGATTATATGTTTCAAAATTAAATGCTTTTTGATTGTAAGTTTTACATCTATTTTGTAAATATTGTTTATGTGTAGTATAATAGTTTTTACGTAAATTTGTATTTGCATAAATTACACGTTTCAATGCAAATTTCTCTTGATTACAACATAAAATTTTATTTTGAGTATTTGCTTCAGGATTTTCTGTCAAATAGTCTTCATTTGGATAATATGTATCTACAATTCCAACACCTTGACAAGTAGCGCAATCATTGTTGATTTGTAAAGATTCATTTATTTCAGTAAGAGGATTCTGTTTTACTAAATAACTTCCAGGCTTATCTTGCATTTCGTTTAATAAACCACTGCCGCCAAAACCTCCGCCAAGTGATGTACCTTTACTTGATTTTACACTACGATTTAAGTTGTATTGTATTAAACCGGCTTCGGCCTCAGCTATATACGTTTTATCTTTATAGATAAATTGACCTTCTTTATCTTTGTCAAGAGTAATTATATCAATATTTGGGACAACTCTTCCTTTTCTATAATGTTTTAGAGGTCTTGGTTTACCAAAAGGCCCTGGAAATATATTACCTGTATCTAAATTTGTTAAAGGACGAATGTGTCCAGCAGCTATCCCTGTAGGATTACTATTAATAGCGGTTCCTTTCCAGGTTTTATAACCACCTTGATTTCTTAAATTACCTGGTCTACCCATACCAACCGGATAAAATGAGGTCCCTAATGAATTAAAACCTGTATTTAAAGAAGCTTTATTTATAAATTGAGCCATTTATTTTATTATTTATATTTATAATTATATAATAAAATAAAATAATGAAATAACAAAATAATAATAAATATATCAAAAGGATAAAATATTACACTATATTAATAATAATGTTAGTAAATATATTGATTGTATTTTTTATAATACTTATATTTTATCAGATTTTTTTATCAAATATTAAATTCAAAATGAATGACGACATCATAGAAGGTCTTGATACAATGCCTTCACAACAATATCAGCCATATGATATGAATAATCCAAATAACGCTTTGATATTAGGACAACAAAACGCAGGGAATATACAGGTTTTAAAACAACAAGTAGATAAATTAGTTGGTTTAGATAAGGAAGTGCAAGATATTAGTGGAAACCTTATTACACTAACATCGCAAGTTACTAAATTAATGGAAGCACAACAACAATATGCGAAAGCTAATCTTCCTAGTTCTCCACCGGTAATAACCGGGTCAACCTAATCCACCTTTTCCACCTTTTATAAAAAGGTGGAGCCAAAATTAATGTTCTTTGGTTTGGCTATACTTTTTGCGAAAGGGTATTTTGGCTCCACCTTTTTATAAAAGGTGGAAAAAATATAATATTTACATAAATTAATATTATAAATATTTATAAATATGTCAAATGCGAATAACATATTTGAACAAGTATTAAACGATGCTGATGGTGTTCAAACACGATTACTTGGTCCAAATTATCCATACTATAAAAATATTAAAACTCCTAGTCAAATTGGTATGTCAGACAGAGGAACATTACCAGCTCTTGCAAATGATATTAATGGATTAATCAATTATGTAAGTCTTTTAGTTGAAGGAAATAGTAAAGCATCAACTACAGGTCAACCTTTAGGTAATAAATTTTTTTTACAAACTGGTGCAAAATGTTTAGACAAGGCTACAAATCAACAAGTAGATAGATACATTTACGTTGATAATGTTCCTAGTGGTAATATTCCTTTTATATCACAAGGTTTAGGTGTAAATTTTTCTAATTTTCGTGGTTTGATACCTGGTGCTATGGAAGATTTAAATGTATTAAATCCATATACTATAATGCAGTCATTTCTTGCTGGTTCTATACCTCCTTGTCAAAAATTAACCATGCAGACTGTAGATATCAATAACAATAAATCGTCAGAAACCAATTATGTAACATTAATTGATATACAAAACATGAATCCATGTACATTTCCAAATGGAAAAAATCCTATTAGTGGTAAATCGTGTAGACAAGCTTTTCAAAATATGGATATGGAAGAGGTTAAATTACCGCAAGACCCAATAGCACAATTATACTTTTTGAGTTTGTCTGCAATATCAATTTATATTTTGTATAGATTGATTGAAAAAGGCAAATAAAGTGGTAAAACCAAATAATATTATAATTTTATAAATAAAATATTATTTTTTATTGAGTGCAACATTTCAGATTACACTTTCTAGTATGGTTTAAAGTCACCCCCATTTTAATTATCTAATATATATAAAGCATCACCCCACCCATGCATCGTCATATTAGTCAAAACTCTCTTAAAATTAAAACTAGATAAAAATGAATCAACCTCAGTAACCAATCCACAATTTTTATATAATTCTTTTTCATTAACTTCAAGATATATTACTTTTGCATGTTTGATAGATTGTGTTGCGCCTTTCAACGCCATTAGTTCTGCTCCCTGAATATCAAAATTCCAAAAATTATATTTGGATGCGTCAATATTATTTCTTTCAAAAAAAGTATCAATTGTAATACTCTTTTGTGTCATTTTATCTACGTATACAACCTCAGGGTGTTCATGTGAATGAGTACCAAATTCTAATACACTTGAAGATTGAACGTTATTAGAAATATTAAATACAAGTTCTTCATCGTCTTTATCTGTTACAAGTGCATTATATACATTCGGTATTCCTCTATTAGTTGCTTCATTCACTTTTGAAGGAATTGCATCTATCCATATAACATCTTCTTTTTTAATTCCTATATTATTATAAAAATATAATTCTTCACAATCATGAGCACCTACATGAAAAGCCCCAGTAACATATATATTTTTTGATAATAAAATGTTATTAATTGCTTGAAAAGAAATAATCATATTATTTATATAAAATAATTATATACTATATTTTTAGTATTTAAACACACTGCTAAAATCTATTTACCTTCTTCTTGACTTTCTTCTTCTTTTACCTCCAACTAAATCATTAACTCGTGCGGTAAGTCCTCTTGAATAATCGCCGGCTCTAGATGCTAAAGTATCAATTGGTGTGTTATAACTAAAATTACCACCTCTTTTCATTGTTCTTGCTCTTTTTATTTTTCTTGTAGACTTTCTTACTCTTTTACCACCATAACTATAGTTTGAAGACGAGGTTGAATTAGTTGGTACGGTTGAAGGTGTGTAACTTGAAGGTGTTGAAGGAGTATATGAAGATGAATACGACGATGTATTATCCATACCAGTAGCTTTTTTTGTTTTATTCCAAACGCTTGAAGCACCTTGTGAAATAGAGCTACCCCAATTACTAAAGGTTTGGCCTAATGAGTCTAAAAAACCACCTTTTAAATGACGACGTCTATGATATTTTTTTGTCATTTATATCTCTCTTATATATATAATATAATAAGAAATTATATTATATATATTTTCTATCTGAATCTTATCATAATTTATCTAAAAAACAAAAATACGATTTCTATTGTAATTATTGATAAAATATGCGTTTGCTTGGCCGATAGCTTGAATTTTTGATTTATATAATTCTAGCGTTTTTTGGTCATAATTAACTAAATAATTATAAATTCTAAATGCTGAACCAGCGCCTGCACGAGGACCACCTAATAAAACTGCGCCAGTGGTTCTGGCAGATGTTCCTAAACCAGTTACATTACCGAATGAAGTTGTTTTAAAAGTTGTATTGGCCAAATAGTTATTGTATGCAGATGACATTATTATAAATTATATAGATATTTTTTTTATTTCTAAATATATAATTTAATTCAAACTAAAACAAAAAACCTAGAACCTAAAAAATTTCTAATAATTTTGTCTTGGAAGAGACCCCCAGCCACAAACCGCGCCATTCTGTAAACTAGTATTATAGATTGACCCTTTCTTTTTTGGTGCAACGCATCCACCAGAACGCGCGCGTCTGATAGTTGTTCTTGTTCCACTTGGATAATAATTTTTTGTTGACATCGGTTCAGATAATGGTAACCCTACTTTAAAACCCGACTTTCCTACAGCTGTTCTTTTTAATATATTAACATACATTGACGAAGGAATTGGTTGAATATAATTTGTATGTGTAGAAACATTAAAACGACGTCCAGATGATGACGAATAAAACATTGTTGGAGGTGAAGGATTTAATAGACCTGTATTTTGTAAGCCGGCTTCTAAAACACCTTGTTCAACATATTTGTCCAACCCTTTTCTTATATTCGGACTATTGATATCCTGTCTTTTTGTAGCAACTCTTAAATATTCTTGTCTAGGATTTGACATCATGTCTGAATAAACTGGTTGTTGCATCGGATAAAATAATGGTGGATTAGGTCTAATTCCTGTTAAAGTACCGTAATTATGGTATGGTAACACGTTGGGATATTGATTTGTGCTTAAAGGTCCTACTATTGGAGCATTTACATAATTATTATATGATACAGAACCTTTTGATGTAGTTACACTATATGGAGTTGTCATTTATATTATATTATTATATAATTACAAGATAATATATTTATTTGCATCGTTTCTATTGTTTGATATAGTTGGGGTTTCCACAATATGCACAATTTTGAAATTTGGTTGTTCTCTCTTGATTATTGTTTGAAGAGTGAACAATAGTGTTTCTTTTTCTACATCTACTACATTGAAATATTTCTGTTAAATAACTGATGGACCATTTATTGAAATCTGTTTTTTGGTTAATCTCTTTTCTATTACTCATTATATAATTATAATTATATAATGTGAGAGAAACTAATACATTCATACCTTTTTAATATCTTCTGATAGCTCTATAAGCACTTTGACTTGTATTTGAGTCATTGCCTGCAAAAGATTTATCATTGTAATTAGTAACCATTGCACGTTGTTTTAAATATGTAGTATAATCGGAACTATCATAAACAAATTTTACATTGCAAGCGGCAGCTGGAACTCCTGGGGCAATTTGATTTCCAGTGTAAAGTGCACTTGGAGTGCATGATTTAGAAATAGATCCAAAATGTTGTCTTAACCCTTTGATTTGAGGTCTGCTTTGAAATGATTGGCAAGGACCGCCACAAGAATAATTATCACGACTCAATAAATCACCTGAATTTGTTACTGCACGAAATGGCGTTATAATTTGTTTTTTGTTAGATGCTCTTAATTCAGCCTTATATGTTGTATTCCACGAATTTCTTAAAGTAAAACGAATGTTTTCAAAAACATTGCTACCATATGAGCCTTTTTCAGTCGTTTGGACTGCTTGAGGCATATAACCTTGAAAACCTCCCCCTAATGCTTTCCCTTTGAAATCGCCACTTACTAAATAAAACTGTGGAAAATTTCCGCTAATACTATTTGTATAACCAATGCTTCTAGACATTATAATAATATATAATATATATATAATAAATATTATTATCCTATTATAAAATATTTTACAAATTCACTAAATTTATTTTATATTCAACTATAATATAAATAATATTAGAAATGTTCAATATCTTATTTTTGATAACTGCGATACTTCTTGTAGTAGTTGATTTTATTTATTTAAACATAATCAGAAGTTATTTTGAAAATCAAGTTAAAATAGTACAAGGGTCGCCTTTACAGGTTAATTTTTTGGGGCTTGTTTTATGTTACGTATTTTTAATTTTCGGGTTAAATTATTTTATTATTAAATCAAAAAAAACTGCGTATGATGCTTTTTTGTTAGGTATATTAATTTACGGGGTTTTTGAAACTACAAATTATGCGTTATTTAAAAAATGGTCTATTTTTACAGTTATTTTAGATACATTGTGGGGAGGAACATTATTTGCAATTGTAACATTTATCATAAATAATTTAAGAAAACTGTTGTAAATCAGAATTCATAACAACTGTATTATTTATTAATAATTCTGAAAATGAAATAAATTTATCATAATTTTGTTTTAATATATATTTTGCATCTTTATATGCAGCATTTACTAATTCCAATGATTCTTTATCCATAACATATTTTGTGTGTTGAGAATATTTATCACCTATTCCTAAACTTCTACCTAAAAATGGGTTGGATTCGTCTCCAATATTATCATCAAAAAATACTTCTAAATTATTGCCCATTCCAAAATTACCAATCATTCGCCGTGCTAATTTATTAGCTTGTCGTAAATCTTCATTTGCACCTAGAGATACAAAATCGTCTCCGTAATATATACTTTCGGCAGCTTTACCCCCTAAAGTTACAATCAGCCTTTTTCTCAAAATATCTTTTGTGTATAAACCACCTTCCTTTATCTCTGGTTTTTCACTGAAGATTGTATAACCTCCAGCTCCGTTATATGTAGGTTGAATGGATGCTTTTTGAAAGTCAAAATAATTATTAAAAATTATAGATAATACTGCATGTCCGCTTTCATGTATCGCAACTCTTTGTTTTGTTGCAGGTTGTACATCAGCATTATTTCTTATTAAACCAACAATTAATTTTTCAAAAGATTCAAAAACGTATTTTTCTTGAATCATAGTTTGATTATTTCTTGCAGATAAAATAGCTGCTTCATTGATTAAATTTTTTAATTGTGCGCCTGAAAACCCATCTGTAAGCTCCGCAATAGCTTTAATATCAAATTGTTTATCTGTTTTCTTATCTTTAATATAAAAATCTAGAATTTTCTCTCTTGAAAATTTATCAGGAACCGGAACTCTAATGATTCTATCAAATCTTCCGGGTCTTAGTAATGCTTGATCCAAAACGTCTCGTCTATTTGTAGCAGCCAATACTACAATATCTTCATTATCATTAAATCCGTCCATTTCATATAATAATTGATTTAATGTTTGTTCACGTTCATCATTAGCCATATTTATTCCAGCTCCACGTTGTCTACCGACTGCATCAATCTCATCAATAAATATAATACACGGCCGATTCTCACGAGCACTGTCAAACAAGTCTCTAACACGTGACGCTCCCATACCGACAAATAGTTCGACGAATTCTGAACCAGACATAGTGATAAAAGTTGAATTTGTTTCAGTTGCAATCGCTTTTGCCAGTAGCGTTTTACCAGTGCCTGGAGGTCCTTCCAACAAAATCCCTTTAGGCATGTCAGCACCAATCTCTTTATATAACTCCTTTTTCTCAATATAAGAGATAACTTCTTTACATTCTTCAATAACTTCGGGACTTCCTGCCCAACTAGCAAGAGAGACATTTGGTTTAACAAATAGGTCAGTTTCTTTTTGACTAGAGGGAAAACCAAAAGGTCCCATAGGCGAACCTCCAAAACCATTACCATTTCTAGATTGCGGTAGTTTAGTATTCATCTTTGAATTCATTTTTGTATTCATTCCTTGCATAGTGTTAGCTCTGTATAACGAAGATAAAAATGATAATAAAAAAAATATTGGTAACGCGTAACTAGTAAATGATAATATTTCTCCTGCTAGGTTTTGAAAATTTGTAATACTTTGTGGAATAAAATTGACAAAATATATTGGCACATGAGATTCGCTTGTTTTTTGAATTAAATTGGGAACGATTGCTTCATTGATATCGCTCAAATGATAATGATTGTACAAAATATCTTCTTTTGGTAGATTATCAACACTTACAAGCTGATTGTATTTATTATCTATGTAAATTTTTGATAATTTATTGTTTAACAAATCTTCTACAACGTCATTGTAATTTTCTTTTGCAAAATAAAATTTATAATTTTGTATTAATTTTAATTCATTGGAAAAATCCCTTTCATTTACTATCATTTTAATAGTGTTAGCACATTTGTTTGTGTGTTTGTGATTTTGAATTGCAGTTGGTGGTTTTATGAATTGAAACCCGTGTATTTTATTTATAAATAACAAACCCACAAGAAATTGAACTATCATTCTGTTTATTGTATAGTATTGTATTGTAAGACGTTATTTTTAAATTAATATTTTAATATAATAATATAAAAATATTATATTGTAATATATAACGCTATACACTATACGATAATTGCAAGATATGAATACATTTATTAAATTATATACTATATTATTTGTTTTTGTAGGTAATTGTTATGGATTTTTATATACAAATAGATTTATCAAAAACAAAATAGCACGAAAGAAACTACATGAAGAATTTGAAACCACTCCACCCACAATTATGCAACCAAAGCCAATAAAAGTTAAAGATCCGAAAGAAGAACCGGTGGAATTTAAAGAAGTAAAACAAGTAAAAGAATCCAAACATGAATTTCATTATTTTGGTTCGTTTCCAAGATTAGAAACTCCAAATGATAAAGGTCAATTAACATGGTATCCTATTGGGTTCGCTAGCGATTTCAGTAAAAAACCAACAAGAATAACAATTAGAGATATTAATTATGTTGTATGGAAAGATAAAAATGTGTATTATGGTATGCGTGACGTTTGTAGTCACCAAGGTTCTTCGTTTATGTTGGGAAAGGTATGCAAAAATACAATATCCTGCCCTTATCATGGATACATTTTTGACGGCTCTAATGGAGAATTGATTCAAATACCAAAGTTACCTCACGTTGAATCACAATCACACAATATTGATTGTTTCAAAGTTGTTGAAAAAGGAGATATGGTATATTTCAACACAGTCCCAGTACAAAATGAAACAATGAAATCGCAAATAGACGATTCACTTATATTTATTGAACCTGAATTCAATGATAAAAAACAAAGAGTCGTTTATCTTTCCGAAGATTTTGAACATCATGCAAAGTTCGTTAGTATAAATAGCCTAGATATTTGTCATATAGGTTTTGTACACTCATTTGGTAACAAAAAAAGTCCTAATCCTTTGCACAATTCCAAAATAATAAAAATGAACGAACACGGAGAAGAACATCATTATAAAATTGTTTATGAATACATGGCTGGAGAGAATTCGCTAGTTAATAAAATATATAAGTTTGACAATATTACAGTTGAAAACGAGTATGCTCTACCTCATACAACTGTTGCAAGAGTGAAATTTGGTACTATGACTTCAACTATTATCACACACGCATTACCAATCTCAACTTTCAAAACAAAGTTATTTGTAAAGGCATATCGCAGTTACTGGAGTTATTATCATGAAAAAAATACAATGTATCTTTTACACCCTTTTGAAAGTATTATAAATTATTTTGGAGACAAATTAACATATAATACCATGTACACTACATTAAAACAAGATAAGGAAATTGTAGATAACATAGACAAAACTAGTTATGAAGGAATGCATGGTAAATTTAGTATTGTTTATGATATGTTTTCTAATCACTATAAAAATAATTATAAGATGTTTTATGATCATCCGCCTTTATAAAAGGCTGAGCCAAACACCAAACACCAAACCAAATTTATTTTTAGAAATATGCTCAACCTTTTCTAAAGGTGGACATTGAACAATAATTTATCAATCGTTGTTCTTACACAAAATAATCTCATATAAATTATAAAAATATTAAAATATAAAGATATATTTTGTAAAAATCTAAAAATGAATAACGAAAATACATGTAACAACAAAAACCCTATCAGAGTGTTTAAATACACTGCAATAATCATTGAACCTCGTAAACATAAAGCATTAGAATTTGTTTTAAATAATGCATGTGAATGTTTATCGTACGAATGGAAAATTATATTCTTTCATGGTAAAAATAATAACGAATATGCAAGTAAAATAGTTGAAAAACTAAATATATTATACAATAATAGGATTTATTTAGTTAATTTAAATGTTGATAATTTAAATCAAACGACGTATAGTAATTTATTAACCAATAAACATACAATATATGATCATATTGACACAGATATATTCTTAGTTTTTCAAACAGATTCAATAATTTTTAAAAAAAATGCACATCTTATTAATGATTATTTGAATTATGATTATGTTGGTTCGCCGTGGATAAGATGTGAATATGAACTTACACAAAGATGTAATTTTATCGGAAATGGTGGATTTAGTTTAAGAAATAAAAATAAAATGCTTGAAATTATTGAAAAAATACCATATAAAAATGAGTTTGAAGATTTATATTTTAGTAGAAATTATAATAATATTTCAGTAAATAAACCTTCTTATGAAAAAGCAATGACTTTTTGTGCAGGGGAAGTTTTTACAACATACTCATTTTCTTGTCATAGATTTTGGCCGCATGATTATGAAACTAATTGTGCTAATTATTATCATCATCACTATAATATTTTAATGCAAAATTATCCTGAATGTGAAATATTAATGAATTTACAATACGAAGAAGAATAAATTTAAAATTAAATTTATATAAAGTTATATTATGTATAATTTTATACAATGCCAAATATAACAATATTACAAGCAGACAATAGACCACAATTAAATTATCTCTTACTAACCCAACAAGTTAATAAAAAAGCTTGTGATTATTTGGATTACAGATATTTATTTGTGACAATAGATAATACAAAATACATTGATATGCACCCAGCAACAAAAAAAATCTACATCGTAAACGATTTTTTAAACGATGATTCAAATAGTAAAGATAATAATGACATTTTAGTTTTTTTAGACAGTGACGCGTGGATCCAAAATTGTTTTAGGTTAGATGAAATAATAAAACAATTACAAAATAGCCTGGAAAAACATGGATGTTTTTCAAGAGATCCATATGCAAAAAAAAATACATTTATTAATAGTGGTTCGTTTATATTAAAAATCAGTGAATACACAAGAAAAATGTACAGCGAAATTATAAATTCATTAGAAAACGATGAAACAAATTCATATTATAAAAATTCATGGCCTTATGATCAATTTTATATAAGTAATTATGTATTCAATAATAAAGAAGATTTTGACATATTTGTTCCTGATATTTTAAATACTCCATTAGGAAAAGTATTACGACACAACTGGCATAAAACGCAACATATGTACGATGATTTACATTATTTAATTGCTAACAATATAATTGACGCTGATAAAAATACGGATAATACGGATAATACGGATAACACTAATTTAAAGTTTGATTTAAAAAAATATATTGACACAGAAGTTTTTCCTAATAGTGATGAAAATGCATATGAATACATTGTATAATCTAGACATTGTCTGTAATAAACCGTGGTGCAATATTCATTGTATTCAATTCTTGAAACAATAGTTTACAAGCATAAGGTATTTCTAAATATGCGAAATCTGTCCTATTATCACATACTCTACAATGATGGATACGCATTTCATCATTATAGGCTGCAATCAAACCACATTTTTTACAACTGTGTACGGAATATTTATCTGATGCATCATACATTCTACCACGTGTAAATCGCGCAGCACCATGAGATACCATTGCATCTTTTTCCATTTCACCAAACCTCAGTCCACCATCGCGACTACGACCTTCTGCTGGTTGTCTAGTCAAATTTACCATAGGACCAATGGAACGACTATGTGCTTTATCATTGACCATATGTTTCAATCTTTGATAAAACACTGGACCCATAAATACGCTGCATTCTACTTGTTCGCCTGTTAAACCATTATGTAACAATTCATTTCCATGTGCTTCATATCCCAATTTAATCAATTCATCACAAATATCTTTCACTTCAAATTGACCGAAAGACGTTCCATCGCCAAATAACCCCAATTCTACAAGAACCTTACCTAATACTGTTTCTTTCAATTGTCCAATAGTCATACGAGACGGTATAGCATGAGGATTAATAATAATATCAGGTTTTACTCCACTCGCAGTAAAAGGCATGTCCGATTCAGGAATAATATTACCAATTGTGCCTTTTTGCCCATGTCGTGATGAGAATTTATCGCCAATCACCGGTTTTCTTACGATTCTCAACCTTACTTTGGCGAAATTATATCCTTCGCCATTTCTATCAATATAATTTTTATCAACATAAGTTTCCTCCACTGTTCTGTGAATACGACTTTGATCTTCAAATTTAATGACTTTTGTATGGTCATTTCTATTTTCTTTAATAGGAGTCACTTTTGCAATAATAATATCACGATTTTCTACTAATGTATTTTCAGGTATTACACCTTTACTATTCACTTTATTATAATTACCAAACTTCATGCCCTTTGTTTTACTTGGGTCAGGCTTGCATCTAATTTCTTCATCACCATTTATCTTCTGTTTGTCTTCGTCTTTTTCTGTATGATAAATAGTTGTAACAAACAATCCTCTATCAATAGAACCTTTATTAAATAACAATGAATCTTCCTGATTGTAACCAGTATGTGTCATAATAGCAACCACAACATTTGTTCCGGATGGAATTTTATTTAATTGAATTAAATTCATTACACGTGTATCAACTAAAGGTCTACTAGGGTAATTCAAAACATAAGCGGTTTTATCCATACGATTCTCGTAATTAGTTACATACACACCCATTGCTTGTTTTCCTTGTGCACACTGGTAACAATTTCTGGGAGACTGATTATGCTCTGGAAAAGGAATGCATGATGCTAATACTCCAAAAATAGTACTAGGGTGTATTTCACAATGGGTGTATTTGTATATTCTGTCTCCTTTTTGTATTAAATCTTTGGGTTTTGTTGCGATCATTGACCAACATTGTTCATCCGAATCTATGTATTCTATTACTGAATCATTATTATCATACCCAACTAATAAGTCATCCCAATTTATTTCACTTTGTTTTAATTTATTCATCATTGTATTTGTAATTAAAACATTGCTATTTTTAACGCGCAAAAGTGGCCTCATTATTCTACCGCCGTCATTACAAACTCTCAATTCTTTATTTCTGTAATCAAATATAATAGAAGTGTAAATATTAATTATACCTTTATATTTTTTTTCTTTTAAAGAAATATACAATTCTCCTGGTTCATTTGTAATACCAACCCATGAACCATTTATAAATACCTTTACTTTATTGTACAATTCGTTTGATAAATTAATGTCACAAATATTAATTATATTAGGCATAATATAGTCATATAATGATAATGAATTTGAGTGAATTGTTATATGAGCCATATAACTGAGATTTTTTACAATGCCAACAGATTGTCCTTCAGGAGTATTGTGAACGGCTAGACCATCTTTTAAAAGAAATCTACCACGTTTATCGTGGAGTTGCCATCCTACATATGGTCCAATTCCGACTTCTACTAACTTAAATTTACTGCACATAAAAGATTTACTTCTTACAAGTAATGTTTCATTTTCTATAGGCAGTAATTTTTTTCGTGGAAGAAGTGTTGGTATTTCATGAATTTTATGACCTGTAATTGTTAACTCTTTGTAAGTACTAAATTTTTTATCTCCGATCTTTTCATCAGTCCATTGAGTTTTCCCCTCTTTTATACCACATGAAAATCCAAGAGACATTGCCAAAGTATATGCATCTTCTATTATTCTATAATTAGCAGGACCTTGACAAATACGTATTTCACGTCCTTCAGCACGAACAGAACCATCTGTATCTATTAATCCAGCCAAAACTTGTAGTCTTGTTTCTCTATCATTTGTAAGATATTCATTTGGAATATGTTTATTTTTTAAAAGATTATATTTACGAAGATATTTTTTAAGTGGGGCTTCTTCAATTCTATTACATAATCCTTGATTAGATGCCTCTTTATTTTTCTTAGAAACCACTGAGAAACTATATCTTCTTCCATTTACTATTTCAGCTCCATTTTCTTGACCCCATTTTTTCCAATAAGCAAGTGTTTCAAAATCCGTTTTATAATTCAAAGCAAACCCGGTTCCATCACTTAAACCGTCGCCTAACCACATACCAAGTAAATACGGATCCATTTCTACATCTTTTTTTGTCCAATGTATACCTTCAGTTTTAAACACAACCAATTTATCTTTTGTTCTTTGATTTAAAGTCAAATACTTTTCAATAGTTATATCTAACGTGTCATCATCATTAAAACTATTTACAAACTCTTCTGCGGCTTCTAGTGAGTCAAAACATTTTTCTTGAAACATCATTTTATCACGATTTAGAAATTCTACAAAATGTGTAAAATTCCTATCACTTCTATTTGATTTTCTAATCACTTTATGACCTCTTATTTTGAGTGTAAGAATATGATTGTCTGTTACGCGATGGTTCATAAAGTTTTTTTTATCGGGTATAACATCATACATATTCTTGAAGCCTTCGCAAGTAGAACGAACGCCGACTGGGTTACCTAAATCATCAATAAGTATGTCATCAATTTTTATATCACCTGCGCGTTTGAAAGTTCCATCCCACATTAAAATCATGGTTTCCGGATCAAAACACTCTGCAGGACATACCATCCCCCATGACGTATTATGCAGTTTACGCGGAGGAATTAATTTACCACTCTTATCAGTTGGGGTTGAAATTCTTCGTGCATGACTTAAACTAGAAACATAAGTTAATCTATTCAAGACTTGAGCTACACCAACCTTGTTTGAATTCGTATGTTTAATACCAAAATCGCCAGTAGCAAGCGCTCGTTTTAAACCATTTTCAATTGTGGTTGATTTAATTATCTTGCAAATATTTGTGAAATTAATAATATTTTCGTAATCATCTTTTGATTTCCACGAACCAGTATTAATTTCGCGGATTACCTGTTTTTCCATATCTTTTACTAATTTATTGAAATAATTTCTGAATAGATTATTCAAGAGGGTTCCTGTCAAATCAATTCGCTTATTAAGAAACGAATCTCTATCGTCTTGTTTAATCATTTCAAAATTCGCCTGTAGTAATTTATTCGCCATATAACCCAAGAAATATATTTTTTGTACCATAGTATGACAGTGAGGAAACAAGTCATTATTCAAAATATCCATTGTAAATTCCATTTTTTTTCTAGCACCGGTTTCTCTGTCCATATTAATAGGAGTATACATTGCGAATCCGGTAATATATTTTATGCAATCCTCTTTTGATAAATATTTATTTGCGTCAATAATAGAAGCTTGTAATGCAGATAACAATTTTTTATTTGAATCATCTTTTATATCTAATAATATCTTATCGCATATTTCTTTGTCTGAAATGACGCCTAATGCACGAAATACCACAAACAATGGGATTGGTTGTTTAATGCGAGGTATTTGAAGAAACATAGGGTTTCCAAACCCATTATTTTTAGAACTAATCATCATATTTATTTGTTTTGGTGAAATGCATTTAAAATCAGGAACTGATTTTATTTCGGCTATCCACGTATATTTTGTATTATTTTTTGAAACATTGAAACAATAGACTCTATTTTCAGCGGCTCTTTCTTGACCTAACACAGTTTTCTCAGAACCATTTATAATAAAATAACCACCTGCATCAAATTTACATTCGCCTGTTTGTGTGTTTTCAAAATGTTTATATTGATTTAAGACGCAAATGTTTGATTTCAACATGATTGGTAATTTTCCAATGTGTATTCCAGGTAATGTTTTATAAAATATTTGAGTACTTTCTAATTCTTTGCCGGTTCTAACAACGTATTTAATATTTACATCTACTGTCATAGAAGACGCGTATGTAAAATTACGTAATCTGGCTTCTTGTGGAAACATTAATCTGATTGCACCATTGTTCTCGTGAATTTGTGGTCTATAAATATGAAAATTTTCAAATGTCACAAAAATTTCAAGTGAGTATTTTTTGCTATTTGGGTCATAATCTTGTTCTGATACAATCGGCACAGGATTGAACATCTCTATTGTTTTTGGAAGTTGATATCCAACAAAATTATTATATGATTCCAGTTGATGTCTAACTAACCGCTCCAAATGTTGACCTCTAAAATAAGATTCTATGATATTCCATGGTGTTTCTATGTATTGTTCTTTTTCAAGATCAAATTGTTCGGATTGTTCAAGTTCAATATCTTTTTCAAAACTCATTTTTTCAGTATAATTCGGTTTATTTGACATCATTAAAGGCATATTAATTATCTCAATTTATTTTTATATTCTTTTAAAATGATAATATTATTTTTGTAAAAATGCAAACAACTATAAAATTTATGAAAATAAATAACAATTTTTAACAATGTTAAATAATGTAAAAAGGTTTAAAAATTGCATATATATAATTTATTATTATTATTATTATTATTATTATTATTATTATTATGAATGAATACAACAAGTATAATTATGAAAGTAATTATACGAACCCTTTAAATATAGTAAATTTCAATAATTATTTAAAAAAACTGGTTCCGCCAAAAAAAAAATCTTTGTATAAAGCTACTCCAAGACAGATTCCTACCACAAGTCCTACCACAAGTCCTACCACAAGTCCGACTACAAGTCCTACCACAAGGTATACAAAAATGCCTACCTTAATACCGTGTTTAAAAAAACCCCATTCTCATAAAAAATTACACGAATCTAATGAAGAACCGATTTTAGATTTTCAAAAAATAGACAATGAAATAGTTCAAATCAATATAGTAGTAGAAGTTAATAGTATAACTCATTTATTGGAATTAATTGAAAAATATGAAATAAATCCAAAATTTCATTACAATATCAATATGGAAGCATTGCATAAAATAAAAGAACCGCTCACTGAATTAAATAATATGATAGGAATGAAACAATTAAAAACGAATATTGTTGAACAAATTATTTACTTTATACAAGAACTCCACAGTAATTCGCATGATTTCATGCACACCGTAATATATGGTCCGCCAGGAACAGGCAAAACTGAAATAGCAAAAATATTGGGAAAGATTTTTTCAAAAATCGGGCTTCTATCCAAGGATTCATTTAAAAAAGTAACGCGGAGTGATTTAATCGCTGGTTACGTCGGCCAAACAGCTTTAAAAACAACTGATGTTATTAAACAGTCATTAGGCGGTGTTCTTTTTATTGATGAAGCTTATTCCCTTGGAAATAGCGAAAAAAAAGATTCGTTTTCAAAAGAATGCATAGATACATTATGTGAAGCATTAAGTAACTACAAAGAGGATTTGATGGTAATTATAGCTGGTTATGAAAATGAACTGAACGATTGTTTTTTTAATTATAATCGGGGGTTGGAATCAAGGTTTGCGTGGAGATTTAAAACAGACGAATATTCAGGTAAAGATTTACATGATATATTTATGAAAAAAGTAAAGGAAATTGATTGGTCTATAAGTGAAAATGAAAATAAAACCAAAATAACCCCATTGTGGTTTGAAAAGAATATTGACCATTTTAGATTTTATGGAAGAGACATTGAGAGTCTTTTAGCAAAAACAAAAATAGCGCATAGCAAACGAGTTTTCTGTAAAGATAAAATAGAAAAAAAGAAGTTAACGTCGGAAGATTTAGATAATGGATTGAAAATGTATTTAAACAATATTGAAACACAAAATGCTCGCAGCAATAATTTAATTAAAAAACAGCTACAATATTCTATGTATAATTAGTAGTTTATTGTAATATAATTTTATAAATTATATGTTATATTACAATAAAATGTCAAATAAAAGAATTGAAATTAATCCTGCTTTATTTTCAATGAATGGAGCTAATAAAACAAAAAAGAAGAGAGAAAAAATCACGAAACAAATTGCTACTCCAGTGATTTCTCCGAATGTTTTAAAAAATAAATTACTTAAACGGATAAAAGAGCACAAAAATCGTGAAAATAATATAGGTGGTGGTAATGGTGACAATAGTAACAATATCAGAATTGCAATAAATAATGATGGTAAGAATAACGAACAAAAAAATCAACCTGACAATACAGGTGCAAATAACGCCAATAGAAGCGACGATGATATTTTTAAATATTCGGATGAGTTTAATGATTCAATTAGTTATTTACAAAGCTTATCAAAAGAGAAAAAATTGAATGATGAAAAAACATTGTATGAAAAACAAAAAGAAAAAAGGCGTGAAGAATTGCAAAGGAGTACGTTAAAAAATCATTATTCAATGACTTCTTCACAACACTCATCACATTCACCTTCACATTCACCTTCACCCTTTGTATACAATGAATTACCTGATGATTTGAAAGAGCCATTAATTAAAGTAGACACACAAAAATTGACTATTAACAATGAATCTCCACTCAATCTAAAATATAAGGTTGATAGTATAGTTCCATATGGTGTATTGAAAGGTGGAATGAAACCGACTATGCGTGAATGGAATAAAACTCAGAAAAATAGGGATTTTATTTCAACTACTACTCCTCCTAACACTGGCGGTAGTAACAGTAATAACAGCGAAAGAGAATACAAATTAAATGCGTTGAAGGAAAAAATCAAGGAAAAACAAAAACAACAACAATTGGCGCAATTGCGGGTGCAACAGCAACAACAGATAATAGAAAATCAACAACAACAACAGCTGCAACAACAACCGCCTCAACAACAACCGCCTCAACAACAACCACTGCAAGAACACCCAACCCAACAGCCCGAACAACCAGAACAACCCAAAGAAAATCAAGTAAACACTATAAAAGAAATTTGTAAAAAAACAATTCGTAGAAAATACACTCTAGGAAAATCAAAAATAAAAAAAACTGTAGGTATTTTATTAAAAGACAGAAATACTAGGAAAAAAGTAATTGTAGCACAAAAAGAATTGAAAGAAAAATCTATTAATGAAGTAAAAAAATATTTAAGAGAACATAATTTAATTAAAATTGGTAGTAACGCACCAAATGATGTTTTAAGAAAATTATATGAATCCGCTATGTTAACTGGCGAAATTCAGAACAACAATAAAGATACCATGTTACATAATTTTATGAAGGACAAAGAAGAAGAAATATAAAAGTGAACTATTGTTTTCTTTTTTTATTTTTTTCTTTTTTGTTTGTCTAATATAACACAATGGAAACTATAAGAAATCAATTGACATATGATGAAAAAAAATTTTTTTATAGGTTAAGTAATTATTTAGATACACAACTATATTACTTTGGTAGTGTACAAAGAGGCGATTATTTTCCAAGTTCAAGTGACATTGACGTTGATATTTTTACTGATAATGAAAATAATACCATAATTAAGCTAATGAATTTTTTAAATGTAGAAAAAAGTGAATTTAAAAGATTCGTATGGAAATTGAACAACAATAATGATAAATTAGCTTACGGCTATAAATTAATGTATAGAAACGCAGAAGAAAATTTTTGTGTAGAATTTTCTATTTATAATGAGAAATACAAAAATCATATACTTTATGAACACAATGCTAAAAAAGATATACCAATACACGCAACGATATTATTAATCATAATTAAATTTTTATATTATAAGCTTAACATAATACCTTCTGATTGGTATACGGGATCAAAAAAATTTATTTTAAGCACATTGATATTTAAAAAAGATGACCATTTTGTTGTTATTGACCCGAAATAACCGAATTTTTATAAATATTCAATAATTTCATTGAAAATATCAAAACATATTTTGTTATTTTCTAATAATTTATTTACATTTTCAATGTCTTTTCTTCTTTGCATATTTTTCTTAGTTGTTTTTTTCCATTTTCTAATAAATTGTTTCATATATATATCACCATAATATCCCATATTATTATCAGGCCAAAAACAACTTTCAAATCTTGCAATTCTTATCAAACCTTCTGGAACGCGATAAAAATTGTACTTGTGCAATTGATAATCAACACTAAAACTTCCTTTATTTTCAGGTCTTTCAACAAACATTAATGTCTTCATTTTATTTTACATGTTATTTTGTTATAACATGTAAAATGATTCAATTTTATGTTTTATGCCAATGCAGAGAACAATCTTCATTTTTACACAGATTGTGCGAATCGTTCGTATATTTATCCCAATAGGGAACCGCATCTGGGTCATTTTCTCCAATCATATGTTTATGTTCATCAATGTGTGATATACCCAATACCCCAGTATTTATAAATATATCCTTAACATAGCTTCTAAGTTCAGGATTTATCATATGCCCATATCGTAACATACGGTTGTCAGGAATGGAAAACGATTTTGACCATCGTGTAGAACAAGCAACGGATATATCGGTTTTATTATAAACTGAATGAAACCAAGACATTGGATTATACAAAATATCATGTTCTTTCAATTCTACTTCATAACGTTCTGCGTATTTAATTAATGGAAATTTGTCCAATAATTCATATGTGTCCATATTCAACAATCTAGATTCCGACGCCATATAAATTCCTTTTTTCTGAAAAGATGGATACAACAATGCTAACTGATTAGGATTGAAAAACGTCCATTTTTTCTCTCCTTGAATCATTAAATAAAAGTTATTTGTGTATGCTGCATGTAAAGCAGTTCCATTTCCTTTTACTACGCCTAAAAATAATTGCTTGCTATTATTTGACATATATCCGTCAATTAAATCTTTAATTATATCCATATCAGAATCAGGAAGCAACCCTTTGTGATGATGAAATAAATTAGTAGAATTTGTTATATAACATTTATTTTCCGAAATATTTTTCAATTCAGTAAAAACATTGTCCGGACAGTTTTCATCGGTACTTGGACTCATGTAGACTTTATTATTTCCGGCTATTTTCATAAGATTATCAAATTGCATAGTTTCAAAACATTTTAAATCCACTCCACGCATGACAAATGGGTAATCTTTTTTAATATATTGCATAACCTTTTTTTTGAAATCGGGTTGGTCTACATGAAAAATCTCAACAGGTTTTGGATTTTCGCATATTTTACCATTCGCGCGCAACCATTCTAAATTTCTGTCGCAAATCTTGATTATTTTTTCACGATTTAAAGTATTATCCCCTTTTGGTATTCTTTGAAATATTGCATTATTAAATTCTGCATAATATTCCAAAGGTAACGCTGGCGTAAAACCATATTTCATATTTGAACAATATGCTGGTTCAAAATACCTATACAACCCAAATAATGCATAAATATCATAAAATAAAAACATCAATGTAATGTCAATTCTTTTTTTGAAAATATAATAAATTATTAGTATTGAGAATATTACTAAAATTTTGAGGGTTAGATTATTGGTCTTTATTATGGGGAATTTCATATAATTTATATATATTATATTAAAGATATTTTAATAAATAATTATAGCGTATGGCTTTAATAAAAGAATATTTTGAATTGTGCACAAAATATCATAATGAATATGGTGATAAAACTATTTTGTTGATGCAAGTTGGTAGTTTTTACGAATGTTATGGTATAAAATGTATAAATTCATTGGTTATCAAAAAATCCAAGATAACAGATTTCTCTCACATTTGCGAATTGAATGTTGTTGGCAAAAATACATGCGTTGGGGAGGAAGATGTTGTCATGGCTGGGTTTAAAGTAGAATTTATTGAAAAATATTTGCGCAAAATTCAAGAAGCAGGTTATACATGTGTTGTTTATAAACAAGACGAGTCAGGCAAAAATACAACGCGGTCGCTTGAAGGAATTTATTCGCCGGGAACCTATTTTTCCAATGATTCCACAAACTTGACCAACAATTTAACTTGTATATGGATTGAATCAATTAACAATAAATTTACAAAAGGAAAGGTTGTTATTGTTGGTATGTCAAACGTGGATATATTTACTGGAAAAACCAATATTTTTGAATACAAAGAAAATTATTTGCGCAATCCAACTACTTTTGATGAATTGGAACGATTCGTTTCTATTTATAACCCTAGTGAAGTTATATTGATTTCTAATTTAACAGCCGAAGAAAATGATGATATTATTAATTATGTAAATATTAGAACAAATTCAATTCATTTGATAAATATTTCCGACGAAAAGAGTCCCAATGAAACCAAAATGCTAGAACGAGTCAAAAATTGTGAAAAACAAACATATCAAAAGGAAATCCTCAGTAAATTTTTCAACATAGCCGATTTTGACGTGTTTTTTCAGAATTTCTACAACAATCCAATTGCAACCCAAAGTTTTTGTTACTTATTGGATTTTGTTTACCAACATAATCCACATTTATTACATAAAATAGCAGAACCTTTTTTTGACAATTTTTCCGATAGAATGATTTTGGCGAATCATTCATTGAAACAACTGAATATTATTGATGATAACAATTACACCGGAAAATATTCGTCTGTTTTGAAAATGTTAAATGCTTGTTTGACACCTATGGGAAAACGTAAATTTATTGGTAATTTTTTGAATCCAACAACCAATACGAGTTACCTAGAAAGAGAATATGATATTATTGATTACATGCTTCGTAATGAAAACTATGATAAATACAATGTATTTTTGAGAGAAAACTTGAGTCAAATAAAAGATTTGTCCAAGTGGGAAAGAGAAATATTTATTAAAAAAATTACACCCAAGACTTTTTATAATTTACACAAAAATATTAAGACAATACAATGTGTTTTTGAGTTTGTAAAAACCGACCCTGTTATCATGAAATATTTGCAAAATACTAAAATTGACACTCTTCATATGCAAACATATTGTGAAAATATTTGTCATTATATTGAAAAAAATATAAATTTACAACTTGCAAAAGATTGTGACCAGGAAAACAATTTTTATGTCAATTTTTTCAATTTTGGTATTGACAAACTACTTGATGAGAAAACAGAAATTATCAAAGATTCCGAGGAACAATTGGAATGTATTCGCTCATATTTAAATAATATAATTAAAAATAAAGAAAAATCTACCAAGTCTACCAAAGCTACAAATACGGAATATGTAAAAATTTATGAAACCGAAAAAAATAATTATACTTTAATCGCTACAAATCGCCGTTGTAAATTATTGGATGATGGACTACCTAAGGAAGAGCAAAAGATTCAACTTACATCACATCAAAGCCAAACCCCAAATAAAAGTTTTGATTTTGTAATTATTAAAAAGGGGTTTGAATATAATAAACAAAGCGCTGCTAATTGTTCTATCAATAATCAACAAATCAACTCTATATGCAAAACAATTACATCCACCAAAATAATGATGAAAGATTTGATTTCACTCGCCTTTAACAAATTTGTTGAAAATTTTGGTGAACAATTGCAAATACAATTAGAATATATTATTGATTTCATTACTATTATTGACATGTTATATGCAAAATCGTACATTAGTAAAAAATACAATTATTGTAAGCCGAATATTATAAAATGTAATGGAGAAAACACCAAGTCCTTTCTAGAAGCTAAAAACATACGACATTGCTTAATAGAACATTTGCAAACAAACGAATATTATGTAACGAATGATGTCACGCTAGGAAATGGTGAAGTTGACGGAATTTTATTGTACGGAACAAACGCTGTCGGTAAAACAAGTCTAATTAGAGCTATTGGTATTGCAGTAATCATGGCACAATCGGGATTATTTGTACCTTGCAGTGAATTTAATTTTGTTCCTTACAAATATATTTTTACACGTATTTTGGGAAATGATAATTTGTTTAAAGGTCTCTCTACCTTTGCAGTTGAAATGTCTGAATTACGAACTATTTTGCGTTGCGCAAATGAAAATAGTTTAATATTGGGGGATGAACTGTGTTCGGGAACAGAAATTGCATCCGCAATAAGTATTTTTGTAGCGGGAATTCAAAAAATGAGTGAATGTAGAAGCAGTTATATTTTCGCAACACATTTGCATGAAATAGTAAACTATGATGAAATTACGTGCATTGATAATTTGAAAATAAAACACATGTCAGTTATATATAATAAAGAAAATGATTGTCTTGTTTATGACAGGAAATTGAAAGATGGGCCCGGTAATTGTATGTATGGTCTTGAAGTATGTAAATCGTTGAGTTTGCCGATGGAATTTATGGAGAATGCTTACAATATTCGTATGAAATATAATAAGGAAATGGGGGAATGTGGAGGTGGAAGTATTCTTTCACTCAAAGAATCGCATTTTAATTCCAAAAAATTGATGGGGATTTGTGAAAATTGCGGAGTTCGCATTGGAACTGAAGTTCATCATTTGCAACATCAGGCTGAGGCAGATGATAAAGGGTATATAAATAATAACGGATACAAAATACATAAAAACAATCCAGCGAACTTGTTGACTTTATGTGAAAAATGTCATCATGAGTTTCATAGTTGTTGTCATGATAATGGTTTAGAAACAGATGCTACAGATATTAGTGTTTTAAGTGAATTAAGTGATATAAGCAGCAGTAAAATCAAAAAACCAAGACAACATAGAAAAGTGAAAACTACAAAGGGGATAAAATTACAGGAGTTGTAATATGTGTAAAATTACAAATATTTATGTGCATGCGCTGATAAAATTTTTACATTTTCGCACATAAGTTCTAAATCCACCTTTCTATCATGTTCTTCTACTGAATCTATCTTACATTCTAGTTTATTTATCAACCTTTTTAGTGATTTTTTATAAGAATAAATTCTATCTGACATATCACCTTTTGCTTTTGCTATTACCATCAATCCTAATTGTTCAAACATTGCAGTGTACCAACGCTGGAAACCATATGTGCTAACAGGATTAGCGCACTTGCCGAAATGTTTTTTTGTACCACCTCTGCGCGATTTACGATTATGTCTATGTCGGTGAGCTCTAGTTTTTGACATTAAATTTCTTTATATAAATTATATAAAGAAATTATATAATTTATTTGTGTATTATTTTATAACCGAACCATTGGCTAATGTCGTCTGGTTTTATTTTTAACAACATTAATGCCTTTTTTAATTCCTTTTACGCCTAAATCAAAACCAGAAAGGACCGTCTTATAAATTGTTCCTAAACCTTTTTCCACCGTTGGTTTGGATTTCATAGTTATAGTTTTTACATTACTTCCAACTCTTTTTAAACCTGACGCAACAGCAGGAATTGCTCTACCAGTTGTTCTTCTTAATTTTCTAAAAAATCCTCTACTAGATTTTTTACTTTTATGATGACGGCGCTTATGGGTTCTTGTTTTTGACATTTCTATACTTTATTCTTATAAAATAGATGAAGATTTTAATTTATTTTGTGAATTGAAATATAACAAAAAACAATAGAAATAATATCAAAATAATATCAAAAGAACAACAAAAATGCTGTTACGTCTTTCTCCACCATAACATAACAACGCCGCTTCCGCCATTTCCTCCATATCGTGGGTAATCTTTTCTGGAATAAAAGTCTTGGGATGCTGCTCCTCCTCCACCATGTCCATAATAAAACCCAGGAGTACCAGATCCTGTATAACCAGAATAAGGAGTTTCTCCGTACATAAGTGATTGACTATTTCCAGAGGAAGTATCTTGAACACCTCCTTTAGTACTACCTGCTTTACCGCCCATATAAATTGTACCACCACTACCACCATTTCCACAATATACATTTGTAGTAGTCGTAACATTAACAACATTAGGTACATATGTAAATGGTAAAGTGATGATTTGAGTAGTAGTATTGTTATAATAACTTGTACCACCATTACCATAGAAGTAGAAAGGATAAGTAACACCTTGGTAAGTAGTACTAGTAGTTCGCGTACCACTAGTACCTTGTCTTCCACTCTGATAGTTACCACCATCTCCACCAGCATAATTTGCGTAGGAGACTCCGCCTACATTTGTCTGTACACCACCACCACCACCACCACCACCACCTTTATTAGTCATAGATAACGATCCTGTGTAGGTTGCTATACCACCATTACCTTTTATTAAGTTGTTATCAGCATTAACTCCTCCTCCTCCACGAATTCCTCCGCTAGCAACTAATTGATTAGTAGAAAATTTTATATGTGATTCGACACCAGAAACACCCAAATAGTTAATGTAGTTACCTGAAGTACCCATGTATGTAGAACCCCCACCACCATTACCAACTTGAATAGTGAGTGTTGTATCTGCATTTACGGTTAAATCAAAATCATTACTGTAAAATATACCACCACCACCTCCACCTAGACCAGGATAGTAAGATGTTCCGGCTGTACCAGTTTTTATCCCTTGTCCGCCACCGCCACCACCACCAATTATCAAATAGCTGAGACCTACAGTTGAAGTAAATTGAATACTAGCTGTTCCTAACGAAGAATCACTAGAGAGTTCAAAAATAACACCATTATATGCTTCTTTATTATTAACAATTGACCATATTTGTGTAGCTTTTATATTGTCTGTTTGTGAAATTGTATAAATTGATTTATACCACCATAACATAACAACGCCTGGTCCACCAGAACCACCATTTCCATTTCCAGCTAGGTAAGATGCGCCTCCTCCGCCATTTCCATAATAAAACCTAGAACTACCAGATCCTGTATAACCTGTATAACCAGAAAAAGCATTTTCCGCAACTCTAGCACCAACAACACCAAAAGTAGTATCGCCTGCAGGACCGCCGGCGGTGCTACCTTGATTTCCACCTTGACTATAACCACCACCACCACCACCATTTCCCCCATACACGAAAGAAGTATCATTTGAGGAACTACTATTTATAAATGGTACTGTAATTGAAATGTTGCTATTTACAAAATAACTATCACCACCCCTAATAATAGATCCAGGATTACCTGCATTAGTTGGTTGACCATTAGCATTTTGACCTCCTACTCCGTTTGTAGAACTATTAGTATGAAAAATGCTATTATTTTTAGCACCCGCGCCTCCACCACCCCCACCGCCAATTTTATTAGTCAAATTTACGACAGTATTAATAAAACCCGAATTTTGCGTTGAATAAGTAAACCCGACATTTCCTCCTTGTCCAGCATTTAATGCGTTTAATTCTTTACCTGGAAATCCTCCATAAGCTGTTAAATATAAATCAGTATCATTACGGTTATAATATTTAAGATAGGAATCACCCGCTTTTCCACCATAAAATGTAGTATTTTCAGAATCATCTTTAATACCACCTCCTCCACCGTAACCTACTTGAATATCAAAATTAGCTTTTGAAGTTATGGATAAATTAAATGTATTATCGTAAATTATACCGCCGCCGCCACCACCTTGTCCTGCTATCAATGAAGTAGCTGCCTGACCTTTACCAGCAGCACCGCCACCACCACCACCTATTATTAAATAACTCATATATCCAGTATCATTACCTAGATTAAATGAAATAGAACATTTTCCTGGAGTAGGCTCTGGGGTATTATATGGTGAGGACGGATCTCCTTGATATTCAAAAATACATGCATCAAAGAAGCTTGTTTTTATATCAGTGGTTTTAATATATGAATTTTTATTATAACTAGTATATGGTTTAGCAGCAGCAAATAATTCAGTAAAATCTGTATATACAATACTACTATCAATACGCGATGAATATTGAGTTTGAAAACTAAGTTTATATTCAGTACTAGTAAGTGGAGCAAATATTGTACCTATATCATTCCCATTTTCCAGTTTACAACCGGTTATTATTGTTGAAGTTCCACTTTTAAAAAGACCAACTAAATCAAGAACGTTTTGAGATGGATCAATAGTAAAAATTTTTTGTGAATTGCTCATTTGTATTTAAAATGAATAAAATAAAAAAATGATTTAATTCTAAAAAAATATAAGAATAGTATATTATAACTACTTATTATAGACATAAAATGATTATTCCTATTAAATGTTTTACTTGCGGTATGGTTCTTGCTGATAAATATAGATTTTATACCGAAGAAGTGCGTAAAAGGAAATTAGCTAAATCAATGGACGTTGATAAAGTTTTATATTTAACAAAAGAGTTTCATGATAAAACTCCAGAAGGCGAAGTTTTAGATGAATTAAATATGAAAAAAATGTGTTGTCGTAGACATTTCTTAACCCACGTTGATATTGAATAATTTATTTACTATAAAAAAATATTTCTATAATATATAAACACAATTCTAATATAAATGCAAAAACTTTATAAAGCAAAGAGTAAGCGTAAAAATACAACCAAAAAGCATAAACAAATGATCTATGCAATGAGAGGCTGTTCCAATAAATGTGGGCATGGACATGGAAACGGACACATTCATTTAGGAGGCAATAATTCATCGGTATTAGCAACGTCATCAAAAGCAATAGGCTCGGATTTTAATTTAGCATATCCATATAATGGCCCCGTTGTAAGAAACGATGCTTTGGCCTATACAGGCAAAGGTGGGTATAAAAGTGAAAATCCACTATTTCCAGAACCTTCTAATTTAGCTGTTGTGACAACTTCTAATGTAAATGGCGCGAATCCATTATACCCTAATACAGGCCCGCCATTCAATGGGTTCAATTTTTTAAATCCGGTTAATCAACAAAGAGGCGGTAGTTGTGGTTGTGGAGGGCTACCATTTATGAAAGGTGGCAGCTGCGGGTGTGGAGGAGCGTCATTTATGAAAGGCGGCAGTGGAACTGGTAATCATAACCACAGACATCGCGATGGTTGCAAATGTAGTACATGTAAAATGAATTCAATGTCTATGATGACTGGCGGTGGAGGTTGCGCTACAGGAAACAATGGTATTCCATACCCAAATGGGTTGGTTGGAAAACCATACGTAAATTCTAGTAATTTACCAGGCGCTAATGGTATTCCAGGTGACGCCAACTATTATTCAAACAATACATATAATAACGATGTTTCTAGGCAAATGGTAAACGTAGGTGCTAACCCACCATTTTTAGGTTTTTTAGGCGGCTTGAAAGGAGGCCGTAGTAAACACGGACGTGGACACAGACACAGACGCGCACACATACACACAAAAAAGCATAGAAAACAACGCGGCGGTTCATTATCTAATTTTTTAGGACAAGATTTGATTAATTTAGGTAGACAATTTGGTCATGGTGTTGGAACCACGTTCAACGCTTTAAATGGGTATCCTACTTCTGCAAATCCGTTACCATGGAAAGATCAATTAGTTGGAAAACACTAAAAACACCATCAATGCAAATAATATTATATCCATATTATAATATTATTATTATAATGTGTTTTTCTGAAAATATTTCATTAGCAATAGGTACAATAGGTATTTTGTCAAGTCTATATTTTTTCAAAAAAAGTATATATGCTTCTATTGGAATAGGTTATTTTTCTCTTATGGAAATACTGCAATTTTTTCAATACAGAGTAATCAATCAATGTAATAACGATTACAACAAGTTCTTAACAAATATTGGATATATTCATATTTGTTTTCAACCACTATTTTTTAATATATGGCTATTTGCATTCACAAATAAACCAAATTTCATATTTTTGTACATGTCTTTTTTTGCGGGTTTATTATTAGCAAGTCGCTTATTTTTTGTCACTGACGATGAATTATGCGACAATAAAAACGAGCCATTATGCGGTAAAACAACATGTGCTGTTTCTGGAAACAGACATATTGCATGGAACATCAGATTGCGTGCTCCAGGTAAATATTGGTTTACACCAAGCATTGGTTTGCATTTTTTCATGTGGGTTATACCAGCTTTAACGATTTTTCAATTCAAACCAATATTAGCAATGGTATTAACGGGTCCCTATTTGGGGTTTTTATTGACAAACAATATCCATGAACAACCTGCTATATGGTGTTACACCGCAATAGGTCAAATGTTATTAACCTATTTTTTGATAAAATAAACAACAATATTTTTTTATTTTCTCGGGGTAATTCATAATGGCTTTCCCAAAAAGTATCAAACAATTATGTACGCCCGCAGCAATATATTTTGTATTGTCTATTTTTGCAATTTTGATAGTTTTAATTCAAAATTTAGGCAATACAAACAGATATAGAATAGGTAATTATTCGTGTCGCGTAACAAGTACTACATTATTGTTCATTGTCAAAATAATTTATGTACTATTCTGGACTTACGTTTTAAATTTAATCTGTAAAGATGGACATTCTGAATTATCATGGTTTTTATTACTTTTGCCTTTTTTTGTATTTATGTTACTTGTGATATTTTTTATGATTTTACAATTATAATTTAATTTATAATTTTTAGTAATTTTATGCAATTATAGATAAATATCAAAATATCAAAATATAAAAATATAATTTGTATTTTTATAATATTACGATATTATAAATATAACTTTATAATGAAAACTGAGACAAAAAACGGATTTACATATGAAAAAAATGGATGGAAATATGTTTCTATTAAAGGAAAACCAAAAGAGCGTGGTTATGCATATGGATTTGCGTGTGCAAAAGATTTTATTGAAATACAAAAAATGCTTGCTTTTTTCATGTATGAATCGTATGGAAGAGATTGGAAATTTTTTATAGAAAAAGTGAATGATGATTTTAAAGAAATGACTAAGACCGATTTTCCGGAATTTTACGAAGAAATGGAAGGTATCGCGGATGGGTGCAATGCAAATGGTTGTAAAACGTCGGTTGATGAAATAATTGCATGGAACTTTTACATGTCAATTCCTTATTGGTATCCATCTTGGATTGAAACAAATGAAACTCCAGACGGTTCAAAATCTAAAAAGAGTTCAGCTGGTCCGAGAGAAGGCGGTGCTGGAGGTGCAAAAGATCATTGCAGTGCTTTTATTGCTGTAGGCAAAGATTGGACCGAAGATGGTAACATTGTAGTCGCACATAATTCTTTTTGTGATTACATTGACGGTCAATTTGCTAATGTTATACTTGATATAACGCCAGAAGACGGGTATCGCATTATTATGCAAACATCAGCATGTTGGATATGGAGTGGAACCGATTTTTTTGTTACTTCAAAAGGAATCATTGGAACTGAAACTACAATTGGTGGATTTTTACCATATGTTAAAAAATATCCTATTGCCTATCGTATTCGTAAAGCAATGCAATATGGTAAAACATTAGATGATTATGTTGAAATATTGTTGGATGAAAATTCAGGAGATTATGCGAATTCATGGTTATTCGGCGATACAACTACAAATGAAATATTGAGAATAGAGTTGGGTCTTGAATTTCATAATGTAGAGAGAACAAAAAATGGTTATTTCATTGGATTTAATGCAACCTATGACCCGCAAATTAGAAATATTGAATGTGTTAATTCTGGATTTTATGACATTCGTAGACATCAAGGAGCAAGATACGTAAGATTAAATGATTTGATGGATGAAAATAAAGGTAAATTGAATGTAGAAATAGCCAAAAAAATAATTGCAGATCATTATGATGTTTATTTACATAAAGATAACAAGTGTTCGCGTACAGTTTGCTCGCATTATGATTTAGATCCTAGAGAATATATGTCGGCACCCGGAAGACCATTACCGTTTGCACCCCATGGAGCGGTAGATGGTTTTGTTTGTGATTCTAAAATGGCCAAAAATATGATGATTTGTGGGAGATATGGAAATTCATGTGGAACACCTTTTATTAAAGATGATTTTATTAAAAAACATCGTCAATACGAAATTCTTGGTCCATATTTAAAAGACCGTCCTTCTGAAGAGTGGACAAATTTGTCTGCTGATTCAGGTAGCAGCTCACAAGGTAAAAATAAAGATGAAGATGAAGAAGAACAAAAACAAGAACAAGAAGGAGGAAAAAATAAAAGGTCTAAACCCAGGTTTAGACTAACCCGTCGTAGCAAAAATAAAATGCATAAGAAACATACCTTAAAATCCCGTTAAAGTTGTAAAATATTATTCATTTTAACTATCACTAATAATCACAATCATCGTGATCATAAGAATAATAATTATCACAAATAAGGGTTTCTTCTATTTCATCTACATTTTCCGTTATCTCTGTTTTATCCAATTCAATGACAGCATGTACACTTGTATTAGAAGATACTATTTTCAATCCTTCTTTATATTTTACTAATTCAATAATTTTATAGGCAACAATTATTTTATTTATTGGATGTAAATATTCATATTCATAATCCTCTATTTTTGATGTTATTTTATAAAAAGTTTTTTCCGTATTTCTTTGTCTAGATAGTTCTTTCTTGGCGTTTTGAAATGCTACTTTTTTTGCATATTCTACGTCCTCTGTAACCCCTAGTACTTCAAATCTATTGTCTTTACGATAATCAGTAAAATCAACTACAGCATACATTTTTGAATAAGTAATTGATATATTTTTAATTTTTAAAAAAAAATATCAATTTTTTTATATAAAATTGTAAAACAATAATATAATAATAATATAAAATATAAATTATAAATCAATATATGGATAACAAAGATAAAATATCGTGGAAGATTATTGACAAATATTTTAACGACAACCCAAATAATTTAGTAGCACATCATTTAGAATCGTATAACGACTTTTTCAACAACGGTATTAATCGCATTTTCCGTGAAAACAATCCTATAAGATTCATTGAGAGAGAAGACGAATCCGAAGCTTCAAACAAAAGGAATGAATGTCTTTTATATTTAGGTGGTAAAGACGGTAGCAAAATTTATTTTGGAAAACCAATTATTTATGACGACAACCATGCCCACTATATGTATCCAAACGACGCAAGATTAAGAAACATGACTTATGGTACAACTATTCATTATGATGTAGATGTTGACTTTATTTATTATAAAGGAAATGAAAAAATGGAGCATTCTATTACTTTGAGCAAAATATATCTTGGACGTTTTCCTATTATGTTGCAATCCGACCTGTGTATTTTAAAATCGTTGAATAAAGACGTTAGATTCAATATGGGTGAATGTAAAAATGATTATGGAGGATATTTTATTATTGATGGGAAAGAAAAAGTTGTCATTCCTCAAGAAAAGTTCGCCGATAATATGCTTTACATCAGAAAAAATAAGGCCGACGATAACTACAGTCATTCTGCTGAAATAAGGTCCGTTTCCGAAGATGCCTCCAAACCTATTCGTACTACAGCAGTAAAAATCGTTGCTCCTTCTCCATCTTTATCTAATAATCAAATCGTTGTTGCTGTTCCAAATGTGAGAAAACCAGTTCCCTTATTTATTTTGATGCGAGCATTAGGAGTAATATCTGATAAAGAAATTATTAAAACATGTCTCTTGGATCTTGAGAAAAATAAAGATTATGTTGATTTGTTTATACCTAGCGTACATGACGCTAATAAAATTTTTAATCAAGAAACTGCATTGAAATACATTGCTAGTTTTACAAAAAGAGGAACGGTATCAAGTGTTATTGAGATTCTCTCTGATTATTTTTTACCACATGTTGGGGAAGTCAATTTCTTAGATAAAGCTTTTTTTGTTGGTTATATGGTTTATAAATTATTAAAAGTATATACATTACAAGAAAAACCAACTGATAGAGATAACTTTCGTTTTAAAAGAATAGAACTAACCGGATCTTTGATATACGATTTATTTCGCGAATATTTTTTAATACAAAAAAGAAGTATTTCAAAAAAAATAGATGAAGAATATTATTATCACAAAGGCGAATATAAAAATACTGATGAATTGGTAGAACAAACGGTGTCGGCGTCATCACGGGAAGCAAATAAATACAAAGATAGCGATAATTTCATCGGGTTGATTGAAACTAATTTTAAACAATTTTTTAAAGACAGAGAGGTTGAATTAGGATTCAAAAAAGCATTCAAAGGAAATTGGGGGTCAGAGACACATACTAAGCGTTTAGGTGTTGTGCAAGACTTGAATAGATTAAGTTATTATACTTTTATTTCACATTTGAGAAAAATCAATTTACCTTTGGATGCTAGTGCAAAAGTAGTCGGTCCGCGATTATTGAATAGCTCACAATGGGGATTAATTGATCCTATAGATACCCCAGATGGTGGAAACATTGGCCTTCACAAGCATTTAGCAATTTCAACGCATATTACAAGCGGTAGTTCTGCAAGACCATTGATTAAATGGCTGCGAAACAATACGCCGCTAAAATTGACCTTGGAGTGTCATACTGAATATTTGTCAAATAGTACCAAGGTTTTAGTGAACGGTAATTGGATCGGGGTTGTTGATAAGCCAATCATGACTTCAACAGATAGTAAAAATGATATGGGATTAGTTGAACTTTTGAAATTGTATAGAAGAAACGGTATTATTCCAACCTTTACTAGTATTTCTTTTGATTATGAGCACAATGAAATTAATATTTACACAGATTCAGGTAGATTGACTCGTCCGGTTTATTATATTGAAAACAATGAAAACAGTTACGATAGAAAAGATGTTTTAGAAATGATTCAAGAAGAAAAACTTTCATGGGAGCAAATAGTAAGCGGTTTTAAAAAGAAGGATGACGAATTCTTCAATTTTAAATCCAACAAGGTTTATGAATTGAATGCGCTGTACAGTGATTTAGATGGCGAATTTCGGGGTGATACGCAAGGCGATTCAGCTGAAGATGATGTAAATGTAAATAAAATAGATGCCGAAGTTTATAATAAATTACAGAAATATAAATCTGTTCTTGACTACTTGGATACGGCTGAAGAAGAATCAGCACTGATCGCGAATCAAAGTGATGATAATAAAAAGAATAAATTTTATACGCATCTTGAAATTGACCCATCTTTAATATTAGGTGTCATGGGTAATTTGATTATTTACCCTGAACATAATCCTGTAACTCGTAATTCATTTTCGTGCGGTCAAAGTAAACAAGCTGTTTCTATGTATCATACTAATTATCAAATGCGTATTGATAAAATGGGAGTTATATTGAATTATGGTCAAATACCTCTTGTAAAATCTAGATATTTGGAATACATAAATAATGAGGAAATACCATATGGCGTAAATGCAATTGTTGCTATTATGTGTTACACAGGTTATAACGTAGAAGATGCTATTCTCATTAATGAAGGAGCTGTTCAAAGAGGTATTTTTAGAACAACTTATTATTCCATGTATGAAGCACGGGAAGAGAGTTCCAAAGTATCCGGAATGGTGAACTCGCGATTTGCTAATATTGAAAAAAATAATGTTGTTAAAATTAAACCAGGGTATGATTATAGTTTACTAGATGACCATGGTATGATTAAAGAAAATACGCCATTGAATGATAAAATTGTATTGATTGGTAAAATTACAAGTGACATGGAAAACAAAGATAGATTTGTAGATGATTCCGTGAAACCTAAAAAAGGTCAGCTAGGATTTGTTGATAAGTCTTTTATCACACAAGGCGAAGAAGGCTTCAATATTGCAAAAGTTAGAATACGCGAAGAAAGAGTACCTGCTATTGGTGACAAAATGGCTAGTCGCGCGGGACAAAAAGGGACCCTAGGTCTCATCATTCCCGAGGAAGACATGCCTTTTACCGCAGACGGTATCCGTCCCGATCTCATTATTAATCCACACGCTATTCCATCTCGTATGACGATTGGACAAATCGTTGAATCCTTATTTGGAAAAGTGTGCACTAGTTACGGCGCCTTCGGAGATTGCACAGCTTTTCAAGTGAAGGGTTCCAATTACTCTACTTATGCGCCTTTTTTGGTGAAAGCAGGTTTCAATTCTACCGGTAATCAAATATTATATAACGGAATGACTGGCGAGCAAATCCAAAGTGATATTTATATAGGACCGACATATTACATGCGTTTAAAGCACATGGTAAAAGATAAGATAAATTATCGTGCTACTGGGCCAAGAACAAATCTGACAAGACAAACCGTCCAAGGAAGAGCAAATGACGGTGGTCTAAGAATCGGTGAAATGGAACGTGATGGCGTCCTGGCTCATGGTATGTCTTATTTTTTGAATGAATCATTTATGATAAGAGGCGACGAATATTTTATGGCTATTTGTAATAAAACGGGAGCGATTGCAATTTATAATGAAGTGAAAAATCTATTTTTAAGTCCATTTGCGGATGGTCCTGTCAATTTTCATACAAATCCTGACGGATCAATGAACGTTCAAAATATATCCAAATTTGGAAGGTCTTTTAGTCTTGTTAGAATACCTTATTCATTCAAATTATTGATACAAGAATTACAAACTATGAATATTCAAATGCGAATTATAACAGATGAAAATGTAGACCAAATGTTGAGTTTATCTTATTCAAATAATATTGCTAAATTACTTAATGACAAGGATGTAAATGACATTAGCGCCATGGAAGGAGAAGATTATGAAAATTCTAATTATTATTTGAAAACGAATATTGCAAAATTAAAAATAGGTATTAGAAATATTTTAACAACTCCCGTCAAAAATGATGGGTTGAATAAAATGGAAACTACAATTAATAACATTGATTCAGAAGAATCAGAAGAAAAAGAATCGCCGCCGTATATTCCTATTGATATAAAACCGATGGATACGCCAGATACAGCGTCACAGGAAAGTGTTCCATATGCACCAGGATCACCTGCATATGAAGGAAGCACTAATAGTGAAGAATACCAACCGGGTTCATCGTCGCCATATATGCCAGACATGGATTCTGAAACAAGTCCAATATTAATTAAAAGACCTCAACAACAACAACAACAAACTATGAGTTTTAACCCAATGACTCCTTCTGATAGTCCGCCTGGACCTATACCTGTACCAGAAGAAAAGAAAACTATTCTGGAAGTTGAAGAAAAAAAGGAAGAACCCCTAGGTAAGGGCAATACTAGTGAAGGCTCTGAAGGCAACAACAATGAAAATGGTGATAGCAGCAGTGGTAGCACTTCAAATGAAACCAAAAAAATAATCATATAAAAATAAAAATGAAATAATATAAATATAAAATCAATTATTTATATTATATATTATAATGCAAAGTCAAAATCATAGTAGTTTAATTTCATCTGTTTATAAGGCGAGAACAACTATTCTTGCCTTAATGGATAAACAAGGTTATAATGTTGACGATTATTTTAATTTTAGCATTAATGAAGTGAATTCTATGAAACAAAACAATCAATTGGATATGCTTCTTGAAAAAAAAGAAGAAAACCCTACTACAAAAAGAAAAAATAAGATTTATATTCGTTTTTATCTAACAAAAATGATTCGTCCCGCTAATATTCAGGAAATGATTGACGATTTGTTTAATTTAGAAGAAATATTAACAAAAGATGATACACTTTTTATAATTACCAAAGATGAAATGAATGAGACAATCATTAGTGAATTAAAACATATTTGGGAAAAGGATGGTATCTTTATTGTTATTGAAAACATTAAACGCTTACAATATAACATTTTAAATCATAGTTTGGTTCCAGAACATACTATTATTAGTGATAAAGATGTAGATGAAGTTATGAAAAAATATAATATTAAAAATAAAACAGAATTTCCTGATATTTCGCGTTTTGATCCTGTAGCTCGCGCAATTGGTTTGCGACCTGGAAAAGTATGTAAAATTATTAGACCAAGTAAGACAGCAATAACAACCGAATATTACCGTGTTTGCATATAGAAAAATTACTTTATAATAAATAAAATATAATTAAATACAAAATAATATATTTAACTATATAAAACTCAGATGAATTTTGAAGAGCCTTTTGAAAATAAGTTTACTATATATAGCAAAAGTGGGTGTATAAATTGTAGAAAAGTGAAAGATTTATTAAAGAGTTGCGGTTTTGAGTATGAAATCATTGACTGCGACGACTATTTATTGGAAAATAAAGAAAATTTTTTATCGTTCATTAAAAGCTATTCAGTTGTTGAATGGAAATCATTCCCAATTGTGTTTTTCAATGGGAATTTTATTGGAGGTTTTAGTGAAACACACACGTATTTGGAAAAATTAAAGACATTAGAAAAATCAAACTTAGATTTTACAAATGAAAATTTTTGAATCTTGTAAATTATTAGATAATTATTAGATAATTATTAGATAATTATTAAATAATTTATAAATATATATAGTCTATGAACAACACTGATAATTTATTGGATGAAACAGTTCAAACAATTGAATTTAATAATAAAATCAAGACGCTCCAAGAAAAATTACCAGCTATTTTAGATGATTTTAAAAAATATTATGTGTTTTTTAATAAAAATCCAACATATAGCGAATATCAAAAAATTTATGAAAATTTAAATGGTAATTTGAATTCTATTGGTAATGAATTATTAACAATGACTAGTGAAATAGAAAAAAACACAAAAAATATAGGCGATTTTTTATTAAAAATTAACGAATCAATAGAAAAAGAGAAAAATAAAAATAGTAAATTAAAATCTGTTGAAAGTAATATTAATAACAATTATAACGGTTCACGTGTCATGATTAACGAATATAAAGAAACTTATAATTTAAGGTATTATAACAATGTTTTAATGTTTATTGGGATTATTATAAGTGGAACTGCTTTGATTAAGGTATTTGCAAATAAGAGTCCTGTAAATTGAAATCTTCAACGGCGTAAAATTAGTATTTTTTATAATCTAAATTATTAAAAATACTACAATGTTGAACTTTCCTTTTTATAACAAACACGCAAATCATATAATTTTAGATAAAAATTTACGAGATTATATTAAAAAGTCAAACACCGATTCTTTTAATAAATTTTCTGAACAGCGACAACAATATAAAAATACCAATACAAATTCAAATAATTCACTATTGGTAGCGTCACTTATGAATTATCGTAATTATTCGGAAACTTTTGCGAATAATCAAATTGATGATTCAGAATTAGAAAAAGAAGGTTATTTTTGTGATTTAAGTGATTTAAGTGATTTAAGTGATTTAAGTGATTGTGATTGTGATTGTTATTACATTTCTAACAATAACACTAACAATAACACTAACAATAACACTAACAAAAACAAGGACAATAACACTAACAATAACACTAACAAGAGTAATAATAACACTATTACAAAAAAAATGTTTTTTTTAATTGGCGGAACAACTGCTTTTATAGGAATAGGGACAGGAATTGCTGTTTTATATTACAAATATTTTTAATTTTACAAAATAATAATTCTTTTTATGCTTGTTATATATAATATAAGCATAAATATAGAATGTCAAATTATTTTCAAAATCAAAATCAAAATCAAAATCAAAATAACTCTGCAATATTAAATTTAGAAAGTTTAACAAAACAATACGATACTACCTTAATACAATACAATCAAGTTCAAAGTGATTATATTAACAGTAGTTTACAAAATACACAATCATCTTCACTACCAACACAGTCACCATCGCAACCACAAGTGCAAACTACTTCATCAAATTTAGTTACTATTCCAAATAATACATATTGGGGAACAACTGGTATATCTAGTAGTAACGTTTCTAGTGTGGATAAATGTTCTGCGTTATGTAGCAAAACACCGGGGTGTAGTGGCGCAACTTACAATGTTACAAATAATAATCAAAATAATTGTTGGTTAAGAGGCGGCGAAGGGTCAATTATCGCAGGTTCAACTAATCAATATGCAATCATTCCTCAAGCAAAAAGTTTTTTGAAAACATTGGAAAAATTAAATGTCCAATTAATAAATTTAAATAATCAAATAATGAACATACTAGAAACGAATAAAAATGTATTTTTAGCACAAGATAATAAAAGAAATGAAAAATATGCTTTATTAAAAGAAAATTATAGAAAATTGGAAAAGGAACGAAGAAGGATACTAAAACAATTATTGCAACATCATACTATAGAAGGAAAACAAACCGAGGGTGAATTAGTTGTTACAATGAATTATTACAATTATGTCTTGTTATTAATCATTGTTTTGTTATGTGTTTTTATTTTGAGTAAAACTGCTGTTATTCTTATCGGCGAAAATGTTACATCGTCATCAAATAGTAGTTTCGGTTACATGTCTATCATATTTTTTACTTGTTTTATAATATTTTTATTATATTACTTTTTATTTTAATAATAATTTACATTTAGATAATTATTGTATTCATTTATATTAATGAATACAATAATTGATAATTTATTAAATAAAAATAAAAAAGATACCAATATAACTGTTGAACGCGGCGATGCTTCTACTGTAATACCTTCACTTCAACAAGGGCATAGGTTTAATCAATATCAAGACAAAATTACAAAAAATATAGAGTCCAAGCTTAAAAACAATGAAAACAATAGAACCAGTGGAAACAATAGAAACATTGAGAATTTTACGAATAACGGAACCACTGGAACTAACCAAAACAACGAAAATGGCGAGCGATTAAAACAAGAGTATACGCAAGTATTAAGCGAATATAATGAAACCTTGAATAAATACAATGCTTTAACGAAAAAAATTCAAAAAAATTCGTCTAATTTTATAGAGCGAACGGATCCAAATAATAAATATTTAAACAAAATTATTCGTTTTACCAGATCAGGGCATCTACTTTATGTAACCAAACAAGGTGTTGCAAAATATATACCTAGCATGGAGATTTTAAATAGTATGTCAGGAAAAAATGGCTGTCCAAATACAAGTGGAAATTATATTCCTATTGATATACCATGGCTAAATGAATATTCTATAGAAGGAACGCAATTGCCTACCAATCCACCGCTGATTATTGGTAAAAATATGCAATTGAATGAGAGTTGCGGTCACGAAGGTTCAAATGTATTTGTAAGTAAAATGATGTCGTCAACACCAACCCCTACATACGTTGGTTGTTATCAAGAAAATGAAGCAAATCCTGCAATGACCATTATTGGTAACAAACGAGTTTTTTCTACAAAAAATATGTTTACAAACGGAGATTTTTCTCAGCCGGCTATTGCCAACAACTCTTATCAATATATTAATAGTGGTACGCGCGTTCCTGGATGGTGGTTTAATGCTGTTTTAATAAATAATTCTAATGACTGGGGTTATCCAATGCCTTATCCAAACGGTAATCAATCTGCATGCATACAAGCGAGACAATCAATATCTCAATCTATTGATCTAGAAAGTGAAGTTACATATACACTAGTTTTTGATGCATGCGGTAGAGATTGTTGCGATAGTAGTAAATTAAGCAATCCTATAAATGTTCAATTGTATACAGCAGACAATAAATTTATTTCAACTGTTTATAATTTTCAACCTCCTGTAAGTAAATGGACAACTTATACAAAAAATTTTACTGTAGAAAATTCACAAAATTATAAAGTGTATTTTAGTGGAACATGGGGCTCAGGAGATCGTTCTACAGCTATTAAAAATATACGGTTAACTAGTTCTTCAAATGGGACATATACCGTGGAAAGGTGTGAAGAAACTGCTATTTTAGGAGGTTATCAATATTTTGCCTTACAAAACTCGGATCCTTCTTCAGGATTAGGATTTTGTGCAGTTGGTAATGATATTAATAGTATCAAAAAAAATGGTCCTGGATATACATTTGTTCCGTTGTGGGCATCCAATACTGCCGGTAAACCAACTACATACGCAGTTGTAACAAAAAATGGAACTTTGACTGTTTGTGATTCAAATGGTAAAGCTTATTATACGTCACCTAATGGTACAAATTGCGATCAAGTATATAGTTCAACACCTAATACTGATGCTGGGGGAAATGATTTAAGTTATCAAACGAATCAAAGTGTTGATTCTTGTAAAACTGTTTGTGATAATACTCCAAATTGTAATGGGTTCGCATTTAATACTGGAACAAACAATTCTTGTTGGATAAAAACAGGAACATTGTCAAATACTTCAAATAACAATCAAAGAACTCTTTACAAAAAAACCGTTGATACTTCACAATGTAGTTATTTTCTTGCACTACAAACAGATGGTAATATGTGTGTATACAAAGGTGACCCAAATAAAAATTTGGGTGGTGTATGGTGTACTATGACAAATGGTAAGCAACAAATTCCAAATGTTAATTATTCACTTGCAAAAAGTAAATATGGTATGTCATTTTTAAAGATGGGTCAAATATTGAACAAAGGAGATTGGGTAGTTAGTGCTGATGGTAAACTATTGTTGATCATGCAAAACGACGGTAATTTAGTTTTGTATACTTTCAAGTCAAGTTGCGCAGCTGGTACAGGCAATAACAGTAAAAACTATTATGGTGGTGACTTAGCAAATGCTTTGTATGATATAGGAAGCGTCGGTATAAAATCAAACATGGGACAAGTTGCATACATTGACGCGGATTCTCAAATACACCCATATTCTACTGCAAATGTCGGTTACGCTAATACTTACAGTTCAGTTTTTCAAAATACAAACATTCAAGGAAATGATATACCTAATGCAGCTGTAAGTAATGTTAGCGATGTTAATAAATGTATGGATATTTGTAATAAATATAAGGATTGTAATACTTTTGTTTACGATACAACTGGACCTTCTCCGGTTTGTTATCCAAAAAAAATACCAAATAATGACGTTTATTCCATACAGAATTTCAAATCAGCTGCAGGTAAAACTACATATATACGCGATAAAAAACCAATTAACAATCCAACTGGAATTGATAATAGTGTAAATAACATAGATTCAATAACTTATAAAAATTACGGTAATAAAGGCGGTGAACTTCAAAAAAGTTATTTGTTTAGTAGCATTAACTCAGTTCAAAAACAAGAGTTGTCGCAATTAAGTGATAAGTTAAACTTATTATCATCTCAAGTTAATAACAAAATAGAACGTTTACATGAAAGTAATATCAATATGGTAGATAATATAAAGTTAGAATTTATAAAACGGGCTGACTGGGTTGAAGGAATTGAAGGATTTGAAGGAATTAATAACAACAGTTATTTTAAAACTATACAAACACATACAAAAATTAAAAATATGCAAAAAAACAATCCTGAAATTGATAATATTTTAAGAGATAGTAATATAAAAACATTACAGCAAAATTATAGTTACATGTTGTGGAGTATTTTAGCAATAGGAGTTACTATGATAGCAATTAGAGTAAAAAATACGTAAAAAATGAAACAAAATGATAAATCATATTTTTATAAAAATATTATATAATTATCTTTCTATAATTTATATAATATGAGTTCAATTCAAATTAATAATAATGAAAAAATTTTAAAAGATATTAAATCGTTACAAAATATTGAACAAGATTTATTCAAAACTTTAGAAACAAATCCTTTTATTACATCAGAAGAACAAAAAAAAATTTTAAAAAAAATTAATTCAATTTCACAAATGAGAATTGATTTATATCAAACATTAGGAGATGTTAATAGTCTATATAAAAATACATTGGTTCATTCACGCGAAACTTTACGACAAGAAACATTTGCTATTGCAATCATTGAAAAACAACTGAATGAAGCCAAAAAAAAATTAAAGCGTTTAGAATATGAAAAAAACAATAAAGTTCGTCTTATTGAAATCAATGATTATTATGGTGAAAAATATAATGAGCACAGCATTTTGATGAAATATATTATTTTTATGTTGGTTCCTATTATTATTATTTCTTTTTTATTTAACAAAGGATTTTTACCAAAATTTGTTTTTTATTTTTTATTAATTTTAATTAGTGTTATTGGTTCAATCTTTATCGTATACCGTTTAGTATCTATATGGACTCGTGATAATATGAATTATCAAGAATATTTATGGGGTTTTAACATAAAAAATGCGCCTACTGTAATTAAAAAAGATGGCGGTAACACTGATCCTTGGTTGTCAGCTAGTGGTTTAGGCATTGGAACGTGTGTAGGTAGCAATTGTTGTACAACTGGTATGACATATGATAATAATTTAGATAAATGTATGCCTGATACATCAAAATGCAATCAAAAATCAAAAACAGAATCTTTTATGAATGATATACTTACACAAAAGTCTAGTTTGTATAAAAAACCAGATATAACTCTTGATAGTATTATAATGCCTAGTAATTATTGAGCGAGTTGACAGAGTATAAAACATAATGAATTATTTATTTTCATAATGTTTTATATAGTTATTATATAGTATAGTTATAAACAATTATAAAATAATGTCAGACTTATCAAATTTTAATATAAATGATTTTAATAATTTCATTACTCAAGCAAGTGAATCAATTGCATGTGGTCCTTCATGTAAGGAGAAAGAAAAATCACAACAATTAGAAAAAAATTATTTAGATGCTGAGACAAATGTAGTAAGTGCTCCGCAACAATTATTTACTGCAAAAAAGGAATATATTACTTATACACAAGGCGAAAGTGGTTATAATGAATATATTGACAAAGAATTAAAGGAAAAAGCAGAAAATATTGCAAGTAGTTATCAGACAAAATTTAACAATAGTGTCAATACAATTAAAACAAATATTCAGATTTACGATGGATTATTGATTAATTTTAATAATGTCGTTGATTTGTATAAAAAGTATAAAAAAGAGAATACTGATTTAGAAAAAAAACTAAAAATAACATATTCTGATACGTTAACAAATGATAGAAAAAACTATTATGAAGACCAAGGAATAAATCGTATTAAAACATATTATTATTTTTTATTATTTGTTTATATTTTTATTGTTTTTGTCTTTTTGTTGTCCGTATTTTTAGTTAAAACAGATGTAAAATTGAGTATCCGTTTATTGATTTTATTTTTGTTGATTATATATCCGTTTGTATGTTACTGGTTTTTTATTATTTTACAAAAAGTTTTTGTGGAAGTGAAAAGTTATTTTCCTAATAATGTTTATAGAAATTTATAGGAAGTTGTTAGGGTCATAACGAGTCAGATTATCCGGCTGATATAGCAATTTCATCGCTTGTTTTACGGTCATAGTAGGATGATTTTTTTGTAAATTTTGTATTTCATTATACATATTGTAACGGGCTGTGGATTTATCTAATTCTGACCACCATAAATATGGGAAATGAGATCTTTCAATAAAAGTAGGGTTTCTAAATTCTCTGATAAAAGATGAAAACCGTACCTTTTTTTTATCACTTATACAAGAGGTGCTGCAAAACAACATTTCGCCACAAATAATTATTATTTGTAGCGAAAAAAAATATTTATTTCATTTTTATTATTTTATTATTTTGTTATTTTGTTATTTTGTTATTTTGTGTCAAAATACTATTTTTATAACCTCTACAAATCGTCTATTTGATCAACATTGTCATCAGGATACAATATTTTGACTCCATGCCAACCTGTTGGCTTCTGAGTTCCAAACTTTTTATCCATATACATATACAACTCTTCACCTTTTGGTATTTTCTTATTGTTACCTTGTTCTTGTGTAAACCAATACTTGAAATGATTCGCCAATTCTTGTTTCTTAATACGGTCTTTCATATCACCTGTTTTCACAAGATTCTCAGTTACAAATGCAGCAATGTGATCTTGACCAATTCTATATTTATTTGATGCGTTCATTACATATTCACAATCTGGAACATTGCCTTCTGTCTCAAATGCTATTTTTACAAGCATACTTGCAAATACAGGTGCGAACACGGGTAGTTTTGTTTCCAACGATTTGTCTTTTGTAAAAATGTATGGAGTATCATCTGTATGTTCTTCATCTTCACCTTTAAATTTTGATACAAAATTACATTTTCTAATTCTTCTCCAGGTACCATCATCATTACTTTCAATATCAAATAAATTATTTGTACAAACAACAAGTTTAAATTGCGGTTGAAACGTTTCACTTTCACAATAAAGTGCTCTACCTTGAATTGGATCACCACCAGTTAATTCCTTCATAACACCTTCATTCAATTTTACACCTTTTGTTGGTTCTTGCATAACTGCATAACGAATACCTTTTAATTGCATCACTTCCGATGAAGTTCCTCCAATTGCATTACGTTTTTCTGTTACTAATGTAATTGGAACAGTTGCCTTATAATCACCTAAAGCATGTGTCATTAGATCTGTTAACATTGATTTTCCATTACCACCACTACCGTGATATACGTTGAATGTTTGATTCTTATTAGTACCTATTAAAGAAGATGCAAGATGGTTCCACATGTATTTATTCAATTCCGGAATTGGAAATAATTTATCCATGAAATCGTGAATTTGTGCGACAGTTTCAGGATAACTTTCCGGAGTAAATGCTTGATAGCTAATTCTTGTAGTCTTTGTAATATAATCTTGTGGATAACCATCCCGAAATTCTTTTGTATTAAAATCAATGACACCATTGTTAAAGCACAATAAATGTTTGTTTGTATCCATGTTTTTGATAAATTCTTTGTCATAAAATAATTCCATAGCTTCACGCATAATATTGTTTTTATCATTTGTGCGCTTTAATTTTTGCATAATATCTGACAAAGCCTTCATCTTCTTTTTAATATAATCCGCTCTATCATCGCTTTGGTCATAATGATGATACTCATTTTCTAAATTCGTGCGACGAATAGAATATAAATTATGAATTTCTTTTGAAATAGCAAGTCGTAAACTTAATCCTCTATCTGGTTCCCATCTATGATTTTTAAAAACGTACCAAATACCTTTTTTGTCATAACTCACGCAAACATATCTATCTTTATATTTTTGATGCAATACTTGCGCAATATCAAATTCGGTTTGAGATTCAAGTGTTTCTTCAATAAAATAATCAACTGTTGATTCTAACACTTTCTCGTATCCTTCAAATGCATCTTGTTTTGCCCAATACATAATTGATTTGCGTGTAACACCTGTTTTTGATGTATTGAAATATTTCTTCCAGTCATTGTATAAACTTGGTATTGTTGCATAATCAAAATCGCTTGCTTTACTTCTTAACATAATCCACGATAAAAACAACCGTTCGTCTGTATGTTTCAACGCAAATGCGACTTGTCTATTCAATAAATGTGAACCCGGTTCATAATATTTTTCAGGTAATATTTGTGTATACATATGAGTTTCTTTGATTTCGTATTCGGTTGGTTTTAAACGTTTCAAAATAAGGTCCATTGACTTCGCGAGCGTTTCTTTGTTTGTAATATCATTGATTGAAATATATTCATCATCATCCCAATCGTTTTGGTCACCATCTACAATAAGATTCATTTTAACTTTACTAGTAGCAGTAGGTTTTTTGACCTTGCTATTCTTAAGTTGAAGACGTTGGTTGTATTTATCTATTATTTTTGGATTCAATTCAAATGATGGAATATCTGCGTTTTGTGCTGATAATTTATAGAAATTGTTTTTCATATCAAAATCTTCTACTTTCATTTCATCCATCATAAATTCTCCATCGTTCTTGTCAAAAGTTATAATAAAATGGCTAGTTAATTCATATGCTTGGTTATGCGGTTTTCTTGAACCAAATAATTGCCAGTTTGTTTTTCCTTTACTAATACCTTCATCCAAAACAGACTCCCAATTATTCAATAAAGGCAACTCCCACGCTTCTTGGAGTTTATCTAATATTTTCTCACGAAGCATGAGTTGCAAAACATGGTCAACTTCCATACAAATCATCATATGAATACCATCTTTTGTTAAAGATTTGTCCGCTAATCTATTTACGTCAGGTTTTTCAAAAATAAATATATCAAAAGGTTTATTCTCTTCAAAAATGAAATATTCCTTAAGTTCTTCCAAATACAAAAGAATCATATCAAGTATATTTTCCTTTGTATGTTGTCTAGTTTCCACGTCATAACTATAGCGGAAATCAAAATCTACTAGTAATGCATTTTTCTTTTCCAATTGTGTTTCAGTCAAATATGCTTTATTTTTTTTAACAAAAATGTGGTCATAATATAAAGAATAAAACTCTTTCAAACTTTCTTGTGGTATTATGTAAGCACCTCCGTAAATATTCAACTCTTTATCAGGAATTCTAGTATGCGTAATGGGTGTTGATGCGGATCTTACAATAGTAGTTCCATCAGTTGTTTCAGTTACCCTAGCACTGTGCTTTGATAAAAACTCGTTTAAATCTGTAAATTGTGACGTACTCATTGTATTAACATTCATGTAAATATGATATAATATAGCAAGATTTTTCTATTTCATTTTTTTATAATTCAAAAAATGAAAATTAAATATTTTAAACTTTAAAAAAATGTATATAAACACAAAAATATAGTTTAAATAATAATTACAGAGAGAAAAATGTCAACTTTCATATCAAAAGAAACTATTTCTCGTTTATTAAATGACGTAAAACAAATAATTAAAAACCCTTTATCTGACAACGGTATTTATTACGTCCACGATGATAGTGATCTTTTAAAAGGTTATGCATTGATTATTGGACCCTCTGGTACTCCATATTTCGGTGGAAATTATTTGTTTGAATTTAAATTTCCATATGATTATCCTCACAGTCCACCAAAAGTGACTTATTGTACAAATGGAAATGGCGTTAGATTCAACCCGAATTTATATAAATGCGGCAAAGTATGTGTATCTTTGTTGAACACGTGGAGTGGTGATCAATGGACATCATGTCAGACCATTTCTACTGTACTACTAACATTGTGTACTCTTTTGTGTAAAGACCCGCTATTAAACGAACCTGGCGTTACCAAACATCATTTAGAATTTGGGAATTATACCAAAATTATTGAATATTCCAATATTGATATTGCTGTTTGTGATATTATGAGCAAAAAAGAAGGCATGTATTTGAGTTTTTTTGATTTATTTTATCAAAATATTAAAGAAAATTTTATAAAAAACTATGATGGTTTAATAAAATTTATAGATGAAAAAATAGAAGCGACCAAAAATAAAGAGACGACTATTGTTAGCGGTGGATTTTACAATATGACTGTTAACGTAGATTATGTCAAATTGAAGGCAAAAATAACTGCACTCAACCCGAAGCCAATGAGACAAATTTGATAAATATATAAAATATATTATATATAAAATATATAATATATATCAATAAAATTGAAATAAATAAATAACAATTAAATATATAATATAACTAATAATTAAGAATGCACTTTTGTAGTAATTGCGAAAATATGTATTATATTCGTATCAACGAAGATGACCCGAATAAATTAGTTTATTATTGTCGTCATTGTGGAAATGAAAATACGAATTTGTCCATTGAAAATGTTACTGTATCCAAATTACAAATTAAAAAAAGCGAACAATCATTTAATCATATTATAAATAAATATACAAAATTAGACCCTACATTACCAAGAATAAATACAATATTGTGTCCTAATGTGGATTGTGAAACAAACACTAAAAACAAAGAACGGGAAATTATTTATATCAGATATGATGATATGAATATGAAATATGTTTATTTGTGCTCATGTTGTGATACTGTATGGAAGGCAAGCGAAGAAAAATAATTCCACCTTTTCCACCTTTAGAAAAGGTGGAGCCAAATCTTTTGCTCTACTTTTTTGAAAAGTATATTTTTGGTTTTACCTTTTTTTTAAAGGTAAATTTAAATAAAATTGAAAGAATTTAAAAATATATATTAATAAATATATTAATATATACTATATACAAGATGAGTGATAATGAAGACGACTATTCTGTTACGATTGGCGATGGCGATGGAGATAGTGATGGAGAAAGTGAAAATTATAAGAAACCAAATATTATAAAAAATAAAAAAGTAAATGCAAAACCTACAATAAGCGATTATGACGATGACGACGATGATGATAATGAAGGCGTTCATGGTGGAGACGACGATGAAGATGACGACGATGAAACTAAACTTGATGAAAATCAAGATGACGATGACGATGACGATGTCGGAAACGAGATCGTTGCAGACGACGATGACGATGATGAAAATATGGTTGTTGACGACGATGACGATGATGATTTATATGAAGATGAAGACGACGACGAAGCAGATGACGATGAAGACGACGACGATGATGAAACAGGAAATAATAACAAGTCGGGTGGTGCAAAAACAACTAAAAATAAAGGTAAACAATTTAAACCCAATAAAAAACAAGCTACTATTCAATTAGATACTGCAATTAATGATTATGACGATGATGACGACGATGATTATCAAGACGATAATTATTTACAAAAATTTGATAAAGAAATTACAAAGGATTATATTATGGATTTTCATCCTGAATGTTTGAATCATAACTATGATGAAATCAAGGCATTATCTAAAGTCACTAGAGATGAATTTAATATTATAATAGATCCGTTGCACAAAACAATTCCGTTTTTAACAAAATATGAGAAGGCGCGTATATTAGGTCAGCGATCAAAACAAATAGAATGTGGAGCTAAACCACTTGTCAAGGTTCCTGAAAATATAATTGATAGTTATCTTATTGCTGAATTGGAATTAGAACAAAAAGCTATGCCATTTATTATTAGACGACCTATTCCTAGCGGCGGAAGTGAATATTGGAATTTAAAAGATTTGGAATATATTTCGTTTTAGATTTTATTTATTGTTTTGATTTCTTGGACTTTTTAGTATTTTTTTTCTTAACTAATAATCTGTTTGTTTTTTTGTTTTTTTTCATTTTTTTTCCACCTTTGTCGGGGGTTTTCTCATTTTGTGCAATAGTTGCATTGTTATTCAAAATTTCTTGAACATACTCATTACCCTCAACATCATAATCTCTCTTAACAATATTACCGGTAATATTTTTAAGGCTAGAAATTGATTTTTCATTTAGATGTTTGCTAACATCTTCAAATGTTTCTTTCATAGAATCTAAGCTAATTCGTATTTTGTTTATTAGATCATTCATTTCATCACATTTTATCTGTGCTATTTTTATTTCTTGAAATTTCATTTCACTTATATCAAAATAACGGTCGTATGCTTCTCTAGTTAAATTATCATTAGATTTAAGGGTTTTCTCTTTAAGACCAAGTGCGGTTTTTTCTAAACTTTGATAATTTTCTAACACCTTTTTTGTTTCACCTATTAAATAACTCAAACTATAGAATTCTTTTCTTTTACTCATTTGTATATACAATATGTATATTTATTTTCTTTTGCAATAATAGTTTATTTTATATAAACAAAATAGCGTGTTAAAAAATGGTGTGAATATTATAATAAGTTGTATTATATTACTATTGGTTTTCCCAATCATATTTTCAAACATATCACTAATGAAAGACTTTTTGTTATTTTTGGTAGAGCCGTCTAATATTTCTTCTAATATATTACAACAACAATAACCGAATACATACCATACTGTTACAATGGTAATGTAATATAGAATCAACAAACTTAAGAATATAATATTGTTTGTCATGAATGGGCCAAATGCGGCAAGAAACGACAATAATAAATGTATAGTTTTTACGATTAACCCTAAAATAAATTTAGTTGAAGGATTCAAATGATTCAACCAATCAAAATAATAATATAAATAATATTCAAAATTAGACGTAAACATTTTATGGATTGGTTATAATTTATTTATTATATTATGCAATTATTATAATTATAGTGACTGTATAATAATATTATTTCATGAAAAAGGTTTAAAATTGTCTTTGTATAATAAAAATATAATGACCACTGCTATCGGTATTGACTTAGGTACGACTTATTCTTGTGTAGGTGTATGGCAAAATGACCACGTGGAAATTATTGCTAATGACCAAGGAAACAGGACTACTCCTTCTTATGTTTCATTTACTGCTGAAGAGCGCCTTATTGGTGACGCAGCAAAATCCTCTGTTGCATCAAATCCTACAAACACGGTTTTTGATGCAAAGCGTTTAATTGGACAAAAATTCAGTGATTCCAATGTTCAGTCTGACATGAAACATTTTACATACAAAGTAATTGATAAGGAAAACAAACCTTATATTGAGGTTGATTATAAAGGCGAAAGCAAGGTTTTTGCTCCCGAGGAGATTAGTTCTATGGTTCTTTCAAAGATGAAGGAAATTGCCGAGGCCTACTTGGGAACCACTGTAACAGACGCAGTTGTTACTGTTCCTGCATATTTTAATGACTCGCAAAGACAGGCCACTAAAGACGCTGGAACTATTGCTGGTCTGAATGTTCTTCGTATTATTAATGAACCAACAGCGGCCGCAATTGCTTACGGTTTAGATAAGAAAAGTTCCGCCGAAAAGAATGTTTTGATTTTTGATTGTGGAGGTAAAGTTCTGCTTCCTGTGGTATCCAACCCACCCATTCTTGTATGTTAAATACAAGAATGGAATCTGGTTAATTGCTGGAAACTCCTTAAGCTTTTCCTACCACAACATAATATGAAAATATAAGTGTGATGGTTTAAAAAAGGTAAAAGATTGGACAATCAGCAGCCAAGCTTCTAAGTATAGTAGTGTCATATGGTATGCTATTATGTGCTATTATGTGCTACAATATAAGAAGAAGGTTCAACGACTAGGTTTTTATAAACCCACGAATGCCAGAGTTTAATGAAACTGACAGTGTAATAATTAACATTTATAATAAATTTAAACATAATCCAATTTAATAATATAATAAAAGTAAAATATAGTAAAACCGTGTGATGAGCAGCGTTAGAGAAGAAATATTAAAATCCATTGTTGAAATTAAAAACAAAAATGATAACGCATCTATTCCGATTATAAAAAAAGAATTACTATTTGAAAGTAGCAAATACTCGTCTATAAAAAATGATATTTGGCATGTTTGTATCAACGACAATAAAATAAAAAAAAGTACAAACTATGTATTTTTTTATGAATGTTTACATTGTCGTAATATAAACAGTTGTGGTTCCACACAAATATTGCGAAAAATAAGACAATGCAAAACAATGTGTTTTCAATGCAATAATATCATTTTGAATACTAGGGATAGATGCAACGATAAATATAAACAAAAAGAAGAACCTATAAACCCAGTGATACCGAAAACTTTACAAGAAATTTATGAAGAGTCTAAATTAGAATTTGAAACTTACCCGGATACATATAAAAATTCGTATTTATTATCACACTTATCCGAAAATGACTATAATCGTATGAAACCCAATATAATTAGTTTTTGTAATGGAAAACAAAATGAAATTGAGAATTACGAATATTGGCCTATTTACAAAGTACATAATCAAATGAAATTTTCATATGTAATATACGATAAAGTTACAAACGCTATATTTAAAGCGCATCAACCTATAATAAAATGCGATAACTGTGAGAAAACTTGGCGATGTAAATCGTTGGAAGGATTTAAAAATTGCTATAAAATTTTATGTCCTGATTGTAAATTATGCAATCGCACATTTAAAATTAGGCCTATTAAAAATATTAATAATCAGATTATTACATATCAATCCAAATTAGAATTAAAATTTGTTGAATGGTGCGCTTCTAATAATTTACTGGTTACTAATGGTCCTAACATAGATTACGCATTTAACAATAAACAACACAAATATAGAGTTGATTTTCAAATTAAAGATATTTTAATTGAAATAAAAGATTTTCATATATGGCATAAAAATCAAGTAGAAAGTGGATTATGGGATATAAAAATTAAAGCAGTGGATGAATATATTATTGAGAATGGATTAAGAAAATATTTTTTTATAACACCAAATAATTGGAAACAAATGGTGAAGGAAATTTTGAATATTATGAATGTTAACATTACAGAGAAGTAATTAAATAAGATATAGTCTGACCTCATATGAAAGTATGAGAAATAGTGAATTAAATATCACTATACTAACAACAAATGTGGGAACATTTGATGTATCAATTTTAACAATTGAAGATGCTATTTTTGAAGTAAAAGCCACCGCAGGAGATACACATTTAGGTGGCGAGGATTTTGATAGTAGAATGGTAGAATATTTTATGGAAGAATTCAAGCGAAAGCATAGAAAGGATATTTCCGATAGTAAAAAATCAGTGCGCCGTTTAAGGACAGCATGTGAAAATGCAAAGCGCATTTTATCTTCTTCTACTGTTGCTACTATTGAAATTGATAGTTTATACGAAGGTATTGATTTTAACAGCACCATTACAAGAGCTAAGTTTGAAAATATTTGCGAAGATTTATTCAGAAAAACTATGGACCCTGTAGAACAAGTGTTACGCGATTCAAAATTGTCAAAGAGTGAAATTCATGAGATTGTTCTAGTTGGTGGTAGTACAAGAATACCTAAGATTCAACAATTGTTGTCTGAGTATTTCAACGGTAAAGAACTGTGCAAATCTATCAATCCAGATGAATGTGTTGCATATGGTGCTGCTGTTCAAGCCGCAATTTTAACTGGTTCTAAAGATGAAAAGATTTCCGAGTTGTTGTTATTGGATGTTTGTCCACTAAGTCTTGGCTTAGAAACAGCAGGCGGTGTCATGACAAAGATTATCAATAGAAATACTACGGTTCCTGCAAAGAAGTCACAGATTTTTTCCACTTATGCAGATAATCAACCAGGTGTATTGATTCAAGTATTTGAAGGCGAACGTACTATGACAAAGGATAATACGCTCTTGGGCAAATTTCAGCTAGATGGTATTCCGCCAATGCCTAGAGGAACACCACAAATTGAAGTTGTTTTTGATATTGACTCCAACGGTATTCTAAATGTATCTGCTGCAGAAAAATCAACCGGTAAATCAAATAAGATTGCTATTACCAATGATAAGGGGCGATTAAGTAAAGAAGAAATTGAGCGAATGGTTGCAGAAGCCGAAAAATATAAAAATGAAGATGAAGAAATGCGTGAAAAGATTGACGCTAAGAACAATTTAGAGGGGCAACTTTATCAAGTTAAAAATACAATGAATGGTGCTGACTGTAAAATGAGCGAGGATGATAAAAAAATCATCAATGACAAAATTAGTGAAATTGAAGAATGGTCTTTTAACTCATCCTACCAAAAGAGTGATTATGAGGCCAAACAAAAAGAATTACAAGACCTTTTTATGAAAATAATGGCTGCTAGTGCAGGAGAGGGAGGGGTAGGAGGCGCCGGCGGTGCAGATGCAGGTCCTAGTAAAATGCCTGTTCCTGAAGAAGAAAAATTTGAACCAAAGATTGAAGAGATTGATTAAATAATATTAAATTATATTTTATTATACAAAAATTTACAGCTCATAATTATTGGATTCGCGCATAAATAATGAAACTTTGTTATCAACACTTTTATTATTTTTTTGACATTCTATGAATTCGTCTTTAATTGAAATGACAATGCATTTGTTTTTTGCTCGTGATATTGCTGTATACACGCTTGTTTTATCTATAATATATGAACATCCTGGCTGTATAAAGAATACAACATTATCGTATTGACTGCCTTGAGCACTATGAATTGTTGTACAATAATTCAATTTGAAATTTTCATATAATTCATTAATACCAATAGTCTCAGGATTGTCATTTACGCCGCTATATTGTATAGTAATAAGTCTTCCATCAAAATCCTGTATCAGCGCTTCTTCACCATTAGCTCTCATTTTTTCACTGCTATAATCATTTTCTGTCCTAATAATTTTATCTGAAATTTTAAAAATCATTTTATTTTCAAATTTATTATTGGATGGTATTATGCTACCATTTGGGTTATATATATCTTGCAGCAGATTATTGATTTCAACGGTGTTGAATAAATATTTATCGGTATTAAAATAGGTAATGAACCGCGCGTTGTCTTTGTTAATACCGTTAGATTGAATTAATTGTACTAACAACTCTCGGTTAATTTTACTGTTGAGGATAAATTCTTTGATATTTAAAATGCTCATAGATTCATCTTTAAATTTGCTATGAGTAATTATATCTGTATGCATCTTTTTAATGGTATTCACTAATGAACCAGCATTTTGTCTTTTTATATTTGTCAATTTTGTTACATCAAAACAGTTGGAGTTGATTAAATTTTTCAATACTGTACCCGCCGCAATAGACGGTAATTGATTGACATCTCCTATTACTATCAATCGTGCATTAAAATATCTACATAATTGCAATATTTCATAAAATATGAATGAGTCTAACATGGATGTTTCATCTATGACGAGCAATTTTATTTTTAAATTACGGTATTTACAATTTACTTTGTCTTTGCAAGTACACGTTTCAATGTTTCTATGAATTTTAATATTTTGAAAAATATTGTATAGTACTTTGTGACATGTTCCTGAAATTTTATCATTATAATTGCTTGATTCTATGCTTTTTTGTAGATTTAAAAATGCTAATCCTGTTGGTGCGAGGAGAGCAATTGTTTTTGGGTCTACATATTTGTTTAATTCTTCGTCGTGTTCGTCGTCTTTATCTTTGTCTTTGTCACAGTCATTGTCATCGTAGTGTTCATCATATTCGTCTTCAAGAAAATTGTTATCGTCATGATACTCATAATCGCTAAATGGATTATCGTCAATTTCAATTTGATCATCTCTGCTAATTGGTTTAATAATACTACTATTTTTGTGAAAGAGATTATATGAAGCAGCCGTAATACAACGGACGATTTCTGTTTTACCTGTTCCTGGGTATCCTGTTATTATAGATAATTTATTTTGAATACTTTTAATGACGCTATTCTTTTGTTCTTCTTCTAACGTATACGATGGATTGTTTAATTGTAATCGTCGTTTCTCTTCAAATTTATTGATTTCAAGTTGGATTTCTTCCGTGGGTATATCATATTTTATATCATAAAATAAATCCATCACTGTATCCGTCATTTCTCTCTCCATTTGTAATAATTGATTCGTTGTTTTGTAGTCTTTGCCTTCAATAATTTTATCAATGATAACATTATTTTCTATGTAATTCAAATATTTACTCTCGGTTTCATTTCTACTTTCACAAAATTTCTTAAATTTATCAACATATTTAAATTTCCTTATATAAAATGTTTTTTCCTCATTAAATAAACAATACGTCCATTTTTCACACTTAATTCTAAAATCTACTTGTAAATTAAACTCCGCTTCTATTTTTTCTGCTTTGTCAAAAGTAATTAGCTGCAATTCTTGTGTAATAAAGTCAAATGGTTTTTGGGTTAGCAAATGAATTTGAAAAGCAGGATTGCGTGTTTTTTTTAAAGTATACTCTATTTTGCTCAACTGATTAGAACTCAATTTACATCGCACCATCAAGTCATTCATGGTATTTTCAATGTCAGAACAATCCAAAAATTGATAAGTACCTAGTGCTTTTTTGTTTAAATAACTGATTGTTAAATTGTATCTATCTACAAATTTTAAAAAGGATAATAGCTTTTCTTGCAAATAAGATGGAATATTTTGAATGCCTGGGTCATTAGACTTAACACACTCTATTTTTTGACTAGTCTTCTCGTAAAATTTATTTGGATAATCTAAATCATAAATAGGTATACGGTCGTTTCCGCAAGTTATATTTTTAATTATGTAATAACCTTTTTTGTATTTGATTAATTCATATCTATCGTGTGATGTTGCAATCAAGTTTGACTTTTTAACAGTTAGGGTTTCGCTGGTCTTCAAAGAAACTATTTTTACGCCTTCAGCGTTTGCCGCACTAATAATCCTATAAATCTCTCCATTGTAAACAACATTGGTTCCGTATCTTAATTGTCTTTTCATATAAATGCTCTTGCTTTGCTTATTATTATTTCATAGTGTTTGTTTATATCAATTTTAAAAATTAAATGGTAAAAATGAAATAGGTGAGATATTTTCTTTAAGTTATTTTGGGAATTTATTATATTAACTTTATTTTTTTTCCAAAAGTATTTTGGGATTTTCAATTTTGGACATTTTTTTTGTCCATTTTTCAAAAATCCGAAAAGGTCTTGGCAAAAACAATCTTTGTTACCATAATTGAATTTTAACGTCTGAGAGCAGAAAAAATAATTTACGGTTTGTTACGATATTTTTTTTTATAAATTAATTAAAAACATTTAGCAACTTTTTAATGTTAACTAATTGTATACAAAATGTTAACAGAAAGTTGCTCAAAAGTTGCTCCCAGATTTACTTGTATAAATTGTGACTATTTTACGGATAAAAAAAGTAGTTATGACAAACATTTGTTGACATCTAAACATATAAAGTTAACAAATGTTAACACTTTTAGCAACAATAGTTGCCCAAAAATGATTGATACAAATAAAATTTTTAATTGTAAATTATGTGATAAAGAATTTACTTCGCGTGTTGGTTTATGGAAACATAATAAAAAATGCAATGGTTCACATTTAAATGTTACGAATGACGATAATAATAGTGACATTACAAACCTAACAAACTTAACAGCCCTCATTTGTGAGCTTGTAAAGAGTAACACTGATATTCATAAATCTGTAATAGAGTTATGTAAAAATGGAACACATAACAATAATAGCGGAAATACAAACATTATCAATTCAAATAACAAGACCTTTAATTTACAGGTTTTTTTGAACGAAACATGCAAAGACGCAATGAATATCAGCGATTTTATAGAATCAGTGCAATTGCAAGTGTCTGATTTAGAAAATGTAGGAAAGGTTGGTTATATTGAGGGCATCTCCAATATAATCATTAAAAATCTACAGGCATTAGAAGTAGAAAAACGTCCGGTTCATTGTACTGACCAAAAGAGAGAAGTCATGTACGTAAAAGAAGATAATATTTGGGAGAAGGAAGATGAAGCAAATAAAAAATTAAGAAAAGCTATTCGCACGATTGCTCACAAAAATATCTGTATGTTTAAGGCTTTTAGAGAGAAATATCCTGATTGCGAAGAATATGATTCCAAGAAAAATAGTCAATATAATATAATTATTTATGAATCTATGGGAGGAAAGGGGGATAATGAGTATGAAAAAGATACTAAAATTATTAAAAAAATTGCCAAGGTAGTTGGTATTGATAAAAGTTAAAAGTGTTTCAAATAAAATTGAAAAGATTTATATTATATGGAATAAAAATAATATAAATTTATGCTAAGTATTATCAGAGTAGACATGAAACGAACTGTAACAAGATTTATTCCTGCTTTAAAAATTAATCTAGTTTATAAAGTTGGAAGTAATGCTAAAAATAATTTTGAAATAATAGATGAAGCTGATCCAAATGATTTATGGTTTCATTTACATAATGAAGCGTCATGTCATGTAATCGCATGTTTTAAGAACATTCAATATACGACTCGCGACGATGAATTGCCTAATTGTTATGACATAAATTTTGATACTTTAGAAAAAAAAGAAAAACAACAAATAATTAAACAAGGTGCTCTAATATGCAAACAATATTCTAAATTAAAATCAGCTAAAAATGTTCCCATTATTTATACCAAAATAGAAGATGTTCAAAAAACGGATGTTGTAGGAAGTGTTTTGACATTCAAAAGTAAAGTGATTGTTGTGTAAAAAATATGTTAGTATGGGATAATATGGATACATTTTATACCTTTTTACACTTTTTTTTCATAAAACTTACCTTCTTTTCCACACAAGCGTTCGGAATTTCTTGCTAGAGAACAATAAGTGTATTCTGTTTTGCTATTTTTCCTATATCCATTTACTAAATAATCGGCATAATCGTCTTTCTCTATAGGAAAAAAAGAGCATTTAGCATATTCATTGCCACTAAAAAAATTGTTCTTAAAGAACTTACAATCTTTACAAAATTTTGGAATGTTTTGGTTTGCTGAAATTATTGATAAAATATTATAGTAGAATATACATAGTAAAATATAGTTCATTTTTATTTGGTGTTTGGTGTTTGTTATTATATAAATTATTTTTGTTCCGGAATCTTTAAGTATTTATTTTAAATAATGATAGACATATGTATATGGTTTGTGTCCTGGATATAATTTTTTTCCGCGTAATTTTAATAAAATAAAATCACCTTTTGCATCTTTACCTGAAATTAAAAAGTGTGGCGCCATATCACCATCATGTTTTGGTAAACACGCATAGGAGTGTGATTTGTATGAGATAGTAAATACTGAATCTCCTTTGATTGTGGGTTTTTTCAACAACATACAATATCTTGGGTCATCTTTTGGTATTTTTTTGATTGTCATAATCTCTCCTCTTCTAATTACAAAGTTTGCATTGAAGGTTAATATGTTTTTGATTAAATCCATAGGAAGGTTGCTGAATAAATAAAGTGAAGCCATTTTGAACAATTAGATATTTTATCATTTATTAGTATTTTAATAAATTATTTCAATTTTATTTATATCCACCTTTAGAAAAGGTTGAGCCAAATAAGAAGTATGGACTTTGGTAAATATCTTAATATGAATCTACATACAAATACAAATCAGATTTTTGTAAGAATGACCCGGATTTTTAGAATGAAACAACAATTGAACATCATATTTTTTGTTAGTATAGTTGGTTGTTCAATCAATATATTGTCCAATATAATGATTTACAGAAAAATATCCAAATTATTGGATAGTATTGAAAATAAAAAAGATAATAAAAACAATTCTGATAAATAAAATAAAATATAAAAATGCAAAATTGCTATGAATTCTGTTTTGGCATTGCAAAATATATTTATAATTTTTTTATTCTTCTTTCGTGCAGAACACCTCCACTTATAGAAGAAGAAACTAAACACCATGAATGTTATAAAAACGGTGTTAAATACTGCAAAATGTGCGACCTAGATGATTTTGTTATGGAAGAATCACATCCATCGCAACCCTTAGAAAAGGTAGAGAAAAAGCAAAATTTTGATTTTGTTTTTTCTCCACCTTTTCCACCTTTTTACAGCCCATTTTTCAATAAAAACACTGTACATCATTAGGTCCACCTTTAGAAAAGGTGGAGCCAAACAACTGATTGTAAATGTTTTGCACTACTTTTTTGAAAAGTGGTAAGGTGGAGCCAAACAACTGATTGTAAATGTTTTGCACCACTTTTTGAAAAGTGGTATTTTATAAATATGTTCTAATTTGTTTCCATCCATTATTTCTTGTATTATAATAACATATTTCAAATTTATTTGTATAAGAAAAATTGTAATCATAAACTAAACCTACACTTTTAAATGTATCAAAACCAAATTCAAAATAAAACCCTGAACCATTTAATTCTAATTCTGTATTTTGCATTATTCTCATTTTTTTACTTATAATGGGAGTAATAATATTATATCTTTCATCGTGTTTATGTATTATATTTACATAATTTCCTTTTTTATATTTTATTCTTCCATCATAATCTAATATTATATGTAATAAATCGTTTGGAAAATTTGTATCAATAATCATATGATATAATAAATATATTTAATTTTTTATATCATAATTATTTACCTTTTAGAAAAAGATAAAAAATCAAAACTCTACTTTTCAAAAAGGTTAAACCAAACGATTTGGCTCCACCTTTTCTAAAGGTGGATTGCTAGTAGCTATCATTATCTTTTGAGTAAAAATCAATCTTGTAATTATTATCATTATCAATCTCATATTCGTGACTAACTTTATAATAAGTACTCTTATCAATTACGTGTTCAGTTACAACCTTTTCTGTTTCTGTTACCGTTTCCGTTTCCAAAAATATTTTGTCTAATAATTCCTTATTTGTTTTTGCATCAAGGTAACCGTTATCAAAAAGTTCCATATAGTTTTTATTCTTAATCATGATAAATAATTCCAAAATAACATTCAAAGATGTAAATGAATCCAAAAATGCTTGTTTTTTATTATTTGCCCTGTCATTTAGATTCATATTGAGATTGAGATTCGTCTTGCCATCCAGTTTTTTCCACATGCTAGGAGTAATATGTAATACATTTTCACTAAAATTTAGATATGGGTAATTACTGAATCCACCGTCAAATGTATACATGTCATGATATCTATTTGTTAAACCACCTGTTATTAGAGGTATGTGTGAGCTAGCAATACAACAATTTATTGCATCTTCCAAGCTGTTGAAATCAGAAAATATATTGGTTACAGGTTTAAATTTTCTTAACGTTGTAACTCCAACAAATAATCGTCTCAAATCAAAATCATCTGTGTCATAAATGGATAATAATTTGTACTTTAAAAAAAATTCTAATTCTTTGATACTTTTTCTTTGAGATAATTTTAAATCAAGTAGATTGTAAACAAATTGTTTCGTATCATTTTTGTAACACATAAATAGCGAGTTCCATGCGCCAGCCGAGGCGCCTGAAAAAATATAACCGTCTAAGTCATAATTATCTTTAATATATGACAAAACACCTAATTCGTAAAATCCCTTCAATCCTCCTGGTGAAATAGATATTAATTTTTTATTTTTAATAAAATTATTATCTTCCAAGAACAATTCCTTGTCTTTTTCATAATAAATTAAATTATTCTTGTTTGTAATAATACATTGAGAATCTGGTTGCGAATCTGATTTAAGGTGCGTTGGTGATTTTTTTATATTTTTTCCACCTAAAATGTTACCTACAATACGGCCAGATGTTATAACATCTGTAAAAAGAATCCACATGAATACTTTAAAAAGAATTGTCATCTGTAAATAATTTCTATTTGTATTATTATATTATTATTTGTGAAATAATATTTAAATTTATTTCGCAAATAATAAATATGTTTACGTTTAAAACAAAAAAACAACCCAAAATTGCATTGTGTTTCATAATAAGTTATGAACACGTTTTATACAAAGAAGAATTATGGAGAGAATGGATAGAACCAAATAAAGACATTATCAACGTGTATTTTTTTTATAAAGATTTGAAAAAGATCAAATCTCGTTGGGTTTATAAACACGCAATACCAGAAAAAAATATATGTTATACATCATATTTTCATGTAATCCCTGCATATATTGCAATATTAAATTTTGCATTAAAACATGACAAGGCAAATAAATGGTTTTGCTATTTAACGGATTCTTGTTGTCCTATTATTAGTCCTAGTAAATTCAGGGCGTTATTTGAACAATATCAAAATCAATCCATCATGGCTCATTCTAAGGCTCATTGGAACGTTGAATTTCATAAACGAGCTAATTTGTCTTCATTACCCAAGGAATTACATTTAGCAAATGATCCTTGGTTTGTTTTAACGAGAGAAAACACGATTGACATTATGAATTTTGTAGTGAATGAGCATCAAATGTGTAATCTAATTTGCAATGGAGGATTAGCCAACGAAAGTCTTTTTGCAATAATATTGACTCATTGCAAGAAAATTCAGAACGTCATTTCTAAAACAACACACATGGCTGATTGGTTTAGAATGTCTAGTCCAACAAGTCCTCATTTATTTAAAGACGGAAGCGAAGAAGACATACAATTTATTGAAAATTTTCTAGAAAAAAATGATTTTACAATGTTTATTAGAAAAGTTCATCCGAAATTTCCAGATGTAATTTTAAGAAAGTATATTTGTGATGAGAAATGGCGAATAAGTGCGAAAAACACATCAAATTCAAAAATAATGACATCAACCCTGGAGTCGCGCTCAGATATCATACTAACCTGCATTCAGAATGTTTTTATAGGTATTTTAGTCGGTTTATTTTTAATTGCAATTATATTAACACCTCCATCTATTACCACATGATAAACATGTTACAAAGGTAGTCATAGGCTCATCAGCACTACGTAATTGCAGTTGCATATAAGTACATTTATTTGATTTGCATTTGCGACATGTAAATGTATCTGTTGCCGCCTCCATATTATTTTCAAATTTATTCTGGTCTCTTTTACTCTTTGCAGTAATAAGTTCATCCCACTTATCAGGACGCATTTCTTGATGAGTCATAAATGCTATTGCATGAGCTTTGATTGCACAAGAATTAACCTGTTCCAACAAATTCGGATTGTTCAAATTGGTAAAAATACTGCGCAATCTGTCTACATAAATTTGAACAAAATAAGGATTATCCCATTTTTTTACAACCTTTCTATTTTTTGCTTCACCCAAAGCAAAATTGAATATTCCTCTTTCCAAATTAATACTATTTTTTTCGTTATGAAGTATTTCATCTATTTTTGATCTTATATTAGAACGAAACTTTTCAGGATTTTCAACTTTACGTAATGATGTTGACATTGTATCCGGGTATTTATTTAATTATATAATTTATATTTAAATAAATTTCATTTTTATTTAATATCTTATTTAACGCGTTGACATTCTTCGCTTTCTTCGGTAGAGTTATCTGAACATGTTTCATAGTCATATTCTTCCTCACTTAATTCAGAACCAATCAATTCCATCTCTTCTTCACCATCTACCTCGTCAGTATCATCTTCGTCGTCACAATCATCTTCTTTGTCATCGTCGGTGACATCTTCATCTTCCTCCGTGTCACTACTATCAACAACAAACCCGTCTTTTAAATAACCACTTTTGGTTTTCTTTTCTTTTGGGAAATTTTCTAATTCATCAATTTCATTTTCGTCTTCTATAGCAGTCATTGTTAAATCTTCAAAACCACCAAATAATTTTTCATACATCTTTTCCCATAAGTCCAATGATAAATTGGTATATTTGAATTTTCCTCCGTCGCTCAAATCTTGTTTTTTAGCGGTTATTGCGCAATTACCAAAAAATAATTTGGTGTCAATAGGTGGTGGAAAATCGTATTTGTTCTCACTATTAGCACGCCCCTCAGTTTTTGCGTATACGTCTACAATATATTTAGACCCATTCAGCTTGATATTCCATTGTGTTTGTTTAGTAAAATCATCGGCCTTTTTAAACCCACATTTTTTAAATAATTCTTCCTCTTTGAACTCCTTAATAGATAACATTTTTAATGCAGCATTTTTTTCAACAATAATAATATTTAAAGGACTAGCTTCCATAGTCAAACGGTGAAATCTATAAATATGTTTTCATGAATAGGTTTAAATAGTTTATGATATAATTTAATTATTGATAACAAAAATAATAATAATTTTTATGAAAATATACGTAGATCAAGAAAAACCATCATCACCATCATCACCATCATCACCATCATCAATTTTGGCTTTAGCAAAAAATAGTAAAAATCATAATAAAGTTAATAAAATATTAGAAAGGTTGGAAAAATATATAATTAGTAAAGAAAGTATTGTTCATGTTTATTCAAAAGAAGGTATTTATCAAGTCAATGAAAATCAAATCTATAAATTATATGTCAAGACGGAGAAAATACATGAAAATATTGTATTGAATAAATCGGACGATGATGACGATGATGATAAAATTGTAACATTGGTAATTGACGATTCTGTAATTGAAAAAGTTTTGGTTCATCAAATACCATACGAACATGTAAATATACCATTGATTATTCACAAATATTCTTTGAATAAAAATAAAAATAATAAAGTAGGATTAATGTTAGTGATTGAATTTATAGAGAAAAAAGATAACAAAGATAACAAAGATAACAAAGATAATCTAAAACCAATTAATTATTATTTTGAATATGGGCCAGAAGTTGGATATAATAATAATTTACCAATAGAAGATATTAATGTGTTTTTATCGCTACTAAACTAATATAATAATAGTATATGTTAACTTGGAGTTGGATTATACAAATAACTATTATTTCAATTATATTAATATTCTTAGTTCATCATTTAATAAATTTTTTTAAATCTGTATTAACAGTCCCCAAAATAAAAGATTTAGTGAATAGTCCTAATGAAAAATATAAAAATATATATGATACCATTTCACATAATAATTATCGTCGTGATTATGATAACCACTTAGAAAATGATAATAATAGAGACGCGAATATTAATATTAATAAGATTAACTATACTTTAGAAGATATACTTCCACCTAATACAAACACTACTAGTATTACAAATGCAACTGCACATAGCAATAATATGAAAAATGAACTAAAAAATTTCATAAAAAAACAATTGGTTAGCGATAGTGGTTTACCATAATGCTAAAAATTATGATAAATGATATTACAATAATAATATAAAGATAAATACACAAACTATACATAATGCAAATGCACGGTCAGAATTTAAGTTATGCAGATAAACAAGATTTAATGTCTAGTTTTCCAAATATCAAACTTTGTTATGATAATATAATACATAACAAAGTTGAAAACGTTACAAAAAATGTTGTATATGATTTGTGCTGTGCGATTCCATGTGGGAAAAAGTGTTTTACGTGGTTTACGCAGATACGAGATAAAAATGTTTGTTTGGTATTAGAATTAATTGATAAAAAAAACATAAATGACATTAAAATATATAACTGTGTCTTTAATAATGAATTAGTATATGGTAAATATGGTACCATATTTTATGGTACATTGTTTCATTATTCACAAACGCCATTTTTTACAATAGAAGACGTTTTTTATTGCAAAGGACATGACGTTAGTAGTAATAACTGGTCAAGAAAATTCAATATTTTAAGCAATGTATTTTCAAATGACATCAAACAAATTGCTTATAATAAAACGTTTGTAGTATTTGGATTGCCTTTAATGGCGCGAGATACTGAAGAATTAAAAACACTTTTAGAAGATGTGCAATATAAGATTTACAACGTTCAATTTCGTTGTTTTGATAAAACAAATAATTTGGATTCTATTTTATTGAGTGGGATTAATAATGTTGTAAAAATATCGGGTGCAACACCTGCAATTCCAGAATCTAAACAAGAACCGCTACGACCACAACCACAAATGCGACCACAACCGCAAATGCAGCCAAAAACACAACCCATCACACAAACATTACCCAAAAATATAATATTTAAAGTGAAAGCTGATATTCAAAACGATATTTATCACTTATATTGCATGGAAAATAATAAAGAAATATTTTACAATGTTGCCTACATTCCTGATTACAAAACTAGTGTTATGATGAATAAATTATTTAGAAATATTAAAGAAAATGATAATTTAGATTTGTTGGAAGAAAGTGATGATGAAGAAGAATTTCAAAATGAAAATATTGACCGGTTTGTAGATGTAAACAAATCACATTTGATGATTTGTAAATTTAATCACAAGTTCAAAAAATGGTATCCTGTAAAAGATTTTTCAAATCAAAACCCGCTGATAGTGGAGAAAAAAGATTTGGGTGATTGTGAAAAAAATAATTATGGTCAGTATCATAATAAGAATTACAATTATAATAACACTAATACAAATTTTCAAAATAAAAAGTACAATAGTGCATCACGTCAAAATCAGAATCAAAATAAACGTCCATTTCACGCCCAGAACCGCAATCAAAAACCTAACTATGTAAAGGTAAAATAAAAATAATATTACATTATATTATATGTCAGCGGGTTCAGATAATTCTAATTTTGGATACGGAAATTTAAATCCTTATGGTTCAAATGTAAATCCAGCGTTTGTTAATAAATTTAGTTCTAATAATCCTGCTAATTTTGGTTCAAATGAAGTCCCAGGGTTACCTGGTTTAGCGGGAGCAAAAAATAATATTGATGCTGCTTCCGGCATTGTTCCTGGGATTGGTATCTTTAAAGGAGGAGTATTTAAAGGCGGTGCTAAGCATTTTAAAAGAAAAATAAAAAATATCACTAAAAGATATAAGAGAAAAATGGGGATGAAAGGAGGTAAAAAACATTTGCGTTCTATAAAATCAAGGATTAAGGCAAAATATGGGTCTAGATCAAGATCTAGTAGTAGAGGAAGAGGAAGAGGAAGAACCGTGAGAATGTCTAGAATGAGTGCGCGCAGACGTGCCGGTTCTAGACGCAGACAAAGAGGTGGCTATTCACAATACCAAAACAATTTGCCTATGACGCCGACCTATTCAGTCGGTGGAGTCATTCCAGCAAGTCAATTGGGATTGGCCAATCCACCACCTATTCAGGTGTTACCTAATTATGGTCAGTGCACTGATAATTATAACCATTTTACAGGTAAAGGTTTTGAATCTTTAGGCCATTAAATAAAATAATATTTTTATATTTCAAATAAAATTATAAAAATATGAGTAATTATTCGCGCAATGGAACTAGTTTAATGAGTATTTTTAATACTACGAAGCCGCAGATTGGACCTGTTACAAGATATTTACAATCAGGAACAGATATAGGAACTAAATTTACATTGTATATGCATGGAACGCGTGAAAAATGTTCTTATAATGTAACTATTGATAATGTTAAATACGATTTAGGCTATTTTTTTCAAAAAGATTCTTTTTTACCTGTACAACAATTAGGTTCATATGATATGGCGCCATGGAATATTACTACAGGAGCGACTGGGATGAATAGTAATACATATTGGATTTGGCCAACAGGTAATGCGAATAATTCTGCTCCAACTGATTATAATGGTATTTTTTACTGGTTTTATTATACATTTTATTATAACGACTCAGAAAATTTGGGTAAAATATATTCAGCTTGTGATAATATTGGAAAAATATATTTCAATAATGATTTTATTGCTCAAAATGGCGGTGGATGGGGTGATAGTAATGTACCTAGCTATAATGTTACTATTAAAAAAGGATTAAATTATTTGAAAATTTCTGCTTATAATATTGGTCCTGGTGCTAATCCTGCAGGTTTACTTGTTTCCGTTGTTGATTCAAATAACAATAATGTAGCGAATACAAATTCTAATTGGGCATACAGTACATCAAGTTCTTTTGATAATAATGCATTGACATTTAACGCAACAGCTAGTTAAAGTATTAAATTAAAAAATCAGATACTTTAACATTTGTAGAAATTTATTTCTTAATACTAATCAAGCATTTTCCCATTGCAAAAACGTTTTTGTTTTTAATATCTATCGGTTCCTCTTCATCTGATTCATTTTCTGACTCATCCGAATCATTTGTAATACTTTTATCAGTAGAACTATGACTTTTATTATTTTTCTTTTTACCAACGGATTTTGGTTTTGATTTAGTTTTACTACATGGATTATTAATATCAAAAACGGTCGTCCATTCAGATTCACCAAAACTATGAAACTTATCGCTGGTTGTATACATTATTTTATATTTTTCTTTCATATAAAATGCTCGTCTCTTTTTCCATTGATTTTTAAACGGTTCATGGCTATCAATAATATCAACTACTATTGGTTGCCCGTGTTTTTCTCTCAAAATTCTACCAACAGATTGTTGAATATCCGTTTTTGGAGTTGACATGATTAATGTAGTGAGAGATTTTATGTCCAAACCTTCCGACGCCATGCTATATGTAGCTATAATTACTTGTTTCGTTTCACTTTCTTTCAACGCTGCTTCTTTCATTCCTCCCACATAATAACCAACCGTTGCTATTTTACGATGCTGAATAGCATCATGTAAATATTTTATTAAATTTCTATTGTGAGCTAAAATTATGATTTGTTGTTTAGAGTCATCATTCAAAAGATTAACAACTACTTTGATTATAAATTCACTACGACGGTTGTATTCGCACAATTTGGAAATCATTGAACTATAAGAAACATTACCGCGAAAATCGGTAATCACATGATTAAAATCATCGTCTTCAACATGATATTCAATTGCTTTTACGAGAACATTATGTCCTTCATCTCTTTTCCCTTTAAAAATAACGTCTCCCAAAAACATTTTGAATACACGTGTCGTACCGTCTTTTCTGTTCATCGTCGCAGATAATCCCAACATATATTTGGTAACAATTTTAAAAAGCGCATTGGAGAATGTCTGGCTTGATATATGATGCACTTCATCAATAATAGTGAATCCGAAACTCTCAAATACCGACGACGGATATTCTTTCATGGACAAACTTTGCAGCATTCCAATGACAATATCTTTGTCTTCAATATCAATAATTTGTCCTTGAATCCGTCCAACCCGCGCTTTTGGTAAAAATTGCTGTATGCGTTCAACCCACTGGTTTAATAAGAATTCTTTGTGGACGATGACAAAAGTCTTTTTTTTCAACTGTGATAAAATATATAAAGAGATGCTAGTTTTACCAAAACCGCAAGGTAATTCAAGGAGGCCTCCGCCGCCCGTACCATTAGAAACACGTTCTAAAAACTTTTTCACAACCGGTTCTTGATAGTCTCTCAACACCCCATTGAATTCCAAATCAATATCATCTCCTTCACTAATCGCGCATTTTTTCGGCGGTCCAAATGTCTCCGCTCCATAATGATGAGGAACATAGATTTTTTTATCTGACTCACGATACGCAGGATATGTAACCTGGTTAGTAGCGCCTCCCATCGCGCCGCCGATGTACGGCTTAATAGTCAAATCATTTCTGATTTTTTTTTGCTGCTCAATAGTCAATTCTGATTTAAGTATAGTATATCCTTTTTGACCCAAATAAGAATTTATGTTTACACTAGCATTATTTTGCATATCTTCTTTAGGTATTATGTTGAATTTGTTCTATTTAGTAATGAAATATATTTAATATCATTTTTAAAAATAAAATAAATAAAATCTATTGATATGATATATGAACAGTTTTTCAAGTTTATTAAATAAAGAACATAGAAGTCAACTAATTTTAACTATAATTTTAATCGCATATTTAATTTTAGGTTTACAAACACCTCAGCCAATTGCTTTTTTGGTAAATAATATGGTAGGCAAAATTGTTATTTTTCTAATTGTTATTTACATGTTTTTACATATGAATCCAATTTTAGCAGTTATTTCATTGGTCGCTGCTTTTGATTTGATTAGACGCTCGTCAAATAGTGTATACAACAACTTACTTCAAACCTATATTCCTTCTGAAGAGAACAAAATGGGACAATTTACTGCTTTTAATCAATTTCCATATACTTTAGAACAAGAAGTCGTCAAAAAAATGGCTCCAATTGTTCAATCCGGTTCTGTAATGAACAAAGCCAGTTATAAACCTCTTTTGGATAATTTATACAACGCATCACCTTTGAATACTAGTGATTAGTGATTAAACATTTTTGATAATTTTTTATATTTTTTATCATGATGATAAAAAATATGCGGGTTATATTACTTGTAAAATGTTTTTAACGAACTCATTGTCGGCATCTTAAGTGACGGCGAACTACCTGATATCGCATAATTATATCCATAATTCAACATTAAAAACACCAAAATAAATACAATGCAACCAACGATGACTTGTAGAATTAATAGTACAGTCGGATTATTGAAAATGGATTCCATATTATAATTAATGGGATTTTTATTATTGGTAATTTGCATTTCTTCTTTTGATGACCCAGTTGGTTGACACGATATGTATATACCATTAGTACCGTTAATTTGAACACTATTAGGCCCTTTTTTATTAAAGAATAAACTTCCACCGCTAATAGTTATTGGGTAAGGTTTAATAACCTTTGATAAAATGTTCAATGTTTGCTGATTTAATGGTATAGCTTGATTGTTACCAAATACAATTACTTGCCCAGTTAAACCTTGTGTTCCAGTATACGCAAAAAATGGTTTTTTGGGGACAATTGTATTTAAATTGAAATTTGAAATATTTAAATTAGTTGATTCATTCACAGCCGGAGCATTATTAGCTACGCTTTTTATTATTTCAGTTAAAATATTAGAAGCTTCTGAAGAATTTGTGGATGCAATAATTGGAATACAAACATATAACATTTCACCTCCAGTTACAGGAACATGCTCAACAACAAATTCCGCGTTTGCAGAGTTTCCATTAAAATTGTGTAGCGATGGTGAATATAAATTTATTTTTGATACATTATAATTACGAGTATTGTATATTACAGGATTTGTGCTTCCTTTATCATGAGAAAATGATACGAAACTCCCATTATTTTTTGCTATTAAATTACTTTGAGTGTATTTATAATTATATGAACATTTTAAATCACAATCCCCATAAACGTTTTGAGAAGAAATATTTATTTTTGTATTTGTTGATGTCATTATATATAAGTATATAAATAAAAATATTAATTTATTTATATAGGAAATGAAATTGACTAAAGGTAAAATATCTAAATTATTGAATAAAAAAAAGCAAAGTAGAAAAAATCCGAATCATAAAAAACCAAAAATGGTGAAAAATACAAAAAATGCTAGAACATTTAGAAGAAAAAGAAGTGTAAATTTGTCTAACAAAACATTAAAAAATTTAAAGGTCAAGAAAACGAAAGGTGGAGAAGGTAAAGACGACGCAAAATCAAAGAAATCTTCAAAATTAGAAAAAGCTCCGGTTGAAACTGTTGAAGAAGAACCACCATCAACATCACCATCAACTCCAACGCCAACGCTAACGCCAACTCCAACACCCATGGAATTAGATGATGTTAAACCTGTTGAAACCGTTGAAACTATTGACGATCAACCATTATCAGAACCAACATCAAGTCCAATGTCAACACCTATAGAATTAGATGATAACCTTAAACCTATTGAACCGGTTGAAGAAACACCTCAAGTACCTTCATCAATACCAACACCAATTCCAATGCAATTAGATGATAACGTTAAACCTGTTGAACCTCTTGAAACTCTTGAAACTAATGAAGAAAAAACAGTCTCAACTCCATCGTCAACACCTATGGAATTAGATGATGTTAAACCTGTTGAAGAAGTTCCTGAATCACGTTCAACACCTATGGAATTAGATGATGATGTTAAACCTATTGAAGCTGTTGAGCCTATTGAAGCTGTTGAGCCTATTGAAGCTGCTGAGCCTGTTGAAAAGATACCGAAATTAATGCCTGTAACAACTCCTGTAACAACTGCTATGACAAGTGAAGATATTTTTAAACCTGATGAAAATGATCAAGAAGAAGATCTATCACTCTCAACACCAACACCATCAACTCCTATGATAATAGAAGACGATGTTAAGTCAGATGAAAATATTGAAAAAAAATCAAATGACGATTTTGAAACCAAACATGAATTGCCTGAAGACGTATCTAAATCAATGAATACGGTCATGGATTTTGTAACATCTAAAATCGCAAATAAAATAAATATAAATATTCCATCTAATGTAAGTGAATCAAATATTCAGAATGTTCAGAATGTTCAAAATGGGTTTGATGCTGTAAATGAAGCCACTGAAAAAATGTCATCCACACAATCCAACTCCCAAAATGCAGGGAAAAAAAAGAAATTTAGATTGACTAAAAAATCGCGCGGTCAAGCTAAATAAACGGTAAATATTTAATTGTATCATTATCATAAATTGTTGCTCTATAAACATCATTCAAACCTTCAATATAAATAGTGTCGCTGTTGTATAATCTATCTACTCCATATTCATTTAATCCACTTTTACCCTTTACAATAATAGGTAATTTAACACTATTGAATTGATTACCTATTGTATAATATTGCCACTTATCTCTGTTAGTAAAAACCGGTCTTCCCATTAATGGAAGAACGTTATCTTTGTTTGGTTTGTTTGTTGGATTTAAAATACCTACTTGTCTATAGTTTGTATCAACTGCACCGACGTTTGTAGAAACATTAATTGGAATAGTTCCAGGAGGAATCACATTAATTTGCGGTAAGAAATAACGCTCGTCTCTTAAAGGAGGATTATACGGATTTAATAATACATCTCCAGGAACAGAGGGAGCCAAATTGTTATTATTATATGGAAAATTTGGAAATCGCGGTATCAAACCTAGGCGCGGTGGTTGACGATTCTCCAAATTACCGCGGTTGTTAGGGTTTCTCTCAGTTGATTCATTTCCAGTCTCTTTTGTTAGAGTGGAATATAAAAAGTAAATAACAATTGCTATAATAAATGCTATAAAACCCATAGTAATATTTTCAATACAAATAACTCCTGGAGGACATTTTTTTTTCATACTAATATAATATGATATTATTATTATGAAATCATTATAATGAGTTAACGCGACATTTTTAACCTTGTTGATTATTTTGGTTTATTTTCTAAACCAGCAGTGAACTTTTTTGCAATATCTGCTAAATTGCCTAAATTACCATTGTCTCCCATACCTTGTAATAATCCTTGTGCTTGTTGCATTATAGGCGCCATTCCTGCTATAAGTGGTTGCATACCTTTCATAGATTCTGCTAATTGTAATTGTTGTTTCATTAAGTTTTGAGTGTCATTTGTTAAACGTTTGATTCCATCACTTCCTAAAATTTTATTTAATTCATCGTATGCATCTTCAACGGTTGATGCATAATCAATATTGTATCCTTGGCTATTCTTTTTACCCCTTCCGACTTCAAATGATTCGTCAACGTTACTTTCATCTGTCGTTGTATTTTGAACATTGTCTTGCACATGTTCTAACGGTGTAATAGGTAATCCTTGATTTGTAGAACTAGAGCTAGTGCTGGAACTACTAGTACTAGTAGATGTTTTTTTTACATTTTTTGGAGTAGGTGCAGTTTTACTAGCAGTAGTAGTATCATCCTTATTTTCTAATCCTTCCCGACTATAATATTTGTTTGAACCTATAACAAATAAGTTGACTAAAAGCAAAGGAGTTAACAAAACAATAACCATATTTTTACTAAACATTGATGTTAGTAATCCAATCAAAATAAAATATACGATTGCAATAGTTTTATTGAACATTACAAAACCTATAATATTCAAAAAACTAATACCAACTACAATATTTAATAATGTTTTATTAGATAGAAATTTTTCAAATTTTGAAATAAAGTTATATTTCATTTTCATTTATATATATATATTGTTTTAAAAAAAAATGAGTTGAAATAAAATAAATACAAAAATATTATTATTAATAAATAATACATACAACTAAACAATGAATTATAATAGATATACTGATACACACGCTGAAACAGATACAGATACAGAAACTGAATCAACACTTTCGGAAAACACAGATTTCACTGATGATAGCACGAGTGATAGTGATGATGATGGTACAAATACATACGAAAGAAATGAACAAATAAATATTACTCTTAATAAAAATGTATTGTTAATACCTGAAATATATAATAGATATTTTCACGGAAAAACTGTTGACAGCGACCCTAATATAGAAGGTCAATTTCTGGTTCTTCAATCATTTTATCTTAATCCAACTACTAGAATCTCTGATTTTTTCAAATATGCAAATAACTTGTGTAAATTTTATAAAAAATATTATGAAAAAAATTATTACGATTCATCATTATCTCACAAATTATTGAGAAATTATAATGATATGATTAAAAACCCAAATTATTTAAATCTTCAAATAGGTAAAATTCATTATTTAAAAGGCGATGAATGTGTTTGTGTTATTAAAACTTTTTGGTTAAAACTTGTACAACGAGCTTGGAAAAGAGTTTATAAAATGAGAAAACGAATTATGCAATTGAGACATAGACCTGATTCAATCATGTATAGACAAATTACTGGTAAATGGTTGAATAATTGTAATTTTATGCCTTCCATTAGAGGAATGTTGATGTTATAGTTTCAAGGTTCATTTATGTCTGGGCGCTTTTAATAATAATTATTTGTGTCTCTTTGTAACACCTCTACCTCTATTTCTTTTGTCTTTTTTTGTAGAATTTGCGTTAGAGCTAGAATTTGTTAATGAAGAACTATTTTTACTAGCAGGTGTTAGTGTTTTTTTGTATTTTCCGTACAAGAACCCCCCTTTTTGCTTGCGCGTAAATTTGACAGACTTTCTATGTTTTTTATGTTTTTTATTTGTTTTATTATAACCGCCCATTACAGCACCATTAGATCCAAAGCGAATACCTTTATTGTTTAATATATTTTCTATTGTATTTTTAACACTATTATTTGTTGCTTTTGTTCTATCAAGACTCGCAAGAAAGTTTTCAATTTCAAGGAGTGCTTGGTTATACTTATTTCCTCTTACATCACTTTCTTTTGAACTTCTTGTTTTTAAAGCAGCTTTTAATGTTTGCAATGTATAACCACGTATACTGACTTGATTAAGATTTAAATTTTGTTGCTCTCTTGGAGGAATTTGCGGTGGACCTCCTTGTGAAATTGCTTGAGGGTTTGAACTACCCTGAATACTATTGCTAATTTCTTGTAATGAGGCTTCAATTTCGTCAATAATTTTAGAAACATCCTGATTACTTTTATTGTAAAAATTCTCATTTGTCAATTCTTCTAATTGTGTAGTCGCAGAATTAATAGCATTAGTTGCAGCAATAATTCGCTGAACAAGATCATCATTTTGTTGTTGTAAAGAATTTCTCTCTTGCTCAAGTTGGGCAAGTTTATTATTAACGTCGGCAATAGCAGAAGCATTTTGTTGTTGTTGTTGTTGCGCGTTAGCTGCAGTTGATTGGTGGTCGCTGATTTGCTTATCTTTATCAGCAATTTGTTTTTGCAGTTCCTGTATTTGTTGTGCATTGGATTGTAATTGTGAAGCTTTATCAGCAATTTGTTTTTGCAACTCTTGCATTTGTTGTGCATTTGCCTGTAACTGTGAATCTTTATCAGCAATTTGTTTTTGCAACTCTTGCATCTGTTGCGCATTTGCTTGTTGCATTTGTTCAAGTTGCGCTTTATTTGTATCTGATAATTTTTTGATTTCTTCCGCGTGTTGTGATTGAGCGTCGCCACGATTTGATAACTCTTGCTGTAAAGCATTTTTTTCATTCACTAATGTTGCATTTTGGCCTTCTAAATCGCGTAATTTTGCCTCATTTTGGTCAATTTGTTGTTGTAACCGAGTTGTATTTTGAGATGTGGTTTTATTTGCTTCATTCAATTGTGAATTCAGACTGTCTCTCTCTGCAGTTAATTGTTGTAATTGTTGAGTTAAACTAGCAATCTCAGCGTCTTTTCCTTGAATACCGTTATTATTTTGATTTACTTGACCCTGCAACGCATCAACCTGACCCTTAATCGCCTTAATTTTTTCAACGACTGCTCTTATTTTTGCACTGATATCTTGCAACTTGGAGAGAACAAATCCTGTAAATTGTTGTTTATTTTCTGTATTTTTTGTTATTGATGCATTCAGATTATTTAATCTATTTAAACTTTCTTCAAATTTCGCTAAAAAATTATCATTTGCATTTTGGGCCATATTAAATAATATATTATATATATTATATCAATATAATATATTATTTTTTATTTTATTTTTATCTTACCTGATTGATTTTTGTTTTTTTCTCTCCATGAGTAGCGAATTATTTATTTCGCTACTATCATTCATAATTTTATCTAAACCATGTTTTATGGATTTTAATTCCTTGACTATTTTTTGTTGTTCTATTTTTGCATCTTGAATGTTATGTTCACTTAATTGACCTGACCTATTTAGATCTTGTAAATAAGTATCCAATAATTGAAGTGCTCTAATCTGGTCTTGTTTTTGTTTAATAATGTAATTATTGTAATTTAAATAATCATTTTTAATGTGTTCTAAAAAGGCATTCTGTTTTGCTATTGTCTGTATTTTCCTTTGTTTTTTAAGTAACATATTTCTTTTTGCTTCTATAACATACTGTAATTGTAAATATTCATCTTCTTGTTTATTATAATTGTTATTATAATTATTTATTTCCATAGGTCGTTTGAAGGCTACCAATTCCATTTAAAATAGTTATTCTTAAATAATAAATATATTTTATATTTTTTCTATTATTTAATTTATAATTTTTAACTGAAAAAATTTAAAATCTTCGCTATATATTATTTAGGATGTCTAAAAACGTAAACGAGCCTTTATTGAATCCTGACGATAATAGATTTGTAATGTTTCCAATCAAGTACGATGACGTGTGGCAAATGTATAAAAAACAAGTTGACTGTTTTTGGCGAGCCGAAGAAATTGATTTGTCAAAAGATTTGGCTCATTGGGACACCTTATCACAAGAAGAGAAATTTTTCCTGTCTATGATTCTGGCGTTTTTTGCTGCAAGTGATGGAATCGTATTGGAAAATTTAGGTTTACGTTTTATGAACGATGTTCAAATATCAGAAGCTAGAGCATTTTATGGTTTCCAAATTGCAATGGAAAATATTCATAGTCAGACTTATAGTTTATTGATTGAAACATATATTAAAAATGCCGAAGAAAAAGACAAGTTGTTTCGCGCTCTAGAAAATTTTGAATGTATTAAAAAGAAGGGTGATTGGGCTCAAAAATGGATTAAGGATAATAGAAGTGGTTTTGCAACAAGGTTAATTGCTTTTGCATGTGTAGAAGGTATCTTTTTTAGTGGTGCATTTTGCAGTATTTATTGGATGAAAAAGCGTGGATTGATGCCTGGTCTTACATTTTCAAATGAGCTGATTTCACGTGACGAAGCTCTGCATTGTGAATTCGCTGTTTTATTATATAGTAAACTTGTTAACAAGGTAAAAAAATCACGCGTACATGAAATTATTAAAGAGGCCGTTGAAATAGAAAATGAGTTTATTTGCGAAGCATTACCATGTCGTCTTATAGGTATGAATTCACAGTTGATGACACAATATATTCAATTTTGCGCGGATAGGTTGTGCGTCCAACTTGGATATGATAAAATTTACAATGTGTGTAATCCATTTGATTTTATGGAATTGATTAGTTTAGAAGGAAAAGTCAATTTCTTTGAAAGATACAATGACTCTTATGCGCTTGCGACAAAAACCAAAGACGATAGTACTTTTGACTTAACAGAAGATTTTTAGATGTTTTTATATTTTTCTTATGTAAAAAAAATCACATGTATATATATAAATATATAACAATGCCAAGTAAAAAGAACTCTCTTAAAAAAAGATCGTTAAGAAAATACAAACATAGAAGAACACATAAAAAACGTAAAACTTTAATGAAACGAAGCAGACATAGCAGACATAGCAGACAAATCAGACAAAAGAAACATAGTAAAAAAATGTTTGGTGGTAGTAATATTATTGATACTTTAAGTGATTCTGAAATTGACGAAATTTTAAATAACTTTGGTAGTAATATGACCGAAGCCAAAAGAAATGAAGCAACAGAATTATTGAAAAAATTAAAATTTGATCCTAATTACACAGAAGATTGTTTTTTTTCAAAACTTCCAAAACATCCTGACGATGAACTTACATTACGTGAGCAAGCCGAATCAAAAGTTCAGTGCTGGTTTAGAGGCGAAGGTTTAATAGAATAATAATAATGTACGTTTTCAAAATTATTATGAGAAAAATAAATATAAAAAGTAAATTTTATATTTATATATAATAAATGGAAACTAAAACCGAAACAAGCGATTTAAATTTAGAAAAGAAAGAAATTGGAACTGTTGAAATTAAAATATGCGAAGAAACTAAAGTTAATAATGAAGAAATCAAAGTAAATGTGACATTTAAAAGCCCACTAATTTCTTCACTAAAAACAAAATTGTCTTATGTTTACAATAAACTTATGAATTTGGTTGCATGTACCACAAAGACACTAGATAGTACAGACGAGCCAACCAAAATTATTGAACAATTAAAAAATATGAAAGAGCCTGTAATAGAAAAACTAGAATCAGCTGTAGAAAAAGTAATTTTAGAAGAGCTAACTGTCGCTATTGAAGAATCACACGTAATTGTAGAAGAACAAGTCTCACAACCAGTAGTAGTTGAACAGCCAGTATCTATTGAAGAACGCATCTAATCGTTCACTTTTATTCTTCAATAATCAATTTTACCTTTTTTCTCCTTACAATTTTAGGTTTTTCTTGAACTTCAATACTATCAGATTTAGATTTAGATTTAGATTTAGGTTCTTGTTTACTTTTAGCTACCTTAGCTACCTTAACTTTAGGTGTCTTTGGCTCCTTCACAGAATAATTGCGTTTTGGAGAACTTTTCTTTTTAGCTTTTTCTTCTACTTTTGGAACGCCATCGTAATTCATAGTTTGTTTCTTTGATGCTCTTTTTTCAAAGAAAGAAGTAAATTTTATCATAGTTTTTGAATGACAATTTGCAACTGATTTTATTGAAGACCATGCTGTATATGGTAATAGTTCCCAATTTCCATTCATATGTATGTCTTTTTCAAATAAATCTATATCACTCAAACTATGAATAGATTCTGCAATATTATTTAAATGTGTCGCTTCATTTTTCATTTTAATATTGTTTACAGGATAATTTTCATGTATCATCAACGGAAGAATGTCATTGTTGCACCAAAATAATCTTTGTTTATCTTCCAATTCAAGATTTTGAGACATGAATTGTTTTGTCACTTCAAATATATTCGTGTTTGTTTTGTCTTTGGAATTTGTGTTGTTTTCATTATTTTTCATATTAATATTTCCACAAAGTAATTGTAAATTGTTTAACACGTTGCGTACATCATAATTTGAATCTTCTATGAGTTGATTTAACTTTGCATCGGAAATTGTTATAGATTCTTTTTTTATAATATGTTTTATAAATTTTATTAGGTCGGTTGCTTTTGGTTTTTGAAACTTCACGTCTAAACAATACAGTATCAATGGTTTCAGAGATTGATCATAACGATTATTACAAGTTGCAATAACCGGTATTTTAGTTTCTTTCAAACAATTTACAATAGACGAAATAAACCCGTAATCATCGTAACAATCAATGTCATGTATGACAAATATATTTTGTTTTTTAGTGAAATTTTTGGTTGTTTGAATAGATGGTATAATGGTTTTCGTGATGTAGTCTTTATCTGCTTTTTCATCAGGATTTAATGATATTGGATTTAAATTATATTTTTTGATTAATAATTCAATAGTCAATGTTTTTCCTATACCATTGGGTCCTGATAATAATGCGCATATATTTTTAGCATTTGTTTTTGTTTTGGTTTCTTTTTCGTTATACCAATTTTCAAACCAACATTGAATAGATTTGATACATTCTGTATTTCCGATTATGTTTTCAAGATTTTCAGGCTTGTATTTATGAATTAACATTGAACAACTATTATTATTATAGTTCAGTATATAATTTTATATAAAATTCATTTTTTTAATTAAAGTAAAAATAAATTTAAACATTATCTATTATATCATACATAATACACAACAATGATAACATGCAGACTAATGGGTGGACTAGGAAACCAGCTTTTTCAAATTTTTACAGTTATATCACACGCTATAAAATATAAACATATGTTTAAATTTATAAATTCCGAAGAATTAGGAGAATACGGATGTACTAAGAGAAAAACATATTGGAAAACATTTTTATTCAAATTATCTGGTTTTTTAATGGATAATTACCCACATTTTGACGTGGTTTGTAATGAAGATGGTTTTCAATTTAAGGAATTACCGTATGACCATTTGAAATACAATAATAATATTAACATTATGTTAAGCGGATATTTTCAAAGTTATAAATATTTTCAAGAAAACTACGATATCATTTGTCGCATGTTGAATGTAGCTGAAAAACGTCTTGACATACTAGAAGAAGTAGTTGATAATTATCATACAGCACAATTTTTGGAGAAAAGTATTTCAATGCACTTCAGATTAGGCGATTATAAAAATTTACCAGATTATCATCCAATTATGTCTGTGGAATATTATAAAAACGCGCTACAGTATATTGTAAATAAGATTGATTACACTCCAAATGTATTATATTTTTGTGAAAATGAAGACGTAGAATCAGTAAATAAAACTATTCAATTATTAAAAAACGAGTTTCCAGCAATTGAATTTGAAAGAGCTACAAATACATTGGATGATTGGCAACAAATGTTATTAATGTCGTGTTGCAATCATAATATTATTGCAAACAGTTCTTTTAGTTGGTGGGCAGCATATTTTAACGCGAACCCTACGAAAATTATATGTTACCCATCTGTATGGTTTGGACCTAAAATGAGCGATGTAGTTGTGTCTGATTTATTTCCGGATGAATGGGTCAGAATAACATGAAATTACCAAATGGTCTAATGATATTATCATTAGACCATTGCGCATTACAAATTCACAATCACTATCACCTTATTCACTCATAAGTGCCCACATTGTGGGCGTTTTGAATGTGCAAAAGTGTAAGTGTCTATATATATTATAATGAATCTTTAATTTTATTAAACAACATATTATTTACAAATTCACTATGTGAATGAGAATTTGATAATATATAATTTGATTTGTCGTGTAAGCGATGTTTATAATGCAACAATTCAACTACAAAAATATGGTTGTTATTAAGTAACCAATCGGTAAATAAAACAGCAGAATCTAATGCATCAATGATTTCACGCTTATAATTGTTTTGTATATCATTCATACAATTAATAAATTTTTTTACAGGTAAAAAATAATTACAATTATTCATTAAACATTTAAAATTATGATCATTAAAATTATTCAAATACATTGTTTTTGTAATAAATTGATTATTGTATTTTAAATAATTCAACATTGGCGACGGATGATTCGGAAAAGTTATTCCCCACGATGGTGTATAAATAGTATTTTTATCCCAATTTGGTATATTATAAAGAATATCAATACATTTTTTATCATATATATTGTCCGAGTCTAATAATATAGCCCAATCGTTAGTGCATTTTAAAACTGTATTTATTTTATTATGATAACATCCCAAATTAGTTTCATTTTTAAACAATTTAATTTTTGGATTATTATAATTTAATATTATTTTTTCTAATGCATCAATGTCATTAGATTTATCATCACAAATAATAATTTCATTTATTCTTGAATCATTAATTAACGGATCTATAGCATCGCATATATAACTACTGTTATTATAATGAGGTATAGCAATTGAAATTTTTCTTTGTTTCTCAATTTTTCGCGTAATATATTCAAAAATGTAATTGAATGTAAACATATGCTTTACTTTCAAAAGATTTTTCATTTTTTCATCTATATTGATATTTTGTAATATATTTGGTAATTGCTCTATTTCGCTTGAATGAATAACAACAGCAAAATCATTCCAATTAATTATGTCAGAGAAAGGTAATATTTGTTTATCATCCCATATGTAAATTGGAATACTATTTCCCATTATAGCTTCATATATTCTAAAAGATGTATATCCACATCCTCTTGGAGCTAAAGTAAAAATACTTCTATTTATTATTGTTTTATATTGTTCAAAATTTTCTGAATTTAAAAATTGAAATGTTGTATTTGTTTCTAATAAATGTTTCATTTCAATTCTACATTTATGTGTATCAAATCTCCCCATAAATGAACAGAAAATATCCTTTTTAACGCTTTCTATCTCAGGAAATACTGGTAAGCATAATAATGGAATATCATAATCAGCTTTATTGCAAAAAACTATATGCCTATTTAATCCATAAAATGACACTTCCCATGGTATTTCATCATTTTTAATGTTTAATCCGCCACCTCCACCACTGAATACTAATATGTCTAGTTCAAAATTTCTAACAAAGATACCATCATCATATTGAACTATAGTAAAGTATTTTTTGGTTTTATCTAAAGTATCAAGCCAATTATAAAGTTCATCAATATTATTTGCATAGTCATTTATAATATAATATGATGTCCAAAAAACAGGCAAATAAACGTAGTCACTATCAATAGTATCTTTATGTATAGAAAAAAAATCATAGCATATTTCTTCCATATTTTTCCCACTACTATAGCAAGGATAATCACTTGTATATTTTGGCTGAAAAATTAACGGGACATCCACAATTAACATTTTTATGTAATTAAACAATAAATAGTTTTTAAGTTATATTATTTAAAAAATATTTCTTGTTTGTATATACAAACAATGATAGAAGTGAACTTTGTAATATTAGGAAGATTAGGTAATGCTATTTATAGATATATGGCTTCAGCAATAGTTTGCATGTTATGTAATGGTAATTATTTTGTTAATAAAAATCAATGCTCTAATTTATCAGACAAAGATTTCTATAATATTTTTATTAGAAACTGCGCAACAAATAATATATCTTCTGTCAACATGTACGGTTATTATCAACATGATACTATTTATAAGGAACATAAAGAATCTATATTAAACTTTATTAAAAATAATCCAACTCATTATGTTTTAACAGATGGTATTAAAGCAGGGGATTTAAATTGTCAAAAATTTTATATGATAGATATTTTGAATACACCATGTAACTTCAATAAAAAATATAAATGTGTATTACATTTAAGATTGGAAGATTTTGTAACACATAATTTATATATTACAAAAGAAAGAGTAGTTGAACTTTTAAGATATATCAAAATAAATCACAGTGATCATGATATTGATAGTATTTGTATTGTTTGCAATAAACCTGAAACCACGTTTGAATTTGATTATATTAATTATATTCAAGATTTTTTAAAAGAACAAAATATTAATACTATTTTTGAAAGTAATGATGTTCTTACTGATTATTATATTATGAAAGAAGCCGAAGTTTTGATTTGTTCTAAAAGCACATTATCATGGTGTGCCGCTTTTTTTTCAGATAAAATACAAACCTGTTATTTTCCTGATTATAATTTAGTTCATCCTGATATTATGACATGCAAAAGTCCTATTGATAATACTATTTTGTATTAAAATACATTATGTAGTAGAGTAAACATTTTGTTTTTCAAATTTTTGTAACTTTAATGTAAATTGTAAAATCTTTCTTTTATACTATTATTTACATCTTCATTTTTGTATCTAGTTAACATATAAATACTTTCATTGTGAACTACATGTTCATACTCAAGATTTGTCACGACATGAAAGTTTAAATCTAACTGTTCAAACAACAATACATTGAAATACGTAACATCACAAGCAGATGATTTATGAATATTTATAATTTCACTATTCATATTTAAATTGTCAATCAATTGTTTATTAATTATATAGTTACCCAAATTAAAGAGGGTTTCACTTGTAAAATTATTAGGTTTTATAATAACTTTTTCTTTTTGTCTAATTTCTTCTATATTTTCTTTTGTAAAAATAAATCCAGACAAATGAGAGAAATCAAAAATTGGTTTGCCTATACTAGGCGATAAAATTACATTTTTTTGTAATTTATTATTATTTTCATTAATATAATTTTTTGCAGTTATAAAATAATTTTTATCGGCAAAATTATCTGAATCTATTAAAGCAATCCATTCATTTTTTGCAATGGAACAAGCTTTGTATTTGTTTAGAAAAGGACCTAAAACAGTCTCGTTTTTAATTAGAATCAACTTTTCATTATTTGGAAAATAGTTTTTAATTTTTTCTATATCACTTCCATTTTCATCTGTAATGATAATTTCATCAATATATTCATTATTTAAATATTCTGGTAAATACCTTATTAGAAAATTATCAAATCTATTCATCGTTGGAATACATAAACTGAACATGTTCAATATTATTAATTATAATATTATTATAAATTATTTATTATTTAATTAAATGAACTAATTTATTTGTATGTTACGTCATTTATTTTTCTATAAGCGTGACAATGCCATTTATCAAAAAAATTTCGCCAATATACATAGGTTTCATAATCATTCGGAGTTCCCCAACAGATATAATTTTCAACTTCAAAAACTTTGACTCTTAATCCCATTTTAATATTTTGATTTATTACATCATCAACATAAAATTCATTGTTTGACCTAATATTATTTTTATAATTTTCACTAATACCATCCATAAAATATTTTGCTTTTCTAAAAAACATTGTTCCAATAATTACATGACTTGTTTTTATATTATGCTTATTTTCGTCAAATTTTTTACATGATACGCTAATAACATTATTATTTTCATCAACCTCCATCCAGGCATACATATTTGGGTTATTTTTACTTGTTGGGTTATTTCTAAAACTCCAAACAATTATATCATTGTTTTTATCATCAACTAATTCTTGATATTTTTTTACATCATAATAGACACCATTATCACATGCACTTATTAATATAGGACTAAATAAGTCAATATTTGATTTATTTATTCCTATTTCACAAGTACATGCCTGTCCTTCTGTTACTTTATCTATACTACAAATTTCAATATTGTTATAATGTGATTTCAAAATATCTGTTAAACTAAAGTCATTAATATGATTTTGTAAAGTTATAAATACTTTATTCTTTGTGCTAGGTAAGCAATTTACAGCCTGTACAATCATTGGTAAACCATTCACATCAATCAACGGTTTTGGATTTTTGTATCCTTTTATTGAAAATCTACTACCTGCACCCGCCATAGGTAAAATTAATGTAGTATTATTATTATCAACAAAATCGTCTTGCTTCTTAATTATATTATTAAAATATCTTGACCAATCATTATAAACTTCCAAATCATAAGGTGTTCCCCATTGTAACATATGTTCTATTTCAAAAATATTTACTGTTAAAATATCTTCAACTAATAAATTGTATACCATACTTACATAATATTCATTCTTAACTTTCATTTTTTTATCCATCAAAAGTTGAAAGTATTTTTTCATTATTGCACCAGATTTAAAATAATAAGTTCCATTTGATGCGTATTCGCTCATTCTATCATTTGTAAACGGCATTTTTTCTTGTATAGCTTCCATCCATCTAGAGTCAGGTTCACTTTCTTTCAAAAATGCATAATTATCACTTCCTAACATATGTGGATGAAACCCTTTATAACAAGCAATTGCTCCATCAGCATTTCTATTTCGTGTATCTTTTAGAAATTCCGGATAATCCCAGTATGTTCCATAATCACAATAACTAACAATAACCTCTTTATCGTCATCAATACTGTCAAATATTAAAGATACTGCATGGACAGGACCCTCTCTGCCTTCAACAGGTACTTCATATATTTTTCCATACGGACATATGTTATTTAAAACATCTCTCATATTTGTTACTTTTAAATGTTGTTCATTACATATAAAAGTAACGTTTTGCTCTCCAGGAAACAAATTTACAACATGTTCTATTATTGGTTTACCGTCTACGTGAATAAGTGGTTTAGGGTCAATGTAACCTGCTTCTACAAAACGTTGGCCCATTCCTGACATTGGTATTATTATTTGCATGTGATTATATAAATAATAATAATATTTTTATATTATTTATATTAAAAATTAAATACCACTTATCGAATGTTCATTTTCTATGCAATCTACCGGACATCTATAAAATATCCAATTTGATAAGGTACCGTGTTCATGATAAAAACCTTCTAATCTACCGTGTCTAACGTATGAATGAAAATAAATTTTAATATTTGAAAATAAGTTATATTTTAATTGTAGATAATAAATAATTAAAGACCAGAATGAACCAATTAAATGGATTTCTTGGGAGTTTTCTATTAGTGTTATCATATCAAATAATATGTCGCTAGAATACTCTAAATTAAAATAATTATACAGTGGTATTTTTTCATTATTAAATACAGATATATCAGCATTTGTAATGTAATAAAAATTACTTATTTTTTTTGTAATAGATTTATATTTTTCTATTTCTAAATCAATATTTCTATCTATAACAAAATATTTGAAACATATTTCTGAATCTAAAATATATTTTGAATAATTACAATAAAAATATTGTGAACAAGCCAAATATCTTTCTGGATTTTCAGTAATACATTTATTTTGAATAAAATTTGGGTTTTGAGTTTGATACCAAATACCATGAGGCAAGTATTCATAAAAATTATCTTTATCTGTTTCTATTATATTATTTACAGTTTCTATTAGTTGATTTGAAGTAATATATATAATTTTACAATCTATATTTCTATATGCATATGGAAATAATTTAAAAATACTAGAAGCATGTTCTGTAACTAATAAAATAATACTATCATAAATAGTTGAATAATATATGGGCAATCCGAAACAAACTATAGAATCTGTAGGACATTGATGATAAATTACTATACCTATTTTTTTCATCAATTATATTTATATTTATATTTATATTATTTATACCATTTATTTATATTATATTTTTTTGTACATATCATATCTAATACTATATTTTCTTTATTAAAAAAATCTTTATATTGTTTCAATTTTTCTTGTTGATTTTGTAATTCTGGAGAGACAAAGCAGAGTTTAAAACCGGCATCTTTTAATATTTTATACACTTCAGATGTCAACGGGTTTTTGGTAAAACAATCAACCCAAACCCATTGTATTTTTCCTTGCATAGCTAAAACAGTATCTAGACCTTCAAATTCTGAAAAACGAATAGCAATGTTTTTTTCACCTTCATTACTCAATTTATAAATCATTGGAAATGATGAATCAAGGAAAAAATAGTGAGTTATATTATGTTTTTTTATTAATTCAAGAACTTTGTATTCAATTCTCTCACTCTTAATATTCAAAATAACGAACGCATGATTGTAATATTCTAAAAATTCAGAGAACAATTCGCCTTCTTGGAATGGATCATGACTCAAATGTATTGCACCATTTAAATCATCTCTCAGGTCAATTTCAATACCATAATGTCTTGGTATTTCTTTCAACTCTTGAATAGTATTAATGCGATGACAAGAAAACAACATTATAAATTACAATGTTGTTTTATTTTTATATTTGTCTATATTCAAACACTTTATTTTACTACAATATGAGATATTTGTTGTTATATTATTCGTCGTGAATAAAATTCCAATTAATTAACTTTGGATTGTCAAACATTTTGAAGGAATAATCAAGATTATAATTTTCCCATCTCCTATTTCTAGCCCATATATGAAGATAAATTTGTTTGTCATCTAAATTAATAATATTTTTATACTGACTATAATAAATAAAATTTACATTTAAACCTTCTACGAGGTGTAATTCTTCAGCTTCTTCTATTAGTAAAAATAACCAACCTGGAAATTCTATTAAATGATTAATATCAATACACTGATAATTATTATTTATTTTTTTTTTAATTCTATTTATATCACAAAATTCTCCTTGAGAACCAATTGTATTTACTATATTATATTTATCTCCATCATTCAAATTAAATTGTTTCAATAGCATATATTTTACTTCTTTTTCTTTCTCATAATTTCTTGAATAATGAAAATAATCCATTCTAACATTATTATTTAGACCAACCATTTTATAATATATAATTGAATTGGTTTCTACAGATGTCAATGGTAATTTTGAATTTGGAAGACAGATGTGATTATCATTAATTTTGTGTAGATTAAATAAAGGGTTATCATCACAAAAATAGTGAAGTTTATTTATTTTTGGATGATTTAAACAAATGTAATTATTTAAATCATGTATCCAATTTCCAGTGTGTGTATTACAAATATGATATTCATCATAATTACTATTGTCTAATAAATCATTAATTATGTAGTCAAAAGTTATAAATAAGCTTTGATTAAAATCTATATTTTTATTCAAAAAATTATTATAAAAATTATATACTTCTGAATATGGATGAAAGAAAAATAAAATTACTTTTTCATAAAAAATTTTTAAATAATTCATAAGTGATATTACAGATAAAATATCACCGTATGTATTACATGGAGGTATTAAAATTATATTAGGATATTTTACCATATAAAAGTTATACATATAATCTTTATATGTATAAAATGAAAATACAATTATTTAACACTCTAAAAATATGTAAAAATAAATATATAAATATATACATATATATATATATATATTTATAATGTCAAAATTATTACTATGTTTATGGGGAGAAAGTTATAGAAGCGGTCCTCAACTGTCAAGAACTAGAGGAACAAATAATTATTCCGAAAGGCAATTATTTGCTTCGCAGTCACATATTGATTTAATTGAACAAATAAAAACTACTTTTGACATTTCAACAGACATTTTCATAAATTCATATAAGTTAAATGATACTGATGACAATATATTAATAAATTTTTACAAAAATAATAATGTTAATTTGATTAAATATAATTTTTACAACGAAGTATTTCCTGGTGAACATATATTATTAAATGATATTTATGATAACATTTGTAATTTATTAGAAAGTAAAGAAAATGATTATGAATTTATTTTATTTATAAGAATTGATTTATATTTAAAAAAATACTTTAGAGATAATATAATTTTTGATGATAAAATTAAATTTGCACACATTGATTCTGCTATTAACATAAATGAAGCTAACGCTACAAAATTTAAAAATATTTGTCAACAAATAATGATTTTTCCTAAAAATTTTTACTTTGTAATCAAAAACAAAATAATTTATAATACAACTCATGGAATATATGACAATTTATTTGCAAATAATATTTCAAATGATAATATTTCATTTTTTGTAAATACACTCCACGTTTGTAGTACTGATTTATCATGGAATCCATTATACGTACAAGTTGGAAGATATTATAATTTACATTATAATAAAACTGGAATTCATTGTGATACTATTAATCATATTTATGATAATAATACAAATTTATTAATTGATAATGATGTTTATATAGAAAAATGGAATGAATATATAGTAAATGAAGAAAAAATGGAAAATGATAAAATTATTTTAATAACAAATAATAATAATATCTAAAAACATTGTTGCAAACTATTTATAATGAAAATACAATTATTTAATACTATAAAATTATACAAAAACATATTTCCCATTGATGATAACAATCGTGAAATTAATGTATATAAAATAAACAATTCAATTGTCACAGGTAACAATCTTTATTATCCAAATGTATTACTTAAAACAGAAAATAATATTGTTTTACCTTTACTAGAAAGAACAATGTCTCTAAAGAGTGGAACTATTTATGAAAAAGAAAATATGAATTTTAATTATTGTGAAAAAGTGGTTGAAACTTTTTGTGAAGAACCATTATTTTTTTTTATTTACAACACTGATAATTATTTTCACTTTATTTACGATTCGTTACCATATTTAATTTCATATTTGCAAGTTAAAAAAGACATACCAAATCTAAAATTACTTATGCAATATCCAAATGAACAAAAAAAGGATATGTATCCTTTCGTATTGGAATTTTTAGAAATTTTAAAGATCAAAAAAACTGATATTGTATTACTTGATGAATCTACGCAATATAAAGAATTGTATATTTCAACATCATATACACACGACATTGATTCAAATTTACCTCCTAGAAAAGAAATATATAACTTTTATCAAAACATAGTAAAAATTGTCAATGAAAAATACGATAAAACCAAAATTCACACACCCAAAAAAATATATGTTTCGCGAAGAACATGGTTACATAATGATTTTAGTAATATAGGGACAAATTATACTACACGAAGAAGGCTAGTTAATGAAGATGAATTAGTTGAAAAACTTAAAAATGAAGGTTACGAAGAGGTTTTTACTGAAAAATTAACTAGTATAGAAAAAATCCTATATTTTTCTAATGCGACACATGTTGTAGGTGCAATTGGTGGAGGAATAACTAATGTTTTATTCTCGCCAAAAACAACCAAGTTAGAAACAATTGTTTCGCCCACTTTTTTAGATGTTAATAAAAGATTTAGATATAGTTTAGATTGCGTTGACGTATATTATAATTTTAATACAGAACACCTTGAAAAAAAAGAATTTAAGAAATATATGCGTGTCAAAACAAAAGATGGAAATATAGTTGGTGAAATAGAAAAAATATATGATAATAAATTATTGGTATCATATACAGATGGGTCAAATACAGGATGGAATGCGCAAAATGAATATAAACAAATAGAATTAAATATGGAAGACGTTGAAAAATTAGATAATGGGTTAAATAGTCCGTGGACAATTTTATTCAATTAGAATAATTATTATCAATCATTTAATTTAAATAAAAAATCATTGTGAGTTCCATCCCAGTTTGGGTTAGTTTGTTTATTATAATTTGAAAAATTGCATACAAGATGATAGTTATTATTTATTAAATAATTTACAATTTCATCAAAATCAAAATCATAAACTTCAATTAATAAGTATATTGGTTTATATTTTTTAAAGTTTAAACCTTTTAACACAGAATATTCATAACCTTCAACATCTAATGATAACAAATCTATTTTAGGTAATGGTTGTCTATCTAAAATGTCAGTTAATGTTGCTGCTGGAACTGCTATATTATTTGTATTGTTTTGTAATCTAACTCCATTAACAGATGACATTAAAGATATATTATCATTATGTGGTAAATTAAAATCACCATATATACAATTATGACCGTAATTATCTGCCACACATGCATAGTTGTAACAAATTGAGTTAGGTCTATTTTTAATACAAAGTTCAAAATTTTGTACATTAGGTTCAATTAATATTCCATTCCAATTTCGGTTCTTTTCTAAAAAGGCAGTATTACTTTGTAATAATCCATTATTAGCACCTAATTCTATAAAAAAACCATTCTCTTTTTGTCCAAATAATTCATCTAGTTTACTATCTAAAAATACATTGTTACAATCACACAGTGAATAATTTTTATTAAATTCCATATATTAATTAATAAATAATCTTTAATATAAAATAATAAATAATCTTTAATATAAAAAATATTTATTAATTAATAGTTAATTTATCAAAATATAAACAACCATGTGTTGCTTCTTCTGTACCTATTTTATTTACATCTAAATTATATTTTGATATAATTTCATATAATTCATTTTCATAATCATGGTAACTACTGAATGGTATTAAAAATTTACCTTTTACTGTTAAATGTAAAAATGATAATTTATTACAATATGTAAGCCCTCTATTATAAAGAAGTTTTAAATTAGGAGTATATTGAATTCCATAACATTTTAATTTTGTTTTACAATGATTAATAATATCTAAATTGGAGTCAAAAGAATTGTATTTATTATTTGGAAATTGTTTTAATAAATTTATAAATGATAATCTATTCCAAATTGTAGGATTGCAATCAATAGGTATAAAATGATTTGATTTTTGTTTTAAAATAGAATTTAAATCACATAAACCCCAAATATTTTTTTTGCAATATTTTTGCGAAAAACCATCAAATACAGCAATATTTAGCCTATCAATATTGTCTTCTTTCATTATTTCAATGTATGTTTGTAGCGCGTCTTCATCTATATTTATAATGATATCAACATCATATATAATGAAAACATATTCCTCATGCAATTGTTGTAAAATGGGAACTAACCTATCTGTAAATAAAAGTGAAGAATCATATTTTATATATTTATCAAAGCAATCAGGTAGAATTGCTCCTTTAGGTATTTTATCATATGCTAAAACTTTATTAAATTTATATTTTTTTGTATAATCATTTATAATTGGCCATAAATAAGAGTAATCAGAGTGTGTGTGAATTAAAATAGTGTAATTCATCATTCGTTTAATAATATATAATAATGAACATATAACATTTATATTATTTTATTATTATAATAATTTCCTATATTTTTCTGCATCCCAATTATTTAAAAAACAAATTTCTTCAAATGACAACACATTTTTTTCTAAATCTGTGTCCACTATAATCAAATTTGATTTCAAAACCTCTTCAATTTCTTTACATTTTGTAATTGAAATACTATTGATATAAATGTTTCCGTCATCAATTATTATTTTTGGTGGTTCATTATATTTATTTTTATATTCTTCAATGTAGTTCAACCCAAATAGTATTTCTAAACCGCAATATATTAAAAAATCTGGAAATGTTATTGATTCTTTAAATAATTCTATTTTATTATTTAAATAATGTTTTATCGTAGCATTTTCGCATAAATAAGAAACATTGTTTGTGTTAAATAGATTATTCACAAGAGAACTAATTTTATTTGTGTTTTTATATTTTTCATAATGATAATCAATACACTGATATATTTCAAATTTATATAACACTTCTACTAATATTTTATATAATTCATCATAATTGTCGCTTGTAATGATTATACCATGATTTATCAAGAATATTACATTTTCATTATTATATTTTTCTTTAATTTCATTACATACTTTTATTCCAGGAGTAAAATAATCTATTACCAATGAATTAGGATATATTTCTTTTATTATACTTTTTGCTTTTTTGGTTACTAAAATACGATTTACTTGTATTGGATGTAAATGGATTGTATATTTTTTTAAAATAGAATGCATAAATGTTTCAATAGAGCCTCGTTTATTTCCTATAAAATTGTATTCTGTCACCTCTTTTATAGTATTATTATTATAAATATCATTCAATAATGTTTCATTATTCATTGCAACATAACCATTGTTTTCGTCTATATTAGTCAAATTGTAACCAGAAGCTTTAATAAACATCAAGTTATTTATTTTAACAGAAGTATTTCCGCCTCCCGCTTGAACCAAATCAAATCTTTCACCACAATATTTGGATATTTGTTTTAATTTAATCAATTCGTTATGAATTTCATTAAATTCATTATATAATTTTTGAAAAGAAGTGAATTCAATGTGTTTAATATTATTATTATTAACATTTTTAATTGTTTTGTTTGAGTTGAACCAATAACTAAGTATATTCATATTCAATGCGCCCCTAATATCTTTGTTAAAATCATCACCTATCATTATAACATCGTGTCTTCTTAACTCCATCTTTCTTAAAATTGTTTGAAACATTTGAGAGCTAGGTTTTTCAATTCCTACTTCTTCGCTGGTTACAATAGTATCAATAAAATTTATTAAACCTAATCTTTCTAGTTTTTGTATTTGATATTCAGATTCATAGTCTGTAAGAACCCCGATCTTAACTTCTATATTTTTATTCCAAACAATAAAATCGTGGACCCCTTCAAAACAAACCATATTTTCAAAAAATGTTTTCCAATACAAATCATTTAAAATTTGAACAATTGAATAATTTAAATTTAATTGTTCTATCAATTGTTTGAAATAAATATTTTTGTTATGAGAAGAAGCAGTTGAATTCAATTCGTATTTTAATTTATTTGAAATATCATGATATAAATTGTTTAGTTCATCAATATCTTTTTTATTATTATAGTTTTTTTGTAAAAATGTTAATACATTGTTCAATGCTTTTGAATGACAAATATTGTAATTGTATAATGTATTATCTAAATCAAGAATAATTCCTTTGTAAAACATAATTTACTAGTAGTGTTATAATAATTATAATATTATTAAATTTATATTATTTATACAAATTATTTATAATAGTTTTTATAATATCTTCATATACATAATCATTAAAGTACAAATATATATATCCTTTTTCATTTACAAATTTAGTTATATTTAATGATGTAATAATTTTATTTATGTTAAAATTATTTGATATTCCAATTCGCAAAAAAATATTTATTTTTTCATAGGGAATGAAATTATCTAGATGAAACAATTTGTCAGTATAAAAATTAATAATTATATCTGCTATATTTTTTTGCGGCAAAATATATTTATTGAAATCTTCCTTTCTATTATTTATTTGTTCCATTATTTTTTCAATAGAATATCCACGTTTTTTAATATCTCTGCTAATTTTCCACGGCAACCTCAAATTTTCGTCAGTGTCTATGTATATCTTCAAATTTATTATAGTTTCTTCTATATACAAAGAATGCAACCCGCATACAATTATATTATCTTTACTTTCAATTAATTCTTTATCAGTAAATTTTCCTGTTTTATGATCATAATCAACTTGATAAATATTATTACCAATTATCAAATCAAATACGTCTTGTTGCATTTTTGTAATATAATTAGAATTTGGATTTAAATGAGTAAATTCATCCCAATTTTCATGATTTCTTTCCCATTTATGATATCTATCACACTCTAATACAAAACTATCGTTAAATATATTTTTAACAATATTAGAAAGTCTAGTTTTTCCTGATCCCGAATCTCCTGTTATTGCAATAGTATTACATAATGATAACACAACATGAAAATCTATATCTACTTCATCATAGACAATGTTATTTTCATTCAAGTAATGATATAAAAGTGTCTCATTTATATAACCATATTTTATCATTAAAATTTCTAAATCTTTATAATAATTTAAATATTTATCCATTAATTCGTTGGCGCCATATGCGATTATATCACACAAAAAATTATCAGTTATTTTTTCTAATTTAGCTAGATCCATTTTTGAATCTTTTGGAATTTGTATTTTGTCATATTTAATATTTAAATTTATATGTTGTTTTAAATATAAATCAGGTCTTATCTTGATAATGTTATCATATTTAATATTTTCTAAATGTTCAAATTCTTTTCTTTTATCATTTAATAATAATAATTTATAATTTTGATTTAGTAAATTATTGACCTTTTTATCTTCGTGAAAATGAATATTTTTAGATACAATCATAATTTTCGGATTTAATAATTTAAAGACCTCATCCGTTTTTATTTCTTTATTAATGTATTTGTTTTCTTTATCAATGGTTAAATGAATATAAATGTCAACGTTATTTTCATCAATAATATATTTTCTTATATTATTAATATTTTCTTTAAAGCATCTTGAATATCCAGTTATTAATAATGCGGATTTCATATAATACATTGAATTATAAAAATTTCAATAAGTATTCCTCAAATTTACTACAATCTATATTAAAATTACCATAATAATCTTCTTGAATGTCACTATATCTATTATAATTAAGCTGTAAATGTGACGTAATATTTATGTAATGTTGATTTCTAGTCCCGTCACCTCTATCTACTATTTCTATAATTTTTGCGTTTTTGTTAGCAACCAATGCTAATGTTAAAGCAGAACTATGTGGTGAAACTATTACTTCACTTTCCATAATTAACTTGATTTTATCATGTATATTATAATTTTCAAGTTGAATATATTCAAATCCATATTTTGACAAATTTTTAAAAAACTCTTCTTCATTTATTATAGAACGTTTTAAAATATCATAATGTTGAGATTCAGAATTTTTTCTTGTAATAAAAATTCTTTTATTTGGAATAACATTGTAATTCAATTTTTCTAAAAATAAATTGCGTACAAATGGATATATAATTTGTTGATTATCACCGTAACCATCTCTAACACAGGTTTCTCCATAAATAGATACTATTTCATAATCTGTTATTTTTGATAAATCTTCAATCAATTCAAATTTATCTTTTATTATTTCAAATGCTTCTCTTTGAAATGGTAAAATATCTTTCATATGAATTTTTATAGGAAACTCAATTTTGTTACTTGGCTTAGATATAATTTTATCACTTTCTAAAAGATAACTTGAATTTGGTTGACCTCTTGTATTATAATTTTCATTTAATATATAAAATAAACCACCCAAATTATAAACAAAAAAATGATATAAATACATTCCACCACGTCCTTCTAAATAAAAAATAGTTTCTTTCATATAATTAAATATATATTACCGTATAATTAATTTTATAAAATTAAACTAGCATAAACTCGCTAAATAATATATTAACATATAAATTTATATAAAAACACATATATATAAATTTATATGTTAATAAACAATCCGCTATTTTATTGCTCAAATAAAGATACTTATCCACCCTTTAAAAATGGTTTATATTTGGAAGAATATTTTTTGAATAAGATTAAAAATGAAGAACCTTTATTAAAAAGGAAATATATACCTGCTTTATGGACAAATTTTCAAATAGAAGGTTGGTTCCAAAATATGAAAAATGAAATGCAACAATGTTTAAATGAATGGATTGGAAATAATCCTAGCGAACATGGTTATTTTACTGTAGTTCAATATGATGATGGTCCATTATTAATTTTACCTGAAAATACAATTATATATGGCGCTTGTTCAGGAACCTCGGCAATTCCTTTAATTTATCAGGACGTAGATAATAAATTAGAATTAATAAGCAAAAAAAAATTTAATGACAAACCATTTTTATGCTCTTTTGTTGGAAATATTACATGTAACAATGTATTACCAAATGTTAGAGAAGAAATGTTTAATAATTTAGCTAACAATCTAAATTTTAAGATGTTTGCTTCAGGTGGATGGACACCAAACGTAAATGAAACTCTTCAAAATATTTTTATAAATACAACAGTTGATTCTAAATTTGTATTAGCCCCTAGAGGATATGGTCGCGGTTCTTTTAGATTTTTTGAATGTTTTCAATTAGGATCTATACCTATTTATATTTGGAATGATATAGAATGGCTTCCTTTTAAAAATATTATTGATTATACACGTTTATGTATTAGTATTCATATATCAGAAATTAATTCATTAGAAAATATTTTAAAATCTATTACAGAAGAAGAATATAATAGAATGCTTGATTATTACCATGAAATAAAATATCTATTTGAAGTTGAAGGAATGACAAATCAAATAATTCAAGAAAATATGTAAATAATAACTAAATAAAAAACAAATATAAAATCATATAACATATATAACGTATAATAAGAAATTTATGTTATATGATAAACCAAAATTTCATCCTACTCATAATGAATTGTAAAAAATATGAAAATAAAGCGCGCATTCAAAAAAATACATGGCTCAGGTCAATACCACCTTTTTTAAAATATTATCATGTTATTGGTAACGAATCACTGGATAGCGACTTCATATTTGACAATGTTAACAACATTTTATGGGTAAAAACACCTGATGATTACAAATCATTGCCCAAAAAAGTGATACAATCTTATATTGCGGTCAATTCAACATTTGATTATAAATATATTTTTAAAACAGATGATGATCAAATGTTGACAAACACTAAATTTTTCAATACAATTACAAAATTAATTACAAATAAAAAACCTACTTCTCATTATGGCGGTTACGTAGTTGACGTTCCGTTTTCGCATTTATCACAATATCATATAATTCATCCTGAATTACCAAAATATTTACCTATCTACGCGACAAAATATTGCAATGGAAGATTTTATTTTTTATCTAAATTTGCAGTTAAAGATTTAATCGCTAAAAAGGTAAATATTATGAATGAATATTTTGAAGATTATGCTATTGGATTTAATTTAGATGAGAAGTACAAAATAGATATACTGAATATTGCAACCAATAAAATATTTACTGACGTAAACTTATGTGATTATCCAGAAATTATTTCCTAAATGGTTGATACTGTGATGGGTGTGGTTGTCTGAGTGGTTGTCGTTTGAACATCCATTCTTTATCCAAATCTACCATGACACGCGTATAATTTGTATGTCTTTTTTCAATATCACTATAATCTTCACGCTGTGTTACTGTGAGTGGTGTAATTAGAAACCAATCATCTTTTTCCTGTAATCTAAACCAATATTTGTCAATTGCATATTGAACATGTTGTTCAGGATTTTTCATCAATTTTTGAATTCCTTCTTTAACATTGGAAATCATTGTATCATAATAGTGTCTTTTAACAATATACCCTGTCGTAGTTTGACAACGGTATACTTTTACACACGAGTCATCTATTTTTTGATACGGAGGTACATTATTTCCTGCAATCAGAAGAACATCAAAATTTGTATGTTTTTTTAAAAACTTATCTACTTGATTTTTAAACAACTCCGGATTTAAAAAAAGAATGTCATCTTCAACGATTAAAATGTGTTCCCAGTTATTTAGCTTAGCTATTTCTAGACACTTCAAATGACTCATACTACATCCAATTGCTCCATTAGTAAGTTTTATTGCATTGAATCTAGTAGCGCATATTCCAATATTGGCTAGTTGTTCTTCAACGTGTTGTTTTCTATCAACTCTTGATTCTAAATTTATATAAAATGCATGTTCAATATTTTTTATAGAATTCATTATTTTTATTTATTATTGTATGAATATGTATTTTATACAACAATATTTTTTTAAACCGAAAATAACTAATAATAAACATTGTAATTAGTTATTTTATACATTTAACGTCCATATTCCATCTATTAATGATTTCTGTCGCCAATTTGCTTTAATTTTGTATAAATCTATATTAGCATAATATTCTACAATACGCATAGTACCGGTATTATAATAATCAAATTGTTCTCCCGTACAATATGGACCGTCATAATTATCCAACAAAATATTACTGGGATCATTGTTAAATATGTAATCTTCTTGAAAATTTACACTTTTAAATTCCATACTTCTACTTTCATCAGTATTTTTTTTTGACAACAAAAAATTTTTGGATGAATTTATTATTTTTTGTGAATAAATTCCCATATTCATTGAAAACCATTTATTAATTTTAATGGACGAAACATTTGTTAAGTCAATTGACTGTAATTTTTTATAAAAATTATCACCAATTTTACATGTATCATGTAAATAAAAGTAGTATTCATCTTCATTTTTATTGTACAACTCTAACAACGTTATTAACCCTGTAAAATCAATACTATTATGATTACATCTAATATATGTAATATTATCCACTTTTTCAATATTTTTATAAATTTCATAACATTTATTATTATAATAACCACCTACCATTACAATTATATCATATAATTTAAACTCATCTTGTTTCTTCATACTCTCTAACAAATGATTCAAAGCAACATTATTTTTTATATATGAATTAATTACTATTTTCATCTAATTATAATATATTTTTTTATTTTACAAATTAGACGATTGTGATATATATTTGTGAATTACGTTTATATGATATTCTATTAAATATAAACATATTTATATGTTTAACTATACAGAAGGTTTAAATATTTTTGATGTTGTTTATTACATTAACTTAAAACATAGATTAGATAGATTAGAAAATATTACTAACCAATTAAATAAAACTAATATTTCAAAAGATAAAATTAATAGAATTGAAGGAATTTATTATGAAACCTTTGGTATTTTAGGTTGTGCTAAATCTCATGTTATGGCTTTAGAAAGTTTTATTAATTCTGGTAAAGATACATGTATTATTTTTGAAGATGATTTCATCTTTACTGAACCGCAAAATATTATAAATGAATTAATAAATGAAGTATTTAATAATACAATAAATTTTGATGTATTAATGTTGTCATCAAATACACTTGTTGAAGAAACGACAAATTATCCATTTATTACAAAAATTATTGATGCACAAACATTATCAGGATATGCTGTTAGCAAAAAATTTGCACATATACTATTAGATAATTTTAAGGAATCAATTAAATTGTTGGAGCCATTAGGATATGAATTTCCAGATTATTGTCTAGATATGTATATGAAAAAATTACAACCACTTTCACAATGGTATTGCATTAAACCAAAAATAGGTAAACAGATTGCAAATTATTCTGATATTCAAAAAAAAGAAGTAAATTATGGTTGTTGAATTATTTTATTATAATTTTAATATTTTATGAATGTAAAATGTTAAAAGAGACGTTTACTCAAGAAGAAAAAACCGAAATTTCAAAACAAATCAAAAATATCACATTGCACGATATTAATAAAGAGATGAAACAGCTAATTGAAATCGGAAGTAACGCGTATTCTATGTCACCTAGGTCCCGAATCGGAAACAATGTAGTAGACTATTTTACTTTTTCTCAAAGGTTGTCCACGCGAGGAAAATACAATATAAATTTTTATGAATTCATAGTTAATATTGACGAATTCAAAAAAAAGAAGTTCATACAAAACATGCTACATTATTATGATACTGTTAAAAATAAAACCAAAAAAAAGGCTTATTACACTGTTCTTAAAGAGGTATATAATATATGTATAAGCGCAATCAATATAATACGACCGCTAGTATACATGGAAATTTATGCAAAATATAATCCAACTACCGTTTTGGATTTTTGTGCTGGCTGGGGTGGAGCTGCTGTCGCAGCGTCTGCTTTGAACATTCCACGATATATTGGTATTGAGCTAAACAATTCATTAATTCAACCTTACAAAGAGCTTAGAGAATTCTTGAAAGAGAGAAGTAAAACCGATGTGCAAATGATTTTTGATAGCGCATTAAATGTTGATTATAGTAAATTAGAATATGACTTTGTTTTTACATCACCTCCTTATTATTTTATTCAAAAATACGAGAACAATGCGGAATATGTATCAAAAAAAGAAATGGATATTGCATTTTACATTCCACTTTTTTCAAATACTTATAAAAACTTGAAACCAAATGGTATATATGCATTGAATATAAACAAAGAAGTTTATGAAAACGTTTGCGTAAAATTGTTTGGTCCCGCGCATGATAGTTATCCATATAAAAAATCCAAACGTCAGAATAATTATGATGAAATCGTTTATGTTTGGAAAAAATAAACAATAAACAATAAATAATAAACAAAATAAAAAGCCGTATACCTAATAAACACCTCCTAATCTTATCTTTGCGCTTGCACTTGCAGTCGCACGTTGTGGAGCACCAATATAATTTGCGTATTGCGGGGAGTATTTATGTGGTGGCGGATGTTGTGGTTGTCGTGTGTAACTCGGTGGTTGCGGGCGATATTTGCGTTGATTATTTACAACGCCATTGTAAGCATCTCTAACATCATCTACGTTCAAGGTGTTTATATTATAAACATCATTTTTAATAGAATCCTCTTTATCTTTTTGAATTTGTCTTAATAAATCCACTGGTACTTGTTTACCTGTTTTAATCAAATATTCCATTGTTTGCATTCTTTTCTCTCTAGTTGTTGGATAATAAGGAATATTTGACCAATCATCTGTGTTAGTAACCACTTTATTTGTCTGCTGAAGAACTTTGTCGGGTCGTATAATTTTTCGTTTTGGTTCTCTCAAATCATAATTAAAATATTCGTCGTTCTCATATCTTAAATGGGTAAAGAATGTTTTAATGTTTATGTAGAATGTTTGCGAATCGTCAAAAGAAAATATGTTGTCATTCGGGTTACTTGATAAAGCGTCAATAGTAAAAACCAATTTGGTGATGGTTCGTAAACCATCAATACCGTCATCTTTTTCACTGCGCCACGGGTCTTGTTTACTAATAATTCTAGAAATACCATCAAATAATTGTAACATTTGCGGTTTTCCAATTTCATAAAAATTTGTTCTATCTATAACCAAATTATGCCTTTCGCATCTTTTTTGTAATGTGCTGTCCTCCATACCCCAGCCCCAATAACATGGATATCCGTTTATTCTCTCAAAATCAGAGCCTTTCATGACAACAATTCCACCTAAAGCATATTTAAAGCCATAATAGTGTTTAACTACACCGTGAGTTGTTTGATAATCAAAAATTTTGTAAAAAGGAATTGTGTCTATATCATTGAATATAAAAGTTATATCTTTGTAATGCTCGGGATACTTGTTTTTAATTGCTAGGAACCCAATATTTTTAACAGCGCCTCTATTAAATGTTCTTGTGTCGCATTGATGAGAGAAATAAATCTCATAATCTTTGTTATCTTCTAATAAAAAAGACATGTATTTACTGAAAAAGAATTTATGTTGAATGCGGTTTCTATAAGGAACTATGAATACTCTTTTGGGAATTGGTTGTTGTTGCGTTGATTGTGTTAGTTGTACTGTTTGTGCTGTTTGTAATGTTTCTATTTTTTCACTCATTATATGAAAATATGTATTTTTTTATTTTACAAATTAGACGATTGCTAAATTTGTAGAGAAAAATTTTTTATGAAAATAATAATAATAATAAATAACATAAAAATATTTATTATTATATACTAGTAAAGGATGTTATTATTACCACTATTGTATTTTTTATATCTTTATATGAATTGTGAAATTTATGCACAAAATAAACAATGTACAAATTGTAAGTATTTTATTCCACATAAAAATAATAAAATAGTTAGTCTTGGTTTGTGTAGAATGTTTGGTAATAAAGTTAATAGTAATGAAAATAATAAGATGAATGAAAAAATGGTATACAATTTTGCACAACACTGTAGAGATGATGAAAATTTATGTGGTAAAAATGGTTCTCTTTATGAAGGAATCGCTATTACGATAAACGTGGAACCAAAGAAAAATGACACAGCACACAATATTCCTGAAAATAAGCCATCAATAATGGATGATGAAATGAAAAAATTAATAAATGATTATTACAAGTTTCTAAGAAATGATGATCACTTGTAATTACTACTATGTATTGGGAGTAGTACGAGTATTACGAATATTTTTTCAATATAATATCTGGTATCAGTTGTTCCTTTATTTTTTCTAATTTTTTATAACATTTATTAATTGTAACTTCGCTTATTTCGCTTACATTTTTAACATCTCGTTTACTTACATTCAGCTTGCATAATTGAGATATAAAATATACAACTCCCGCAGCAATAGAGTGAGGCGTATTTTCAGGCATAATATTCAATTTTTCAATTTTCATAGATATAAATTGACACAATTTGGTCAACTCATTATTTATGTTTAGTTTACTACAAAAACGTTCTATGAATGCTTCTGGTTTTGTTTTGCAAAAACTGGTCTTTTCTTTATTATCCATATCTTTCTCTATGTTATTGATAATAGCCAACGCATTTTTGCATCCTTTTGTAGCACTAGTTACGTCTAAATGAAATATATTCGCAATTTCTTTGGCTGTTCTAGGAAAATTATTGATTCTACACGAGATATAGATAGAAGCTGCAATAATCCCGTCTCTATTATCACCGCGAAATGTCATTTCATACTCCGAAATTTTTTTATGATATCGGACTGCATCGTCAATAATCATTTTAGGCATCCCTGCATTTTGTGACATAATTGTAATGAATTGAAATTCGTCGTACTGTGATTTTTCTTTATACGGCATAGACTGCCACTCTGTATAACGTCGTATTTTCCTCATTTCATAACTCATTGCACCACAGCACAATACTTTGCAACCATATGAAGATTCTTCTAAAAGTGGATTAATCGGCATCCCGCATCTTGTGGGATCAGAATGTTGATTGTCATCCGCTCCATAATATCTCCATTCCGCAGAATGATCAACTATGTCTTTGTATATGATTCCACAAGTTTTATTTGTACAAGTTAAGAAACCTTCATCTGAAAATGCTAAAATAGATTCACAATATTCACAGAAATCTCTATTACCACATGCTCTATAAATACATTCTAAATTTGTTGCATGATTATCGGGGTTGATCTCAGAATCAAAAATACTCCACAATTCTTTCTTATTTATTACAGTATTTTTTCTTCTTTTGCTCCCTTCTTTACTCATTTCTTTTCTTTTCATTAGAAAATATTTTTTAAATTCATTTTTATTTTATATGTTTATGATATATGGGAAATACACCTTCTACTTCTACAAATTCTGCAAATACTAAAACAAACAATGAAAAACAATTTGAAAATTTTTATCAAATTATTGATTACATTGCAACATATTATATTTTGACAATGGATTTTAAGAGCTTATCCAGTTTATCTAATAAAGAGTATTGTGATAAACTTGTTGTTATAACTTCTGATATAATTAAAAATTATTTCAATGATGTGCAAATTAGTTATTTAGCTCAAAGAATAAAAAATGGTGAAGAAGTTAATGAATTAGCCAAAGAAAATGTACTATTTGTGAATAAAGATCAATTGGAAAGTTTAGACATTCAAAATGATGTAAATAAATCTATCAAAAAGAAAAGGGTTTGCATTGGTATTGCAAAATTTTATGTTAAAATTGCCCATATATTTGCTGCAATCGTGAAAACAATTAATCCTGTTTATGTTTATAAAGATGAAAATGGAAATGTCGTTAAAAACGGTTTATTAGAAAAAGATAAAATCCCTAAAAATGTTCAAAGAAAATTGTTTAAATTGAATATTTGTGATAACAGAATAAGGAGTTTAAATAGTATGGATGCAGATGAAGCAAAAAAAGAGGTTAATTTACATCCTAAAATATGTGGTATGAATTTGAACAAGGATGGAAGTGTAAAAAATTTGGAAGACGAACCTGGTATTGTTGAACTATTACAATTGTATTTGGACGATAATTACGATTATTCCAATGGAACCTTTACTGGAATGTCAGATTCAACAAAAAAACAGTTTGAAAAAGATTTGAAAACCTTTTATAGCGCTTTTACTGGAAACGTTGACATGCCTGCCGAAATTAAAAAATTCAGCGACATCAAATTGCGTGATTATAATAGTAAAAATAGCTGTCAAGGTGATAACCCGGTATTCAAACAAAATTACGTTTTATCTAACAGCGACAAATTATTTACGGAATATGCTAAAAATATTAAAACGATGATTCAATCTGCGTCAAATAAACAGAGTGAATTGTTAAGTGTTATCAACGATTTGTTTATTTTTGTTAATGATCCATATAGCGATAAAAAGAAAATAAGAGTAAATCCAACCTTGACTGAAGATAAGTTACAAAAAATAGTTGAGAAAACACGTGGTATTATCATAGAATTGTATGTAAAATGTGAAATGGATTACGTAGAAAACCTTAAGGTTTATGAAGCAATTGTAGAATCAAAAATTTTGGAAACTACCAAAAAACAAATAGACAATCTGGAAAAAAAAGCGAATATTATTCTAAGTGAAACAAATAGAAAAGTTCAACAAGGCTCTCAACCGGTAAATCAAGTTATTATACCACCTGCAACTCAAGATCCTTCACCTATTGCTCCTATTGCTCCTATGGCTCCTCTTGCACCTCCTGTTATCCAAAAACAATTGTAACAATAAAATCTAATATCAACAACAAAACCATATGTAAACATGGTAATAAACTAATTAATAAAAGGGCTAATATCATTTTTTGATAAGCAAATAATAGAACAAGCATAATTGTAATATTTTTATAGACATTACAATAATGAATAATTATTTCATTTTTTTTATTAAATAAAGACATTGGGTTTTGGCTCAACTTTACCTTTTAGAAAAAGGTAAACCCAAAAGACACTACGATTTGGCTCAACCTTACCACTTTTCAAAAAAGTGGTTCAAAACATTTGGCTCAACCTTTTCTAAAGGTTGATTCTAAAGGGTGAATTTAAGCGCGAGCACGGGAAGCAGCGGCGGCACGGGCAGCGGCAGCTGAGGCGGCTCTTGAGGCAGCAGCAGCACGGGAAGCAGCGGCGGCAGCGGATCTTGAAGCAGATGCTGATCTAGCAGCTGATCTTGATCTTGAAGCGGCAGCAGCACGGGAAGCAGCAGCGGAAGCAGCACGGGAAGCTGATGCAGCTCTTGAAGCAGCAGCAGAAGCACCACGAGCAGCAGAACGAGCACGGCCACGGGCCATTGAACGAGAACGAGACATTGAGCGATGACGACGAGTATGTGCCATTTTATATATATATATATTCAACAAAAAAAATTTTTTTGTTGAGAATTGCTAAATAAATAAAAATTAATAACTGTTATTTATTTTACTTTTAACTAAATAATTATAGACAGGTATTTACTATAATTACCATATTTTATTTGTTGAATTCCACCACATCTTGTCTCCTTTTTTAACATTATACATTGCTCTAAATAATTCTAATCTAGACAATGGAACGTTGCATCTATATTTGTCTAAAGGATGTGGATTCGTTATTAATTGAACTTTCAGAGCTTTTTTACTTATTTTTTGTCTTTGTTGATAGGCAAAGTAAACAAAAAAAATCTTAAAAGATAAATCTACAATAGGTAAAATGTCATTGTTTTTCATTTGAAAATCTCTTAAATATTCACAACAAATATTCACAGCTGAAATATCTGCTAAATCTTCGTCAATACTCGGCCACGCATCAAACTTAATTCCATCATAACCAGCAAAGACCTCATATTGTTTAACTACATCTTCTTGTATTTTTCTAAATGTTTTTCTATCATTATCAGTCCACCAATTATGTAATTTTCCGGTTTGATCATATTTGCTACCCGAACTATCTAAAGCATGCGACATTTCATGTGCTAAAGTAAACCCAATATGTGCTAAATTATATTCCAGACCTCTCTGATCTAAATCAACAAAGGGTTTTTGAATATATCCTAAAGGAACATAGATACTATTATTTGTTTGTGTGTAAAACGCATTAGCATTATAAACTTGTGTGCCTCTGAGTGCAATAGGTAGTTCTGTCCAATCTACAACGGGCCAATTAATAACAGGAGCTCCGTCTAATGTAACACCTTTACTCATACGAAATTTACTTATTTTTGTTAAATTGACCCAAAAGTCATTGTCTACAAAATCTATTACTATTGGTTGTATATATTTATCTGGATAACCTATTATAAATTTGAGGTGCGTCAATTTTTCTAATGCCTTCTTTTTCGTTGATGAATCAAGCCATTTATTTTTTCTTATAATTCTAATAAAAACTGTTCTTAAATCTTCAGCCATTGTTTTAACATAATTTACATTATTGACGTTTAAATTATTTTGAATGTATAATTTTGATACAAATGTATTGAAAGCGTATGAAATCATAAGTATTCTGAAAGTACCGAAACGTTTTTCCATGTCTTTTCTATCTTTTGCTTTATCCTTTCTTCCATCTATTCCTTTTTGAAATTTACCAAAAAATTCCCAATATATGGGGTGAGTATTTCCCAAATCAAAGCGATTTAGTTGTCGTGCATAAAGATAAATCCAGAATGTTCTCCATTGAGGAGTGTTCCATTCTTTTATTAGCAGTTGTGTGATACATAACAAATAATTTAAATCTGGAGTGATAAAAAATTCCGGTGTTTTTGTGAAACCTAGTTGTTTTGTAAATTCAATCCAATTAAACTTAAATTCTTCCATTGCCTGTTTCGTAGTTACTTTATTGTAAAAAGTTTCATTATCTTGTCTTTTAATGTTGCTCTCGCATGCGTAAGCCATTGCTATTTTTGTTTCAACTTCAAAAACGTCGTGGACATTAAAGTTTTTATGGTAATCTTCGCCAAAAGAATATTCAAATAAATCTTTCAAATATTTAATATATCTTTTTTTATATATATTTTTGTATTCTACATTTGTTCCATCGTCAAAATAGACGGTTAAATCAACCAATGTTAGTTTTGGTCCTCCTATAAATGATCTAAAAATTGTTGGTTCTTTTGGATCAGGTTTGTTTGACCATATTAAAGGAATGCCCCACTTAACAACATCTAATTCATTAACATATGCTAGCATTTTCCACATGTTGTTTTCCTGAATCAAATTATCAATGTCGTTTAAATAATTTTTTATATGATTTTTCATTCTGTTTTTGTCGCCGTTTGTTAGTTTAATCTTAAAAAAAGAATTATAAAAATTTCTCAACGAAACGTCAAATGGTTCTTTACTATTTTTATGTTCTTGCAGATAATTCTCTACAAGAACTATCAATTGTTTATATATTTTATCTTGTGTTAATCTAAAATTGTCAATTTGAACTATGTATTTTTGGCTCTCGTCTACTTTGATATCTTTTATCCACCTATCATTAATATATGAATAAAAATCATTTACTGGATTATATTTACTAGTATTTAAGGCTTCATGAATTTCACGAAGAGTTTTTTTTTCCAAATTGTGATTTCTTACCAAAATGTCTATTTTCTGCTTTTTTAATTCTTCTTCATATTTATCTTCAAAAGTGTCAAACGGGTTTATATAATCTTCATTGTAGTTTTTGGACCCCTTTAATATGTCAATAACATCAAATTGTTTTATAGGCTTATGTTTTAAAGTTTTATTGTTCTTAATTGTCTTTTTACTGTTTTTTGTTCTCTTGATTTTGCTATCTTTATTCATGTTATTATATATTTTTTTTGTAGTTGCAGTCATATAATAATAATTAATTATTCTTATATTATTGGAATATTATTTTTCAATTCCAACTACTTTGGCTATTTTCTTAATGATTTTGGTGTCTTTTTCATAATCATTATCTCCCTTTCCTCCCATGGCTTCATAGATAATTTTATTGTATTGACTATTTTTTTTTGAATCATATTCTTCGCAATCAGGATATTTCTCTCTAAAGTCTTTAAACATACAAATATTTTTATGAGCAATCGTCCTTATAGCTTTCCTCAATTTTTTGTTCGTTTCATCTTCTTTCTCCCAAATGTTATCTTCTTTTACATACATAATTTCTCTTTTTTTGTCAGTACAATGAACTGGTCGTTTTTCCACCTCTAGAGCCTCTAAATTTTTAATGATTATATTGGATATTCCTTCAATATAACCAACTTTCCCTACATTCTCTAAATCGGATACTTGTAATTTTACAGATTCTATAAAATCGCTGATGTTCATGGCGTCTTTACAGGTTTCATTCAAAAATATATTAAGGTTGAATGTTTTATTATTACTGTTTATGTTGTTAACATTATTTGTAATTACACCACATCCAGTATTAGTACTTTTACAAATATCTAACATTTTATTTTGTAAATCATAATTTTGTTTTTGTAATTCACTATTATTTTTTACAACTTCCAAAACCAAAGACGTCAAATACTTTACATCACTTTCTTCAGGAACATTATCAAAATTTTTATTATCGTTTTCAACACAATATGCAAAATTACAAATTTTTTTATGTTTGAAGAGACCTTGTCTATGTTTGTAAATTTTACCACATGAACATAAAAACTCTGAGTTTTGTGAACTATTTGTTTCGCCACCCTTTTCGGCGTTTTCGGCGTTTTTTTGTAATCCATTGTAATCCTTAATATGTTTCAATGTCGTTATATGCCGTTCCCATTCGGAATGCTTGCTGCATTTAAAGTCACATTTTTCACAAATAAATATTCGGCGTTTTTTGGCGTTTTTTTGTAATCCATTTTGTAATCCATTTTCCATATATTAGGATTACATTAAAAAACGCCTAAATACTTTTTTGGGAAAATAATAAAATTTTATGCTTTCGTTTCAACAATTATTTTTTCTGTCGCCACATGCTAAAATTACATTTCAGTCACAAAACATGCTTTTTCCCAAAGTCTTTCGCCCTTTTTCAATTTTGGACATTTTTTTTGTCCATTTTTGAAAATCCCAAATACTTTTGGGAAAATAAAATCGTTAAAATATAATAAATGGTTCAACCGACTTAAAGAAACTTATCTTCAATTCTATTCAATAAATCTTCATTGTATACAAAATTACCACTAGGTTTATATGACGCAATAGGAGTGTAATTTTTCTTTTGCTTTAAGGTGTCTGGCCCTTGATTCTCTGCTGTATTTTTTATATTGAACATCAAGTCGTTCGGGTTTCTCTCCTCCAATTTTAATCTATTGTTGTTTCTATTGGCTCCTATACCTAACCCGTTATTATCATTATTATCACTACCATCTATTTTTTTACCATATTCGTCAATAACAATACCTGTTTTCTTTTTTAGCTCTGTTCTTACGTAGGAAGGAACCCAATGTAACCAAGATATAAACAATGTATTTGGATGTATATATCTAATATTAAACCCATTTTCTTTCAATTTATCCATTAAATAAGCAATACAAGATGCCTGGTCATATTTTGGAACGCCAATTATTAATTCAGGAACAACAAACCAGCAAAACTGTTCGTCCATTTTTTGTCTAGATGTTGTCTTTATCCTAACGTGAATACGGTTCAATATTTTATTATAAAGAGCCAATTTGCTCAGATCATATTGTCGTTTTTTTTCGTACAATTCATCTATATTCAATTTTTCTGAAAAATCTTCTATATTCTCCAAAGTAAAAACACTCGCCATATTAAAAGATAATAAGAAAAAAGTTATATAAAATAAATGTATTATATAATTATAAAAATATCAAATTACGTTTTTGAATAAATGAATAACAATAACAATAACATGAATATTAAACATCTTGTCCTTTCAGGCGGAGGTCCTTCTTTGTTTCAATATATATCAGCTATTCAACACTTGGATGAAAATAAAGTTATAGATTTGCAGAAAATTGAAAGTATATACGGAACATCTGCCGGTGGTATTGTAGGTATTCTATTATGTTTGAAATATGACTGGGAAACTTTGAATGATTACGCGATCATGCGACCATGGCATGAACTTTTTCATATCAAAATTAGTAATATTTTTGAAGCATATAAAAACAGAGGTATTTTTGGTAAAAAAATCATTGAAAAAGCATTTAAACCATTATTAGATGCTAAAGATCTACATATCAATGTTACCTTGAAAGAATTTTATGAATATTCAAAAATAGAACTGCATTTGTATTCGTTTGAAATTAATCAATTTAATATAGAAGACATTTCTTATTTAACACACCCGGATCTTTCACTTATAGATGCTGTAATGATGTCGTCAGCATTGCCTATTTTAGTAACTCCGGTAATAATTGAAAATAAATGTTATATGGACGGCGGTGTTTCTGCTAATTATCCATTAAAATATTGTATAGATTCGGGTAAGAATGAAGATAATGTCTTAGGGTTATGTAATCAATATGATAGCGAACAAAAAAATCATGTTGATTCAACTTCTAATTTATTAGATTTAGTTTTATGCTTTTTTTTTAAAATGTTTAACAATTTGAGTTCTAAGATTGTTAATCCGAAAATTAAATACGAAGTAATTTGCAATGTAAAACATATAAGTTTGCAATATTTAAAATCTACTTTAACTTCTATGGAGACAAGAAAAGAACTTTATCAAAAAGGTATTGAATCCGCAACTAACTTTATCACGTACCATGGATTAAAATCTTCAACGGTATAAAACGATCCCCAAAATTCTTTGGTATAAAAGCAAACCTGCGTCTTGAATTGGAAGAATATACGCACATGTATCACCATCGTTATTGTGAGAGTGCCATAAGCCAGGTGGTGTGATGAACATAGAGCCTTCTTTCCAATATACTTTTTTTGGATTTAAAATATTTCCATTTTCATCCAATTCATTACCTATTAAAGTATAAATATTTTCACTGTCACTGCATTTTACACACAAATCTAAAGCAACTGAATTATGTTTATGTGGTTTTTGGGTAATTTTAGGTGGAAGTTCATTGTACAATGCCCACAATATTGGCGTGATTGTATTTATACCTAATTCTTCGGTGTCTTTATTGCTTAGCAAAATGCCCTTTCTATTGTTATCTTTATTTGATAACTCGTCCAAACTTTGAAGAAGAAATTCATTACTATAAATAGCTGCTTTGAATATTTTTTTCTCCGCTTTACTTCCAAGATAATTTACTAAAGGACTATCGTTTACATAATAAATTTGCAATTCTTCTTCGTCGCCTAAATTTGTTATTTTTAGTGAAGAAAAACATGGACTAATTAGTATATCACCTGAAGAAACAACTTTTTCATCGTCGTTACAATTATTATCACTATTATCAGTATTATCATTATTAAGATGGAACGATGCTTTTCCATTTATTATATAGAACAAATGAGACGTTGCATTAAATTCATTATATTGAATGTTATTTAACTCTATAGTATCTTTTCTAGTTAACTTTATAAATGAAGCTAGCAAATTTGGTGTTGTTGATTTATATGATACATTGAATACATTTGAAAAATCTACGACATTGATACCATAATTGCACTCATTAATATTTTTTTCGTAAAAAGGAATATGATTTAGATATGGATTCACATTTTTTTCATACTCATAAGCAGAAATATATTCTTTTTCCATAGAACCGTATTTTTATATATAATTATATATTTAAATCATTTGAATATATAATTTATCTTTTAGAAAAAGGTAAAACCAAAATAGTTTGTCCCCTATACAAAAAAACTTCGCAAAACTTTTGGCTCAACCTTTTCTAAAGGTGGAAAAAGTTGCTAGAGTACAGTATTCAAAAACTCATTCAATGTCTCCTTTGTTGGCTTTGCATCATATTCAATAATTTGCCCATCTTTTAATAATTTGATAGTAGGAAAACCTTCAATGTTATACTTATTCATCATTTGTTCAGTTTCAGCACTTTCTGTTGTGCAATTAACATCAGTAAATATTACTTGATAACCATTAATTGTCTTGTTTTGGTATTGTGTTTTTAATTCATTCCAAATAGGTTTGGCGGTTTTACAATGAGGACACCAATCAGCATAAAATAACATCAATTCGGCTTGTTTTGTTGGGCCTGAACTACCTGAACCATTTTGTCCTTCCATATTTGCACGGTAGCTCGTTTTTAATTTTGGCGAAACGTGATTATAATAATAGTAAATTGCTAAAATTATAAATATAATAACACCAACAATAATCAATAAAGTAGTAGTTGACATTTTTGCACCAGTTGACATTATTCTTGAATAAAAAGAATTTGGAGTTTTAACCATTGGGGTTGCGCCAGCCATTTTATTCATATTTACAAAATTATTCATATTTGTATATATATAATTGAAAAGAAATTAACGTTGATGTTAAACGAATAAAATCTTCAAAGATTATTTGAATATCATATAAAGAGGTTTTGATGATATTATATACAATTTATCATGATTGTGCGAAACATAAATGGTGAAATAATTAAAATAAATAAATATGATTATGCAAATGACATGATTTATTATGAAAAAATAATGAATATTAAAAAAGAATTTACTAAAGAACGACTTTGCGAAGACGATGTTGTTCAAAAAGCAAGTAATTTCTTTTCGCCTAAAAAGAGTGATAAAAGGCAATCGTCTTCACTGCATACTATTAGCAATTTTATAAATGTTCAAATTGACTAAAATAAACTTTTGGTTACAAAAATAATCAATAATCCAAGAAAAAAAGTAAAAATATAACTACAAATTATGTTCGCGTTTAATTGATGTGTTATTTCTTGTGTTTTAGAATTATTATAAGATAATTTGATTTGATTCGTTTGTAATACATTCAAATAGAATGTATAACTCAAAAGGAATATGATTATAATTTTCATAAACATGGATGTTTTGAAAAAATTACTAAGCGGACTGATTACAAACAATACAATTAGAAAAATAGAAATAAAACAACATAGACAAATATTTTTTGTTGATGAAAAATCCATATGAAATTAAAATGTTTGTTATATATAAAATATTATATTATATATAATGAGTAAAGCAAATAAATCAATTAAACCAAATAAAATAAGAAAAACAAAAAAAAATAGAATATTTACGAGAAAAGATTATAATGCAGGTGATGGAATGATTACAAGTGTATGGGGACCGCCTTTATGGCATTATTTACACACAATGAGTTTCAATTATCCAGTAAATCCTACACTAGAAGACAAAGTACATTATAGAAATTTTATTTTAAACCTTAAATATGTTTTACCATGTAAATTTTGTAGAATGAATTTAAAAACTAATTTTAAACAATTACCGTTAAAAATGTGCGATATGAAAAATCGTGAGACATTTTCAAAATATGTTTATAATTTACATGAATTAGTGAATAAGATGTTAAATAAAAAATCCAATCTTTCTTATTGTGACGTGAGAGAAAGATATGAACATTTTAGGTCGCGTTGCACAGATGAGAGACCCAAGTTGTTTAAATTTAACCCTTCTTCAAAAACAAGAAAAAATAAAGGAAAAAGTAAGGAAAAAGGTTGTACAGAACCTTTATATGGAAAAAAATCCAAATGTATTATTAATATTGTTCCTCAAGAAGAAAAAGGTCCTAGTATTCAAATTGATGAAAAATGTATTAAGACTAGGGAATAATGTGTTACAGTAATATATGTAACTTTATTATATTTTTATATTATATATAAAATTGTTAAAAATTATAATATTATATCTTATTCAAAATATTATAATTATATTACATACCAAAACTGGAGAAATCATTTAGTACAGGAACGGGTAAAAAATTATTATTAGAATTAGAGTTAGAGCTTGAAAAAGGTGAAAAGGATGAAAAGTTACTATTATTACCAAGAGAGTTATAATTAGGCACTTTTTTACATTCAAACGATGGTTCTGGACATCTAGCACAGGCAGGACAAGGCGGACATTTTTCTTGTCTTGGACATGCCGCCGACGCAGGACACGCAGGGCACACAGGTGGAACAATTTCTGATTTTAAAATATACAAATCTTCGCGTCCTGGAGGAATTTGACTTTTTGGAATACCTTGTGGTAATGAACTACTATAATCATATGACGATGATGGTGATGACGATGATGGCGATGATGTTGATGATGGCGATGATGCTGCTTCCGATGACGCTGATGATGAAAGTGAATTATTGTAAGCTTTGTTACTATTATTTACATTTGCACCATTTACACCTGTACTTCCAAAATAAGTTGAAGGTGTATTATTGTAATTGCTATAATTTGAATTGAACGGACTTGATACATTCTGGTTTGACGACATTGGGTTTGGATTATTTATTGTATAAATATATGAACCTTTCGGAGTATTCACCTTAATTGCTTGATGCCCTTGATAATTTATTACCCAAGCGGTTTCACCGTTTGGTCCATCAAAATGTTGGTTATCTGAATTACTTGCAAAATTAGAATAATTTTCTTTTGTTTTAGTTATTGTTATAGATGTTGAAGTATTAAGTTGTCCATTATTATGATTTTTAAAAGTTTGTGGAGTGTCTCCTTTAGATAATGTTACTAGGAGTGTTGGTTTCCCATTACTTTCCACATTTACTTTAACTGAACCACCGTTTTCTCCATAGAAAGTAGCACCATTTGTTAATTGAGAAGATAAACCAGAATAATGATTATAATTGTCATAGTTATTGTTTGTTTTACTATTATTACTACTACTAGCAATAGTATTATTAGTTTTGTCTTCTGGATTTACAGTAAAAATACCATTGAAACTTCCTGTAAAAGATTCTTTATTGTAATTTCCTCCTAAAAACGAAGATAATACTAAACCTAATAATAATATTAAAATTAGACATAATGCTTCAGTATTCATTGTATAATTTATATAGTGAAAAAAATGTTATTATTATTGTTTATTATAATTTAATTTAAAAAATAATTGAATTCAAAATAAATAAAATACACCAATAACACAACAAGTTAAATTTATTCAATACAAAATGGAAATGACTAGCGAAAATGATTATATTATCGGTGAAGGAATCACAATTGACGAAGGTCTAACAGAGACAAACTCAAGCCCTGATACAAAGGTAAAAAAAACAAGACTGCGTTCAGTATTCAATTTGAATCGTTTTTATTTAGATGATACAAATATATTAGAAATAGGTGCAGACGAGGCGGGACGAGGTCCCCTTTTTGGAAGAGTCTACAGCGCAGCTGTAATTTTACCTAAAGATGACAGTTTTGATCATTCTAAAATGAAAGACAGCAAAAAATTTCATTCAAAAAAACAAATTGATGATGCGGCAGATTATATTAAACAAAATGCGCTCGCATGGTATGTTAGTTTTGAAGATGAGAAAACAATTGACCAAATCAATATATTACAAGCGACACAAAAAGCAATGCATAATGCTATTTTGGAAACACGCAATCAGTATAATGAAAAAATGAAAAAACAACAAAAAAAGGAGAATGACGATTATAAATTTTATTTGTTGATAGATGGAAATTATTTTAATCCTATAACATATTTTAATAAAGTTGCAACGAAGCTAGAAACAATACCTTATTCTTGCATTGAAGGCGGCGATAACAAATATACGGCGATTGCGGCAGCATCTATCTTGGCAAAAGTTGAACGCGATAAATATATTGAAGATTTATGCAAAGAACACCCTGAACTAATTGAAAATTATGGAATTGACCAAAATAAGGGATATGGTGCTAAACGTCATATTGATGGAATTAAAGAACATGGTATTACAATTTGGCATCGCAGAAGTTTTGGTATTTGTAAATCCTTTTCAACCTATTAAAATCCACCTTTTGAAAAGGTGGAGCCAAAGTTTCACTTTTTTTGCTTTACTTTTTGAAAACTAAAAGTTCACGGTTTTGGCTCTACCTTTTTCTAAAAGGTAGAAAAAATTGAAATCTTTTTTTATATTTATTCAATATACAAATAAATATAAAATGGTTAAGATTTGTGTATTTGATACTGAGACAACCGGACTACCTCCAATTTTAGATGGAAAAGATTGGAATGCGAGAAATGTGAATGATATGAAATTATTGGATTATGACGATTTAATTAAAACTTCCTCTGTGTGGAAACAAGTGTTATCTTCATGGCCTAGTATTATTCAGTTGAGTTATATTGTTTATGACTTAGAAACACCTAGCAAGAGCAAAATATTCAATAAATACATTGACATCACTGATGATATAGTCATCGCAGAATCTTCTGCAGCAATTCATCATATTGACAGAGACAAAATCAGTCGCGAACCACCTGAAAAAAAAGCACTAATTGCAGATGCTGTTGATGAATTCATGAATGATATTATGGACCCCGATGTTGTTACAGTCGTAGGCCATAATGTTCAATTTGACCGTAAAGCAGTCATTGCTGAATTATTGCGTTTATCGGGTGCAAATGTGGGAGCAGAAACTGAAAAACAATTGCAGTTTCTAATGAATAATAAGAAATTCACGTGTAGCATGGAAGTAACAGCTCCTATTTGTAATATACAAATTGCAGTAAATTATAAAGATAAAAAGACAGGCGAAGATAAAGTTTTTTACAAAGTAAAAAGCCCCAAATTAATAGAATCATACCAATACTATTTTGGTTATTCACCTGACGGTGATGCATTGCATGATGCTTTAATTGATGTAATATTGTGCTTAAGAGTTTTCATTAAATATAAATACAATGAAGACATTTGCGGTAAAAATGTAATTATTACAGAATATATCAAAAAATTATCCCCTGAAGGCTATGTTTGCAATTTAGAAAAAGCAAAAATGGATAACGACCTTGACATAGAAAATATAAAATTAGAAATTATAGATCTGTTTGACGAAAACGACAACTTAACTACAAAGACAAACACAACAACAACGAGCTCAACTACAAAATCAAAAACAAAAAGTAAAAAAGGCGGCAAAAAAAATAAAAAACAAAAGGCAAAAACCAAAAGAAGAAGGTCTAAACGACTTTTAGCTGCTGCTGCAGTTAAAAAAGTTATTAAATCCTAATATTTATATAAGTGTTGCTATAATATCATCGCCATCTTTATCAGATATTTCATTTATAATATAATTATTGTTTTTGAGTTTATTCATAACAAAATTCATTCCGTTTATTCCTAATTCATTCGCAATATCATTATTATAATGTGTGAAGCATTCACTACTAAATACCCATTTTTCAAATCTTATTTGTTTAATTTTATATTTTGACAAATCTATCATTTTTATAATTTCAGTATCAAACCCTTCTGTATCTATTTGTAAATATTCTATTTCTGTTATATTATGATTTTTACATATTTCATCAAATGTTATTGTTTTTGCTGTAAATTTGACCATATCATCCTTTGTACCCCAATCATTCATAGGCAATAGAGAAAAATTACCATCGCAATATGCGTGACCGTTATCAGCAATTGAACCAATTATACCATTTTTTGCTGGTATGTACAATTCTACAATTTCATCATTATTATAATATATAGCATTATTGTAAATATACACGTTTTTTACATCCTTATAATTTTCGTTTATTTCATTAATCAGTGTTTGATTAGGTTCTACTAAAATAACCATGTCAGGATTTATCTCTTTTACTTTATTTCTAAATAAATCATCTCCGTTGTTTGTACCAATTTGAAAAAATATTCTGGACATTTATATAGATTATAGTGTAAATATTTATTATTATTAAACGAAATTACATTTAGAAAAAGTAGACTAAAACAAATTTCAATTATTTTGATCCACCGATCTAAATATATATATATATATATTTGCACAACTTTTTCTAAAAGTTGCTAGGCAGAACACATCTCACAAATCTCATCCTTTTCTTCCACTTTTTTCTTCTCCGGTTCTATTGTAAATTGTTGAGCCTGATGTTTTGCTTTTCGTCTCAAATAATAAATACCTGTTTTTAATCCTTTTTTCCATGAATAAAAATGCATTGATGTAAGGGTATTGTAGGTTGGGTCTTCAACCCATAAATTCATAGATTGACTTTGACAAATAAATGCTCCACGGTCGGCGGACATATCTATTAAATGTTTCATCGGCATTTCCCATACAATTTTGTATTTGTTTTTAACATGGTCACTCAACATGGATAATTGTTGTATACTTCCCTTGTTTGCAATAATATTATTTTTAATTTGTTCATTCCATAATCCCAAGTCAATAAGTTCTTTCATCAAATATTTATTTACTACAACAAATTCACCTGCTAATGTGCGGCGACTATATAAATTACTTGTAAACGGCTCAAAACATTCATTGAAACCTAAAATCTGTGATGTTGACGCGGTTGGCATCGGAGCAAGTAAAAGCGAATTTCGCATTCCGTGCGCGACTATGGATTGTTTCAAAGCATCCCAATCATAACGACCGGGCGTAGGCTCTACACCCCACATATCAAACTGTAATATTCCTTTTGATGCAGGCGAGTTATCAAAAGACTGATACGCGCCAATATGTTTGGTTTTCAATCCATGTTTTAATCCATTTGTATACTTTGTTTCATAAATTAATTGAACGTCACTATTAAAATCTATTTGAGATGAATATTGCTCTTTAATTGCAATTGATATTTCATTGCTTTTTTCTAGTGCTGCGTGATAAATCGTTTCAAAAATTAATTTGTTGACTTCTTTTGCTTCATCGCTATGAAATGGAATATCCATCAAAATAAATGCATCAGCCAACCCTTGAACACCAATACCAATAGGTCTATGTAACATATTACTGCGCTGTGTCTTTTCAGTTGGATAAAAGTTAACATCTATTACTTTATTTAAATTATTAGTTACTACTTTGGTGACTTGATGTAATTTATCGTAATCAAATATTTTGGTCTTTTCATCTACAAAAGTTGGAAGAGCAATAGAAGCCAAATTACATACAGCGGTTTCTTTATCGTCTGAGTACTGTACTACTTCCGAACACAAATTAGACGATTTTATCGTGCCGAGATTTTGTTGATTTGTTTTTTTATTTGCAGCATCTTTAAAAAGTAAATAAGGGGTTCCGGTTTCCATTTGAGCGTCCAAAATTTTAAACCACAAATCACGAGCACTCACGGTTTTACGAGCCTTTCCGGAAACCTCGTATTTTGTATACAATTCAACGAATTTTTCGCCATAGACGTCCGATAAACCTGGGCACTCATTTGGACAAAATAACGACCATTTACCGTTTTCTTTTACGCGTTCCATAAATAAATCACTAATCCATAAAGCATAAAATAAATCACGTGCTTTTGATTCTTCATCGCCGTGGTTTTTCTTCATTTCCAAAAAGTCTTCAATGTCAGGATGCCAAGGCTCTAGGTAAATAGCAAAGGAACCGTTGCGACGATTTCCTCCTTGGTCAACATAGCGTGCTGTGTTATTGAACACACGTAACATGGGAACAATTCCATTAGATTTTCCATTAGTTCCAACTATATGACTACCTTTTGATCTTAAATTATGAATATGTAAACCAATACCACCTGCCCATTTGGAAATGTGAGCACAATCTTTCAAAGTAGAAAATATACCTTCAATACTATCGTCTTCTAAAGCAATCAAATAACACGAACTTAATTGTGGACGCGGGGTTCCTGCATTGAAAAGAGTTGGCGTTGCATGTGTGAAATATTTTTGTGACGTCAAATCATATGATTCTTTTATCATATCCAGAATTTTATTATTATTAGTATTATTACTACTATAACAACTGTTTGGATTCACATGAATACCAACTGAAACGCGCAACCACATATGCTGAACTCGTTCAACTAATTTATTATTCAATCTGAATAAATACGCGCGCTCTAATGTCTTGAAACCAAAAAAATCAATCAAATAATCTCTATTGTGGTCAACCATAATATCAAGTTCTTTCGCGTTTTGTTCTATAAATTTCCATATGTAGTCCGCTATCAACGGTTTGTGGCTTCCGTGAATATCTGTGAATTCATATAAACTCTTCATAATATTTGAAAACGACGATTCAGTGTTTTTTTGATGATTTGAAATTACGATTCTAGAAGCAAGAACTCCATAGTCTGGATGTTGTGTTGAAAGTGAGGCACATTGTTCTGCGGCCAACTCGTCAATTTTAGCCGTTTCAATCTTATCATATAATTGATCAATAACTTTCATTACCAAAGAAGAATAATTAATTTGAATACCGACTTCTTGGCCTAATTTTTTAATACGGTTTAATATTTTATCAAATGACATTTCTTCTAGATTTCCATCTCGCTTTGTTACGCGCATGTCATTGTCCGTATTACTAATATTTTTATTCATATTCATACGAAAGTGTTATAATATACATATTTTAAAATAGTTTTAAATGTTTTTATTTTTATATAAAATATATATATATATAAATAAAAATATACCATATTAAATGAAGTATAATATATGTTTGATATTATTCATAATAATAGCAGTAGTGATAACACTAGGAACACCATTATTTTATAATATGTTTAAATCCATCAAAATGATAGAAAATTATCAAAATTACAATATAAATAGTAGTATGACCACTAGTTTAGGAGGAGATGAAGGTAAATATCCATTTCCTGAAACTGATCTTCTTGTAGAGGATACTTATCCACCAACCGGACAAAAAGGAATATCAAATAATGGTTCTGCTAATATATGGTGGCATTATCCTATTTTTCAACTAGGGTCTTATGACCAAATAACAAATAACATTAGATACCCTAATAATCCAGATGAGGGTACCTGTATGCCTGCTAGTATGTGCCAAACATTATACAAAGAAAAACAGTTGAAAACAAATTATGTTAAACCTCTACCACCGATCAATCCAAATTGTGGAACAAGAGTAGGCTATTTTGATACGCCTATTAATTTGTTACCATTTAGAACAGACATGTCTAACATTTTGTATTAAGTGATTCGGGACTTTTTTTTACGCAGATATTAATAAATAAAAATAATTATTTAAAAATAATGCATTTATAAATAAAAAATGCCTTATTTTAAACCATTAAATTTATTATATATTCACATTCCAAAAACTGGTGGAATGTCTATAGAAGAATATTTTTATAAAAAATGTAATTTGGTTAGATGTGACAAGAACATATCTGGTTGGTATCTTAATAAGGAACAAAAAATACGTTATCCAAATAATCGTTCGTTGCAACATCTAACATATGAAGAAATTAATCACTACCAACAATATTTTGATTATAAACAAAATGACAGTAATAACACTACTATTTTAGTTTCGGTAAGAAACCCATATGAAAGAATAATGTCTGATTTATTTTGGGGAAACAAAATACAAAACATTGACGAATTAGATGAAGAGTTATTGTACGAGATAATATATAAATATTTGTATATAGAAGAAGATACCGATAATCATAGAGTTCCACAATATAAATATATATTGGACAAGAATGAAAACTTAGTAAAAAACATTAAAATAATAAAGACAGAAACATTACAACAAGATATGATTCAGATGGGATACAGTGATTTTGATGTGTTTATAAATAAAAATAAATATGATGAACAAAAAAATATCAATTATATGAAACTATTAAATGAAAAATCAATGGATTTAATTTATGAATATTATAAAAAAGATTTTGAGGTTTTTGATTATTCAAAAACCAATGATAGCAATAACATTGATACTATTCACGCTGTTAATAATAATGTGGTATTAAACTCACCGCTTAAACAATTTACAACAACAATTGTTTCTGGATTTATTGCAAATATTAGTAAAAATAATTCACGATCAGTTGAAACATATATTGAATATGGAAAATTATTGGTTAATATTCCAAATCCCAAAATAATATTTATAGATTGTCAATCATATAATTCTTTTTTTAAAAATGGTTATTCAAACGGGCTATATCCTAATACAACTTTTATTAAAATAAATAAAGAGGAATTGTATTTATACAAGTACTTGGATAAATTAACAAATTTCAAGTTAAATACAGATAATCATGATAAAAATACACTGGATTATTTATTTGTACAAAATAATAAAACTGAATGGGTAAGAGAAGCTATTCAAATGAATATTTATAACACTGATCAATATATTTGGATTGATTTCGGGATTTATCACATGATTAAAAATGAAAAAGAATTAAATGATGGGATTTTGTCTATGACAAACAAATATTATAACAACCTGCGAATTGCGTCATGTAAATATAGAGACTATACTGTAAGTTATAATGTTTATGAGATAATTACTTGGACATTTGCGGGATCTGTTTTTGGTGGTCATAAAGATGCTTTAATCAAATTTGCGGATTTGGCTAAAAATGAAGTATTAAAAACAATTGAAGAAAAAAAATCAATAATGTGGGAAATAAATATTTGGTATTTGGTAAAATTGAAGTATATTGAATTATTTGACTTTTATACTTGTGGACACGATGTTAGAATATTAAAAGACTATTAAACCAAAATTCTTCTAATTCATATTTACAATTTTTATTAAACATCCTTGTTGTTGGTTATTGTTAGTACTATTAAAATAACTGTCAATTGTGGTTGCATTACTATCTTTTTTTATTTTTGGTTTTCTATTAGGTGCCCGATGTTCGTATCCTGTTACTCTCTCTTTTTCAATAATATTCCATACATTTTCTATTGCTTGAATATTATTTTTAAACCAGTTTTTATTACGTGAAACTAGAACGCAACTTAACTTTTCTAATCTCCAATAGTTTGATTTAATATACGTCATATTATATTCCTGAGATTGATATAATTCAATCATTTCTTCTTCCCATTTTAAGATTTCGTCCATTTTTACTATATTCAACGGTTTGTAAATATAAAAAGGTTTTGCTTCTGAAATATTGTGAAAATAAATAATAACGCCCTTTTTATCAAGAGCTTTCACATTAGTTTCTTGCGAATCAAGTTCTAATTCTTTGAAAAATTGATTAGCGCTTTCATACTCAACAAATTTTGTTTCCAAGAAATCACAATCATCTAAATCACAAACTTCCATTTGCAATTGCATTTGAATCCAATATTCTTTTTTTGGTATTCCATTTATTTCACGATTTACAATATTTTTAATTTCTAACATGCGTCCAAAACGTTCAGAATTGATGTCTACGTTAATACCATCAGGAGATGCTCCTAAAAAATGATAGTTGTCGTGTCTTATACAACCGAAATCGGCTACCATTGTGTTATATAAATATTCATACAACATAACAGAAACAGGTTCATATTTTTGACCCCAATGGAAAGGTGTATTAATGTTTACCATAGTCGGTATATTTGGTTGAAGATTATTATCATGATCAATTCTTTTTAACGGTTGACATTTTTCATATATAAGTTGATTTATCGTAGATTGGCTTTCAAATGCTTTATATGCGTTACTTGCAGTAATTAAATTGTGACGAAATTTATACCATTCATCAGTTCGTTGAGTTGGCTGTGGTTTTTGTTTAATAAGTTCAATTTTATCTAAAATAATCTGGTTCTTAGTATTTTTATCAAGTTGGGATTCAATATCGTCATTATAATTATAATTATTAATAATTTCTGTTTCAGATAATATAACATTATTACTAATAGAACGCTCCGGATAAAACGTACCAATAAATATTTTAAAAGCCTCATCTAATAAATCATCCAGGTCATCTTCTAACCATTCATTTTCTAGGATATCATCTTCAAACTGTATGTAAAACAATTCTTTAATATCTTCTAAAAATTCTATTTCAAAGTCTGGTTCGCTAATTGCTGTTGGGTTTTCATTCATATAGTCTTCCATTAAATATAATGCGGATTCAATTAATTCCAACCCATTTATTTCATCAATTATAACTGGTATTTCTTCATCTTCAAAAACTAATGATTCCAATATATTTTCCAGATCGTCTAATTGATTTAAATTTTTTATTGAATTAATAATATCCATACTTTTATAATATATACGTTAACTATATATTATAATAACTGTAATTATTTATATCAATTTATTTTACTATTACTATCTATCAGTTTTTATTAAATTCAACTGTTTTGTAAATAAAAATTTATTTGAATTTATGTTGCGTCTTTTAATATTACAATTTAAACAGGCTATCACGAAGTTATCTTTATTATGTCCGTTATCGTTATCTATACGATCAATAGTCCATTGGGTTAATTCTCTCACAATTTCATAAAGAATAACCACGGGACAATTGCAATAGAAACATTGCATACTAGTATCTATTAATTTTTGCATTATAGTATCTATATCAAGAAACAATGATTCATTGTATTTATTTTTAATTAAATCCTGTTGTCTATAACTAGATAATTTTTTTTCTATTTCTTGTTTCAAAATAGTTTTTACAAGGTTATTTTCATTTTGATTGTGATTGCTGTATATTTCTTTAATTAAATTAATTTGTTTATCATGATTTAAAAAAATCGGATTTATGTTATACTTGTTAATAACTTCTCTCTTTTTTATTTCATTCTTAATCCGATTTGCACGTTTTATTAAATATCTATTATTTGTTCCACTAATTAATATTTTTTTATCGTTATCATTTGTTTCAGTTTTTTCCATTTAATTTTGTGATTTTATAATTATATAATACATATAATATTATATTATATTTGAAATTGATATATACATAAAATATTATATTATATTTTCATGAAAAAGAGTTAAACTTATTCTTATATGTATATATATAAGAATAAATGGAAATAGAAGATATTAATGAAATTAAAAATAAAGAACTAGAAAATCCTACAGAAGAAGAAGAGTGTATTGAATTAAAAAATATTAAATATAAAACCATGCTAATTAACGGAGTTTCACTTAATGACTCTAAGGCATCGCAAAGTATGGATAATTTGGAAAAATTTTTAGAAAATGAAAAAAATAGTAGCGTGAATGAACCGTGGTGTAAACTAAATAAAACAATCAAAATAAAAAAAATAATAGAGTATGTTTTAGATATTTATAAAGAACAACATGAATTACACGAAAATGAATGTGAAATTTTGATCAAATTTTTAAAAGATTGTTTGGATAGAAAAAAATTACAACGCATTAAAGATGTAATATATGATAAAGAAAATGGTATGATAAAAGAAATTCCCGCATTAACTTATGTAAGAACAACAAAACATTTCACACTAAAAAATATTGAAAAAAGAATATCCACATTAAAATCGTTACCACAAAGTAAATCAAATAAAAATGTAGTGAATCATAAAACAATAAGAAATAAAAATAATGAAACTGATGATGAAAACTAGGTTTATTTTATATGTAAATTTACAGAAAATTATTCGTCTTCTTTTCTTTCCCAAAAATAACTCATTATATCTTTTTTAAATTCATCCGAAAAATTTTCAGTTGGTATAATAATACCATCTTTATCGTAAGTAACGTCTTTAATCGGAGAATATTGATATTTTGCTAAAATAGTTGTTCTCTCTACATAATTTCTATTTTTCTTTTTTCCATGATAATAATGTCTTATCACTCCAGGAACATATCCTAAACGTAGAGTTTTGGCCTTTTCTTGAAATTCTAGCATACTATTATTGTAATCGTCGCTATATTTTTTATTTGTATAATGCTTACTTTTATTAATTAACGCAAACGCCATTATATTATCACCAGAACCAAGTACTCCTACATCATACAGTTTACCAATCTTTTCATAAGCTTTACGCGTAATAGCCCATGCAAATCCTGGATGCCAATAATCTAACCCCTTGCTAGTATATTGTTTATTTTTTGCATAGCTGTATCCAAAACTATTAAAAATATTTAGTGTTGTTTCATCTTTATCCATGTCTACAGCGTGACTAAAAATTTGAACAACATCTTTGTATCCATTTAAAAGTTTAAGTGTATCTAAAGACCATGTATTACTTTCAAATTCAATATCAGCGTCTATCCATGCAAAAGCCTTGTAGTTTTTGGGCAACAAATATTTTACCGCTAAATTTATCATATTTTCTTTGTGCCAGATTGGCGTAGGTGTTCTTATCTGAAGATGTTTCGGGTTTGTTGATTTTGTAACAATAAATTTTTGTTCTTTGTACGCCATTTCAACAACATACAATTCTACGTTATCGTCTTCATTCATTCTATTGATAAATTGATTAAATAGTTGATATCTTCTAGCATAAAGACAAGGATTAGAGATAACTACTATTACATTTAACTTTTTTTCAATTGGATTATTATTATTTAATGCTAATTTAAGTTCATTAATTTTAAAATTAATGTCGTCTATTTCTATTCCATTAATAACTGTCATTTGTATAGTAATATAATATAAAATAAAATATTAGTAAACAACGAAAAAAATAGTTTTCTATTTTTACTAAAATATAATTTGTAAGTTATAATTACTAATTTTTAATATGTATAAATCATATACATATTAAAAAGACATTATATCCAAATGAATTACAGTCAACAATTAATTGAATGGAAATGGAGTAAAGGTTTGAACTATGATAGGTCTAAAAGAATAGTTAAAGAATCAATGGATGATAATTTTAATAAAATTGTGGAAGAAACCGCATATACTTCATCATTAAATCATGACGAAAACACATGGGAAATAATGAATAATAATTTATTTGATAAAGGTTTTGTTCAAAATAGTAAACGGGAAGACACTGATAAAAAATTATCAGAGAGACAGATGATGTGTCAAGTAAACATGAATCCTTATTTAACAAATAATACTTATGTTCAAGATTTATCCGTTCATGACCAGTATATGAAGCCAGTTTCAACAAATTATAAAGAAAATTTAGAAACCACAGAAAATCAACAAAATGCATAAAACGTATAAATTAGAGAAAAAGAATACAAAATAATATTTTTATTGTAAAAGACTTAAATATGTTTGAATTAGATTTAATAAATACAATAATATCATGAATTCAAATGCTTTAACAACGTATACAACACAAAATGATTTACTATTGAATAATTTAATGGATTTTTACAAAAATGAAGAATATTTGGATAAAATGTTGAAAATTATTACAGGAGATTCAAAAATTTCACTGAGAATTGTTGACTGGTTTGCAACAAATTATGCTAAGAAATATTATACTTTGTATACTATTGACGACAACAATGATAATGTTAAACGTTTCAAGGTTTATTTTGATTATAAATTGAAATTAAAAGCATATAGAAAACGTCGTTTTGATCCTTTTTGTAGATGGGAAAGAATAACTATTCCATACAAAGGAGATAAATATATTGAAACAACCATTGGTCAACTCAACTTTTTTAAATGGGCTATTGAAAACAAAGTCATTAATTATATTGAAGAAAATTATGACACTATTGAAAAAGACATGAATTCACGCAATAGTACATCTAAACGAAAAGAATTAAAGATAGATAATACAAAAACAAGAAAGAAGAGGGAAGAACTTTCTATTTCAGCTACGAAAAGTATTAAAAAGGAAGAGGTTGAAATTGTTGTGCAATTTCATTAGTATTATTATCACTATTATTATCATACTATATTATGATTTATGAGATAAAAATCCAGGATATATACAATTTATCTAGATGATTTCGTGTTTTTATCATATCTCCATTGTATGCTTTATAAATTTCTTTAACGTGATAAAATCTTGCAAAAAACCCTAAAAACATAATTGGTATCAAGCACGTCAGTAATCGTTTATTCGTATCATTTGACAAAAACTTTTTAAAAAATATATAATTTGCCATATTACAGAGCAATGTGTAAATAAAGGTATGAAATACGACTGAAACAACTATTGGTATTAATATAGCTGATTGAAACATTTCATGAAGCTTAAGTTTAGGGTTTGTTGTGTCTAAATATAATTTTGTAAACATGTTATTATATTTATTTTATATATAATATAAATATAATATATATCAATGCTATTAGATAAATATTTGAGTTATAATAGCAAAGTAATTATTGCGGTTATTTGTAGTGGTTTTTGGATTTATTACAGAACTTCGGATTGTTATAAATTGATACCTAGAATGCATATATTTCCTATTGTATTTGTAATGACTTGGGTATATCTAAATTATTACGAACCGTTGTTTTTACCAATAGGGTTGCTTCTTCTGATTGCGTATTCAAAATGGTTGAAATAAAATTAATTTATTATAATATTTAAATTATACAAATATAAACATATTTGTTTTGATTAATTAACCAAATTATTTTAAACTGTTCAAATTTATGGGAAATACAAGTTCAATGAATAAAATCAATTTTGAGGATATTCAATATTCTTTGCATAATAAAGATAATTATATATTAATAAATACATTAGAAGAAACTTCACAAGATTGTTTATTACCCAATACAGTTAGCCCTGAAAAAGAGACTGCGATTATTAATCATTTAATTCAAAATGGAAAAAAAGACATCAAACTCGTGATTTATGGTAAAAATTGTAATGATGATAAAATATATAAAAAATACAACCAGCTGCAATCTTTGGGTTTTTATAATGTATATGTTTACACTGGAGGTTTGTTTGAATGGCTAATGTTACAAGATATCTATGGAGAGAAAGAATTTCCAACTTCAAAAAAAGAACTAGATATTTTGAAGTACAAACCGCAAAAAAAATTGAATGTCCATTTATTAGAGTATTGATATTTTTATTGATTGATTTCTGCTACTATTACACTACATATTTTCATCCATAGCCATTATTTTTTCTATTTCTTTATTACATAATTCATCTGCTCTTTTATTATCTTCTCTATAAACATGATTGAATATGATATGCGTAAATTTTAATTTCAATTCCATTGCTAGCTTATGCAGCTCACTTATGTTACTTGACCTTACTTTATTTTTACCATTCATTTGTTTAATTATTAACATTGAATCTCCTTCAACTTCTAACTCGTCAATGTTAAATTCAATAGCTTTACTTAGTCCAATAATTAACCCCATATATTCCGCATAATTATTGGTTTCATTGTATCCTAGAAATTTTGATCCTGACCATATTTCAATTTCATTTTTATACAAAACTGCGCCGGCGGCAGCCATACCAGGGTTACCTTTGCTGCAACCATCAAATTTTAATAGATAATATTTTTTTGGAAATATTTTTTTATTTTTATGTAAAACTGCAGTTAAATTTGTAAAACCAGTTCTCATTAACATTGACATATTTGATTTTCAAGTATTTTTGATTGTTATTTATTTTTATTTTATAGAAAAATATTTCAATTTTAAATATAATAATAATTATTTAAAAATATAATCACAAATACATACACATATATTATCATTATATTTTGCAATGGAAAATATAAATATTTGGAAATTGAGTGAACAACCTTATATGGATGAATTGATAAAAGAAATTAATAATAATTTGCATAATGAAACGTGTTTATTAGATATGAATAAATCAAAATATAGTGTGCTAGAAAAATATGTGCATGACATTGCAACCTTTCATTTTAAAAGGCTGCAAAATTGTGAAAATAGTATAAGCGAAGATTACGATATAAATAACAAGACATATTTTGTTGAATTTTGGGTAAAAGATAAATATCAAACATCTGCACTGCACGTTGATTGCGATGAAGCTCTTAAAAAAGAATTATTGGAATATAATTATCCATTTCTTTCATCTGTTACGTATTTAAATGATTCTAAAATTCCAACAGTGATTACAAATATTGACATGGATAGATATATGTATAAAGAATTTGAAAAAAATCTGAGTCTTTTTTTTTCATTTCCAAAAAAAGGAAAACAAATTACTTTTGATGGTAAATATTTTCACGGCTCAGCATTTTTGGAAGATGAAATTGACAATGATGTCGGGAAAAATGAAGATAGATATATAATAGCAATTAATTTGTGGGATAAAAAACCTACAAATGTTGGTTATTATAATGATAATAAGTCTGAAGAAGTTATATATATAATAGATGACGCTCATAAAAGTAACGACCCATTGATTCAGTTAGAATTTGAAGAATTACAAGAAACTAATAATATATTAACTATAGGTCTTGATAAAGATGTAATGAATTATAAATTATTTGAAAATATTTTATATAACCCATCAGAGTGCGGTTTTATAATTTGTAATAAAATAATTAACCATAAAGAAAGAGATTCATCGTCAAAATCTGAAATTCATAATTATAAAGTTTTTTTAGATGAAACTATTGAACAAAAAAAATTGGAATCGCAATTAAAAATAAAGTATGGTGACATTTTGGAAGATGCAAATGAATTAATGGATAATACTAAGACGATTAAATATAACCGTTTTTTACAGCGATTTATATATCCCAAAATTTATTGTTCAAATGTTTGTACGTGGATAATAAATGAATGTGAAAAATACGCAGAAAAAAACGGCGGTTGGACGAAGAAGCGTCATTCTAATTATCCTACTACAGATTTACCTGTAGAAAACGTCACAACAATTGCGAGTTTTGTGTTTGAATCATTGAAAATAATTACAGAAAAGATTAGACTGTCATATGGATTAAATGATGATATTAAATTAGATTATAGTGACTTATTTATTGTTAAATATAAACACGACGACCAAAATTTTTTAGAAATACATAAAGATGGTTCATTTTTATCGTTTAATATATTATTGAGTAATTGTTCTGATTTTGAGGGAGGTGGAACGTATTTTGACGATGGGTTAATTATGAAGGGTGAACAAGGTGATTTAATTATACATAGTAGTAAAATTAACCATTCAGGTCTGCCTATTACAAAAGGCACTCGGTATTTATTAGTAGGATTTGTAAATATTCATATAAATATTGATTGATTTGATAATTTACTCGTATAAAAAAATTATTAACAAAGCACCGTCGCCACCGTTACTAGCACTACCACCACCACCACCGTAATCAATTAAAGGATTGTAGTTAAAATCTTTCGTTGATGGATTATGCGCTACTAGAGGTGTATTTCCCGGAGCCCCTTGATTGCCTGGGCTACTTCTAAAACCACTAGGAATGTTAAAAGTTGCTTTGGCTCCATTTCCTCCCGCTCCTCCATTTCCTCCTGATCCTGTTTTGTAATCAGTATTTGAAAAATTGATAATGGTTTCATTACCAACCTTACCTGACCCAGCAGTTAGAGTGCTAGCAACCCTACCATTACCAGAGGTAGTCCTATTTGAACTACTTGGTGTTCCAGCACCAGCACCACCACCCGCTCCGATAGTGTAATTAATAATACTCTTATTTACAGGTAAACAATAGCCATATACATAGTTTCCACTACCTCCTATACCCCCGTTACCAGAAGTAGCTGTAGTCTCACCTACAGCTCGTACATTTAGTTTAGCACTACCAGAAACACCCCCTCCACCACCTCCGCCAGCTCTACCAACAAAACTAATGTGTTTGCATCCACTAGGTGTAGTCAATGAGCCTGAAGTTATCAACAACGTCCCCTCAGGATTTTTTGAAGTTGTCAACTCACGGGTTCTTGCAGTAGTAGAATTTCGGGTTGAGGTACCTTTTGTATCTGAAAATCCATAATCTAATGGTATCTCCGAATTATAAGTAGCAGTAAATCCATTGAAAGAGTAACCATCAACTCTGTTTCCCTTAGTTGCAGAACCATTTGTTATATCATAAATATCAATCCCTTTGTATGAAAACCCGCTCATTAAATTGTCTTTTTATTATAATTATAATTAATAAAAAAAGATAATTATTTTAATTTAAAAATAATTTTTTAAATTAAAATAATTATTATGGAAGATAAATATTTTTATATAAATTCAACATCAATTTCTAAAGAGTTGTGTAAAACAATAATAAATATCTTTGATTCGGATAATAAAAAATATGAAGGTGTAACTTTTGGAGGATTAAATAAAAATATTAAAGATACTTATGATTTGGTGATACCTAATACACCCAATAAAACAGGATTTGATAAATGGAATAAAATTCATAAATTTCTAGAAAAGGAATTAGCTAAAAATACAAAAGAATACGTAAAAAGGTTAGATAATTTTGTAAATATGAATCATGAAAAAGAAAATACGGATTCTAATTATACGACTTTTGGTACTTTATTGTCAAATGAATCTTTTATGGTTCAGAGATATACTAAACAGAAAGGACGATACATTTATCACAATGATTTTCATAGTGATTGGCATAATAAAAAATATCGCGTTATCACTTATTTATGGTATTTAAATACTGTTGAAGAAGGTGGTGAAACGGAATTTTGGGGGACACATACAATTAAACCGGAAACCGGAAAACTTTTATTATTTCCGGCTTCATGGACATTTCCACATAGAGGTAAAATGCCTTTATCGCACGATAAATATATAATAACAGGTTGGTTATATTTACATGAAGACTAATCCAGAAAATAAATGTATTTACTAATTTACTAATTATATATTGACTCTACTTATTTATTATATTCAACAAAGAATCCAAATTTTCAACATCTTTCACTGCCTTTCTATGTAGTAAAAGCGATTTGTTTTTAGAATAACTGGTTATAAATAATTTATCTTTCCGATAATTCAATATTCTAGTTTCAAATAGATTTTTTGATTCAACCAAAGCATCTGTGTAGTTAAATTTGCTTTGCATCATTCTATAAATTATACATCTGTCTAAATCATAGGCTGCTAAAAGGTCGGCTTCTCTTACAATATGATACGCCAGTTGATATTCGCCAAAATCAGGATAGCCATTTTTTTTCACTTTTGAATAAGACATTGTTTTGATAATATGAGATACAACTTCTAGTTCTTCGGGGGATATAAAACTTTTCATGTATTTATTCATATTTTCAATTCCATCGTCTTCATTCATGTATTTTTTATCACACATATCGTGGACAATAGATGCTAAACTAATAATTTCTCTTTGATTTTCTAAAAGAGGAAATTTTATAGCTTCACTTTCATAAATAGTATTTGCAAAATTAAACACCTCTAGGCTGTGTTTGAGTGCATGTGATTCATCAATGTTGAATTCATTGCTTGTTTGAATTACAAAACGGAATGCTTGATTAATAAGGTTGACAAAATTCATTACTTTCATTTTCAAGTTATACGATTATAATTTGAAAATAAAAAAAATAACCATTATTGTTTCAATTTTTATTTTTATTTTTATTTTTATTTTTTGCCGGTTTCCACTTATTCATAAATAAAATCGTGTATTTTTTTTAACCATTCACTTAAATAGTGTTCGTTTTCTTTTATTTTAATATTCGTGTCTCCATTTAATTCCAAAACATTTATTTTTTCATTTTCTGAAAAAGATGCAATCATATTTTTATGATAATTGTCACATCTAGTTAAGTAAGTCAATGGTATCACTGATTCACCTAATCGCGACCTTTCATGAATTCTTGAAAAGCATATTTCAGGTGACGAATTTACGTATACGACTTTATTAATTGGATAATCATTCGCAAAACATTCAAACCATTTTGAATAAATTTGGTATTCAATGTCTTGAATATGCCCTGAATCATATAACATCTTTGCAAAAATCATTTTATCTGTCACTAAACTACGCTCTGTTATAATAATCGCATTAGGATTCTTCTCAACAGCTTCTTTTAACAACGCCAATCTTGAAATATACGCCATCATTTGAAATGAAAATGAATAAGCTTTTTGATCCGCATAGAATTTTTGCAATATCGTAGTTCCATTTTCATCTTTGATATTTTCCCATTCATCAACGGGTTCTCTTAAAAATATAATGTCGGTTGAATTGTATTTTTTCTTTAAATGTTCCAAAAGAGTTGATTTTCCTGAACCGATATTTCCTTCAATAGTGATAATTTGTGACATTTTGTTAGTTAGTCAAGTTTATTTTATTGGTCTAATTATTGTCATTCCAATTTGTTTCAATTTTTATTTTAAATTGAAAAAAAGATTTAGAAATAAAACAACGTTTGAAATATAAAAAGTTAAAGTATAAATCATGAAATTTATAATTTATATTTTATCTATTAAGAATTGTGAAAGAAGAGTTCATGTTGAACAATTAACTAATAAATTATTAGAAAAAGGATTTTTTGTTGAAATCGTGGACGCAATATACTGGAAAGAATGTGATGTGTTGCATATTTTAAAAGAAATGAAGATAGAACTTGGAAACTCTAATATCTCGCAATCGCAAATAGCCTGTTTTTTGACACATAGGAAAGCTTGGGAAATAATTACTGGAAAAGACTCGGATGATATCCATATAATAATAGAAGATGATGTGGATATTTCAGATGATTGTTGTGTAAATACTTTAGAAAAAGTATACGAATCAATAGAACAGAAAGATTATGATTCAATATTTTTATATAAACATCCAGAACAAGTAAATCCTAATAATGAAACTTATAACGATTATCTTTTGAAATATTATTTTCAGTGGGGATTTGTTGCATATAGCATTTCTACAGAATTTGCAAAAGAATTATATGATTCAATCAGATACATAGACCTTCCAGTAGATGATCAAATACATAATCGGATATTTCAAAAAAAAAAGGAGCGTATTTTTTTTACAATAAAGGATTATTTTAAAAACATTGGGTTTTTAGGTGGATATAAATGTTATGGCGATTATATTTTCAAATCTACTATATGGCAATAATAGGTTTTATAATTTTTGCTTCACTTTTTGTAAAAGTGGAAATAAAATTGATATAATTAATTAACATAAAGACAAATTCATTTATAACATATTTATTAATACAATTTTACAATGGATTTAAATCAAAGAAAATTAATTAAATCAGAATGGGATTCCATTGAAATCCCATTTTCAAAAGCAGAAATTGACGTTTTAAATTTGATCATATCAGGTTTCTATGACGTCAATATTAAAATCAACTATAACGAATCCCTCTTTACATTTTTAAAAATAGAATATAACACAAAAATGGAAGATTATATTTATAACAAATATTTGAGAGAAGACGTTGAAAAGGGTATTGAATTATACAACCAAATCAAAAATAATAGTAGTGACAAAAAAAACGATATCAACAATTTAAAAATTAATGTAAGCAGTGATATTCAAATTAAATCAGCAGATAGAATCCGATTGGAAAAAAATAATACAGAAGGGTTAAAAAATAATAATATGTATGAATATGTTCTACTAGAACATGTAAACAAAATACTAATAGCTAAAAAAAATAAAGATGATAAGTGTTTTGTATTAAGTTATTTTACACTTTATAAGCTTTTGAAAAACAATGTAACAAAAATAAATAGACATATTGTTATACTTTGTGAGTTTATCGTAAAAACGTTTGAAAATGATTTGAACATTATGAATGTAATAGAAAACGCAGTTGATTTAATAGAGAAAAATACGAGTTTGTTGAAATATACTGATATGACATTGTACGAACATCAAAAAGAAATATTTACAATTTGCAAAAATCCGCAACCCAAATTGATTTTGTATATGGCGCCTACTGGTACAGGCAAAACATTGACACCAATTGGCTTATCAGAAAAATATAGAATTATATTTGTTTGTGCTGCTAGGCACGTAGGTTTAGCATTGGCACGAGCGGCGATTTCAGTAAATAAAAAAATCGCCTTTGCGTTTGGTTGTGCAAGCGCGGATGATATCCGTTTACATTATTTTGCAGCAAAAGATTATAGTGTTAATAAAAGAACAGGTGGAATTAAAAAAGTGGATAATTCCAACGGTATTAATGTTGAGATTATTATTAGTGATATTAAATCATTTATCCCAGCAATGTATTATATGCGTGCATTTAATGATGATGAAAAATTAATGGTATATTGGGATGAGCCGACAATTACATTAGATTATGATGAGCACAGTTTTCATTCTATTATTAAAAATAATTGGAGTGAGAACAAAATACCTACTGTCGTCTTGTCTTCTGCGACTTTACCAAAAGAAAATGAATTAACTGAAACCATTCGTGATTTCAAATGTAAATTTTCAAATAGCGAAGTTCATAGTATTATAAGTCATGATTGTAAAAAGTCAATTCCAATAATTAATAAAGACGGCTTTGTTGAGATGCCGCACTTTTTAAGCGGCGATTATAAAAAAATATTGGAAATTTCTCGCCATTGTGAAAATTATCTCACCTTGCTGAGATATCTTGATTTGAATGAAGTCGTAAAATTTGTTACATATGTCAATGAGATGAATATTAAAGTCATTTCTGAAAGATTCCGAGTGGAAAATTATTTTGAATCATTGGATGATATTAATATGAAAAATATAAAAATGTATTACATCAAATTGTTAAACAATATAACTCCTACTATTTGGGAGAGCATTTATAGAGAATTCAAAAATAGGAGAGTTCCCCAATTAATAGAAAATAATAGTGTTGATTTAAAAGGAAATAAATTGCCGGCGAAACAGAATAGTGTTGGTCCAGGTTCAGTGAGTTCAAGCAACACGACATTAAATTTATCTGGTCAACCATTAAAGAGAAGTTTCACTGATACTTCTGTCTTTACAGGGAGAAATAATGGTGCATCTGTATCTTATTCTGTTACTTCAAATACAGGAACATCTGCTATTTATGTAACAACAAAAGATGCTTATACTTTGACAGATGGTCCAACCATATTTATTTGTGATGATATTGAAAAAATCGCCAAATTTTGTATTCAACAAGCAAATATTCCCAGCTTGGTCATGGATGATTTGATGAAGAAAATTGAATATAACAATGTTTTGAATAAAAAAATTGATGAACTTGAAAAAGATGTTGATTATTTGAAAGAGGCAGAAGAAGCCAAATTAACTGCTAGTGCGGACGCTGGTAGTGGAAACAAAGGCAAATCTTTGAAAAATGTAAGAAAATTTAATAGAGAAGCAGATAATGTGGATAATAGTAAAGGTCAAGTAGCACGACTAATAAGAGAAATTGAGACATACAGACAAATGATAAAGAATGTTAGTTTGAATGAAACATTTGTACCGAATAAGCTTCATCACATCAAAAAATGGGCAGAGAATGTTGGTGTTGATGTTGATGTTGCATCTAAAGCATTTACAAGTAATATTGAAGAATCTTTGGTCAATGATATTATGTTGCTTAATGGAATTGAAGACACATGGAAAATCTTATTGATGATGGGAATAGGCGTTTTCATTAATCATGAAAATATTAAATATACTGAAATTATGAAGAAAATGGCGGATGAACAAAGATTGTATCTAATCATCGCATCAAGTGACTATATTTATGGAACTAATTACCAATTTTGTCATGGGTATATTAGTAAAGGTATGCAATTAACGCAAGAAAAAATTATTCAAGCTATGGGACGCATTGGGCGAAATAATATTCAGCAAACATATTCACTTCGTTTTAGAGACGATGAACAAATTATGAAAATATTTACTGCTAACGCCGAGAAACCAGAAATTATTAATATGAATTTATTGTTTAACAGCAATAAAGTCATTTGGAAAGATAATCGGTATTCAGATGCAGAATGATGAGAGAAATTGCACAATTACAAAAATATAAAACTGATAATAATAATAATAATAATATCATGTGACAAATGACGTCATATGATATTATTATTTTTTTTATGTAAAAGAAGATTCAAATTCTTTTTCCCAATCAACAAACTTGGTTAACCATTGTATTTCGCCATGAGTTGAAACTCCAGGCATACAAGAAACTAACGTTCTATTATTAATTTTATATAAATCGCAAAATATACTAAAATCACCAGGGTCTTTATCGCAACAGTACTTTTGAAATATATCATAATCTTCTTTACATCTTTGCACAGTTGATGCAAAAGTCATACAACAACTGTTTGTTAATTTCCAATGTCTACTTCTACTCATCATCACTCTACTACTCTCGCCGCCTTTTTCAATAAATGGATTAGGACCACCTTCATTAAAATTGATGTATTTATCTGGATGATCATATCCAGACGAATAATCTGCAAGAGTTAAACCTTCCTCTATAATTTCAGCGGCACCTTTTATATAAACATAGTCGTCTTCAGCAAAATATATTTTATCATTATCATTGAAATTATTAATTGCAAAATTTAAAGTATACATAAAAGAAGGAGCATTTCCTAAAGATATTCTAAATATTTTGTCCTGATTATAATTTTGACTTAAAAAATGATAGGTGTCTTCACTAACATTATCAGCAAATACATAAATCTCATGATTTTTAAAAATTTTTAAAAAATGTAAAAACATTCTTTTTTTATCATAAACGAAATTCAATTTATATTTTGAATTTCCACCGTCACTTATTCTGTACAAGATTTTCATTTATATTTTCAATATATATATACAATCATTTCATTATCTTTATATGTATTTTGCAATTTAAATTAAAATTGAAAGTATTTTTATTTTCATTAAAACTTCTAAAGTGAAAATAAAATAAATTGAATCAAAATGTCAAAATTGAAGCAAAGATTGAACAATTATATTGAAGCGTCTAAAATAGAAATAAACAATGAAAATATACAAGAAACTATTCGCCTAATAAAAAAACAATTGGATGTTGGTGCTGCTTCATTGGAAAATTTGGAGCATAATAGAATATCGGTTTATCACATAGAATCGTTTTATAGGGATAATACGAATGATAAGTTTGGGTTGAGGGGATGAAAGTAAGTTATAAAAATGTTAATTTATACTAGATAATTTAGTTCCAAGTTCTTTGAAAAAATTACCATTGTACGGTATATTTTTTTCTAATGCCTTTGTTAATGTTTTATCACTTATGGAAAGAATTTTAATACAATCATATTTGCACGTGAATTCCTTTACAAGATGACCGTCTAAATCATATTGTCCAATGCCATTTTTGTATAAAATAGGACTCCCATGTTTAGTCTCATAATTGTTTATTAATTCTTCATTACAATATTCATATAATTTATAAAAATGTCCATTTGTTATTATATATTTTTTGACTGGTACGTCTAAAGCGTATGAAGATGAATACCCATTCAAGTTCGCTGCAGTTTTTCTATCTAAATAAACGTTTAGAATTTCATTTTTTTCTGCATTCAATTTGGCAATGTATCCTAAATTTTGTATTTTTGTTTGTTTTGTAGGTTCAATATGTGTTATAATATTAGGGTCTAGATTTCTCTCTACAAAAAGCCATCTAAATCCGCAATAAATAGTATTTTCAGAAATTGCTTTATTGATACTTGGTCTTTTTATTTGTGAATTTTCTTTCATTACTTCACTAACACTTTCATATACTTTAACAATTTCTAAAGTTTCAGGGTGAATTTTTTGTAATCTTGGCCCAAGTGTAACTAATGGTTCATTGAACCCTGTGGATACTTTTGTTTGCGTTGAATTTATTTTTTCTGCTAATTCTATATTAATTTTTTCTAGATTATCAATTTTACTGGATAATTGTTTGACTGTTTTGGTTAGCTCTAATAACAATTCATGAATTTCTACATTATCATTTGTATTACAATTATTATTTTGAATGTTCGTTGATTGTATTTGCAATTTTTTTAATAATTCGTTTTCTTTTACACCTTTTCTCATTTAAAACGCCCATTTTAAATGAGATTTTCATAAATAATTCTTCTTGATTTTACGTGTCTTATTTTTATTTGACACATATTTTTCTGGTCTTTCATAAGCACCTTTAATTATATTTCTATATTTTTCTTTTGGAATATTTCTTATTGTATTGGTAATATTTTGTTTCAGTTCTGTGTGGGTTAAACCATCTAATTTTTGTAATCGTGATTTCAACATGCTAAAATAGTTTTCAATAGAATTAGTAAAATGTTGATATGGAACAGCATACAATAAAAAATTATCTTTATTTATAACTTCTTTTACTTTTTGATTTCTATGACTACTTGCGTTGTCTAAAATAATCAACTTATTTTTATATTTTCCAACTATGTTTTTTTCAATAAATTCAACCATTCTATCAGCATTTATACCACTTTTTTCATATAAATCCCAACCAACTACACCATTTACCGAAATAGCAAATATACCTGTATATTTCTTGAATACTTCTTGTGATTGTGTTTTTATTACACATCGTTTTCCTCTTTGACTATAACAATGATTACGTTTTTGTAATGATTTTATACTTGTCTCGTCTATACAAATAATATCTTCTATTTTGTATTTTTTCAGTTCATCATAAAAATCTTTCAAATTATTATTTATATCAATATCCTTACCAAATCGCTTTACTGGTTCGTGTCGTATTCTTGTTAGTTTCAAAGTAATATTATTATCATTGATAATTCTATGAATATGTGATTTATTCAAATGTAAATCAGGAAATTTATTTTCTAATAAATACAATAAATCTTCAATTGTAATGGTTTTGTTTTTCTTTATTTCTTCCAATAAAAAATCAACATGTTCTTTATGAACTTTATATGCTTTCGGTGTTCTTTCATATCCACTAATTTTTCCATCATTTTTGTATTTTTCAACCCATCTCATTAAACTTCTACGAGAACAATTAAATATTTTACAAACTTCTTCTTGTGTTTTATCTTCAACTAAATAATAATTAACAGCAGTTTCTTTATAATCACTACTTTTTTGAGTAGGCATTATAAATTATCAAAATAAAAAAATAACTATGTATAAATGATATTTTTTATAATAAATATAATAAATTATATACAATTATCCAATTCATCAATGCTTATTCCCATATCTAAATATTTTTGAATTCTTGAAGGATGAAATGCTTTTTGTATGAGTTCTTCGCTATAAATAAGACATCGTTTTTTTAACGCTTCGTAATCTATTTCAAAGATAGATGGATTTGCTGATAATTTATCCCAATTTATCTTATCTGGATTTTTTTCTAATAAAGGAATAGCATTTGGGTTATATGATAACCATTCCCAATGAATTTTACCAGGATTGTTTTCTAATATAGAAATAGCATTTGGATTTCTTGATAATAAATCCCAATCAATTTTGTTTGGATTTGCTTCTAACAAAGGAATAGCATTTGGATTTTCTGATAAGAAATCCCAATCAATTTTGTTTGGATTTGCTTCTAATAAATGAATAGCATTTGGATTTAATGATAAGAAATTCCATTTAATCTTATCAGGATTTTTTTCTAATAAATGAATAGCATTTGGATTTAATGATAAATTATACCAATTAATTTTATCAGGATTTTTTTCTAATAAATGAATAGCATTTGGATTTAATGATAAGAAATCCCAATCAATTTTATCAGGATTTTGTTCTAATAAATGAATAGCATTTGGATTACTTGATAATAACTCCCAATTAATTTTTTCTGGATTTTGTTCTAATAAATGAATAGCATTTGGATTTGCCGATAAACACATCCAATCAATTTTAACCCAGTGTTTTAATTTATACATTTTGAATAATAGTTATGTTGTATTTTACTGATTGTGAATTACTTATAAAATTAAATCAATTTTTTATTGTTTAGAAAAAGTATTGATAAGTAATATAAAAATATTTTATTATATTAATTATGGAAGAAACAAATTTATATAACAAAATTAAAGAATTAGAATATGAAAACGCTTTGTTGAAAGAAAAATTAAAGAATTATACAGCACCTAAACGGAGTAAAACTTTTTATGAAAATCATAAAGAAGACGTATTACAAAAAAATAAAGAATACAAAGAAAAAACAAACTATTATGCTAATCTATCTCCTGAAAAGAAAAAAGAATACGCAAAACGAGCATATTTGAATAAAAAGGAAAAAATAAAGAAATTAACTGAAACATCGGAAAATGAAAACATTTAGGCATTTATATAGATTATTCGTTAAATCTATATAAAAATAAAATATTTAGTTAATATATAGAATGGTGAAAAAGAAAAAACCAAAAGACACATTCAAAGAATTTAGGAATAATGAAAAATCGGCATACAAAACTTTCAAAATACCTTTGAAAACGATTTTGTTAAATCGTGATACGATACAACCAGTAATTAACAATTTAGTATTTGAAATGAATGATTTAGTTATTCATACATATCAATTTATTCGGTTGTATGTATTATATCAATACTCTAAAAATAAACCATTACCTACCATAGATGAAACATTTATTTTGTATTGTATCAAATCATTAGGAACACGTGATAATAGAGGCAAGAAAGGAAAAGACACCGAACTTTTAGAAACATTAGAACAATTCTACAAAACCGAATATCAACCATTACTGAACTATGAAAAAACCAATTTGAAAAATACAACTTTTTTATTACCTTATTTAGCAACGCAAATACATACTTCTTTACACAACAATTTTCAAGAACATTTTATTCAACACTTTTTACGATTTGTAAATAAAACCACCAATGAAATCACACAAGATAAATCAACTTTATTTCAATTCAAAAAACAATTGTTAGAATTAAATGAAACCGACGAAATATTTTCAACATGGAAACTTCTTCATTTACCAAATATACTACCAAGTGAAATTAAGAAAAACATATATTATGATATTCAGGTAAGACCATTTGAATATTTGAAAGGAATGTTATATATGAATTCTGTATTAGAAAAACAAGAAAGCAAATTATTTCAACCATTACCATTAAGAAACAATATCATACCAAAACATATTATCATAGATACAGCAAGTTTGATAAATTTATTTTGTCCTGAAAAAGACAAAGACGGAAAAAAAGTGAAGAAGGGCGAATTATTAAGTAATGTAAAAACCAATCAAAATGAAGTATGGAGTAATTTTTTAGATATGAAAAACAAAATATTCAAGAACAAACATTATCAATTTCATAATCAAATACAAACCGATGGTATTAGTTGTTGTTTGTTATTTATCAGAAAAGATTTGAAAGATAAAAAATGGGGGTCAAGAGTTCCTGTTTTACAAGAACAAGATTTTTATAACATTGAAGATTTATCCATAGAACAATTAGATACGTTGAAAGAACGAAATATTGTAGGTTGCGACCCTGGTAAGCATTCACTCGTTTATATGATGGATAAACAAGGAAACAAATTACAATATACAGCATCACAAAGAAAGATAGAAAGTTATGGAAAACGCAACCAGCGAATACTATTACAAGAAAGAAGTAAACATAAAATCATAGAAAAAGAAACAATATTGTCTTCTCATAATAGCAAATCAGTAGATTATAATAAATTCAAAACATATTTAGTAGAAAAAGATAAATTGAATAAAGAAACAACTGATTTTTATAGGAGAGAAGTATGGAGAAAAATGAAATTTAGACAATATAGTTATGGTAAGAAATCAATAGATACATTTTTGAATAAAATACAAGAAACATTTGGAGAAAATATCCTAATTGGTTATGGTAATTGGAGTAGGTCATCACAAATGAAATATACCATGCCTACGATGAATAAAGGATTAAGGAAATTAATTCATAAAAAGTATGATACAATAACTATTAATGAATTTTATACATCTCAAAAATGTTGCGAATGCCGTAATCCATTACAGCATTACAAAGATACAAAAGGAGTGGAAATATACAGATTATTCACATGTTCTAATTGCGTGAGTTGCGAAAACAAAAATATCGTATTTAGAACAAGGGATAAGAATTCTGCTATTTCTATAATGAAACTAACTGAATGTTGGATAAATACACAAACAAGACCAGTAGAGTTTCAAATTCAAGCATCGTCTTTCACCTGTGGTAATAAAAAAGCAGGGTTAAGTAAGACAATCGGCGTTAAAGAAACAATCCCAAATGGGTAAGCACGCCTATTGATTTTACACTTTCTTATTTTTTTGCTCTATAAAATGGGCGTTTTAAATGAGAAAAGGTGTAATAATTCACTAATAGTAAAATTATAATTTTTAATATTACTTTCAATAATATGAATAACCATTTGATATGTTATTTTTTTTCCAATTAAAAATAATTCCTTTTCCGTTTCATGTCCAATTAAATCAGTTACTTTGTTTAATCTAATCTTATCGTGATGATGTAAAAATTGTTCAAAATCATAACTTTTATCTACGATAAAACAATTTAATATTAAACATTCTTCATAATCTTTTTTATGTTGATTGTATCTATCTTGTAGACCTTTAGTAGTATGACCAATTTTAACAACATACTCGCCATTTGGAAATGTTTTTACTTTAATTATATAAACAAGAGAACCTGAATCTCTATATTCATTTAGTAAAATTGTGTGTCTTTGTTTTATTAATTTTTCTTCCATTTCTTTGTTTTTTGAATCTTCAATTTGTGATAATTGTTTTTTTAATTCTTCACTTTCTTCTTTTGTTATTTCAAACATAATATTCTCTAATTTAATAAAGTAATCATGTATTTCATCTGCTTTTTTTGTTCCTGCTTTTAAACAAAATTTTTTAAAGGTGTCAATATTTAACATTATTATTTCTTTATTATGACCTCCTCTTGTTACTTTTTTTGCTCCCGAAGCTTCGGGAGCAAAAATTTTATAATCATTATTTATATTGAATTGTTTTTCAAGTAAATATTTTGCATGATATTTTTGTTGAAAACCTAACCATTTCCATACATTATCTAAATCAATTATAAAATCATTTTTTGTATCATACTTCAAATAACAATAAAAACTGGACAAAAATAGTTGTTGTTCATAATTATTGAAGGTATTTTGAACTTTTGCAATCAATTTTGACTGATAATTGCCTGATAGTTTAGTAATTGGATTACTTTCAATGAGATTTACAATATCTACGCTCATTTTATATATGTAATTTATATAGTATCTCTATATTGCATTTTAATAATTAAAATGCAATAATTAATTATTAAATATTTTTATAAAGTTTACAAATATAATATAAAAAACTTGACACGATAAATCGTAACAAGTTCGCTCAATTGGAATATGCGAGCCCACCCATGCCCGACATAATTCTTAGCACGTTGTAGTTGGTAGCATAAACTCTTACCTTGGCGGTCTTGGTTCCTTCAACGGTTGCGTTGGAAAGAACTAGTTGAAGGGTAGCGTTATCAATTCTTGAGAAGTTGCAAGTGCCTGATGGTTGGTGCTCTTCAGGTCTCAAGGCAAATGAGTATACGTTAATACCCTCATCAGGACTTCTGGTGTGGGATTGGTATGGTTGAACCCATGAGAAGTATGAACCTTCACGCTCTGAGAATCTATCTTGACCGTTAAGTTGTAACTTAGCAGTTACGACTGGGTTAAGACCCCAACAGTGCATGAATAGGGAGGTTTCAGTAAGAACGAATGTTCCTGCATCAGAGACAGTTGATTCTGACTTGTGACCAGTACTTTGATCAAGATAACTTCCAAGACTAGCAAGAAGAGCTGGATCGTTAGTGACAGATGAAGGATATTGAACATTTGGTCCGCCAAGATTTGCCTCGTTGTAAGGATCATTTGGACCGTGCCAGTATCCGGTGAAGTCACCTGGAATGTATGCATCTTCAGCACCGGCATCATTGAAAAGTCCACGAACATCAATGTATGCGCGCTCATCACGAGCAAGAGCAGCTGGACCACCGAAAGCATGGATAGCGTTTGGTAGAGCATCAATTGCATCAGTGTAGTTGAAAGGTTGAGCACCTAGAACTTTGAAAAGAAGGGCATCACATACAAGGGATGAACAGTAATCTACGTTTTGATCAGGTTGAACAACCCAAATTAATTCCTTAACAGGGTGGTTGAAGTTAAGCTTGATCTTGTTGGATGATGAACCAACTGATTCATCACCAGTGAATTGTAGCTGAGTAATTAAGTACTCGTGAGGATTTTGGGCCATTCTTCTACGTTCATCAGTATCAAGGAAAACGTAATCAACGTAAAGGGAAGCAGCAACTAAAGATTGATTGTATGCAATAGTGGCTGGGACTGGTCTGCCAGGAGTGTATTGGTTATTGACGTAACCAGCGTTACTGGTAGGAACAGCGCCACTGTTGCAACTTAGGGTGGTAACAGCCCATAGACATTCATCAATAGGACGGATATCAAGGTTGATCTTGACTTCGTGGTATTGAAGAGCAATTAAAGGAAGTGCAAGACCTGGGTTGGTACAGAACCAAAATTGAAGAGGAACATAAAGAGTAGTTTCTGGAAGAGCGTTTCTTGGAGCGCAAACTTGACGTGGGGCTAAAGAATCACAAGGTCCATCAACTTCGGCGAAAGAAGGATCAGTGATGAAAGTTAGTTGAGTGGTGTTACCGATCATCTTGTAGTAACCACGTTCTTGTTCGGCAGTCATTGTAAGTTGGTTCCAGATGTGCATCCAGTCACCATATTGACGGTCAATTCTTTGACCACCAATTTCAACTTCAACTTGAGCGACAAGTTGCTCACCAGGGAAATCTAACCAACGGGCATAGACACCTTGTCCTTGTCCAAGGACAAAGGCACCAAGTCCCATAAGTTGGTTGATTTCAGGTAAAGTGACTTGAAGATAAGTTCTGTAAGCCAAATCACCGTTTCTACTGATGATACATTGGACACGACGACCGAAATCGGCTTGACCATTGAAAGTTTGTTCAATTGATTCAATTGCAAAGTTGGTGTATCTACGGTAAGTTACTTTCCAAAAAGTAATTTGAGGGTTTCCAGTTAGGTAAACGTCTTGTGCGCCGTAGGCGACTAGTTGCATAAGTCCTCCTCCCATTTTATACAATTGCTAAAGAAAAAAATTTTTAAAATTTTAATTTAATTCAATTTTAATTATTTAATTATGCAATAAAATAATTAAACAATATATGGCGATTCATCAATTTGCGAGTTTATTTAACTCCAAATTGCTCTTCATAAATTTTAACAAATAAGAATCTTCTATAATTTCTTTTTTGTTTTCGTGTTTTTTGGTGAAAATATAAGATGTGTCCTTTTTCTTTATGCACCAGCCCTCGTCTAATGCATTATAAATTAATTTCATTTTTTGAAACATTATTGGAGTTATCTTTATTTTATTAGTTTCTAAATAATCTTCTAGATTTATTGTTAAATCCATTAAATATTTTTAAGAAAAATTTAAATTTGTTTAAACTTGTTTCTATAAATAAAAATAAATATAATATGATATAATTTTAAATTAAATAAATATTGTCTTTTAATTTAAACAGACTCTTACTTTGAATGCCTTCCTTCAAACCAAAATCTATAAAAAAAATAAAATTTAATAAAAAAAATGCTATAACATTAGATAATAAGCATAAAGAATTTATTAATGAATTTGCAAAGGATGAAAATAATAGAATACCTGAATTGCAAATTGAAAGAAGTAAAATAAAACAACAACTAAACGTTGAAGAAATACCTATTGAATTAAAACTTGAACTAACAGACAAATTAAAAGAAATAAATATAAAAATAAAAGAGATGAAAAATAAAAAAAAAGAATATTTCTTAGATAATTCAAAATATATTTTTGAATATTTTGAAAATAAAAAAAATATTTCTAATGAAGAATCCAATGGTAATACAAATGTAAATAGTAGTAAAAATACTAGTAAAAATAAAATAGTAAACCATTTCTTTAAAATAAAACAATTAAATGATGAAGAACCAAAAATAATAACCAATAATAACAATAATATTGTTCAAAAATATCTTTCAAATATTGATAACATGTTCTTAGATATTAATTCTTATGTTTATCCAACTGATATTTGTAATTTTTGTTTTAAGGGCGAGTTAATACCATTAGAAGATGAAGGCGTCATGATGTGTAATTCATGTTATAGATATATTCCTTATTTAATTGAAAATGAAAAACCGTCTTATAAAGAACCGCCTAAAGAAGTTTGTTTTTATGCTTATAAAAGAATTAATCATTTTAAAGAAATATTAGCACAATTTCAAGGTAAAGAAACAACTCAGATTCCATACGATGTTATTGAAAATATTAAATTACAAATTAAAAAAGAGCGAATTGAATTAAGTGAAATTTCAAATATAAAAACAAAGGAAATACTAAAAAAATTGGGTTATAATAAATATTATGAACATATACCGTTTATTAAAGATAAATTAGGAATAAAACCCCCTATAATGAGTAGTGAATTAGAGGAAACCCTGTGTAATTTATTTATTGAACTACAATCGCCTTATTCTAAATTTTGTCCAGACGACAGAGTTAATTTTTTAAATTATTATTATACAGCATATAAATTATGCGAATTGTTAGGCGAAGAACAATATTTATCTCATTTCCCAATGCTTAAAGATAAAGAAAAACGAGTTGAACAAGATAATATTTGGAAAAAAATATGTGCTGAATTGAATTGGGAATTTATACCGACCATCTAATTCCACCTTTAGAAAAGGTGGAGCCAAAAGCCTTGCGAAAGTTTTGGATAGATCTTTCCCAAAGGTGGATAATTTGGCTCAACCTTTCCCAAAGGTTGAATTTTTCACAGGCATTATATTATATAAATATAATATAATATAATTATTATGCATTTTATTTATTCAACAATAAATTTAGTTAAATACTTCTCATATTCAGGCGGTAAATAGTTGTTATCATTTATAGATGTTTTTACTATATTACCATTTCTATCATATAAATCACTAAAACTTTTTACACGTGTCTCTATTTTTTCTATGTTTGTATAATGATCATTGTTATATTCCTGATGTGCAAACTGCTCTATCTTATTTTTAATAAATTTACTATCGCCAAAATAAGATAAGTGCCAACCACCGTTATCAATATATTGACAATCAATATGTCTTATACTATTACATGATATTGATAATTCTTTGTATTTTTTAAACGATATTATTTTTGTTTTATTCCAAACTTCGTTATAAATCTTTGAATTTAAATTATAATAATAAAAATCAAGCCTTAAAGTGTTTATATCAATTTTTATTTCATTATTTTTAATTTTTAACAATGTATTAGGATCTGGTATTTCATCCAAGTCAGTTATTGTTATAATATCTTCATCATTTAAATCTAATTTGTCAAGACCTCTTTTTATTTGATCTCTTTGAAAATTTTCATTTACCCATTGTTCTGATTTATATATATTTATGTTAGGATACTTATATGGAAAATCGTCTACTATAATATGTATAATTTTTTCGTGAAATTTTTCAAATAAATGTTTGTTTTCATTAAAAAATAACATCTTCTCTTTTCCAATAAAAGTGTGTGTAGCTTCTACAATTACAAAATAATCTACAACATCATTTAATATATTCAATCTATACGTTAACAAATCCATTTCATTATAAAAGGTAAAACAATCTATTATTTTTTTTGATGATTTATTCTCAATGGTTTCAAAATTTGACATATTATATTAAAAGTATGTATACAGTATTTAATATATCTCTTTTTATATAGTTTAAAATTTAATATATATATAATATTCACAAAATTTTGAATCTTTTACGTAGTTCAAAATTTTCACTTATTTTCCATTTGATACAAAAAAAAATGAGATACTTATAGTGGAATATTACTTAATTATAATAACCAACTCAAAATGTCAACCAAGAGTATTGAATTTAATGTTGAAAACGACGATCATTATGAAAATGAAATTGTTATATCAAATACAAAAAAACAAAGAAATGTAAGTAAGGATCTAGGTAAAAATATAACAAAGGATCATTCTAGAATATATGATGAGATAGAAAAACAATTTGGTAAAACAAAGCAATGTACTTTTGGTCATAAAAGAGGTAGTAAAACAGGTGTAAAACACGAAGGTTGCATTGATGTTCCTATAAGAGATTTTGAATTAAGATACGCCTATTTAGTTGATGAAAATGTCTTTATTAAAAATGGTGACGGACTACAAGGTTTTTGTAGGAAATGCTCACAACTACGGAGAAAAGCACGAATAAATAAAGAAACAATTGAAAAAAATAACAAAACGCCTGAAGAAATATACGAATTATATAAATTAAAATATGAAACTGATTTAAAAAAATGTTCTCGGTGTAAAATTTTGAAAGATCTACATGATTTTAATTTATCAATAGGAATGGAATGTGGATTACACAATATGTGTAAGTTATGTTCATATGAATACGGTTCATCTGTTGGAGATAGATGGATAATTTATATGCCTGATGGAAATTACAAATATAATAAACATGCAGGTGACGAACACGACGATCACATATTTCCGTTATCATTAGGAGGTTCCAATCAAGCAATTAATCACCAACTAATTAGTTCAACTGAAAATCTAAAAAAATCTAATGATATATCACATTTTATAAGTATTGACAAAATAAACCCAGAATTGTTAAGTTTTCGTTACAGAAAAGTTTTGTTTGAAGCAACCGATTTAAACGATTTAAAAATTCGGTTAAATCAATATGTTTATGATGATATTTTATTGAGAAGTAAATTAAACGATTCTGAATTATACAATTTATATAAGGTTTATTGTGAAGAGAATAATTTACGGAGAGACATAAGTAGGGCAGTAAAAAAATTTAGAGAATATTGTAAATTAAGACAAATAAACAAATAAAATACAAACATAGCCAATAACTATCTCTAATCGTGTGAATGTAAATTTTCATCTGTACAAATATTATAAATTTTGTCCTCAAACCGTTTTTGTATTATTTGCAAAGTATCTTTATTTATATCACAAAGAACACATTTTCTATTTAATTTATCGGCTACAAATCCGGTTGTTCCTGAACCACATACTGGATCTAAAATATAACTATTTTCATTAGTATATAATTTTATAATTCGCTCCAATAATTTTTGAGGTTTTTGAGTAGGGTAAACTCTGGGGTCTTTTGAAGTTCTAGTTATTGAATGAATGTCAGTCCATAAATTAGATAAAGGAACTCCCTTATGTTCATGTTTATAAATCTTTACATACATGTTTTTTTGTTTAGGTACAAAATGAATTCTATTTTGTTGTATTAAACCTTCTACTATTTCTTTTTTTTGTTTCCAACCATATTTATTTTCATACACAACACCATCTTTTTCAATAGAATACATATAACCACTTCTTGTTCTGTCGTGTTTAAGTGCGCCTAAACTATAATCACCTGTATCATCTTTATTCTTAAACGCCCAAACACTATTTTCATCAATTGGTGTATGAATTAGATTAAAAATATTATTTGAATTTCTACATGCAAATATAATATCTATAACCTCGCCTAATTTATTTTTAACAGTATTTTTTCCATGACATCTTTTCCAATAAATTTTTTGAATTGTTTTAAAATGCTTTATTAATATATTTTCAGCAATAATACTATTCTCTGATGATATATGAAATACAAGTGTTCCGTTTTGTGTAAGCATTAAAGATAAATGACCAACTAATTTGTCTATCCATTCACTGTATTTATTGTCTTCCCATATATCTTCAAATCCTGTGTCATCATCTAAACTATTGATTGTAAAACTTCTATTTGTTTGATACGGAGGATCTAAATATATTAAATCAAACTTAGTGGAGGTAGTAAATTGTAATATATCTAGGTTAAAATACGAAACATTATTATTGATAATTATCTCATTATCTATTACTTCGTTATTTGAATTCTTCAAATGTGTATTACTATCATAACTAATTGATAAATTTGTATTTATTATAACGTTTTCATCCGTTTCTTGAATAATATTTTTATTTGTCTTACTATTTATCAATTCAATTAATTCTCCTTTGTTTTTTGATTTACATTTGGAAAACCCAAGTTCTTCACATTTTGTTAACAGTTCATTTTTTGATAATTTTGTTAAATCTTTTTCTTCAATAACACAAATCATAATATTATTAGTGTTATTTTATATGTGCGTTAATTTTTAATTCATTTTTTTTATTATCCTATAAAAAATGAATTACCTGTCAAAAATTTAGAATCCGCCTGGGAATCTTACCAAATTAGCGCCAATACCAAATCCGGCACCTGAACGGGCTGTGACTCCCATACTAGGAATGTAAGTATCAAGAATACTGAAAGTAGCAGCAGCAGTTAGTGCAATTAAAATAATTTCTTCAATATTTAAAGAACGTTTTGGGATTGCAAAAGCAGCAATAGCTACCATTAAGCCTTCTACTAAATATTTAATGATTCTTTTGATCAATTCGCCGACATTTATTAAACCAGTCATATTATAATAAATAAAAAGAAAAAAATATAATATTGTATTATAAAAACTTAAAGTTTGCTAAATATTATTAATTAAATGGCTGGTAAAAATTCCAAAGGGAAAAATAAAGATTCTGTAGGTGTAAATACAAATGCAAAAAGTGGTTTTGAGCGAAAACTTGATAATCAAAACAATGTCAACAGCAAATACGTAGATCTTTTAGAAGAAGACAAACCTATCGCAGGTCAAAAATTTACTTGTATTTCATTTGTCTCGCCTGAAAAAATTATCAAACAAAAAGAAATATTTTATTTTGAAGAATTCCTAAAGAAGTGGGATATTAACAAATCAATGGAAAAATTTGTTCAATTTTTAAATTTCATTTCATATAAATATCATTTATCATTCGATGATATATCAAATGATTTTAAGGAGTTTGTAAAAGAAGAAAAGGATGAGCTTGCTAAATCATCTATGGAAGATGATTACAAGACATTCTTAGATAATAACGAAGAAGAATTAGATAAATTATTTGGAATACAACATAATTTTCAAACAAGTACAAGAGGTATTAAAATAAGAGGTGTTTATCCAACAATGGAAGAAGCTGAAATAAGATGTAAATTGTTGAGAGAAATTGACCCAAATCATGATGTTTTTGTCGGACCAGTCGGTTTATGGATGCCTTGGGATCCAGAAGCATATAAAACCGGTCGTGTTGAATACATGGAAGAAGAATTAAATCAATTAATGCATGAAAAACAAAAGAATGAGGCAAACGCAAAACAAAATTTTGAACAAAGAGTAAAAGAAACTAAACAAAAAGCAATTGAGGAAAATATGAAAAAGGCCGAAAAGAGTGGAAATACACTAACCCAAAGTATTGACGAAGACGGAAATTTAATTGGTGTTAACAACATGAGTACAAAAGAAAGTGGGTTTACCAATAATGATACCGTTAGTGAATCAATAACTGCCGCTGATATTCGGGCAGAATTATTTGAAGGTGAAAATATAGTTGTCGGTAAAAGCGATTACGGACAAAGTGAATTAGTAAGTGGACCATTTGCTATTAAGAAAAATAAAGATGGTATGGAAAATGTTGATTAAAACCAAAACTATCAATTTTACGTAAATTGATTATAGAATTATTTTAATATAAATATTTTCTACATAATATAATTTATAATAATAATTATATTATGAAAATAGGAGTTGCAATTCCTGCTTATTTTGGACACATTGAATCATTAATTTATTTACTTGATTCTATTCAAAAGCAAACAATCATTCCCGCAAAAGTTGTTGTTAGTTGTTCTTCAACAAAAGAATCCGACTTTGATTTTTTTTCTGAAAAAACAAAACAATACTCTTTTAGTATACAAATAATTACTAGCGAAGAAAAAAAATGTGCTGCACAAAATCGTAATATTGCTGCAGCCAAACTTTCGGATATGGATTATATAACTTTTATAGATGCTGATGATATCATGCATCCTCAAAGAATAGAAATATTATTAAAGGTTTTTCAAGAAAATGATAGCGATATTATTTTACATGATTTTTTAGATTGCGAAATATACGACAATGATTCATTTAAAAAAATAGAAAATGAAAATATTGATGTAAGAATAGATTCATTAAAACAATGTTATTCTGGATGTATTACACATAAAGACTATAATTATATTTCAATAAATAAAATACATCATGGACATGTTTCTATAAAACAATATATTTTTAATATTGTACAGTTTCCAGAAGAACCATCGTTTTATACAAAAGAAGATTGTATTTTTTGTTATAGAGTATTTTCTTTACCAAATATTAAAGATTCGTATATAGTAAATAAGTTAACTTACTATAAACCATCAAATACTCAAATATTATATTTTTAGTATATTTTTACTATATTCTTACTATGTTTTACACGTTTGGTCTCTCGTTTAGTGTAATACTAACAGGATATTTAATAAAACAATAGTCCCGCCATGTGGTATAATAATTATGATTCAATTCAGACCATTCAAACAAGTATTTACCATTTGAAGCTTTTAATGGAAATTCTTTCCATAAATTATATTTGAAGTGGAACATTAAATTCATTATTCCCATCTCATTTGTTTTGCATACAGTATATTTATTCATAGCATCTATTAATTGTTCTTTATTGCAAATTTCTAAAATACGCGTATCATAAACCCACATACAATTTAACATATGATATGAATCAAAAATATTATCTCCAAAATCTCTTTTTATAACCTCTATTTTATCTTCATTGTCAAAACTTAACTGAAATTTAAAAACCTTGTCACTTTTAAAATTAGGCGATGCATCATTTGGAGCTAAAATAGAATTATTATAATCTAGTTCCAACACGTATTTAACGTCATCTAAAACACGCAATCCTGCGTCTAAAAACACTACTCTTTCCCATTGTAAAAAATATTCATCAAAAACATGCAATTTCTCCCATTGGTTTAATTTATTTAGTTCTCTTTTATCGCTATTTGAAAACCCATTAGAACCGATTTCATTCAAAAGAAACGTTTTATCTATTGAAGGAAATTTTTTTTCAATTATGTTTTGAGATAATTTATATCCCTCTTCCAAATCAAAATCAATAGTAATTAAGACAATATCACCACACCAATTACCAATAGTTTTTAAATCATTGATTGTTACAAGTGCCTTATATAAATAACTTCTATCTGTTACCAAAACAAAAACTGTATTGTTATTATTTTTATTATCAATATCAATAATATTTGACTCCATACTATATATAACTAATTATATTTATAGGTTTTTATATTTTAATTTATACTTTAATTTATATTTGTTTGCAAAGTTTTATTTACCACTTAGTTTTCTTAACACTAATTTTTTGTCCATTGCCCCTCTTTTTATTTGCATTTGGATCATATTTTTCTTCTTCATCATCAGAATTATAATTTTTAGACAACTCCCAAAATTCTTTTGAACCTAATCTAAAGTCATTGTGATTTTCTGCTTTATACCAAAACACCTGATCTTGCAATTTATTTGATTTAACATTATTGTTTATTACCAAACATTCATAATTTTCGGTGCATTGATCCATAACCTGACAAAACGATTCAAATGTTGGAAACATACCAGCATAATTATCATAGATGCGACGTCTATTTGCAATATAATTCTCTCTTAAAATAAAAACATAATCAATATTTGTACGAAGAGTTGGTGGAATACCAAGAGGATATTGCATAGTTATAACCAACATGATCTTCCAATGACGACCGTTCATAAACAATAGACGCATCATTTTATCGCGAGACCAAGTATTATCATAAAGACAATCATCTAAAATAACAAAGGCGCGAGGATCAATTGTAGTTCGTTTATATGTTTCCATTTCTTTTTTAATTTGTTTCAAAACGGTTCTTTGTCTTTTTAATATATTTTCAATAATAGCAGTGTTATATTCATTGTGTATAAATAACCTTGGTACCATTTTACCATAAAACCCATTACCTTCTTCTGTCCCTGAAATGACTGTTCCAATAGGTATATCTTGTTGATAATACAGCAAATCTCTTACCAAAAAACTTTTGCCTGTATCACGCTTTCCAATTAAAACAATAACAGGACCTTTTGATTCATTTGACTTAAAACTAATACTTTTCATATCAAATTTTTTTAATTCTAAAGACATTATTATTAAATTTAGAAAAATAAATTTATATATTTATACGAATTGAAAATAAGTTTAAATGTCATATTATTTATATTTTAATTACCTAATAATATGAATACAGATATATTTGATAATCACCGTGTTTCAAAACACGTTATTAACATCAATTATCAAAAAAGAAAAAACATTGAACTTTTCAATAGTTTAGAAAAAGAAGAAATGCTTTTTCTCTCAAAAACCCAAAACTATGTGCCGATTTATAGTAGATTTTTTTCATTGAATGAAACAAATTATAATAGTATTAATTTAAATCATACATGGTATTTATATAATATAAAAAATAAAGATGATGCAAATAATGATACTAAAAAAATATTCCAATGTCGCATAAAAAATATAGAAAATGATGAAATAAAAAGCAAAAACATTTTCATTAAACTGGCGCCATTATTAGATCCATTTAAATATTTGGTAGGTAAATATACAAATATAAACGAATCTAAATTATTTAATTTACCTGATTTAGATAGTATTAATAATAACAATACAAATAATTGTCATGACAAATTGTTAGACACTAATAATTCGGCTTACGTAGACGGTTTATTCGTTTTTTTAACATCCATATTAAAAAATAAATATAAATTCACTCATGGGTTAGAATATTATGGTTCATTTCTTTCTATAAAAAATAATTTTGTAATTAATGTCTTTGATGATTTAGATTATTTATGTAATTCAGATTTTTTTATCAAAAATAAAAATGTTTTATTTAAAATAGATGATTATGAGCATTTAATAAAACATGAAAAGCAAAAATTAAAAAGTATTAAAATAGATTATACCTCAAGCGCAAAATCTATGTTATCTTTTAAATCAATCAATAATGAAATTTTTGAAAATTTATTTGATGATACTCAGAAATATAACAATATTAAAAATGTTTCCGGAAATGTTTCTCAAGATATTACCGAACATATTTTTAACATTGACCTTGATGGCGGTGATATTAATGATATTAAATGTGTTGATGAAATAAATATTATCAATACAAGTTTAAAATCAACATCTAGTTCTAGTTGTTCGTCAAGAATATCTTACACTAACAGTGAAATTAGTGAAACCTATGAAAGTAATGAAATTAATAATAATGAGTTTGACATTGAACATGATTCTGAATACACTACGTGTAAATCTGAGAGCGATTGGGAAGATATTAATTCAAATTCTCAACATGATAACGATGATCAAGACAATGATGACAATGACGATGACGATGAATACAATGAAGAAGAAATAAATGTAACAATTAGTAAATTTCCCGTACAGTTAATCTGTATGGAAAATTGTGAAAATACTCTAGACGATTTAATATTAAATAATGATCTATCAACAAATGAATGGTTGTCTGCACTAATGCAAATAATAATGACTTTAATTACATATCAAAAAGTATTTTCATTTACGCATAATGATTTACATACAAATAATATAATGTATAATGAAACATCTAAGAAATTTATTATTTATTATTATAACAAAAAAGCATACAAGGTTCCAACTTTTGGTAAAATATTCAAAATTATTGATTTTGGTAGAAGTATTTATAAATTTCAAGGAAAACTATTTTGTAGTGATAGTTTTCAAACCGGAAATGATGCTGCTTCTCAGTATAACACAGAACCTTATTTTGATGGGAAAAAACCGCGTTTAGAACCTAATTTTAGTTTTGATTTATCACGTTTAGCTTGTTCTATTTTTGATTATCTAGTTGAAGATTTAGAAGAAATCAAAGATATGAATAAAATAGAGGATCCAATTAAAAAACTGATTATAGAATGGTGCTTAGACGACAATGGTATAAATTTATTGTATAAAAACAATGGGGATGAGAGATATCCTGATTTTAAATTGTATAAAATGATATCTAGACATGTTCACAACCATACACCTCAACTTCAATTAGATAGACCTGAATTCAAGAAATTTATAATTGAAAACCACAATGATTTAAATCGTGAAAGAGAGAAAAAGGGTGAGAATTTTTTAAAAATTGATATTGATAAAATGCCTTCATTGGTATAACACAATAAAAATAAACTTAAATTTTATATTTTTTATATTAATATATTAAAAAATATAAAATGAATAAAAATAATAATTTTGGCTTTATAATGACAAGACACGTTAATTCTGAAAAAACAAATAATTACTGGAATAATAGTATAACATGCATCAGAAGATTTTACGCGGATATTAAAATAATAGTTATTGACGATAATAGTAATTACGACTTTGTAAAAGCGGATTATCAATATAAAAACGTTGAGATAATACAATCTGAATATAAAGGGAGAGGTGAACTTCTGCCTTATTATTATTTTTTTAAAAATAAGTATTTTGATAATGCAGTTATAATTCATGATAGTGTTTTTATTCATAAGAAAATTAATTTTGATCTAATTAATGGTTTTGATGTTTTACCATTATGGCATTTTAATCCGGATAAAGAAAATGTTTTAAATTCTTTACGACTAATTTCAAATTTTAAAAATGCATTTTTATTGAATAGAAAATTAATGTTAAGTGACGATAACATAATGATTTTAGGAAGAAAACCTGAATGGTATGGTTGTTTCGGCGTTCAAAGTTATATAAATCACAATTTTTTATGTAAAATAGTAAATAAATATGATTTGTTTACTTTATTAGATAAAGTAAACTCCCGTCCAGATAGATGTTGTTTAGAACGAATTTTCGGTCTAATATTCAATTTGGAATCTTGTACCACAAAAAAACATAAATCTTTATTTGGTAGTATTCACAATTATGATAGTTCTTTTAAATATACATATGACAATTATACGCACGATTTAACTTTTAAACAAAAATTACCGAAACATATTATCAAAGTATGGAGTGGGCGCTAATTTCCACCTTTTCCACCTTTTCCACCTTTTCCACCTTTTCCACCTTTAGAAAAGGTGGAGCCAAAACGCAAACCCGTTTCCACGAATTTTTCTAATATTATTTTGGATTGCACGTTTTATTTCAAACGTGAATGTTATATGTATTTTAGTTTTACTGTTTTATAAAGGTAAAACTAAAAGTACTGCTTTTTGGCTCCACCTTTTCTAAAGGTGGAAAAGGTGGACTAGAACTCAGGATTGTTAGTAAAAACGGGCGTTGCACCGCCACCACCGATTAGTTTATCACCATTTTGCATGACCGGTTTCAATTGTTCTAATATGAAATACCCAGAAACAACACTAAAATATACTAATAAAGCGTCTCTTATCAACAATTTTAATGGTTTACTATCTTTTTCAACATATCTCATTTCAATAAATTTCACAATCAAAAAAATAATAGAAATAACAGCGGCTATTATAAAAATATTCTCCATACTATAGTTAGTTTTATTAAAATACTAAAGTACATTCTTATTTTTGTTTAAACGCAAATTTTCATATCATAATTAAATAATTCAAAATCTTTTTTGTAAAATTCATTTATTAATTTTATAGAATCGTTATTCAAGTAATTAACATACTTATCTTTTTCAATATTTTTTTTATTGATATGAATATTTAAATTAAAATCACCGTAACCGTACTTCCTCAAATCACATGTTAATGATTCGGTTTTAAAAATAACTATACTTTGAACAATAGAATCATTATTATCTATTAGGAATTCATATTGTGGTTTATTATGGTTATCATAACAATCTTGATAAATATATTTTTGGATAAATTGATATACCTCTAGCGGGGTACTATTTTCATTTATTAAATCGTTAAAAAATAACCCACTAACAATTCTATCGTATGGATTCCTTACAATTGTTATAATTTTTAAATTTTCGTTAAAATCAATATCTAACATTTCTTTATATTGATAAATCTCTTTATACGTTAAATGTTGCAAAGATACGCCATGTATTTTATATTTTTCAAATAATAAATTATTAATTTTATGTATAGAAAACAATGTTTGTGTGTATGTACGTTTTAAATACTCTTCTAGAGAAGTCCCTCCAGTTTTTGGTATATGGATAAATAATGTATTAATATCTTTATAATAAGGCATAAATTATACCAAGATAAAAATAAATATACTATGCTCTTTTATTATTTATTTAATCCAATAATTCTATGTCATCAATAATTAAATCAGGTAGTGTTTCTAATTCTGGTTCATTTATCACGTGAACATCTAGTGCATCTAGACTTGCAATTTCGTCTGATATATTCAATTTCGTAAGGTTATTTTTCCCGTAATCATCATCGTCATCGGTCTCAAGTTTTCTTTGATTGTATCTTAATTCACTCAGTTCTTCTAATCTTTCTATATCCTTCGGAGCAGTAATTTTTTCTTCTTTATTATATTGGTCTTTTACTAAATCAACATCACTAAAGGATAATTTTGAGCTTGCACCTCCAACACTATCTACTTTATTTTGGTCGTTTTTATTAGTATCAAATTCATCATTATTGATAGGTTGTTGTATATATTCTTCTTTAACCTCTTCTACTACATCTTCTTCCATCGTTTCATCCATGTAAGCTTTTAATATTGCTTCAACTGGTACACTTTCTCTCAAAGAGTTCAAAATACACTCTTGAACTATAGTTTCCAATTCTCTATTATGTTTCTGTATTTGTAATGGAGGTACATTCAACTCAAATAAATATACGTTTTTATATATTTTTCTTGCAACATGAATATATACTTTGTGAATAAAATCATCCAACTTCGGAATGTTAATATCTATCTTCTTTTGTTTTTGACCAACTCTCATTACAGTCAATATTTTCAATTGAATAATATGTACACACGTTATTAAATCTTCTAAATAAGCACATCCAGATTTGTCACAAATTCTTTTTCGCTCATTTTCAATAATTGTTTGATTCCATTTTGGAACTCTTGTAATAAAATTCTGAAATGTCATTAAATATTTTTCCATTTCATTGTTTTCTTTGCATAATTTAATAGCTTCATCCAAAATTGATTTATAACCATCAATAATTAAAGGGGTTAGTATAGAAATTAACCGTGCACTCCATTCATTTCTACTTTCGTGAAGCGTTGAAATATTGAAATCATCCATTGTCAGTGTTATTACATAAAAGCAATATTTTCTAGAGACAAATCTGAACTTAAAAACAAAAAATTCAAAATAAATAATATCAATAATTTCTCATTTCTAAACTCTTTTCTCACTTTGTTATAAGTAATTAACAATTCATATTTTTTCCCATTTGTTATTTTCTCTAATAAAAATTTATTTGTTTCTAAAAGCTCAATAACATCCATTGCACTATAACCTTTTTCATATAATTTTAAAGAAAAATTAATCAAGTCACATATTTTTACTTTTTTTACCATAATAGTATTCTCTATCATTTTTTTTAATTTTTCTAGATGCTGTTGCCTTATTTCTTTCATTTTGAAAGTCTCGTCAATGTTGTATTTGTATAGATTGATTATTTTGTTATTATATTCTGGTTCTGGAACATAAATTTCACAAAACCTAGATAAAATAGGTTTTAATAAATTATATTTATCTTCAATAATAATAAAAAATCGCGTGTTATGACTAAATAATTCAATGCATCTACGCAGTGCAGATTGCGCATCCATTGTTAATTTATCAGCGTTTAATAATATTATACTTTTAAAAATGTCGCCACCATTACAATTTATATGAGTTTTTGCAAAAAATTTTAGTTCATCGCGAATAAATTTTATTCCCTTACCGTGTGCACAATTAACGTACATTGTAAAATTTTTTATTTTCTCTTTATCGTTGTCATAAATTTTATGAATAAAATCGTTTACAATGGTTCTTTTTCCACTACCTGATGGTCCATGAAAAATAATATTTGGTATTTTATGTATTTTATGAAAGTAAGATAGTTTGTCTTTTATAGTTTGATGTATATTTAAATTTATTGTTGTCGTTGTTGTCATTGATATGAAATTTGTTTAAAAATATAGAATATTATTATTATTGTATATTTTTTATATGTTATTATAACTTACATATATATTATTTATGCTAACACGATAAAATTGTATAAATTATGATAAAATATTTATTAAATTAACTTAAAAACAATGCGATAGTATGATTATTATAAAATGTTACGACGCGGATTATGCACTGTTAATTCTATGATTAAAACTTCAGCCTTGAATGTTTTTGAAAAATCTTGCTATCATAAAATTGATTTTAAAATCAATGAAGACGCTCCGGTAAAAGATGCTGTGACTCGTTTTACCGCTTTTAATATTGGTTGTCTTGCTGTGACTGATAAAAATGATAAAGTTGTTGGCGTTTGTTCGGAGCGCGATTTTATTTCCAAGGTTGCATCTTGTGAAAAGGACATGAAAGAAATTAAGATTAAAGAAATATGTACATATACACCAATTATTATTGCAAAAAAAGATGATTCCTTAGAAACATGCATGAATAAAATGATGTTTAAGGATATACGTCATTTACTTGTGGTTGACGACAAAAACGAAGAATTTATTGGTATGATTTCCATTAAAGACTTAATTAAAGAAATCATGAAGAAGAATCATGACGTTGTTACTAGACTAAGTGATTTTAAAATAGGAAAGGGTGCTTATTTTGGGAGTGAATAAATAAATAAATAAATAAATAAAAATTAAAAATTAAAAAATATAATAACCATAAAAATAATATTTATTGAACTAAATAAATATTATTCAACATTGCATATATAATAATCCTAAATTAAACAGCGTTAGTTAGTGAAAACGTATATGGATTTGAACGGAATGCATCCAAAATGTCTGGTTGGATTCTATCACATCCAATACATTCGTTGTAATATTGCGGAGCTTTAATAGCACCATAAGTATTAACTGAAGGCGGCCTTTGTGAAACATTAGAGTATGCTGGGTTGACTCGCCCATCCAAACGGTCACTATCACTTTTAATAGTAGTTAGATTCATTTGTTGATTGAACATTTGCGTTCCGCCTTGGTTTGGTCTGTTGTCAATTGTAGAAGATTTAATATCATTGTTATGTTGCATATATGCGGCGTCGTAACTCATGTCACCATATTGAGTTGCTTGTCCACCAGCTGTTCCAATGTAATTGCAACTACTTGTGTCTCTCTGTGTCAAATCCATAGGTGTATAATTATTAACATATAAACTCTCTTTTTGATTATTAATATTGAAATGAGGTGAGTAGAGGGTTGTTTCTTTAATTGTAGTGTTTGTTGTATCATTTGGATTATTTACATAACTCTTAGGAACACTAGGAGCTACGTCACCATAAACTCTAACAGTACCCATAATTTCTTCTTTTCGTGATGGTCTTAAAACATCCATAAAAGGAGCAATTACTGCACCAATAGCACTACTAAATCCGCTTCGCATTGCATCGGGTTGTTTTATACTTGAACGGTGATTAGGAACCATACTCTTTGTTAAACTTTCAATTCTTTTATCACCGTCTGTAATTGGTCCACGTCCAACCGCTGTAGAATGATTTACGTCATTACATGGTAGGTTCACTTTTCTACTAGGTTCAAAATTAGATGGAGCCACGGTTGCTTGTCTATCTACTGCACCAGCAGGTCCTAAATAATCAGATGAAATATCATTTCTTTTGATAACACCCAATTCTTCAATTGGTCTCAATCTTTCACCTTTTTCGGCACCATTTGTTGTGAACCAACGATCCTGTGTATTAATAAAAAAAGTATCAGGTCTCTGTTTTTCAACACGTCCTAAAAGTCCAATGTTTTTGATGGTTGATTCGGCAGGACCTTCGTGATTTGTTAATTCGTACTCCAATTTTGGGTTTGTTGCGACACGAAGTTGGTCAACCGTATAAGGAAGCCATTTTTCGCGTGCTTCCATACCTGAATTAAATCCGTTACTTCCATTTACACCATAGCCTTGATCTAAACCAGGCCCAACAAGAAGCGAATCAAATGGTTTAACATGGTTGTTCTTCATCGCAGGATATACACGAGATTGATAAAAATCACTGTTGTTTGGGGTTCCATATGCCCAATTCATATTAGCTTCAGGTTTAAATAGAGGCGCTTGTTCAATTTTTTTGATTGTTTGAGAACTATTTCCTACCATATTATCTAAAACGACTTCTGCGAATTTATTAGTAAAAGTATCACTTTTTACCTTTCCTCCATTAAAAGGAACCATATTATTGTGTTTAAATTGTTCAGAATCTAAATAATTTCCAGTTAATGAATAAATTTGTTGAGGGTCGCGTCCTACACTAATCCCCTTTCTTACATTTTGTTCATACACATTTTGGTCAAAATACTTATCGGTTGCTGTATTTGGATTTGAGTATTTATTTACAGTATCAACGGATTCATTAATATTTTCTAGAGGAAAATTTTGCGGTGGAATAACATTGTTGGGTAAATAATTGACATCTCTCCCCATATTAACAAAATTTTCTTGTTGAATCTTATTTTTTCCCATTTGATTTTTGTTGTTATTAACATTATAATTTGGTTTATTTTGTTTATTTTGATTTGATATTACATACATTCCACCTAATGCTATTAAAGGAATGGCTATTTCCATAGTTGTTATATTTATATTATATTATATATAAAAAATTATAATATAAATTCAAAATTATTACTATATTTGTTAAATGTCCTATTAGAGTGTTGTATTTTTTACATATTGACATGAATTTGTTCCAGTGCAATTATTTGGTCCACCTACATAGGTTTCTTTTATTAAATTAAAACTAGTTGGTAAAAGATTATTTGTTTGATTTATTACACAATCTCGCTTAGGAGTAAAATAATCTTTTTCTAAAATTCTTGTACTTAAATTTGCTTCAAACGGAAAGCATGTATTTTCTTGTGGATTTAATGGAGGATAATACCAATCAACTTGTTCTAAATCGCGATACCACCAAGCAGGATTAGTTGCCCTAGATTGTTCGGTATACAAATTATTGCAATTAGGGTATTGTATTGCTTGGTTCGGAACATTGTAAGATTGATAATTATCTTTTCCTAAACAATCTCTGCTCAATGGTTTATTCACACCCATTAAATCACTCTCTAAGTTAATTGTATTTGTTCTAAGATTAGCACCCCATTTTTGAATAATAATTTGCGGATCTTCTATGTAACATGGATTTGCACCGTTTCCAGGTACATCTAATATATATCGTCCTGGTCCAGTTGCTTGTTGTAATTGTTTTTTTGTTCTACATGGGTCATAAAAAAATCTTGTACAAGCCATAATTATATTAATCGTTATTATAATTATATTATATTTTATATTTTAATAAAAATACAGTTTAAAAATATCAAAGTATTATTAAATTATAATACCCATGTCAGGTCCTACATTATGTTTAAATATGATTGTAAAAAATGAAAGTAAAATCATAACAAGGCTGTTAACGTCGGTCTTACCTATAATAAATTCTTATTGTATTTGCGATACAGGATCAACTGATAATACGGTAGAATTAATTGAAACATTTTTCAAAGAAAGAAATATCCCTGGTAAAGTTGTCTACGAACCTTTTAAAAATTTTGCACATAATAGAAATTTTGCATTAAATTCTTGCATAGGAATGTCTGACTTTGTATTATTATTAGATGCTGATATGATATTAGATGTAAAACATTTTAATAAGGATAAATTGGTAAACCACGATTCTTTTTATATTCTTCAAGGTAACGACCATTTTTATTATCAAAATGTTAGAATTGTACGCAATAACGGGCTATACAGTTATGCAGGTGTAACACATGAATACATTAATACACCTTCTAATAATAGACATCATTTATTTGAAAAAAATGAGTTATTTATTATTGATATTGGAGATGGTGGTGCTAAAAGTGATAAATTTGAGCGAGATATTAGACTATTGACTCAAGGATTAATAGATGAACCTAATAATGAGCGTTATTATTTTTATTTGGCGAATAGTTATCATGATAATGGTCAACATGAAAAAGCAATAGAATCATATCAAAAAAGAATTGAATGCAAAGGTTGGAATCAAGAAGTGTGGTATAGTTATTATAAAATGGGTCATTGTTATAAACAATTGGGTAGAATGAATGATGCTATTTGTTGTTGGTTGTCAAGTATAGAAATTCTACCTGATAGGCTAGAAACAATCTATGAAATTATACATCATTACAGAAATGAATCAAAGAACAGATTAGCATTTAATTTTTACAAGATAGCAAAAGAAAAATTGGATAAAAAAATATTTCGTGACGATTATTTATTTTTACACAATGATGTTTATACGTATAAAATATTTTATGAATATTCAATTTCTGCATATTATCTTGATATAAAAAATATTAATGATGAAATAGTTGAAATTTTGAACCATTCGCGTGATGGTAGTATTAATACTAATTTATTTCAAAACATGAAGTTCTACAAAGATATTTTAGTACCTAAACACATTTATGTTTTGGATAATAAAATGAATATAGAAATAAATGGTGAAAACACAGAATTTCATTCTTCTTCAAGTTGTTTAATTCATAAAAAACAAAATAATGGCGATAGTAATAGCTTCAATGAATCTAAATACTTGATGAATATACGTTTTGTTAATTATTACATTACAGAAACCGGGCAGTACATTAATTGTGAGAAAAATATTATTACTGCTAATAAATTTATTGAATTAGATAAAGATTTTAAAGTTATAAATGTTAAATGTTTTGATATTGATTTTGACGGTAGACAATATATTGGAACAGAAGATGTAAAAATTTTTAATGATGTTAAAAGTGACGACGTTTTATTTATTGGAACAGGTTTACATCAAAATAATTTTTTAGGAGTAGTATCCGGTAAATATGATATTTCCAATAAAACCAACAAGATATCTCCTATTGAAATTACACAACATTTCAATCAATCCCAATGTGAGAAAAATTGGGTTTATGTTGATTATAATAATTCTAGTCACATTATTTATAAATGGTATCCTTTGCAAATATGCAAATTGAATGATGATACCAAAACACTTGCACTTGTTAAAAACATAGAAATGCCTAATATTTTTACACACGTTCGCGGTTCAAGTTGTGGATTCAAATATACTAAAATGATGACTAACGATAATGGTAATATAGTTATTACTTACGAAGAAAGTGAATTATGGTTTGTTGTTCATTTGGTCTCTTATGAGAGTCCAAGACATTACTATCATATGATTGTTGTCTTTGATGAACATATGCAATTATTGAGATACTCTGCTCCTTTTAAATTTGAAGGAGAACCAATTGAATACTGTTTGAGTGTTGTTGTTGAGAACGAACGTGTTTTATTGAATTATAGTAGTTGGGATAGAACAACCAAAATTGGTGTCTATGATAAAGAATATATTGAAGGATTATTGAAGTATACACCATTGAAGAAATAGAACAACGTTAATTGGTTTTTATTTTTTATTTTTATTATAATGAATTCATTATAATAAAATTTATGAACACTTTTTATTTTTTATTGTTTAACCCAGTTGAATAGCAGACATTCTGATGTTTGAATAAATTGGTTGATTACCATCTGTTGATACTCTTAGCGCGTAATAGACTCCGGTTGGACCGGCTGGTATATTTGTAACTCTATCCAGTGCTTGCATATTTACTGTAAACGCATTTACTGGATATTTATTCGGAGTTCCTCCTTGTCCTTGTATAGTACTTATTGTCCACAAAGAAGTATTTAGATAAGAAATTACGTTACCTGAATCTGGTGGAAAACGAACATCACCAGTCGGACCAGTTACTAATACATTGTTTGCTAAATTGAGTACAGGGTAATAAGGAGGAACTGCTGCAGTAAAACCAGACATACCTGCAAAACTTCGCATGATTGTAGCAGATAAATTATTAATTCCATTAGCGGATGATTCGTATGTTTGAAATGAAGCATTGATCAAGTTTGTTTGATTATTTCTTGTTGTCACGCGTAAATTATCGCCGTCTAAATAATACGCAGTTCCTCCTATAGCACTTGGAGTTGTTATTGGATAAGTTGGACCTGTATATCCTGGAAAAGTTGATGCTGTTATGAATATATTTGTCCCAGTTGGACCTTGCAAACCTTGAGGACCAGTAAAACCGGTGAAACCAGTGACTCCTTGAGACCCTTTTTCACCAGTATATCCAGTTGGTCCATATTTACCAAAAATTAAAGAATAAACCGGTCCAGTTGGTCCACTTTGACCATTTATTTGTGCGTATAAATCAGTAGGAACAAACTCATTTGCGCCGCTATATCCCGTTCCAACTATTTGCCATCCTCCAACAGCTTGGTCTGTGTAAATCTCAGGTCCCACATTGAGAAATGGACTAGCAAACCCGTTTTGTGTGTAAACTATGCCTTGTAAATCAGAGCCAATGGTTGCTATATTTTTTGCACCTACTGGACCTTTAATATTAATTGTTCCTGGACCCACAAACAAATCCCTCCATGATGCCCCACTAGCACCCAATGTATATGTATTGTCAAGACTAGGTAGTAAGTTTGAATTAAAAATTGCAGATGGTCCAGTAGTTCCAGTGAATGACGCGGTAGAAGAAGATATTTTTACGTCGCCAATATGAACAGAACCTGTACCAACATATAATTCCGACCACACATATCCCGTAGTTCCTAATGAATACGTGTTGTTACTCAATGGAACAACGCTTCCGCTTATACCAAGATTAACACCTGTTGCGCCATAACTAGTTGTCTCCATTACACGTAAAATATTATTATAATAGACATTATTTGGATTATTTGAGTCAGCAACGAGAACTGATCCAGTGCCGCTACCCAATATATTTAGTGTTGAGCCTGTTGGGCCTGTGAAACCAACAAAGCCTTGTGAACCAGTGTAACCTTGAGGGCCTGTGAAACCAACAAAGCCTTGTGAACCAGTGTAACCTTGAGGACCTGTGAAACCAATGTTTCCTTGAGATCCAGTGTAACCTTGAGGGCCTGTGAAACCAATATCTCCTTGAGATCCAGTGTAACCTTGAGGGCCTGTGAAACCAATGTTTCCTTGAGATCCAGTGTAACCTTGAGGACCTGTGAAACCAGTCTCACCTCGTGGACCTGTATAACCTTGCTCGCCAGTAAAACCAACAAACCCTTGTGAACCTGTAGACCCTTGCAGGCCTGTTGCACCTATAGAACCTTGAGGTCCCGTGTAACCAGTGGTTCCATTATAACCTGGAGGACCAGTTGCACCAGTATTTGTAGAGCTACCTGGTAATCCTTGAGGTCCTGTAAAACCAGTGGTTCCATTATATCCTTGAGCTCCAATGAAACCTTGAGCACCAGTAAAGCCTATTAAACCTTGAGGGCCGGTGAAACCTTGAGGTCCTGTATATCCTTGTGGACCCGTGAAACCAGTATAACCTCGCGTGCCTGTGTAACCTTGAGGACCAGTTGCACCCGTATTTGTGGAACTACCAGGCAATCCTTCTGGTCCTGTATAACCAGTGGTACCATTGTAACCTTGAGGTCCTTGAGGTCCTGGTTTACATTTTCCATCATTATTATCGCAACGACATGAAGCACAAGGACACTGATTTTTATCACAACATTTTTTAGATTCTAAATAATTGGAATAATTTCTATAATAATTAGAACTTCTTGAATAACTAAATGATGACATTGATTATAATTATATTATATTATTTTTATAAAAATAATATAATATAATTTTTATTACTATAAAAGTTTGCTTTTACACCATTGCGCATTTCAAATGCTCAATCAGCATCACATCGCTCACGCATCACATCGCTCACGCATAACTTCCCACTTTGTGGGCGTTTTAAATGTTCAAATGTGTAATAGTTGGTTTTCATATTTTATTTTATTTTCCCAAATAAGTTTTTATAATTTTTATTTCATTTTCTAATTCCGCATTTTTCTTTCCTAAAATTGAAAAATTATTTTTCAAAATTTTAATTTCATTAACTAGTACTGGGATTAAACCAATATAGTTGACTTTTTGAAGTTCATCTCCGTCTTTATCTCCACAAACTAACTCTGGATAATATTCTTGCAATTCATGCGCTATAAAACCAATGTCTAAGTTATTTGTTTGTTTATTTACATAAGTAACAGGTCTCAAATAATCTACGTGGAATTGATTATCCAACGTTTGGACGTTTTCTTTGATACGATAATCGGATGTTAATGCAACGTTATTTGCATAAACGGCAGATGATGCATAAAGATTAGTACAGTTAATATTGTTAAAAATATTTGGTATGGAAGTTGTGTAAATTCCTCCTCTTGTTCTACCATTATTTGAAAACGGAAATTCACTCTCTGGTGTACCAAACCAGGATGGATACACAACGCCAGTTGTGTATTGTCCAGACGATGACATTGCTACGGACACCCAAAGATAATCACTTCCAAATGATGTATCATTTACCCAAGTTATACCATAATTAGAAGATCTATAAACTGAACTGTTTATCGTATAACTACCCTGGGGTGTTAAATCCATATAACTGATACAAACAATTTGGTATTGACCTGTAGACGATATTGATACTGAAGTCCACGTTTTATTCGTAAACGCGATTGTAGTTGCAACCCAAGTTTGGCCATAATTAGAAGATGTGTAAACGGAACCAGAATTTATACAAGCAGTTTGATATTGTCCGGTTGACGAGACTGATACGGAACTCCAACATTTATTTGTAGGCGCAGATGTATTTATATTCCAAGTTATACCATAATCAGAAGACGTGTAAATTTCTCCTAGAATTTCAGCCCTCGTACGATCCCTACGATTGGAAAAACCACCTGTGCAAGCTACTTGGTATTGCCCAGACGAAGACATTGATAACGCAACCGAGTTGAAAGGTTTGTTTGAAGTTTTAACAAATGTTTTACCATAATCACTCGATACATAAATTCCATTAGTTGAATTATTGCTCTGAAATATACAAACGATTTGTATATCACCTAACGATGATACGGAAATTGCAGACCAACCATTAGGGCTTGATTCTCCGTATGGAACTTTAATAGTAGGAGTTATCCAAGTTTTACCATAATCAGAAGATATGTAAATGCTATTATTTCCACAACCACTTTGGTATTGCCCAGATGATGATAATGATACTGATACGCATCCTGACGTACCTGCGGCGTTTATCCAAGTATTTCCATAATCAGAAGACGTACTAATACCACTGGCACAAACACTTTGGTATTGACCGCTTGATGATATAGAAATGCATTCAAATCCAACGTTAGTTGATTCAGGACCTTTTCTCAACCAAGTTTTATTATTAGTAAATGTACTCATGTCTATTCCATAAGGAGCATTTGTTGTAATTGTAGTATTATCTGGAAATACAATTGGTCCTTTTATATACAATGATTCTTTTATGTCTACATTTGTATTAAATTTTGCATTGTCATATATGACAACATTACTTAAATTATTTGGTATGGAAGTTACGTAATAACCAATAGCTGTCGTAGCAAACAAATACTTACCGGAGTCGGATATTTTAATAAAATTCCAATTATCACTAATAATACCAACTAATGAAGATACAGTATTAAAAGGAAAACTAGGCGCGTATATATTTTTTATCCAAGTTTCACCATAATTTGAAGATGTGTAAATTGCAGTGTTTGTACCATCTTTTAAAATAGAAGCTTGGTATTGACCTGAGGATGATACTGTGGTGGAATACCAAAGACCAGAGCTTATTACTCTTTTCCAAGTTTTACCATAATCAGAAGATATGGAGATGTGGTTCGCATTAGTAGTAGTTACATATTGTCCTGATGATGATGACGATGGTTTTACTAATGGTGGTAATGATGATAATGACGATGTTAGTACCCAAGTGTTACCATAATCGGGAGATGTATAAGTACCATAGGATTCATATGTACCATGGGATTGAAATATACCATAGGTTTGATATTGACCCGATGAAGAAAAATATACAGCACCACTTGCGTTTGGTGGAAATACATTTTTCCAACTTACACCGTAATCGGAAGAGATGCAAAGGCACTCTTTGTTAGTAATAGATTCTCTAGCCGGTGCAGCTTGATATTGACCTGACGGAGATAAGTATGTGCTCTCCCAATATTGTAACTTTACATCATTTGGCGTAGTAACTTCCGTCCAAGAATTACCATAATCGGTAGATCTATAAACACCATAGTCGGAATTTGCGAAAGAGCTACTATAAGGCGTCACAAATTTTACTCTGTCAACTTTAAATATACGAACAGTTTGATACTGACCTGATGATGATATCCCTATTGGTGATATTGCGCCAACCGGCCAGATCCACGCGTTATCTTTAAAAGGACTTTTTCGTGTCCAAGGTGTTTTACCAAATTGGGTCATGTCTATTCCATGTGGTTCGTTCGTTGTAATCGTTGTACCATTGGATAATACAATGGCTCCATCCATATACAAATTTTTAGAAATTTCAACGTTGTTATTAGAATAAATAACCGCTCCACTGGGTCCTACAGGCGGATAATATAAAGGATTTATGTTTCCAGTAATTCCAGTTGGTACATTTACTATTCTAGGCCCAGTAATTCCACTTGGTACACTTGGTGCGTTAAATTTCCAAAAATCTGAGAGAGAACTGAATTTTGTTCCATTAGATATCACATCTCCGCCAAAAGTAGTTGGTATGGAAGTTGTGTAAATTGCACCGCTACTACCATCTAAAACTCCAGTTTGGTATTGACCTGATGAGGATAAAGATACTGAAAACCATCGTACATTTGTAGGTGCGGATGTATTTATTGTCCAAGTTTGGCCATAATTGGAAGATGTGTAAATTAACATACTACCGTTAACAGCAGTTTGGTATTGACCAGATGATGATAAGGATACTGAATACCAATATGTACTAGACACTGATGTATTTTGTATCCAAGTTTGGCCATAATTGGAAGACGTGTGAATTCTGCCGGCATCTGATATACAAGTTTGGTATTGACCCGAAGATGATAATGATACTGAACGCCAATTTACATTTGTAGGCGCGGATTTATTTTGTATCCAAGTTTGACCATAATTGGAAGAAGTGTAAATTCCCCCATTTGTAGTACTGTATACAACAGCAGTTTGGTATTGACCAGATGATGATAATGATACTGAATACCAAATTAGGCCCGTAGTCGCGGATGTATTTTGTATCCAAGTTTGGCCATAATTGGAAGACGTGTAAATTGAACCATTATATACAACAGCAGTTTGGTATTGACCTGATGATGATAATGATACTGAATACAAATTTAGAGAAGCTAGTGTGGATGTATTTCTTATCCAAGTTTGGCCATAATTGGAAGAATTGTACATTCCGTTAGATAGAACAGCAGTTTGGTATTGTCCTGACGATGATAATGATACTGAACGCCAATTTACATTTGTAGGCGCGGATGTATTTTGTATCCAAGTTTGGCCATAATTAGAAGAAGTGTAAATTGAACCACCTTTTATAACAGCACATTGATATTGACCTGATGATGATAAGGATACTGAATTCCAATTTACGTTCGTAGGTGCGGATGTATTTTGTATCCAAGGTGTATTACCAAATTGGGTCATGTCTACTCCATCTGGAGCGTTTGTTGTAATCACTGTACTATCGGATAATACAATAGCTCCATTCATATACAAATTATTCGGGATTCCGACGTTGGTATTTGAATAAATTGCTCCACTTGGTCCTATTGGTGGATAATATGGCCCTGTTATTCCAGTAACTCCAATTGGTAGAGTTGGTCCTGTTAAAGAAAAATTATTTACAATAGAATTTACATTTATTCCATTAGTTATTATATTTCCATTAGTTGTTATACTTCCACCAAAAGTGGTTGGTATGGAATTTGTATAAATTGAACCACCATCAACGCAAGCAGTAATATATTGACCAGATGATGATAATGATACTGAAAACCAATTTGCATTTGTAGAAACATTTCTATTCTGTAGCCAATTTTTACCATAATTAGAAGACGTATAAATTGCACCACCTTTTATAACAGCACATTGATATTGTCCTGATGAAGATACTGCGACTGAATACAATTGTACGTTCATTGGTGGGGATGTATTTTGTATCCAAGTCTGACCATAATTGGAAGACGTATAAATTGAACCTGATGTATAAAAGCCGCCTATACAAGCTGTTTGATATTGTCCTGATGAGGATAAGGATACTGAATACCAGTATATGTCAGTAGTAGTTATGGATGTATTTTTTATCCAAGTTTGACCATAATTGGAAGACGTATAAATTCCAGCAGTACTACCATTATTTATAACAGCAGTTTGGTATTGTCCTGACGCAGATAAGGATACTGAAGTCCATTCTGCGCCTGTAGGTGCAGATGTATTTTGTATCCAAGTTACACCATAGTTAGAAGACGTGTAAATTGACCCCACTCCCAGATTTGTAACAGCAGTTTGGTATTGACCTGACGATGATAATGATACTGAATACCATTTTACATTCGTAGGCGCCGATGTATTTTGTATCCAATTTTGGCCATAATTAGAAGAGTTGTAAATTGAACCATTTGTAGTACTATATATAACAGCAGTTTGGTATTGACCAGATGACGATAATGATACTGAATACCAATAAACATTTGTAGGCGCGGATGTATTTCTTATCCAATTTTGACCATAATCAACAGATGTGTAAATTGCACCACCCCCATATATAACAGCACTTTGATATTGACCTGATGATGATAATGATACTGAATACCATTGTACATTTGTAGGCGCGGATGTATTTATTATCCAAGAAGTTCTACCAAATTGGGTCATGTCTACTCCATATGGAGCGTTTGTTGTAATGACTGTACTATCGGATAATACAATAGCTCCATTCATATACAAATTATTCGGGATTCCGACGTTGGTATTTGAATAAATTGCTCCACTTGGTCCTATTGGTGGATAATATGGCCCTGTTATTCCAGTAA